>Ga0187872_10000030_pt1 | contig 158130 bp, 135 predicted proteins | sample June2016WEW_16_4_FD_132973 | JGI IMG/M metagenome (GOLD analysis project Ga0187872, IMG submission 132973) | Peatland microbial communities from SPRUCE experiment site at the Marcell Experimental Forest, Minnesota, USA - June2016WEW_16_40 | ecosystem: Environmental > Terrestrial > Soil >... | reverse complement strand
GGGGATTTTAGCCGCCACGCGCCGCCCGGCTCTCCCCCCAGCCGGGCGGCCATCTCTAACCGCCTCTTCGGACTCAGGCACTTCAATTCCGATAGGGGGTAACGATGTGACCTTCCTATTCCATTGAGGGCGGTTCGTTTGACGCTCCATCGGACGCTCATGTATTATTGTAGGGTTTTGGGAGAAACGGGCAGGGCGCGCTAGGCATCTAAAAGAGTGTCGGTGGAGCGCGGGGCAAGGTTGGGCGCAAGCGGCAAAGATCGGTGGCGGTTTCAGGGGATCGCCTTATTCATCCGTCCATACGCAACTAATTTCGAAGAGCGCCGGGGTGTCTCGTACGTACCTGCTTGCGCTCAAGTATTTCTATCGGCTTGCCGATTGGCTTCATTAGGGGAGAACAAAGCGTGACGCTGGCTCTCGAAGAAAAATACGATCAGGTACGGCAGCTCATCGCCATGGGCAAGGAGCGGGGTTACCTGCTCTACGATGAGGTCAACGATATTCTGCCGGCCGAGGTCCACTCCTCGGAAGAGATCGACGATCTGCTCTCGACGTTCGAGCGTTATGGGATCGATGTGTACGAAGACCTCTCTAGCGCCAAGGCCGCGCTTGCGGCTGCGGATTCCACGGAACCGGCGGAAGCCGTGAAGGAAGAAGCGGCGTCAGAGGACGGCGACCTCGACCTGACTCCCGGAACGCTCGAAAAGACCAACGACCCCGTTCGCATGTACCTGCGCGAGATGGGCACCGTTCCGCTGCTGACGCGCGAAGGCGAAGTGGCGATCGCGAAGCGGATCGAGCGCGGGCAATTGCTCGTGCTGAAAACTATCACGCGTGCGCCGCTGATCCTGAAGGAACTTTTGCAGGTCGGCGAGGATCTGCGCAATGGCTCCCGGTCGATCAAGGAAATCGTCCAGTTCGACGACGAAGAACTGACTGAAGAAAAGATCGAAGCGAAAACCCGGGAAACGCTCAAGCAGATCGACAAGATCGCCAAGCTCTACCTGCTGGCGATGAAGCAGGCAGCGAAGCTTGAGCGCGTCCCGCGCTCGAAGAAGCGCCCCTACCTGCACGCGCGCTACGACGTGGCGCGAACGCGCGTCGAGATGTCGAATCTCGTCCGCGACATCGATTTCAACCCTCTCGAAAAGAAGCGCCTGATCGACAAGATTCACCAGACGGTCGAGCGCGTCCATTTCCTCGAGCGCGAAACCGCGAAGCTCGAGCGGCGCGTCGATGCGTCGAAGGCGGACGTGCAGGCCGAGGCGCGCAAGGATTTGCGCGCGCGGCGCCAAGAGCTGAGCGAGATCGAAGTCGCGAGCGAGGTCAGCCCCACCGAACTCAAGCGCGCGCTTCAGGTGATTCTTCGGGGCGAAGCGGAAGCGGAACAGGCGAAAAAAGAGCTGATCGAAGCGAACCTCCGGCTCGTTGTTTCCATCGCGAAGAAGTACACCAACCGCGGATTGCAATTCCTCGATCTGATTCAGGAAGGCAACATCGGCCTGATGAAGGCCGTGGACAAATTCGAATGGCGGCGCGGCTACAAATTCTCGACGTACGCCACGTGGTGGATCCGCCAGGCCATCACGCGCGCCATCGCCGACCAAGCCCGCACGATCCGCATTCCCGTGCACATGATCGAGACGATCAACAAGCTCGTGCGCACGCAGCGGCAGCTCGTGCAAGAACTCGGCCGCGAGCCCACCTCCGAGGAAATCGCGAAGCGGATGGATATTCCCGTCGCGAAAGTGCGCAAGATTCTGAAAATCGCGCAGGAGCCCATTTCGCTCGAGACTCCGATCGGTGAAGAGGAAGATTCGCATCTTGGGGATTTCATCGAGGACAAGGCCGTCGTGTCGCCCTCCGACGCCGTGATCAACCTGAGCCTGAAAGAGCAGACCTCCTCGGTGCTCAAGACGCTTACGCCGCGCGAAGAGAAAGTCATCAAGATGCGCTTTGGGCTGGACGACGGCAGCGAGCATACGCTCGAAGAAGTCGGGCAATCGTTCGCCGTCACGCGCGAACGCATTCGCCAGATCGAGGCCAAGGCGTTACGCAAACTGCGGCACCCGTCGCGCTCGCGCAAGCTCCGCGCGTTCCTCGAAGGCTCCGCCAACGACTACTGAGTCTGGGATGGAATTCGCATAGGGGCGGGTTTCAAACCCGCCCTATGACGCCGATACTAAGCTTCGAGATTCTTCTGCAGGCGATTCAGCGTGGCAAACCAGTAGGATTTCATCTTCGCGCATTCCTTCGAGTTCGCAAGTTTCATGTGGTCCACGGCGATCTGAGATTTCCCCGCACCCTTGCCGTAGAAGTTGACGCTTAGCCTCCTAGTGTCATCCCATTTCGCGCGAATGGATTTATTGGGCGTCGCCGTCATAATTTCCATTTGCGCGCTCGCCCGACGCTAACGTTTCATCCCAATTCTTTGCAGTGTCACACTGACCTCTTCGGACGGAGTCCTCACCCGCAGTTTCGTGCAGCACAACGCAACGCTGTTGATGGGGTCTTGGGCAAGGTAAAAGACGGGAACGCATGCCGCTACTTATACAGCAACTAGCGAGATGGCTACCGCGGTTTGTTTCTGGCGGGCACCCCCCGCAGGACATATGATGTTCCCATGGCGACAAGGCTCGAGGTGCGTGGCCTGACGGTCGAGCTGCCGACGAGAAACGGCTGGGTGCGGCCTGTAAACGACCTATCATTCGAGCTCGGCGAAGGCGAAACGCTCGGCATCGTCGGCGAATCCGGCTCAGGCAAGACGATGCTCTCGCTCGCGCTGATGGGACTCGAGCCCCCGGGCGCGCGCCGCAGCGGCGAGGCCTGGCTGGTGTGCACCCCGCGGAACGGAAATCGCACCGCCACTGCAGCCGAACGGGAAAACCTCGTCACCGCTGTGCCGGCGGAAATGCGCGCGCTGCGCGGCCGTGAAATCGCCATGATTTTTCAGGAGCCGATGACGGCGCTGAATCCCGTGATCCGCGTCGGCGAGCAAATCGAGGAAGCAATTCGCGTCCACGAGCCCGGCCTTGGCGGCAGCGAAATCCGCGGACGCGCACTGCGGGCGATCGAGCGCGCGGCGATTCCCGAGCCGGAGCGCCGCGCGCGGCAGTATCCGCACCAGCTTTCCGGAGGCCTGCGTCAGCGGGCCATGATCGCGATGGCGCTCGCGGCCGGTCCGCGCGTGCTGATCGCGGACGAGCCGACGACGGCGCTCGACGTCACCGTGCAAAAGCAAATTCTCGACCTGCTCGGAACGCTGCGCCGCGATCTGCGGCTCTCGCTCCTTTTCATCACGCACGATCTCGGCGTCGTCGCGCAGGTCGCCGATCGCGTGGCCGTGATGTATGCAGGACGCATCGTCGAGGAAGGTCCCACGGCCGAGGTGCTGCACCATCCGCGCCATCCGTATACCGAGGGGCTGCTGCTTGCGGCGCCGACGCTCGCTCGCGAAAAACTTGTCTCGATTCCAGGCACCGTTCCGCCGCTCAACGCGCTGCCCCCCGGCTGCGCCTTTGCGCCGCGCTGTCCGCGCCACGTCGCCCAATGCGACGCCGCTGTGCCGCAACTCATTCATCCAAGTGGCTCGCCCGAAAACCATCGCGCGCGGTGTATTCTTGTGAGTTGATCTGGGACAGTCTGCGAAAATGGCAAGCAAACAACAATCCGACCTGGTGCGCGAACAGTTCACGCGCACCGCGCAGGTCTTCGGCGACTACGCGGTGGCCAGCCGCGTGGACGAGGCGGAACGCCTCGCGCGCATGGTGAAGGCGGCCTCGACGGACCGTGCAGTGGACCTTGCCTGTGGCCCTGGAACGCTCGCGCTGCGGTTCGCGCGGCACGTCCGCTGGATTTGCGGATTGGATTTGACCGCCGCCATTCTCGGCCGAGCGCGAAACTCCGCCGCAGCGGGCGGGCTGAGCAACATCAGCTTCGCGCTCGGTGATGCACAGGCGTTGCCGTTTTTGGATAGCTCGCTCGACATCGCCGTGACGAGTTACAGCCTGCACCACGTGCCCGACCCGGCGCGCGTAATCGCGGAAATGGCGCGCGTGTTGAGGCCCGGCGGGCGCGTCGGCGTGATTGACATCATCGTGCCCGAAGATTCCCGTGTCGCCGATCTGAACAATCGCATCGAGCGCATTCGCGACGCCTCGCACACTCGCACGCTGGCGCGCAGCGAGTTCGAGGCGATCTTTGCGGCGAGCGGTCTGCGGGTTGTCGCAACTCACGTAGAAGAACAACAACGCGCGTTTGATCACTGGATGCTCGTCGCGGGATCGAAGCCCGGCGATCCGCCGTACCTCGAGGCGCGCCGCTTGATGGAAACGTCGATTCCGGACGATTCGGCGGCCTTTCATCCGCGATTCGCGCCCGCAGATGCGAACGGCGAAAAGCGCGAGCTCATTTTCGACAACACCACACTCTTCATCGCTGCGGAAAAACTCTGAACATGGCCGACGAGAATCTCCTCGAAGTTCGCGACCTGCGAAAATCGTTCGCCGTCTCAACGAGCGCGTTCGATCGGGATGATGAGCGCTCCTCGCGCCGCGCCATGGCCGTCGACGGCGTCACATTTTCGCTGACGCGCGGCGAAACGCTCGGCATCGTCGGCGAATCGGGCTGCGGCAAGACCACCCTCGCGCGGATGCTTCTGCGGCTCATCGAACCCGACTCGGGTGAGATGCGTTTTCGCGGAGAGGACTGGCTCGGCGCGCACGGCTCCGAGCTTCGCGCGCTGCGCCGCCGCATCCAGATGGTGTTTCAGGATCCGATTGCATCGCTCAACGCGCGCATGCGCGTCGGCTCGATTGTCGGCGAGCCGCTGGCGATCCATGAGCCGCAACTTTCGCGCGCCGAGCACCGCGCGCGGACGACACAAATCCTCGAAGCGGTGGGACTCGGCCCCGAATGCCTCGATCGCTATCCGCACGAATTTTCCGGCGGGCAGCGCCAGCGCGTCGGAATCGCCCGCGCGCTGATTCTGCGGCCCGATCTTTTGGTCGCGGACGAGCCGGTTTCCGCGCTGGATGTCTCGGTCGGCGCGCAGATTCTCGAACTGCTCGACCGTCTGCGCCGCGAATTCTCGCTGACGCTGATTCTGATTTCGCACAGCCTGCCCGTGGTGGCTCAACTCGCGACGCGCGTGGCCGTTATGCAAGCAGGCCGCTTCGTCGAATCCGGCCCGGCGCAGCAGGTACTCGAAGCGCCGCAGCATCCGTATACGCAAGCGCTGATCGCCGCCGTCCCCGAAATCCCCGCGTAACTCGTTCGAGAAATGCTCCCGTGTCATCCCGAGCGGAGCGAGGGATCTCTCTTCTGCCAGACATCGCAGCAATGCTTCGCTGAAGAGAGATTCCTCGGCCCAAATCATGCCTCGGAATGACAGGTAATTTCTCAGGGGAAGAAGAAATCAGATGCGGCGTTCGATGTTGGGAAAATCGAGCCAAACCTTCACGCCGCAGAAGTGGGAGCCTTCGGTGCAAATGGGAGTCGATATCCCCGCGCGAAGGAAGCACGGCGGCCCGATGTAGCGCCCAAGTTCCGGCAGCGCCGCGCGCACCTGCTGAACCTCCTCGATCGAGGCCTGGTAAATCTCCTCCTGCGCGTTGAAGCAGGTTCGCATCGTCCATTTGTGCAGCAGATGTAGCAGCGAACCCGACTCGACGAGGCGAATGGCCTTCGCGTTCGGCAGCAAGTAGAGCGCGAACTCGCGCGGCACTCCGCGGTCGAGCAATTCATTCTTCGCGGACCACGCCTCTTCCATCGCTTGCCGATAAATTTCGAGCGCGCGCGGATTTTCACGAATCAGCATCGGCGTGATGTAGTCGGGCGAGCGCGTGTCCGCCAGCGTAAGCAGCGGACGCGAGCCGGGCACCATGCGATGCCGCTGGTCTTGACTATCCGCAGTATGGCTGATCTTTTTCGCAAACGTGAAATGTACGTGGTCGAGCGGGCGCATCATGGGCGCGTGCACGCCCACGTTGAGCGTCTCGCGGCGATACGGATTGCGCGCCGGATTCAGCATTCGGTCGAGCGCTTCGGCGTCGGAGCACTCCGCCGACGTCAGGCCCATGACAGCGCGATACGCCTCGGCCATCGCTGGAATGGCACGCGGCGAATGATCGAGCAAGCGCGACGTCGCCCCCTCGAGCCGCGCGTCGAATTCGCGCGCAAACGCTTCGCCGTCCTGCGGCGCCTTCTGCAACTCGGGGACTTCATCCATCGGCTCGTTGTCGAAGCGGCCGAAAAACTGCGAATCGGCCTCGCGCACGCGCGCGACCATTTCGCCGATCACGGCATGCGCCTCGGTCGGCGTGTCGCTCGCGGTGCACATCCGCCACAGCCGGTAGAGCACGATACCCGAAACCGTGTGCACCATCGTGGTGAACGCGGCGACCGGCAGGACGTACCGCGCCACCTCGATCGCACGCTTCTCCGATTGCCGCGCGACTTTTTGCACGCGCTTGGCGTGCGAAGTCTCAGTCACGTGCCAAATATCGCCCAAAATCTCGCGCGCCGTCGGCTCGAGCACGCGCGTCAGCTCGCGATAGTGCTCCCACGCGCGCGCCACTGCCTTTTCATAGATCGCCCGCTCGCCGGCGCCAAGCTGCGCGGGAACGTACGCCTGCGCGCGGTCCAGCCGCACGTAACGCTGGCTCTGCTGCTCGGAATTGTAGAAAGGATGCGCGTGCAGGAACGACCAGACGAATTGCCGGCTCACATTTTCGAGCCCGAATTCGAAGTGCGCGTGCTGATAAACGGTATGATGCCCGCCGAGGTAGGTTCCCGAACCGATCATCACGCGCTGCTTTTCGGTGATCTCCTCGGGGAGGACCAGATGCGGCGAATAACACGTGCGCGCCGCGGCCATCGCGGAATCAAACGGATGCGCGAAGCAATTGCGCAGCGTCACGCGCGGCGCGGCGGTCTCCACTTGCGATCCGATGGGTGCGTCAGGAACGGGAGACAATTGCGTGGCCATCTGCGCAGCATTGTACACCGGCCGGGCGGCTGATTCACTGCGCCCGGCCTTGCGCTCGAAAGTTCGCTCCGCGGGATTCGTTACTTCTTGAGGGAGGCGGCTTTATCCGCGTACTTCTTCTGGAAGCGCTCGACGCGTCCGGCCGTATCGATCAACTTCTGCTTGCCGGTGAAGAACGGATGGCAATTCGAGCAGATTTCCACGCGGATCATGGGGCCCTTGAAGGTCGATCGCGTGTCAAACGTATTGCCGCAGGCGCAGTGCACCTTCACGGCATGGTAATCGGGATGAATTCCTTCCTTCATGGAAAAACTCCTGTCTGCCGGCCGGTCTGCGCGAAAAGCAATCCATTCGCGTCGCTAGGCTGGCGGGGAAGCCCTAGTATACCCGAAACCCGCATTTTGCGTCCATGCGGGTCATCGGATTGGGTCATTCGACCCCGATTTGATGCAGGAGATGGGACTCGTGATTCGGCCTGCCGGAAGAGAAGATGCCGATACCCTCGTCCGCGCAATCCTGGCGGCAGGGCGGTCGCATTTGGACAGTCTCGCCGTGTAGCGCTGCTTTCGTGCTATAAGGGACGCCTCGGAAATTTGGATGGGGGTAATCATGTCTCGACCCAGGATGCTCGCGGGGTTGGTGGTCGCTATTGCTGTTTTATGGACAGCCTTCGCGGCGGGAGTCATGCCCGCAGGCGCGACGGACGCGGCCGACGCTGCGAAATACAATTGCGATCGTGAATGTCTCAAAAAGATTTCCGACCTTTATTTCGGGGCGCTGGCGCAGCACAACCCGTCACTGCTTCCTCTCTCGCCCAACGTGAAATACACGGAAACCGGACGGGTCCTGAATCTCGGCGAGGGGATTTGGAAAAATGCGGGGGCGCCGACCTATCGAATGGAGATCTTCGATCCGCAGATGGGCGGTATCGGCATCGACGCGGTGGTCCCGGACGGCGGCGTGCCGACGATCGTCGCTTTGCGCCTGAAGGTGGAGAATCACCTCATCACCGAAATCGAAAGCATCCTCGTCCGCGGTGACGATCCCTCGGTCTTCCACGCGCCGGAAAAGCTGGTCCAGCCCTCGCGTTACTTCACCCGAAAACTTCGTCCGGCGGAACAAAATTCGCGATTTGAGCTAATGGCGGCTGCCGACGCTTATTTCCGGGCATTCCAGACTGAAGGTACGCCCGACTATATCCGGGCACCACTGCTGCCCGATACGCTTCGCTTCGAAAACGGAGTGCAAGCGACGAATGTGGACCTGAAAGTCCACAAAGCAACCACGGCAGCCGAGCAGTTCGACAACGCGATGTTCAAAGGCACGAAAATTTACGACCGGCGATACCCCGTGGTTGACACCGATACCGGCGTCGCGATGGCGCTCGTTCGCTTCCACAGCAACGAGGCCGCCCCGGCTGCCGGTTCTTCGGCGGTCCGGGGCGATGCGTTCGTTTGCGAAATCTTCGCGGTAACGCAGGGCAAGATTGTCGAGATCCAGGCGACCTGGATCCAACCGAAAGAACAACTTCCGACCCCATTCTAGGTCAGCCAGGGCGAGCTGGCGATGCTGCCCGAGTATCGAAGGCGCGGACTCACGCGCGTGCTGCTGGAACGTGCGCTCGAAGAAGGCCAGCGAAACGGCGCACGGCAGGCGCAGATCATATTTTGCATTGGAAACGATGCCGCGGAGCGGGTTTACGCAAAGTCGGGGTTCAAATTCCGTGACGAGAAACGCCACCCTGACTTCGAAGCTGCTGCCGGGTCTCGGGCCTCCGCCGGTTCACGCGAGGAGTCTGACGTGCCTCACGAACGGCCGAAGAGCAGCGGGGCTCCGAGCTTTGATCTGTAATTGGGCCGGTAGCGCTCGGTGTTGTAGAACCTCTCCACGTTGACCTTGCGGGCACCGAGGGATACATCCGGCAACGGTACTTGCGCGTAGCAGCCGTTCTGGATTGCGATCATCCTTCCACTGACACCATCGCGAATCAGGTCCACAGCGATGTTCGCGAACGTGATCGCGACGAGTTGATCGATCGAATCGGGCTCGCCGCTGCGCAGGTCGTAGGTCAGGTCGCTGACCATGGTCTCCTGTCCCGTGCGCCGGCGCACCTCTTCCGCGAGCGCGTGACCGATGTCGGCTTTCTTGCGGTGCCCATAGGCGTCCGCTTCGCCGTACTCCTGTACTTCGCCGCCCGTCCAGATCGCTCCCTCCGATACGATGATCAGCGCGTAGTTGCTCGGATTACTCGCCTTGTCCTCCATCAGGAGACGGCAGACGCGATCGAGGTCGAACGGGTATTCGGGAATCAGGCAACGCTCCGAAGTAACGTATGCCGTATACAGCGCCGTGAAGCCCGCATCGCGGCCGAAGATTCGAAAGATGCCGATCCTTTCGTGAGACCCCACGGTCGTGCGCTGCCGCGTGACGGATTGTTTGGCGCGAGTGACGGCCGTGGAGAATCCGATGCAGTACTCGGTTCCCTGCACATCGTTATCCATCGTCTTAGGAATCGCAATCACGGGGAACCCCGAGGCCGAAAGAACGGATGCGAAGCTGAGCGTGTCGTCGCCGCCGATGGCGACCAGGCAGCCGACCCCCAGCCGTTCCAGGTTTTCGATCACGATCGGCGTGAAATCGTAATACTTGCCGTCAAAGGGAAGCTCCTTCAGCTTGCTGGCGGGCAGGTGCTTGGGCACGTTCGCCTCGGCCACGCGCCGGGGATTGGTTCGCGCGGTATGAAGCACCGTTCCTCCGGTTCGATCGATCGTGCGCGTGTTCTCGCGAGTGAGTTCGCGCACGTAGGTTGAGTCGGTGAGGCCGGTCATATTGACCAAACCCTCCCAGCCCTTGCGGATTCCGGTCACTTGCCGCCCGAATTCGCTTGCGCCGTAAACAACGGACTTGATCACCGGATTCAACCCGGGGACGTCACCACCGCCGGTCAGAATCCCAATCTTGTTTTTCTCCGTCACAATTGACCCCTTCTGCGCGGTATCGTCCGCGCTCGCCCCCTTCCCCAAGGCAATTCAATTGTGCGCATGTTCGAGCCGCAGCGCAATGCCGAGTCGCGGCATCCATCTGCCCGAGTGTTCTGGAAGCTCTGGAACGCGCCAAGGTACTCCATGCGTCGCTCGGCCACGAGTACGCCCCCGCCGCGATCTGAAGAAACGCTCACAGTTCCGTAACGTGGTTTCGCTACAATCGGAAAGGCCCCAGCAGTTGGCCTGATCCGTACTGAAGCGCTGGAGATTTCGGATGCGCCGCCTGTCCGTCTTCGTTCTCTCGATCGCCTGCCTATGCGTGCTTGCGGCTTCCGCGGCACCATCTGGCAAGTCGCTCGAGATCTATTTCATAGATGTCGAAGGCGGGCAATCGACGCTCATCGTTGACCCCCAGGGCGAGTCCCTGTTGATCGATACGGGCTGGCCCGATTTGAACGGGCGAGATCCGGGCCGCATCATGAATGCGACCAAGGCCGCGGGAATCGATCACATCGACGATCTCGTAATCACGCACTATCATTCCGACCACGCCGGAGGAGTGACCGAGCTTGCGAACCGCATCAAGATCGGCACGTTTCTCGACCATGGCGCAAACATGGAGAATTCGGCGGACACGCGCCGCAACTATGCCACGTACGAGAAAGTGGCCGCGCAGTCGAAGCGCGTGATCGTGAAACCCGGCGACACGATTCCATTCAAGGGGATGAGCGTGCAAGTGCTCACCGCGGCGGGGGCAGAGATCACGGCGCCTCTGGCTGGTGCAGGCCAGCCGAATCCTGCGTGCGCATCGCAGCCCGACGCACCCGCCGATCCCAGCGAGAACGCCCGTTCGGTCGGCGTGCTGATCACGTTTGGAAAGTTTCGCTTCATCGATCTGGGCGATTTGACGAACCAGAAGGAACTCGGCCTGGCCTGCCCGAGAAATCTGGTCGGCACGGTGGACCTGTACCTCATCACGCACCACGGAACCGCGCATCCGGGAACCGGCGACTCCTCGAACTCTCCTGCGATTGTGGATGCGCTGCACCCGCGCGTGGCGGTGATGGACAATGGCGCGATCAAGGGCGGCCATCCGATCGCGTGGCAGACGGTTCACGATTCGCCGGGCCTCGAGGATCTGTGGCAATTGCACTATTCGCTCGCGGGCGGACCGGAACACAACTCACCCGAACAATTCATCGCCAACGTGAGCGGCAACGACGAAGGCAACTACATCAAGGTCTCGGTGCAAGCGGACGCGACCTTCACGGTCGTGAATTCGCGAAACAGCTTCCAGAAAACCTACAGAAAATAACACAGGACTCGCGGGCGTCACTAGCCGATCTCGGCCAATTTTTCGGCAAGGTGATCGTGCAGGCTGTGCGGAAGGATTTCAGCGCGCACGATCTCGCGCAGCAGCTCGGTGTTTTCCCGGGCGTGGACGTACACGCGATTGACGTCCGCAATACTGATGCGGAGTTCGTTCTCGTGAATTTGCTCGATCGTGTCGCCAGTGTTCACGAGGCCTTCTTCTTTCACGGAAAAATAGATTCCTGAACGCCGGCTCGCGAGAAATCGCTTCACGATGTCTGGACGGCCGAAGCGGATTCCGAGCTTGTAGCAAGGAATGCGCGGCTGAGTGACCGCGACCACCGCCTCGCCGATCCGGTAATGGTCGCCGATGTAGGCGTCTTCCTCTCGCAGCCCTTCGGTCGTGAGATTCTCGCCGAACATGCTCCAAGGCAGATACATGTCCGGGAATTCCTTGCGCCAAATTTCGTAGTGCTCCGATGCATAGGCATACACAGCCTTGTTGCGGCCGCCGTGATTTTCGAGATCGACCTGGTGGTCGCCGTCGAAATTCAACCGCCGCAGCAGGAGCGGGCCTTGCACGGGCGATTTGAAGATGCCCGTGGTCACGTCGCGATTCACGTAGTGCACGGTGCGCGGCTTTCCGACGTTGAGCGAGACGATTTTCATCGCGTGCAATCCAGCACGGCAGCGCCGTTGATGCGGTCGCTCTTCAGATCGTTGAGCGCGCGATTTGCGTCGCGCAGCGGGAAGAGCGTCACCTGCGTGCGAATCGGGATTTCGGCGGCGACGCGCAGAAAATCCTCGCCGTCTTGCCGCGTGTTATTGGCGACGCTGCGAATCACGCGCTCCTGATAGAGCAGATCGTAGTCGAACGACGGGATCGGGCTCATGTGAATGCCGCCGAGCACGAGGACACCGCCCTTTTTGAGGGCCTTCAGCGCGGGCGGCACGAGTTCTCCGGCGGGCGCAAAAACGATTGCCGCATCGAGTTTTTGAGGGGGTTCAGCCGCAGCCTCGCCCACCCAAACAGCGCCGAGTTGCAACGCAAGCTGCTGATGTTTTGCTCCGCGCGTGCAGGCATAGACTTCCGCGCCCCAATGGCGCGCCACCTGAATCGCGACGTGCGCCGCCGCTCCGAAACCGTAGAACGCGAGCCGCCCGCCCCTGCGGATTCCCGAAAGCCGCAAGCAGCGGAAACCGATAATCCCGGCGCACAGCAGCGGCGCGGCCTGGTCGTCTGGGAAATTCTCCGGAATCGGATAGACAAAGGCTTCCGGCGCGACTGCGTATTCGGCATAGCCGCCATCCACGGTGTAGCCCGTAAACGTGGGATGGTCGCAGAGATTTTCCATGCCCGCGCGGCAGTATTCGCAAGTCTGATCCGTGCTGTGAAGCCAGGCGATTCCGACGCGCGTACCGATGTTGAATCGCCGCGCGCCCTCGCCTAGTTTTTCAACGACGCCGACAATTTGGTGGCCCGGAATCACGGGCGATTTTCGCGGCGGCAGTTCGCCCTCGACCACGTGCAGATCGGTGCGGCAGACGCCGCACATTTTCACGCGTACACGGATTTCGCCTTTGCCCGGCTGCGGGTCGGGGGCATCGGCGAATTCGAGTGGATTCGTCTCGACCGCCGCGGGCGCACGCAGGATGCAAGCCTTCATCCGGCGACCTTGGATTGAGTGTTGGGTTTCAGCCCGGCATCTTCCGCCACGCCGAGCGCGACGGCGGTCCAGTCGAGATTCCCGCGCTCCTTCGCGATGGCGGTCATCCACCGGTCGCGCAACAGGCTCGCGAGCGGCATTGGAACCGAACTCGCTGCGGCGGTTTCGAGCGCGAGAGAAATGTCCTTCAGTCCGAGCGCGAGGCGGAAGCCCGCGGGCTCGAATTTTTGCTCCGCGATCTGGCGGCCGTAGCCCTGATACACGGGACATGCGAAAAGCGTCTTGCCGAAAAGTTCGGCGACGGCGCTCTTGCTGATTCCGTTTTTCTCCGCCAGCGTGAGAGACTCCGAAATCGCCTCGATTGCGGACGCAATCATGAAATTTCCGCAAAGCTTTACCACGTTGGCGCTGCCTGCATCCTCGCCGAAATCAAAAATGCCCTGACCGATCGCTTCGAGTACCGGCTGCACACGTTTCTTGGCAGCAGCAGCGCCGGAGGTGCAGACCCAGAGACGCTTTGCGGCGGCCGCGTCGGGGCGCCCGAAGACGGGCGAGGCGACGTATTCGACATTGTGCTTCGCGTGATGTGCGGCAAGGCGGCGCGCAGTGGCAGGCGCGATCGTGCTGATCGAGATGTGGATTCCTCCAGCGCCGAGCTTTTCGACGAATGAGCCCGCGGGAAGGCAGACCTCTTCGAGAGCGCGATCGTCGGCAAGCATCGTGAGTACGATTCCTCCGGGCGATGCCACATCCGCAGGATTTTTCGCAGCGGTTGCGCCCTTTGCAAGAAGAGGCGCGGCCTTTGACGCCGTGCGGTTGTAAACGCGCAGGCCGTATCCCACCGCGAGGAGATTCGCGGCGATGGGCTCTCCCATATTGCCCAAGCCGATGAAGCCGAGTGTTTCCGCCATTTTCGCTACCTCCAATTCTTCAATTGCCGAAATCCAAGGGGGTGGGGAAGTTTGGCGATTAGAGCGGTTCCCGGACGAATGTTTTCAGTGAGTTGCGCCATTTCTACCCGCCACCTTTGGCGATTAGCATTGGATGCTCGGAAGGCGTGGTTGGGAGCGGATGATCTTCGCCCCTTCTGACGCCTCGCGCCGTTCAACAAATATGCCACTCGATTCATGCGATCTGCCTCTAACAGGCCCGCTTCGTGCGAGGCTCATTTTTACGCTATCACAATACGAAAATCATGGTGGATGCAAACTCCTGTGGACTTTTCTGGAGACGCCGACTGTGGCTAGCGGGGCGGCAGATTAGGGACCAGCCAGCGGAAAAGAAATGTTGCTGCCAACGCGCCGGCGATCTGAGCGAGCACGAAGGGAGAAACATCGGAGGTGCGAATGCCAGAAAACGTGTCGGTCAACGATCGAGCGATCGTGACGGCGGGATTGGCAAAGGACGTGGATGCGGTAAACCAGTAGGCTGCGGTGATGTAAGCTCCGACGGCAAATGCGACGGCGTTCGAGCGGAGCCGCGAACATCCCCAAATGACAAAGAGAAGCCCGAAGGTGGCGATGAATTCGCTGAACACCTGAGCATGCCCGCTGCGGGCGTGGCGCGACAACGAAACGACCGGCAGCCCGAACATGAGATGCGCGACGATTGTCCCGGTCACTCCTCCGAGAACTTGTCCAGAAATATAGAACGGCGCTTCCTTCCAGGGAATCCCTCTCTCCAACGCATCTGAGAGCGTGACAACCGGGTTCAAATGCGCGCCAGAAATTGGTCCGAAAGCAAGGATCAGCGCGACAAGCGCCGCACCGGTGGCAATCGTGTTTGCCAAAAGTGCCAGAGCGACGTTGCCGCCGGCGAGGCGTTCGCCCATGATTCCCGAGCCGACCACGGCCGCAACAAGAAACGCTGTTCCCAGGAACTCCGCCGCGATGCGGCGCGCGAGTGAAATCCTCATTGCAGACCGATGTGGTCGATCTCTCTCTTGATTGCGAGCTTATCGAGACTCGCGAGAGGAAGGCAGAGAAAGAGGCTGATTCTACGGTCGAGCATCATGAAAGCATCGCGAAACGCGCGTTCGATCTGTTCGCGAGTGCCCTCGACGGCCGCGGGATCGGGGACGCCCCAGTGCGCCGTCATGGGCTGGCCGGGCCACACAGGGCACACTTCGCGGGCCGCGTTATCGCAAACGGTGAAAACAAAATCCAATTTCGGCGCCCCGGGCTTCGCGAACTCGTCCCAGTTTTTGCTGCGCAGGCCGCTCGTTGGCAGATGAGCCAGTTCGAGCTGCCGGAGCGCTTCGGGGCGAACGGTTCCGGAAGGGTGGCTGCCCGCGCTGTACGCGGTGAAAGTGGGCTGGCCTCTACGGTTGAGAATCGCTTCGGCCATGATTGAGCGAGCAGAATTCCCCGTGCACAAAAAGAGAACATTGTAGCGACCGTCCATATTCGTCACCCGTTAGCCATTTCTTCTGGCGGAATTCGGCAGGTTGATGAGCAACACGATTGCCCGGCAATGACCTCAGACCGGGCGAGGCTTCCTGGCTCGAATGGATGCGCTCGCAAATTTGCCTTCGACCTGCGGAGCGATTGCATCCACATCGATGCCCTGCGCCACGAGAAACTGGCGCGCGTCTTCAATGCCGTAAACGCGCGTTGGCTCGATTTCAATCGCCTCGAACCCGGCGGCGGCGAGCTTCGCGCGGTAGTCGGATTCGTCCATCGCGCCGGCGACGCACCCCACCCATAGCTCCACATTCTTGCGAATATCAGCAGGCACGGGTCCGCGCACTACTACGTCCGACACGGCAAATCGTCCTCCCGGTTTGAGCACGCGGAACGCTTCGCGCAGCACGCGGTCTTTGTCCGCCGACAGGTTGATCACGCAATTCGAGATCACGACGTCGATGGAACTCTCCGGCAGCGGGATGTTCTCGATTTCGCCTTTCAGAAACTCCACGTTCTTGACCCCCGCTTTGCGCTGGTTTTCGCGCGCGAGGGCCAGCATTTCGTCGGTCATGTCCAGGCCGTAGGCTTTGCCGGTGGGACCCACCCGTTGCGCCGAGAGGAGAACGTCGATCCCGCCACCGGAGCCTAGATCGAGCACGCGCTCGCCCGCGTTCAATTGCGCGAGAGCCGTAGGATTGCCGCAGCCGAGTGATGCGGCCACGGCTTGCGAAGGCAGACCGGCGGTCTGGCTCAGATCGTAGAGATTGGAAGAGATCGGGTCGCAGCAGGGGGACGGACTTGCTCCGGAGCCGCAAACGGCAGCTTCGCCCGCGCTCACGCGCCGGGCAGCTTCGCCGTACTTGTCTTTAACGATTTCTTTGATATCGCCGCTGCTCATGTTTGCCTTCCAATGGAATCATATCTGGACGTGCGCATATGTTGGCAGGCTATACCGGCCCCATATATATGTCAAGCCACATATGATATATTACTCGGCTCATGGCCAAGGCGCACGCAGGATCATCTCTCGATCTGCTTTTCCGCGCGCTCGCGGACCCCACGCGATTGCGCTTGCTGAACCTCATTGCGGACCGGGAGATTTGCGTCTGCTATTTCGTGGAAATTCTAAAAACGAGCCAGCCGAAGGTTTCCCGCCACCTGGCATATTTGCGCCGGGCGGGAATCGTGTCCGCGAGACGCGAGGGGAAATGGATGCACTACCGGCTCATGATCCCGAAGGATGAAACCGCCGCGAGTATCCTGCGTGAGACGCTCAAGCATTTGCGAAGCAAGCCGGAGATGCGGCGCGACGCCTCGCGGCTCAGTACCGCCTGCTGCGCGCCGCAAAAGTACGTGCTTCTACACGACGCACCGCAGCCCGCGGTGCTGCGCACGACCCTCCAATAGGGACAGTCGTTCGGCTTTTCCTCTAATTCAGTATCGGGGTGTGCTAAGGGATTAGCCCCTATTCGGCGTTACGAGAGTTTGGCGGCTAGGTCGATGAAATCACCGGCCACGACATCGAACGAGCCGCTCGCAAGAGGCGCCTTGCTATCGGGACCCTGCTCGAGGGGCCGCGGGACAAGACCTGTTCTTAGGCCGCACGAGGCCGCAGCGGTCAAATCCGGCGGATGCGCGGCGACCATCATCACTTCGGCAGGCTTGCAACTGAGGAGATCGACGGCGCCGAGATAGACTTCGCGATCCGGTTTGAAGTGGTGGAAGAGATCCGAACCAAACACGGTGTCCCAAGGAAGCCCCGCGAATTTTGCCATCTCGACCAGCAGAGACACATTGCCATTTGAGAGAGTGGCGATGACGTAGTTCTTCTTGAGGCGCGTGAGCCCCTCGACGGCATCCGACCATCCGGAGAGCCGATGCCACACGCGGTTCCAGTGGTCTTTCTCCTCATCGGTCAAACCGGTGATATTGAACTCCTTCAGCAGGTCTTCGAGGATCATGCGGTGGAGGTCGTCGAGCTTCATCCAGGGAAGCGTGCCCTTGCGCACCTTGTCCATCGACGGGCCGTAGCCGGCGCGCCATTTGTCGGCAAACTTTCCCCAATCGATTTGCAGATTCTTCTCGCGTCCCCATTGGGTAGCTTCGCGAATGATGGAGCCGCGCCAATCGACGACAGTTCCGAACGTGTCGAATACGAGAGCCTTCACGCCGAGGGAATTGGCGGGCGCGGGCATCGCAGGACTCGCTTCCGCGCTCGAGAGCGCCGCCAATCCGCCGACCGCCACGGGCACCCCCAGGAATTCGCGTCTGCGCATGGACAACCTCCGCGTTCCGCCGCGAGAAACGATGAGGTGGCAAGAACGGCCCGCATTCTAAATCAGAATTGAGTCGCACGGCAGGAATAAGAGGCAGTCGTACGCGCCGCAGGCGGAGGGAAATTACGAAACCGCAATCGGCGAAAAACTGCGTTCGGTCCCGCGGACAAATCTAGAGAGAAAACAATCTTTCGGCGTTCGTCTGGTAAAACTTTTTCTTGTCTGCGTCGCTGATCGGCAGGTCGTCAGTGACTTTCACTTCTTCGGGAACGAATTGGTAGGGATAATCCATCGCGTAGAGCACGCGATCCACTCCGAGGACAGATTGCGCGTACAGGATCGGCGGCTGCCAAGCCATGCCGCTGGTCGTGGCGTGGAAGTTTTCCTTCAAATAATCGCTCGGCTTCTTTTGCAGCTTCGGCACGGTTGCGTAGCGGTTGTTTGAGACCATCCGCTGGTGCATGAAATCGATCCGGAACAGCCAATAGGGAAGGCCCTCGCCGAGATGGCCGACCACGATCTGAAGCTTGGGGAACCGGTCAAAGACTCCGCTCACCACGATTTGCAAAATGTGGAGGCTGGTCTCGACCGCGAACCCGAAGACCGCGCCGTCGAGGCCGCGATCGAGGAACGGTCCGATCATGCGGGGCGACGGAGTGTTCGGATGCAAATAGATCGGAACGCCGAGTGACTCGGCGGCCTCGAAAATCGCCCAGAATTTCGGATCGTCGAGATATTCGCCGCGCGTGTGGGAGTTGACGATCGCTCCCTTCAATCCCAGGGATTGCACGGCCCTTTGCAGTTCCTTCGCGGCTGCCGGCGGGTCCTGGGGAGCGATCGCGGCGAGGCCCGCGAACCGGTCGGGATGCTTGCGAATGGCTTCCGCCAGTTGATCGTTGAACGATGCGGCCAAGGAGACGGCGGTCGGCGCGTCGAAGACCTGAACTCCCGGGGAGGTGAGCGAAAGGATCTGCTTGGCGATGCCGGTCGAGTCCATGTCGCGTATGCGACGCTCGCCCAGATCCTGAATCTGCGCGCGAATCTCGGTCAGGCGAGGACCCGTGTTATTGAGGTAGAAACCCATGAAACTCGCAAAACCCGGATCGTTGTGCGAGCCGTCGTCCAGGAGCTTTTTGTATCGCTCAAACAATTCCGGCGGAGCGTAGGCTTCCTCGGTGGCGATTCTCAGGTACGGTGGGTTTGTCATCGTGTGCGAGAATTCTGCAAGCTAGAGCACTTGGACACAACAGGGCGCAGAAAAAAAGCGCCCCGCCGGTATGGAAATGTTGCCGGTCCGGCTACGCCGACTGCGGCGGCCAAACTATGCCCAGCTGAAGCCCTGGCTCGCGAGCGGCAGCGAGCGGACGCGCTTGCCGGTGGCGGCGAAGATCGCGTTGGTGATGGCCGGAATCATCGGCGGCAAAGCGGGTTCGCCAAGACCTGTGGGCGGATTATCCGTCTTCAGGAAGTACACGTCGATTTCGGGCGGCGCCTGCGTCAAACGGAGCGGCGGGTACTGGTGGAAATTGCTCTGCACCGCGCGGCCCTTGTCGATCGTGATTTCGTAGCCCATGGCGTGGCTCATGGCATCGATCACAGCGCCCTGCGAGATGTTCTGCGCGGCGCCGGGATTGATGATCTGGCTGCCGATGTCGCCGACGACCCAGGCCTTGTTGACCCGCACGTTGGTTCCTTTGGTGACGCGCACCTCCGCGACTTCGGCAAAGTATCCCCGATGGCTGAAATGGAAGGCCACGCCCATCGCAGTGTCCTTCGGCAATTTGCGTTTGCCCCAGCCCGATCTCTCGGCAACGCTCTGCAAAACTCCGCGCATGCGCGCGGCGTCAAATGCCACCGGCGCGAAGGCGACTGGCGTTCCCGGCGGTGGAGCGGCGGGCGGCAAGGGAGTGCCGGCGATCAAATCGAGCCGGAACTGAACCGGGTCTTTTCCCGCGGCGTGCGCGAGTTCGTCGATGAAAGACTGCATCACGAACGCGATCGCGTTGCTCCCCGGAGCGCGCATCGCGCCCATGGGAACGCCGCTCGGCATCATCGACGCAAGCTGCGAGAAATTCGGAATGAAGCGCGAAGGGAATTCCTCACCCGAAAGGCCGGCGCTCTGCGCGAAACGGCCGTTCTCGCCGAAGGTAACGAAGTGATTACGCCAGGCGATGACTTTGCCGTTCGCGTCGACGCCGCCCTTCAGGAAGTGGAAACCCGCCGGGCGGTAAAAATCGTGGGCCATATCCTGCTCGCGAGTCCACAGCAGTTTCACCGGCACGCCAACCTGCTTGGCGACCCAGGCTGCTTCGACCATGTAGTCGTTCGTGAGGCGCCGGCCAAAGCCGCCCCCGATGCGCGTGAGATGAAGGGTAATGTCTTTTTGGTCGATGCCGAGCGCCTTCGCAGTCTGCGCCACACCACTGGCGGGCGTTTGGCTGGGCGCCCAGAGCTCGAGCTTGCCGTTCTTGAAAGACGCAGAGCAGTTTTGCGGCTCGAGCGGCACGTGCGAAAGGAACGGATAGTAGTACGCCGCTTCGACAACTTTCGTGGCGCTGCCAAAAGCGGCGTCCACGTCGCCGTCCTTGCGCAGTGTTTGTCCCGGATCCTTCTTGGCTAGATCCTCCGCGGTGGTTGCGTACACATCGCTGCCCTGCTTCGCGGTCGGACCTTCGTCCCAAGTGACCTTGAGCTTGTCTTTGGCGGCGCGTGCTTGCCACCACGTATCGGCAACGATGGCGACGCCGCTGGCAAGCGCACTCGGGTCGGGACTTGGGTCGACGACGAACGCATGCCTTACGCCGGGCTGGGCTTTAATCTCATCCAAGTTGGCGCTGGCGACCTTGCCTCCGAACACAGGACACTTCTCGAAGTTCGCGAACAGCATGTCGAGCGTGGTGAAATCGATTCCAAAAATTGGTTTGCCGGTAACGATCTTGGAGATGTCCGGATTCGCCGCATTCTTTCCGATGATCCGATAGTCCTTCGGATCCTTCATCTTCAGCGTCTTCGGATCGGGCGGAGGCAGCGTCGCGGCCTTGGAGGCAAGTTCGCCGTAGCTGGCCGAGCGCTTGCTGGCCTCGTGATGCACGCGGCTCGGAGTGGTGGTGCATTCGGATTCCGGGACGCCCCATGTTTGTGCCGCGGCGCTGATCAGCATCTGGCGCCCACCGGCGCCTACCTGGCGCAGGGGATCCCAGTTCATAGGCGTGGCTGTGCTGCCGCCGGCGATTTGCAAACCGTATTTTGCGGGATCCAGATCGCCCTGCTCGATTCGCACATCTTTCCAGTCGGCATCGAGCTCCTCGGCAATCAACATGGGCAACATGACCTTGACGCCCTGGCCGATTTCAGGATTCTTGGCGATGAGCGTGATGACGCCATCGGGCGCGATGCTGATGAAGGAAGCAGGCAGTAGCGTAACGGGCGGCCCAAATTGGGCGGCGAGCACCTTCCCGATCGGCTCGACGTAGCAGGCGAGCAACATGCCGCCCCCGGCAAGCGCGGTCACACGAAGAAAAGATCGACGGCTGACGAGTGTACTTTCCATACGACCTCCCTATTCCTTGGGCCTATTCCTTGGCCGACGCCTTAGGAACCGGCGGAGACGGGCTCTTTCGTCCGATTTGCGGCAATTTCGGCCGCCTTGTGGACCGCCTGACGAATACGCAGATAGGTGCCGCAGCGGCAGATATTGCCGTCCATCGCGGCGTCGATGTCTGCATCTGTGGGTTTGGGATTTTTCGCGAGCAGCGCCGAGGCGCTCATCATCTGACCCGCCTGGCAATAACCGCACTGGGGCACGTCGATTTCCTGCCATGCGATCTGGACCGGGTGAGTGCCGTCGTGCGAGAGACCTTCGAGCGTGGTGACGTGCTTGCCCGCCGCCATCGCAATCGGCGTGGTGCACGAGCGCACAGCCTCCCCGTCGAGGTGCACGGTGCAGCACCCGCAAAGCGCCATCCCACACCCGTACTTGGTGCCGTGGAGATTGAGGACGTCGCGAATCACCCAGAGGAGCGGCGTGTCCTCATGCACGTCCACGGTAGTGGGCTTGCCGTTCACGGTGAGTTTGTATGGCATGGAGTCACCTCCGAAAACACCAGGGCTTGACCGACGCGGAGCACGGTAGCACCGCGCAGAGTACGGTGTCAATTGCACATACGCGAGGATGAAACCGCGACGCCTCGCAGACGACATCTACGAATTGCTGCGCTTTGAGTCACATACGCCGTTCGTACTATTGCTCGCCCCGGTGGGCGCCTCCAAGCTTAAGGGAAGATCGCAAAGCTCTGGAGGTGCTCTCTTGAGACGCCCGTGGACGCAAAAAATGACGCTTTTTCTGGCGGCTGGAACGCTGGCTCTGGCGTGGTCCGGCAGGGCCGTGGCGCAGGATGTATCGAAAAATTCGGCGCAAGGCTTCTCGCAAGATCAAAATGCGCAGACGGACGATTCCGCCCAAGCGGGGCAGCCGGCGTCGCTCGGCGATCTGGCGCGGGCGCTTCGAGCCAAGAAGCAGAGCGACTCCAAACCCGCTAAAGCGATGGTGATCGACGACGACAACATGCCGAGGAGTGGAGGCGGAATCAGCGTGGTCGGGAACGCTCCGGGCGGTTCGTCCAATGACCCATCGGGCCGGGGCGGTTCGGGTTCCGGCAAGTTGGTATTGCTGGATTTCTGGGCATCGTGGTGCGGGCCGTGCCGGCAGTCGGTGCCCGATCTAAAGCAACTACAGAAAACCTACAAAAGCGATCAGCTCGAGGTGATCAGCGTCAACGAGGACAAGGACGAGAGCGCCGGGCGCAGCTTCGCCTCGGAAAACGGAATGAACTGGGAGGTACAGTTCGATTCGAGCGGCGCAACGTCCCGCCAATATGGTGTGAGCGCCTTCCCCACCTTCATTCTGATGGACCGCAACGGGCGGGAGGTGCAGCGCTTCGTGGGCGAGGATCCGGGCCAGCCTCTCGCGGATCGGATCGGCCCTTACCTCACGAAGGCACCCCAAGGAAGTTTGTAAGCTCGACTGGAAATTCCCGCAGCGCCGGATGCGCAGGCTCCGCACTAGATCGCGGAATGGGCCATCTGGTCGGCGATGAATTCGGCCTGGCGGATCGCCAACGCGACGATCGTCAGCGTGGGATTCTCGCCGCCGCTCGATGTGAACTGGCTTCCATCCGATACGAACAAATTCTTGATGTCGTGCGACTGGCCGTAGCGATTCACCACGCCATCCTGCGGTTTCTCCGACATGCGATTCGTGCCCATGTTGTGCGTGGACGGGAAGGAAAGCCGGTGAACCGTCCTCTTGGCGCCGATGGACGTGTACAGCGCATCGGCCTGCGCGAAGGCGTGCTTTTGCATGGCGAGATCGTTTGGATGATCGTCCGAGTGGACGTTGGGAATCGGCAGGCCGAATTTGTCCTTCCTCTGTGGATGGAGCGTGATGCGATTCGTCTCGCGCGGCAAATCCTCGCCGATGAGCCAAACGCCGGCGATATTCGCGTAGCTATCGATGATCGAAGCGCGGTCGCGGCCCCATGCGCCGGGCACGATGTTCTGGGCGAAGCTCGGCAAGCCCTGCGGCAAAAGCTCCATCTGATAGCCGCCGACGAAACCGCGCTTCGTGTCGAGCCTCGCTTCATCCATCACGATTCCCGACTGCGCCGTGCCGCGATACATGTGCACAGGCTTGTCGAATATCGCGAAGACTGTCGACGTCATGTGCCGCATGTAGTTCTTGCCGACCTGGCCCGATGAATTCGCCAGGCCCTGCGGGAATTTGCTGGAAGATGAATTCAGCAGAAGCCTCGGGCTCTCGATCGAATTCCCCGCGACGGCCACGATGCGCGCTTTCTGCCGCTGCAACGCGCCTTTGCTATCCGCGTACACGACGCCGGTCACTTTTCCGGATGCATCATGCTCGATATGGAGCACCTGCGATTCCGGACGGATTTCCGCTTTGCCCGTGGCTTCGGCTGCGGGAACCTCAGTGTAAAGCGTCGACCACTTCGCGCCGAACGTACAGCCTTGCACGCAGAAACCTGTCTGCTGGCAGGAGGCGCGGCCATCGCGGGGGACGGAGTTGATGGCCATATTGGTGGTTTGAAACTTCGTGTAACCCATCTTCTTCGCGCCAGCAAACAGAACCTTGCCGTGACTGCTGGCGGGCAGGAGCGGAATTCCGTGCGTCCCGGTCACACCCATCTTGAGTTCAGCGCGGTCGTAATACGGTTCCATTTCCTTGAGATCGATGGGCCAATCGAGCAGATTGGCTCCGGCAATCGCGCCGTAGCGAGTGCGGGGTTTGAATTCGTGCTCTTGAAAACGCAGCGCGCAGGCGCCCCAGTGGATCGTTGTCCCACCGACGAGCTTGCAGATCCACACGGGCAAATCCGGCGAGGTCTTCGCGACGTACCACGAGCCGGAAGTGGTGCGCGGATCGAGCCAGGTGAAGAGGCCAAACATGCCATCTTCGTCGTTCTTGAAGTCGGTGATCTCGATGCGTTTCCCGGCTTCGAGGACGACCGACGAAATCCCTTTTTGTGCCAGCTCGTTCGCCAGCGTTCCGCCGCCGGCGCCGGAGCCGATGATCACGACGACCGATGAGTCATTCAGATCAAATTTTGCCGGCATCGTATCCTCACAGCCAATCGATATCGCTGAAGCCGCGGTGAATGTAGCCGCCCAACGCTGACGACGGACCCTCGTAGCCGAACTTCGGCCACACTTCCGGCTGGTTGTAGAGTCCGACGATCGTGTCGCCGTACACCTTCGTAAAGAATGCGCTGCCGTCGACTTGCTTGATCACCGCAACGCGAGTCTTCTCATCCGCAACATCGGCGAAGGGCTTGCCAGCAGCCGCCATGGCGAGCCGGTCGAGCTGAGCGACGCCGCCAGCCAATAGCCGCCGGGTCGACGCATCCTTTCCCGCTTCGTCCTGAAGTGGCGCGATGGCTCTCGCGTAGAAAGAATCGTCGAGGCGGTCGTGGGGGAAAAGATCGCGCGTGAATTTCAGGAGCGCGCGCGATTCTTCAGAGGTGAGTCGCCCGGCTTCCGCCAGCGATCCCGCCTGCGAATCTGCGAGTACGGTTCCTCCGGTGGCCGCGACCGCTGCAATTGTCGCAGCGCTTCCAGTCAAGAATCCGCGCCGGGAAAATCTTCTCGTCCAATTCAGTAGTCGCATCGTGCCGCCTCCTTTCAGGCGGCCACACTATAAAACGCCGCCTTGCAAATGACCAGCCCCGGCCCGTCCGATTCTCCGCGACCGCGGCTATAATTCCGTTGGGACGCTTCCACACCACCGGGAGCATCGATCATGGCCAAGAAGAGTTTCAAGGATCTGACGGAGCGCGAAATCCTCGCACTCGCCATTCAACTGGAAGAAGAGGATAGCCGCGTGTACGGCGACTTTGCCGAAGGACTGCGGGAGAGCTACCCGGCTACAGCGAAGGTCTTTGAGGAAATGCAAGCCGAGGAGTCACGCCACCGGCAGCGCCTGATCGAGATGCACCAACAGAGATTCGGCGATCACATTCCCTTGATTCGGCGGCAGGACGTGAAGGGATTCATCGAGCGCCGCCCGGTGTGGCTGGTTCGCCCGCTGGGACTCAACGCGGTGCGCAAGCAAGTGGAAATCATGGAACTCGAAACGAGGCGATTCTACGAACGCGCCATGCAGAAAGTGTCGGATGCTTCCACGCGGAAGCTGCTCGGCGACCTCGCGGAGGTTGAGCGGCAGCACTCAGCGTTCGCTGAAAGCCTCGCAGAGAAGCAGGTCAGCAGCGGCGCGCGCACGGAAGAAGATACATCCCGAAGGCGCATGTTCATGCTGCAAGTGATTCAGCCGGGATTGGCGGGATTGATGGACGGATCGGTTTCGACGCTCGCGCCGATCTTTGCGGCTGCCTTCGCGACGCACAAAAGCTGGGACGCCTTTCTGGTCGGACTAGCTGCCTCGCTGGGCGCGGGCATCTCCATGGCATTCGCCGAAGCGCTTTCCGACGATGGCTCGCTGACGGGCCGCGGACGCCCCGTGGTGCGCGGGCTGGTGACGGGGTTGATGACAACGGCTGGCGGAATCGGCCACACGCTCCCCTTCTTGATCGCGAGTTTTCATGCTGCGTTTAGCGTAGCCATGCTGGTGGTGGCCGTCGAGCTTGCCATCATCAGCTACGTTCGCCACCGATACATGGACACGCCGCTTCTATCGTCCGCTTTCCAGGTGATTGTCGGAGGAACGCTAGTGTTCGCTGTGGGGATAGTGATCGGCGCTCGCGGGTAGCGCGCTTGCTGGCTCAGAGATCCGAGCCACCGGAGCGACTGGACGCACCTACACCGGCTTCTACCGTCGGCCGCGGCGCGCGGCGCATCGTGTCGACGAAGATACGGACAATCGCGGGATCGAATTGGTTCGCGGCGCAGCGCTCGAGTTCGGCGAACGCATCTTCGGGCGTCCGCGCTTTCTTGTAGGTGCGCTCCGAAGTAATCGTGTCGTAGGCGTCCGCGATCGCAATCACGCGCGCGCCATGCGGAATACTCTCGCCTTCGAGGCGCGCGGGGTAGCCGGTACCGTCGTAGAACTCGTGATGGTGCCGGACCATTTCCCGGATGCGGACCATCGGCTTGAGCGGCTCGAGAATCCGGGCGCCAAGATCGGTGTGCGTTTTCATCGTTTCCCACTCGGAAGTATCGAGCGGGCCGGACTTATTGAGGATCGCTTCCGGAATTCCCACTTTGCCGATGTCGTGGAGCAGCGCCGCAAGGCGAATCTCCTCGACCTCCGCCTGCGTGAGGCCAAGCGACTGCGCGATCATGACCGCGTATGCGGAAACTTTCTGCGAGTGCCCCTGCGTGTAGTGGTCCTTGGCGTCGATGGCGAAAGCGAGTGACGTGACGGTCTCGACCACGGCCGGCGGCAGCGCATCGCCCGCACCTTCACCGCCCTGCTCCGCTAGAGAGCGCGTGAATTGTTCGAGGCGGCGGTAGATTTCCTCAAAGGCCTCGGGGCCGGTGGAGAACAGGCGCTTGAGCGTGACGCCCAGGTACGCCTCGAGTACGTCCTTTTTCCATCTTTTCCGGTCGTTGGGGTCGCCCTGCTCGGCGCTCGAGACCGAATTTCCGCCCTGGTGCTTGGACAGGTACATCGAAGAATCGGCGACCTGGATGAGTTCCTGCGGCGTCGAACCGTGAACCGGAAAAGCGGCGATGCCGAAACTCGCGGTAATGTTTTTGTCGCGCAAGAGCGGGTCGGAGGCGATCCAGCCGCGGAGCTTGTTGGCGAGCTGGCGGGCCTGCTCGACCGTGGTTTCCGGCATCAGGATCACGAATTCATCGCCGCCGTAACGCGCGACGACGTCCGAACGGCGGCAGTTCTGCTCGAGGATGTGGCCCACGCGTTGGAGGACGACGTCGCCCTCGAGGTGGCCGTAAAAGTCGTTCACGAACTTGAAGCGGTCGAGGTCCATCAGCACCAGCGCCAGCGGCCGGTTCGCGCGCGTCGAACGCTTCCACTCCGCCGAGAGCGCTTCCATCAGGAAGCGGTGTGTCTTGACGCCCGTGAGCCCGTCCGTAATCGCCTGCTCCTGTGCTTTCTGGAACGTCAGCGCGTTATGCAACGCTCCGGCAAAAAGGTCCGCGAGGGTGCGAAGCAGCAGGACATCCTGTTCGGGAAAATCGCAGGGCTCGGAAGATTCCACATAGAGCACTCCAAGGAATTGCTCGCCGTAAGTCACGGGCAAGGCGACCGAAGCGGCAGAGCCCGCCAAAACCATTCGCGGCGCAGAGGCGCTGACCTCGCGCACCATCGCCATTTGACCGCTGCGCGCCACCTGCCCGACCAAGCCTTCGCCAAGCAGAATCCGTCGGCCCACGGCCTCGCGCCGCGCTCCAGCCTCCGCCTGCACAACGAGTTCCTTCGCGGAATAATCGAGGATGGCGATCCCGATGTGGTCGTAGCTGAGGTGTTTCTCCATCTCCGAAGCGATCTTCGCAAGCATCTCTTCCGGATCGAGCGTGGTGATGGCGTGGCTGGAGACGTTGTTGATCAGCGTAAGCTGGCGCGACTTTTTCTGCTCTTCGGCAAAGAGTCTCGCGTTTTCGATGGCAATGCCCGCCTCGCTCGCAAGCACGCGAAGGAATTCCACGTGTCCCTCATCGAAAATGCGCTCCTTGGGGCTATGGATCGCCATCACTCCCACGGGACGGTCATAAAGGATCAGCGGCACGGCGCAAACCGAGCCAACCGATCGCAGGGCGTCAAAGCCGAGCCGGCGCGTTTCCTCGCGGAAATGCTCGCGAATCAGAAGCGGCTGGCCGGAGCGAACGACGTGTTCGACCATGTGGTTGCCGGCCGAACGCCAGCGCTTCAGGAGCCTCTTGCCGTCGGTCACTTCAATCTCGAAGCGCACTTCGCTGCTCTTTTGATTGTAATAAGCGATGAAGAAGCTGCCCACGTCGAGCACGCGGCGCATTTCCGAATACACGCGTTCCAACAGCACATCCAGTTCGAGCGTCGAGCTCAAGGCGCGGCCGATTTCATTGAGGATGTGCAGCTCTTCGCTGCGGCGCGACGTCTGTTGGATCAGGTAGCTGTTCTCAACCGCCATACCGATCTGCTGGCCGAGCGCGAGAAGCAGGCGGCGCTCCGCCGGAGTGAAGCTGCGGTTGTCGGGCGTCCCGAGAATCAGCACGCCGAAAACACGCTCCTTCGCCTGCAAACTGATTCCGACGACGGTCCGCAGCCCCTGGCCTAGAAGCACCTGGCGCACGCGGCGGAAGGCTTCTTCTTTCTCAAGCGCCTCCCAGCTCGCCTCGCGCGTGAGATCGCGGAAAACGACGAGACCGCCGAGGCGCGCCACAAGATGAATGAAGTATTCGTCGAGGTTCGATTCCTGAATGGCCGGGCAGAAAGAGTCGTCGAGGCCTGTGGCAATCACGGACATCGGCCCCCTCGCTTCGCCCTGCTGGAGACAGAGCGCGCCCGAAGGTATCCGCACGACGTTGAGCACGCGCTCGAGCGCCTGCGCCAGCATTTTCTGAATTTCTCCGCCGACGAAACCCGATGTGACGAGGTTCAGGTTCGACAGCGCGAGCATATTTCGCTCCACGCGCCGCCGCTCTTCTTCGTAGACGGACATCACCATCAGCACGCACGTGAACAACTCCGGCAGCGCCATCAACGAAAAGAAGTCGACACTGTGCAGGAAGGGCCAGCGAGCGCGGAACGCACCCGATATGCAGAGCAGGCCCCAAGCAAGAAATGTTAGAGCGAGCAACACGTCCGCGCGAGCTTCCTGCCTGCGGCCCTCTTGCCAGAAGGTGTACCCGACCAGGAGGAAGACCAACCCGAGGCCCAGCACGATCGGGGGAACAACACCCAAATGCTCCGCGTGAACGACCGACCACACAATGCCGCCGACAGCCGCCACAATCACAGCGCGAACGGGCACCTTGAGTCCGGCATACAAGCGTGCGGCGCAGTAAAACGCAAGCCCCGTCATCGCCAGAAGGGATTCGGTCAGGGCACCGACCCAACGGAGCCACGGTGCGATGGGCGCCCACCCCCCGAGCGCACCCGCCATGAAATGGAGAGACAACAAAAGCCAACCAGCCGCCCAAGCGAGAAGGTACTCTTGCCGTTTCAGCCGGTAGAGGAAGGCGAAGAATATCGCAAGCAGAAACGTGCTCGCGAGCAGCACAATCCCGGTTGCGGTGAGATAAACTGGCAACTCAACACTCCGTATCTGTGTACCTGGACGCTTCCGTCGAGAATAGCAGAAATTCGCCGCCCATCCCGCGGCGTGTCCATCCAAGTTTCTTGGAGATTAACCTGCGGTGCTTTCCGGCGGGATCGGGGTCGGCCCGCGTCATTTATCACTATGTGGTCGGAGCTTTGTCAAGTCAACAGTACCCAGGTACCAACTCCCGGTGATTCAGGGACTTGCGCTCCGGCTGCGGCTCGATTTTGGGCGCTCGTTCCGCTAAGATGAATTGCTCCTAGAAAAGACAGAATGGCATCCACTCAAAAGCCGCGCGTCCGTTTCGCACCTTCGCCCACAGGATATCTCCACGTCGGAGGCGCGCGGACCGCTCTCTTCAACTGGCTTTTCGCCCGGCACGAGGGCGGAACGCTGCTGCTGCGGATCGAGGATACCGACGTTGAGCGAAATCGCCCCGAACTCGTAGAGGGCATTCTCGATGGCCTGAAATGGCTGGGAATCGAATGGGATGAAGGGCCCCTGTTTCAATCGCAGCGGCTCCCGCTGTATACGGCAGCGGCCGAGCGCCTGCTCGCGAGCGGCGCGGCCTTCGCGTGCTATTGCAAGGCGACGGCGTACACGGGCGGAGATGCGGCTTCCGAAAGTATTGAGGACGGTGAAGGAGACGACGAGGGCCCGAAAAGCCAGAAGACCATCGTGTGCCCGTGCCGCGATCTGACCGATGCCGAGCGCATTGACCGGGAAAAGTCCGGCAGCCCCCGAGCGATTCGATTCCGTGTGGAGCGCAGCGGCGTTACGAAATTCGAGGATGCCGTTTTCGGCCCGCGCGAGGTGCAAAACGCCGAGATCGAGGATTTCGTGCTATTGCGGTCGAATGGCCTGCCAACCTATCAGCTCAGCGTCGTCGCGGACGACATCGACATGCGCATCACGCACATCATCCGCGGCGCCGACCATCTATCGAACACGCCTAAACAGGCGATGATTTACGAGGCGCTCGGCGCAGTTCCACCGGTGTTCGCTCACGTGCCGCTGATTCTGGGTCCCGATCGCAAACGCCTCTCGAAACGCCATGGCGCGACGAGCGTGGGCTCCTACGCGGACGAAGGATTCCTGCCCGAGGCGTTCCGGAATTTTCTCGCATTGCTCGGCTGGTCGCCAGGCAACGATCTGGAATATCTCCGCACCACGGAGCTTGTCGAGCGATTCGCGCTCTCTGGCGTCAGCCGGACGAACGCGGTGTTCGATCGCGCGAAGCTCGAATGGTTCAACATTCAGTACCTGCAGAAGCCGCCGGTGGAGGAGCTGTTGCCATATGTCTCCGCGGAACTGAAGCGCGCCGGATTGTGGCGGGAAGCATGGGCTGGCGCGGAAGCGGCGTGGTTCGCGCGTGCCGTGGATCTAATTCGCCCGCGCACACGCCTGCTCGGAGATTTTACGTCATGGGCTCGGGCATTTTTCACCGACGATTTCGACTACGAGACCGAAGCCCGCGAGAAATTCTGGAAGGATGAGCGCCTACCGGCCATGCTGGGAAAACTCGCTGATGCGCTCGATGCACTGCCAGACTGGAACCATGATGCGTGCGATGCCGCGTTGCGCAGCCTCGCGACGGCTGAGGGCGTAAAGGCCGGACTCCTAATCAACGCCACGCGCGTCGCCATCGTCGGCCGCGCCGTGGCACCGCCGCTATTCGAGACGATGGTCGTTCTTGGCAAAGAGCGCGTGGTCGCGCGGCTCCGCCGCGCCTTGCCGATGGTCTCAGCGGCCAAGAGCGGCGCGTAATCCCACACACCTAACCTGAGCGAAGGGTCTACTTCTCTTGTGAGGTACCTGCGGAGAAAATCTCGGGGTGCTGCGCGTGCGCGTTCGCGCCGGCAGCTGCGACTTGCAATTGGGCGCTTACGGGAACCTTTACCGGCGGCAAACATGCCGAGTTATTGCACGCCTGATAGCGAAGCGTAATCGGGATTGTTGTCGCGCCGATCGGCGCCGCATCCTGCGCGGTGAGCTTCATTTTCAGCGTCACGCTCCCCGAATACACATTCAGAGGTTTGTCCGGCGAAAACGGGAATTTCTCGTTGCGGCCAGCGGGATACATCGTGTCCACCAGCGTGAAGCCCGCGGGCAGTTGGGGCGTCAGAGTCGTCGCGATCAGGTATGAGTCCGACGGCTTGTGCGAATTCATGTGGTACCCGCTCTCGATGTTTACGACGACGGCGATCTGAAAATCCTTGCCGCGCGGCACGGGGTCAAGCGAAACGTAAGAGTGAGCTTTCACAACTTCCAAAGCGCTCTTCGGAGCCGACGCGTCCTGTGCAGTCGCGCGCGTCGCAAGGGCAACGGTGCCGCTCAAACCCACCAGCAGTGCGCATAGGGCAGAGAGGTGCCAAACCTTTTTCGCAATTCTCATAGCTGGCTCTCCACGTCCTTCACGATCTGGGCCTCGTTCAGCGAACCGATGTACCGTTTCACGATCTTGCCATCGCGGTTGATCAGGTAGCTAGTCGGCATGCCCAGCAGGCCGCCAAATTTCGTCGAGATGTCGTCACTGCCCATCACGATGGGATAGTTCATCGTCTCCTGCTTGCCGTCGACATTGAACTGCGTATTGTGCACGAACGGGCCCACGCTGCTCACTTCGTCGTTCGTCGCGACGCCCAGCAGCGTGAAACCCTTGCCGCTGTAGTTCTGCTGCAAGCGAATCAGGATGGGAATCTCGCCGCGGCAAGGCTCGCACCAAGTGCCCCAAAAATTCACCAGCAATACTTTTCCCTTGAAGCCCGAGAGCGCGACGCTATTCCCCTGCAAGTCCTTGAACGTGACATTCGGCTCGTCTGCCAGCGCGCTGGGCTGGGTACTGCCGCCTGAGGAGGCCCCACCCTTGCAGCCAGAGAAACCCACCGTCCCTATCAAACAAAGCGCCACAGGCAACAACAGTCTCACAACCTTGCTCATACAAATGCTCTCCCGTTACTTTACAAATCGATTTAAGAATGACAAATGTTGCGACAGCCACGTCAGCTCGTTGAAGAAAATCAGCCCGCCGACGAAGAGCAGCAGCACTCCGCTGAGAACCTCCACCGTGTGCAGGTGTCTCCGAAATTTCTGATAGAACTTCAAGAAACGGCCGATGCCCACGGCCGTCAGTAAGAAAGGAATCGCCAGTCCCGCCGAATAGCACGCGAGCAACAAGACGCCCCAGCCGACCGTACCTTTGGTGCCAGCCACCACGAGCACGCTCGTCAGGATCGGACCGATGCACGGCGTCCATCCAAACGCGAAAGCGAAGCCAAGCAGAAAGCCGCTGATGATTCCCGGCTGGCTGCCGCCGCCCACGTTGCGCAGGTGCACGTCCCGGTTCAGCCAACGCGTCATCGAAGGTCCGAGTAGAAAAATCAGCGACGCGGCATAAAACTGTACGGGTTTGATCTCCAGCGTGTTGCCGTAACGGAAATTGAGCGCGAGCCCGATCGCAACGATCACGATGCCCACGATGAGCCCGACTTTGACGGAAATTTTGATTAGCCAGCCCACTAGATGCATTCCGAAGAGGATGACCAACGCGCCCGCGATCGGCGCCATCACGTTCCGATTCCGCAGCATGAATGCGCCCACCGCACTCGCGGAGGCGCCCAGAGTTATAAAGACCACCGAAAAACCGACTACGAACGCAAAAGCCAACGTCAGCAGCTTGCCCGTGCCGCCCTGGCCTTCCTTCAATTGCTCCACGCCCACGCCCGAAAGCATCGAAATGTACCCGGGCACAAGCGGCAAAACGCACGGCGAGAGGAATGAAATAACACCCGCGAGAAATACGCCAAATACGGAAACGTCCATCAGGTTACCTTCCTCATTTCGACGCTCGCTAGGATACAGGCCGGAGCGTCGGGCTATGCGCAATCGCGCATTTTCCCACAATGGTTGGACGTGCGCTACCGGTTTTTGGTTCTCTGGATCCGCGCTCGGCGGAGGGAAATTCCATCATGTGCAATCGAAAGGCGTCAGTGCGCGAGTTGCGGTTGGCCGCCCGCGTTTGGTAACCCGCTGAAAACTCAGCCCGCTGCCGTGCGGGAAAAGTGGCGGCTCGCGTGCCTCTCTGCGATGTGCGGGCCCGCCCGCTGGAGCCGCAATCGGCAAGACGATGTGCCGCTTGCGGTGGCGGGCTCGTAATACTTTTCGCGGGGAGAGGCGGGATGACACCGAACCAGGTGACCGCGGCGCGCGTCGCGGCGGCTTTCGCAGCCGTCGCCGTTTTCTCGCTTGGCGGCGACACGTTGCCTGCCGATCTCGTAGCCGTTTTCTTGACCGTGGCCGCGATCGCGCTCGACGGAGTCGATGGCTACCTCGCCCGCACCCGCGGACTGGCGACGCCGCTGGGCGCTCAACTCGACATCCTCGGCGATCGCGTCGTGGAAAATCTCTTTTTCACATTCTTCGCCGTAAGCGGCTTGATTTCACTCTGGGTGCCCATTTTCTTTTTCGTGCGCGGCTCGCTGACCGATTTTCTTCGTGGGCTAGCCGCGCGAGCGGGACGCAGCGGCTTCGGAGCAAACTCGATGCTCGAAACGTGGTGGGGGCGAAGCCTCGTCGCATCGCGCGCGAGCCGCGCGGCGTATGCCACGCTGAAGTGCGCCTGCTTCTGCTGCCTTGGCGTGCTGCTGCCGCTGCGGCATTTGCCCGCCGCGCAGTTCAACGCATGGTTCGGCGCAGCGGCCGCGCAATGGTTCTCGTCCGCTGCGCAGGCACTCACCGGGCTGGCCGTGATTTTCTGCCTGGTGCGCGCGATTCCCGTGATCTGGGAGGGACGGCGGCATCTCGCCGCCGCCGAAAAGCCTTCGGCCGCCGTCGCAACGGTTGCATCGAGGTGAAGGAACACGTGCAATCGCCTGAGAAAATCGGCGCGTTCTTCGATATCGACGGCACGCTGCTGCCATCACCGTCTCTAGAGTGGCGTTTCATCGGTCACCTGCTGGCGCAAGACAAAATCGGCAGCGCCGACGTCGGGCGATGGCTTGTCCACTGCGCCAGGAATTTGCTGCGCGATCCGCGGGACGCAACGATCGGCAACAAGCGCTATCTGGCGGGGCTGGCAGAATCTCTCGTCGCCGATTGGGAAAGTTCTCTCGACCCCGCGATCCCGGGATTCTTCGCCGAAGGAATCGGGCGCATCGCCGAACATCTTGCGCAAGGGCATCGCGTGTTTCTCATCAGCGGAACGCTCGAACCTCTGGCGCGCGCCGTCGCGCGGCGTCTTCCGGGTCAGATCGAAGTCTGCGCCACGCGGCTTGAAATGCGCGGCGCCCATTGGACCGGCCGGCTGGCCGGCGAACACATGAGCGGCGAAGCCAAGGCGCGAGCCATCCGTGCGTTGGCGGTCCGGTACGGCCTCGCTCTCTGGGATAGCTACGCGTATGGCAACTCGGTCACCGATCTGCCGATGCTCGATTCGGTCGGACATCGCGCGGCGGTCAATCCTTCGTCACGGCTCCGCCGAATCACGCGCAACGAAAGCTGGCAAACGTGCGATTGGACGCAGGCATCAGCCGCGGTTCCCGGCACGAGCCGTCACAAACTCTCACCCCAGGAAGCGCCATGAAATACTTCCGACGCGCCGTGCAAGCCGAGCAAACCGTCGAGCAAGGGGTGTCCTGGGGCGCAGTGGGCCTCCCGATCGAGGCCTCGTGGCAACTTTCGGACATTCTGAATGGAATTCGAAGCTCGTGCGGGGCATTCGAATGGGTGAGTCTCGGCTATCTCGCATGGCTCAATGCGATCGTGATCCTCTGCCATCGCAATATCCCGCACGCCGCGCGCTATTTCGCGCTGCATCTCACGATTGCCGCGGGGATTGTTTGTCTAGCGTGGCGCGCGGCGGAATCGCGGGGCGCGATCGTGCGCTTCGCGCGCCACTGGTATCCGCTGCCGCTCTACATATTTTGCTTTGAGGAATTGCAGGGGCTGGTGCATGCGATTTTCCCGGGATGGTTCGACCTCTGGTTCATCGCATTCGATTACAACATCGCCGGCGTGCACCCTTCCGTGTGGCTCGCACACCTTGCGTCTCCGGCGCTCGACGACTACATGCAATTCGCCTACATGACGTATTTTCTCTACCTCATCATCCTGCCCGCGATTCTCTACGCACGGAAGGAGCGTCTCGCGTTCTGGACCGTGATGGTTTCAACCGCCATCGCGCACAATTCGGTTTACGTCGTTTCCATTCTGCTGCCAGTCGAGAGCCCCTACTATTCGCTCGCTGCAATCAACACAAAAGCGCTACCAGGCAGCTACTGCACGGCGTTGATCGACCTCATCGAGCGCTTCGGGCGCGTTCACGGCGCGGCGTTTCCATCGGCGCACGTGGCAGGTTCGATGGTCGCGATTCTTGCGTCGTGGCGCTACCGGCGATGGCTGTTCTGGATTTGCCTGCCGTTCTTCGTGAGCATGTGCGTCGCGACGGTGTACGGACGGTATCACTACGTTGCGGACGTGCTCGCGGGCCTCGCTGTCGGCACGGCGGGATTCCTTCTCGGGGATTGGCTCGTGCGGCGCGGGGAGGCGCTGCCCTATACCGCGGTTTCGAACTGAAAAGCGCGAGGTGCCGGTATCAATTCAATTCCGGATGGTGCTTGTGCCATTCTGTTGCTTCTTCGTAAGCCAGCGCGATCGAAAGCAGTTGCGCCTCGCCCCACCTCGAACCGATGAGCTGCAATCCCACTGGCAAGCCTTCGCGCGTGAACCCGCACGGAATTGAAATGGCCGGCAGGCCGGTGAGATTCGCCGGCCGCGTCAGCCGCAGTAGCTCGGCTCGCACCGCAGTTTCGCGCTCGCCAGCGATTCGAATAGCGCTTTCTCCGATTCGCGGCGCGGGTATCGGCGAAGTGGGCGCGAGAACCACGTCCACGCGTTCGAAGAGCGCGGTGAATTCCTCCTGGATCTTGCGTCTTTTCTCGATGGCGTTAAGGTAATCGACCGCAAGCAGCCGATGCCCCCATTCGAGATGGCCGCGGACGTCGCCGCCGTATTCGGCCGCGCGCTCCGGATAATAGCCCTGCGATTCGTGATAGTGGCTTGCCTCGCCAATGACCACGTTCGTGGCCTGGTCGATTGAGGTTAAGAGGCGCGGAAACCAAATCTCCTCGATGCGGGCGCCCAATGATTCGAGCTTTTGCGCGGCTGCGTCGACCAAGCTCTGCACTTCCGGGTCCAAGCGCTCGAAGAAGAACTCCTTCGGGATGCCGAGCCGGAACCGCCGCGGACGATTCTTCAGCAGCTTCCGGTGGTCGGGCCGCGTCGCGCCGCGCGGATATTTTCCGGCAATCGATTCGAGCACGATGCATGCATCTGTCACGCTCCGGGCGAGCGGACCCACATGATCGAACGTGACGCCGAGCGGCACGACTCCTTCCGTGCTGACCAGCCCAAACGTTGGCTTCAGCCCGACGACGCCGGACAGAGCCGCGGGAATGCGGATCGAGCCTCCGGTATCCGTGCCCACCGACGCTAAACCCATTCCCGTGGCGACGGCCACGGCAGATCCGCCGCTCGATCCTCCCGAAATGCGCTCGCGCGCCCAGGGATTGCGCGAGCTTCCGTAATGGGGATTCTCGCCGGTGATGCCGTACGCGAATTCGTGCATGTTCGTCTTGCCGAGCAGGATCGCCCCTGCCCGCGCGAGTTTGACAGCCACATTACTATCCGTTTCCGGGACAAAATCGGCCAGTATCTTCGACCCGGCGGTAGTGCGGATGCCGCGCGTAAGAAAATTGTCCTTGAGCGAAATAGGGATGCCGTGGAGCGGACTTCGCGGGCCTCCGCGCCGGATTTGTTTCTCGGCGAGCTTCGCCTGCCGTCGCGCCGGTTCGGCGAGCACGGTGAGAAAAGCATCGAACGCTGGATTCCACCGTTCGATCCGAGCGAGCGCGACCTCGACGAGTTCGACGGGGGAAATCTCCCTGCGCCGCAGCAGCCGCGAGGCTTGCTCGATCGAAAGAAACGCCAGCTCGGATTCGGAGTATGAAGTCACGAGATTTGGCTCAGAAGATTTTCTCCTGGCGCCGCAAGTTTCCGGCGGAGCCAAGATTAGCGATGCGAATCACGACGCTATACTGATTCTCATTGCGGATCGTGCCGAATGAAAACCGGCGATATTCGAAACCGATGCCGCAGCACGAGCCGTTGTATGACGCCTCGACAATCTGGTTCTGAAACTCCTGCTGCGTGAAATCGTAGCTTGCCCCCATCGTGAGATTAAAGCCACGCCGATTTTGGTCCCCATAGCCGAAGAGCGTACGGAGTTGATTCGAGCGCTGCTCGAAGTTCAGTGGCGGCGTCTCGGGATTGAGAGGAAGGTTGAGCACCGAAAAGTGCGCGAGGGTGAGAAACGACTCCTTATAGGGCTTGAGCTTCAGCAGCTCCCCGATCGCCGTCAGCCGGTTCCGCACAGGATCGTAGTTCACGATGAACTGCGTGTCGAAGCGCTTGCCGGGGTCGACTTTTAGATCGCTCACAATCGGCGAAAAATGCCGCGGCACGTCCGCGAAGGCAAACGGAGTGAGCGAGTCGAGCGTCTGGAAGACGTTCGCTTGGTGGGGTACGAGCGCGCCGCCGAACGTCGGATCGAAGAAATACTTCTCCGCAACGCGCCAGGAAATGAATTCCTGCGCGCCGTCGGAACCAGTCCGCCGGTAAAGGCGCTGCGTGATTCCGTATTCGATCTCGTTCGTATCGGTCAGCGTCTCGTCCTCATCGAAACGCAGGAACCGCCCGAATTCGTTGACTCCGTTCACGTAGTTATAGACGAAATAGGGCTCGATGACATGTTTCCATTTCGTCTCGCCGCCGTCCCATACGCGTTCGAGCACCGGCAGCCGCACGTCCACCGAGAACTCCTCGGTGTCGCGGAAGAGCCCTTCGCCGAGAAAAGCGCCGTTGCGCAGTTGCCCGCCGTAATAAGTCGAACGGAACGTGAAGCTCGGCGTTACGCTGAGCCACGCACCGAACTGAAGCGGCATCGTCACCGTCGGCGCGAACTCGCTGCGCTCGACGAACCCGGGCGTCGAAAACGGCGTCACGTCTTCGCCGCGGTGCTCCGCGCCCGTAAACGCATCGAAGGAAAAGTACATGGGCACGCGCCTGAAAAACGCCTGATCCACGGAGCTGAATCGCACTTCCGGAGCCGTTCGCAGCGTGATGGAAGTCTCCGGCGTGGCGCTCAGATAGTTCTGGTAGCTGAGCGCCGCGAAATTCAGGCTAAACCCGTCGAAGTTGTTGGTCAGAAACGCCGCGTTGCGGACCTCGGAGTTCACGGCCTCCTTGAATGTTTCCGACCACGCAATCCGAAATGTAAGCGAGGTGAGTTGATCGAGGTCGGCAACAGCGCGCCAGCCGCCTGGCAGCATCGATGTAAACAAGAACTTCGCTTCGTGCCCCCCCTGCTTGAGAGGAGGCGCATCCACCTGTTCAAGCCCTCGATCGATCACGCCGTAATAGCTGGCTTCGAGCTGTGCGCCTTCCCAGGGCTTCATGCGCAGTTGCCCCTTTTGGCTCCAGCCCCGCTTGCTGTAATCGGCGGCGCCAAGCGTTACGTCCATCCAATCCAGCGGCGCCCAGTAAACGGAGTCGCCAAACACAAACCCTTTCTGAGATGTGTCCCCGATCTCGGGAACCAGGAAACCAGATTCACGATTTTGTTCCGCTGGAATCGACGCATACGGGAGGTAGAGCACGGGCACTGAGAACAATCGAAAGTTGCCGTTCTCGAGATGCACGTTTTTCTTCAGCCGGATTGTGGCCGCGGGCGCATAGAATTTCCATGTGGGGTGGCCCGGCTTACAAACTGTCAGCCAAGCCCTGTGGACGCGGTACGTGTTTTCGTCGAGCCGCTCCGCCAGCTGCGCGTCAAAATACAGCGGATTCGGACTAACAAGCAGCGTGGCCGTGGGGCGCCGCTGCATGGCGAACGTGCCGTGGACGTGGTGGAACGTGCCGCGGCCGGTCCGCAATTCATAACGCGCGTCGTCGGCCTCGACGTGCTGCGTCACGTAATCCAGCTGGACGTGGCCCTGCGCGATGACAGCCTGAGTCTCGCTGTCGTATTCGACATGATCAGCGCGAAGACGCGCGTTCTGATAGCGCATATCCACATGGCCATCGGCGTAGAATTTCTTGCCCACCTGTCGTTGCTGGTCGGCTTCGAGCGTGGCCTCGCCTCCGCCTGTTAGTCCGGATAGAGGTTTCTGCGGCGCGGCCTGTCCCCGGATCGCACGCGGTACCGCGAACGAAATCGGAAGCAGCGCTGCATACAGAGCGAGTCGGCGGACAAATTGCGCGGGAGTAGCTTTCGGCATCGCCTGAAAGGGCCTGAAAAAGAAAGCTGAGCCTAACATGCGTCTCCCGCCCCCGCAATCGGCCGATCCGAGAATGTCCGGCGAATTGGCTGTCCCAGCCGCACGCATTTGAGCGTCCCCGTCCTAAGGCGGGTTGCCTAATCGGCCACATCAGAAGGAAACGGGTCGCTGCGGCGCGCCCAGTAGCCGTGCTATGATGCCCGCGTTCCACTGGAAATTTCCGCAGCGCAAAACGGACCAGTGATACGCATCTGCTCGAAGTGTGGCGCGCTCCTGCTCGACGACGCCGAGACATGCTCTTTCTGCAATGTCCCGCTCGCCGAAAACGCCGAAATTCCACAGCCTGTAGCCGCTGTCGCCAGGGTTTCTGGCGAGAGCGACGAACCCGAATGGCGCGTGGAAGTGTCGCGCCGCCTCGAGCAGTACCGCGCGCGCCGCGGCCGTTTGCGGCCGGACGACCCCCAATCGGGCCTCCCCTTCCGGGAAGAGCACTCCACCCAAGCGTTTCTTGATGATGAAGAGGTGCGCGAGCGCCCGCGTCAACGGTTCAGCCTGCGCCAGCGGCACACCGAGCGCGTGGACATTTGCATTCAGCCTGAGCTCGATTTCTCGAGCGCCTCGGATGATCGCGCGCGCCCGCAAACCGCTCTCGTGCCGGTCGCAACGCTCGCCGAGCGCCGCTGGGCCGGGCTGATCGATGCACTTTGCCTGGGGTTCACGTGCGCGGGATTTCTTGGGCTGTTCTTACTCGCAAGCCACTCGGCCGGCGGCGAGCTGACATTCGGAAAGGTGGACGCCATCATCTATTTCGCCGTGGCGTATCTCTTTTACGCGCTCTATTTTGTCCTCTTCACGACGCTCTCAGGAGCGACCCCGGGAATGCAGCTTCGTGGCCTTTCCGTCGTTCGGCTGGACGGCAGCCTGCCCGAGACGCGCCAGCTCGTATGGCGCAGCTTCGGCTACCTACTCTCAGGAGCCACTCTGATGTTGGGGTTCCTATGGGCAATGTGGGACGAGGACCGCTTCACCTGGCAGGATCGAATCTCGCAAACATACGTCACCGCGGCCGCGCCTCTCTCCGATCACGATCTGCTCCATATTCCCGCGCGCCAGCAAAGTTTTGCGCACAATAAGTAGAAGACCGTGCTCCCTCGATGGCGACAAGGTGGTGGCCGAAGAGCATCTTCTCGGCGCTCTTGGGCAGCGCATTCGCGATGTCCGCCAGGGCCCCGACGGTGCGATTTACGTTCTGACCGATGCTGGCAGCCTCCTGCGGGTGACGCCGAAGAGATGAACCAGAGGTCCAGACTCGCCTAATCGGAAACGTGTCGCGCCGAGTCCAGCGAATCCGCCGGGCCAATGCTATAATCAGCGTTCCCTTGGCGCGGGGCGCGCGACAGGGAAAAGGACACGGGCATGAGTTCTCTCACCAAGAAAATTGTCATCGCGCTTTCGGTCATCGTATTTGGCTATGTGACCACAGGCTACGTCCTCGGCCGGTCCTCGGACGACAAGGCCTTCCGCGCGCTCACCGTGTACAGCGAAGTGCTCGAGCACGTCCAGCGGGAATACGTGGACGATCCCAACATGCACCAGGTGACCTCCGGCGCTCTCCACGGGCTGCTCGATTCGCTCGACCCCCAGTCCAGCTATCTCAGCCCGCTTGAATACAACGACTACAAAGAGAAAAGCGCAAACACTGCTAAAGCTGGCGCTGGCCTGGCTCTGACGAAGCGTTTCGGGTACATCAGCGTAATCTCCGCGCTGCCGGATAGCCCAGCCGCCAAGGCGGGATTGCAACTGGGCGACGTACTCGAAAAAATCGCGGGATTTACCACCGGGCAGATGGCCATCGAGCAGGCGCAACTCCTGCTCAGCGGCGACCTCGGCACGGTCGTAAAACTTTCCGTGATTCGCCGCGGCAAAACCGAACCCCAGGACATGGAATTGACGCTGGCGAAGCTGCCAGCCCCGAAACTCGTCGAGGACAAAGTCGAAGGAGACATCGCCTACTTGCGCGTCCCCGAATTCAGCGCGGGCGTGACGAAGCAGATTCACGACGATCTCGTGCAGTTCAGCCGCCAGGGTGAACACAAGCTGATTCTCGACTTGCGCGATTGTGCGATTGGAGACGACCAAGAAGGGATTTCCACGGCGCAGCTTTTCCTGCCCTCCGGTACGATCACCACATTGAAGGGGCAGACGGTCACCGCGGTTGTTTCCTCCGCTGATCCTGCGAAGGTGATCTGGACGGACCCGGTTACTGTGCTGATCGGCAATGGAACCGCCGGCCCGGCGGAAATCGTCTCCAGTGCGATTGCGGACAATCATCGCGGCGAGACCGTGGGCGACCGGACGTACGGCGTCGCGTCGCTGCAGAAGCTGATCCAGCTCGATGACGGCTCAGCTCTAATTCTCACGCTTGCGAACTACTACACTCCCGCCGGCAAGGAGATTCCGGTTGACGGAGTTACGCCCACGCGCCCGGTGCGGACTTTGCCGGATGACGTTGCGGCCGTCAGCGACCAGACTTTGCCCGCTCCTTCCAGTTCGCCGAGCGACCCCGTGGTGAAGAAAGCGATCGAGGTCTTGGAGAACGAAATCGCCGGGCGGAAAGCTGCGTAGTCGATCGTGGCGCGCGTGCGCCTTTAGCAGCTTGCGAACATCAAGATTAGCCGCGTCTCTCGTTTCCTTCCGTACGCAGACATTCTTTGCTGCTCTGATTGTTCTCGTCGCCGTTGCCCTCGCCGGATGTGCCAAGAAACCCTTCTCTAAGACCGAGCTTCGCGCCGTCACCGGTGAAATCGTCAGCGCCGCGCAACGGGTGACCGGCCGCAAATCGGAAATCACGATTCGCCCGGAAATCGCGCATTCCCCGAGTGGCACGCCGAGTCGCCTAGCGGCCGACGACATCTTTATATCGCTTGGCGATCCCTCACAGGCAGTCGCGTTAAGACAGGCACTGGCCGAAATTTCGCAGCGCCACGGGCTCTCCGTGGCGGAGACTTCCCAAGGCGGCGTCATTCGTTTCGATTTTGCGTCTCATGGAACTCGCACGCACACGATTCACGTTATAGTGCCGTTGGACGCGCGTTCGCGCTTTCCGGCCCAACACGCGGGGGGAGCCGCGGAGCTTGCCATCATTCTCGATGATTTGGGTCACGACCGCTCCGCCGCCGATTCGTTGCTCGCGCTGCCGTTTCCGCTGACGATCTCCGTCCTGCCGCACCTGCCTTTTTCGGCCGACGTCGCCGAAGAAGCGTATCGCCGCGGCGATCAGATCATGCTGCATCTTCCGATGGAATCGCAGTCGGAAGGCGAGGGCTCCGAGGGCGCCATTCCCGAACCTATCGAGCTGCGTGAAGGGATGAACCAGCAGCAGGTGGCATCGGCGCTTGACGCTATGCTTGAGACGGTCCCGCACGCGGCCGGCGTTAATAATCACCAGGGCTCCCGCGCGACCGCCGATCCCGCGCTGATGCAAGCTCTGATGCCTGCGCTGCGCGAGCGCGGCCTTTTCTTCATCGACAGCCGCACTACGGCTGCGACCGTTGCGTACGACGCGGCCGAAAGCGCCGGTGTGCGCTCGGCATCGCGCAAGGTATTTCTCGACGACACGGCCACTCGGGAAGCAGTCCTCGCACAGCTCGATCTCGCCGCGCGCGATGCGCTCCGGGACGGGTCGGCCATCGCCATCGGCCATCCGCATCCCGCCACGATTGTCGCGCTCGCCGAAGGCGTCCCAGGGCTCGAATCAAAGGGTATCCGGCTCGTTTTCGCCTCCGATCTCGTACACTAGCGCCAATCCCTCCTAGAGTGAGTTGACATTTTTTCGCCTGTCATTCCGTACAGGCCCGCGGACTGGAACCAAATCTGGCCGCGCGCTCTATTTCACTCCGCGAACACCGGAGCTAGCATCTTTTTACGGCCCTGCCATGGTTGGTTTCCTGCGGGGCGAGGAAGGAGCCTATGTCCCACTGGATTGGAACCACCTCCCCGGCAGACGCCGGCATGTCCGACTTCAAAGAGTGTCTCAAGCAGCTTCGCGACGGGAACCCGAGCGACGCCCTTCTAGCCGCCCGGCGCGCGCTGGGCATTGCACCCAAGAATCCGTTCTACCTTTCCTACACTGGCCTGCTCGCGGCCATCTCCGAAAAGCGCTTTGCCGATGGTGAAGCGCTTTGCCAGGAAGCGCTGGGAATGCGCCACAACCACGCCCAGCTCTACCTGAATCTCGCCGAGGTCTATCAGCAGTGCGGCCGGACGCAGGACGCCATCGAAACCCTTGAAAAGGGACTGGTCTCCGCGGGCCGCGATTTCCGCATTCGACGGGCGCTTCAGAAGATCGGCACGCGGCGCGATCCGATGCTGTCTTTCCTGCACCGGAGCCACCCTGTGAACCGAACGCTCGGCAAATGGCGCCACCGTTTTGCTGGTCCGTCCCAGGCAGCCTGAGCGGCAAAGGTCATCGAACCTGGAATTTGCCCCGTGAAGTAATCCGGGGCGGGCCGAACCGCGAATCGGCCCGTCCCGGATTCCCCATTTCTCCGAGCGCGCGAATGCCAGGCGAAGGTTTCCGAAGAACTTAGTTTTGGCCCAAAGGAAGAAAGTACTGCGTACCCTTGACCGGCTGGCGCACGCGGCGCAGCAGCTCTTGTAGATCCTGATTGCGCTCGACAAAGTCGATCTCCGTTGTGTCCACCACCAACAGGTTCGACGCGGAATAGCGGAAGAAGAAGTGGCCGTACGCGCTGGCGACCGCCTCGAGGTACTCCGGAGAAATTTGCGTCTCCGCGGGATCGCCTTTCTTAGATACCCGCTTTCGAAGGATCTCCGGCTTGGCGTGGAGATAAATGACTAAATCCGGCGCGGGAACTGAAGGCGCGAGCATGTCGAAGTATCTCTCGTAGAGTTTCAGCTCCTCGTTGTCGAGGTTCATGTACGCGAAGATTTTGTCCTTCTCAAACAGGAAATCGCTGACGATCGGAGCCGCGTTATCTTCGGGCCGCGCCTCGGCCAGGCGGCGGTGGCGCTCGTAGAGAAAATACATCTGGGCGCGAAACGCGGCGCCGGGCTTTTCGTCGTAGAAATCCGCCAAGAAGGGATTGTCTTCGCAGTCGAAAATGCGGCGCGCGTGGAGTTGCTCGGCGAGGGCCTTCGCGAGAGTCGATTTTCCGACGCGAATCGGCCCTTCGATCACGATGTATCGCGGCGCCCGGAACGCCGGCTCGCTGGATGCCCGCTCGTTGAACGATCGATCGGCCATGGCGCGCGATTATAGCAAACCCGAACCGGCCCCGGCCTTGCAGCGGGAACCGGCGAGTTGTTGAGCTTGCGGTTCCGGACGCAATGTAGGTAACGTAGGCGCGGAGGCTGATATGAGAGCCAGAATCGCGCTGTTGTTTTCCCTCGCGCTCGTTTTGTCTCCCGCATTTGCGCAGAGCGAAAAACCCGCTCCCACAAACCCGTTGATCGCGCGGGTGGGCGAGACGGGGTTTGTGGTGGTCAAAGCGGACAGCTTCCATGCGTTGACGCCCAAGCAGCAGGCGCTGGCGTACTGGCTCGCGCAGGCCTCGATCGCCATCGATCCGATCATTTATGACCAGCTATCGGCGTATGGCCTGCGTGAGAAGCGCTTGCTCGAGGAAATTGTCGCGCATCCGGCTGGGGTGGATGCCCAGACGATGTCCAAGATCACGGACTTTACCGATCTCTTCTGGGCGAACCGCGGAAACCACAGCGAAGAAAATTCACAGAAGTTTGTTCCCTCGTTCAGTTTCGATGATCTGAAAAAGGCCGCGCGGATCGCTCAGCAAAACGGAGCGATGAAAACCGCTTACAGCGACCTGCTGCCGATCACGACCGCCGCGCAACTCGATAAGGAGCTGGAAGCACTGCGAGCGCCACTCTTCGATCCTAACTTTGAACCGATGGATACGGCCAAAAGCCCCGGGCCGGGTATGGACATCGTGCAGGCCAGTTCCAATACCTTCTATCCGGGGCTTTCTCTGGCGGACTTGAAGGGTTTTCACGAGGAGCATCCGCTCAATTCGCGCGTTGTGAAGGACGCGCAAGGACATCTCCACGAGGAGGTGTACCGGGCGGGCACGCCAGACGGCAAGATTCCCGCGGGACTGTACGCGGTGTACCTGAAAAAAGCGAATGCCTACCTAGAGAAAGCACGGGCCTTCGCCGATCCGCAAGAAGCGCAGGTAATCGGGGACTTGATCCGCTACTACGAAACCGGCGATTTCAACGATTGGCTGAAATTCGATGCGGATTGGGTGCAGGACGACGCCACAGTCGACTTCTCCAACGGCTTCGTTGAGATCTACCGCGACGCACGCGGAGCGAAGGGCAGCTCGGCGAGCTTCGTTTCGATCACCGACAAGCCTTTGACGGATACGATGGCCAAGCTGGCGAGCAACGCGGCATATTTCGAACAAAAGGCCCCGTGGGACGCCAAATATAAGAAGCAGTCGTTCAAGCCGCCCGTGATCAAGGCGGTGGAAACGCTGATCGAGACGGGCGATTACGAGGTCAACACGATCGGCGATAACTTGCCGAACGAAAATGTAATCCGCGAGAAATACGGCAGCAAGAATTTTCTGCTTATCAGCAGCAGCCGCACGCTGACGCAAGCCACCGGTGACGCGGCCTTGGAGGAATTTTGCTCTTCGCCAGAAGAGCTCGCGCGCGACAAGAAGTATGGCGACGAAGCGGAAGATCTGGAGACGGCGCTGCATGAAGTGATCGGCCACGGATCGGGCAAACTGAGCGATCGACTAAAAAATGGCAGCGAGCCGGAGCTGAAGGAATATTACTCGACCCTCGAGGAAGCTCGGGCCGACCTGATGGCGTTTTGGAATGTGTGGGACCCGAAACTGAAGGAGCTCGGATTAGTCAGCAATCAGGAAGAAGTAGCCAAGGCGATGTACGATGCGGCGGCGCGGGTCGCGCTCACTCAACTGCGCCGGATTCCGAATGGTGACACGATCGAGGAAGACCACGCGCGCGACCGGCAACTCATCGCCCACTACATCATGGACAAAACCGGCGGCATCGAGCAGTTCGATCGCGGCGGAAAAACCTACGTACGCGTGACGGACTACGCGAAGATGCGCCAGGGCGTGGGCATGCTGCTCGCGGAATTGATGCGCATCAAAGCGGAGGGCGACTACGACGCGATCAAGGCGCTGGTCGACAAATACGGCGTCCACTTCGATCCGGCGCTGCGCGATCAGGTGCTGGCCCGCTATAGAAGGCTCAACCTGCCGAGCTACTGGGCGGGCATCAATTCCGTGTTGACGGCGCAATTCGATAAGAGCGGCGCGATCGAAAAAGTGGAGATCAGCTACCCGCCCGATCCCCCGAGCCAGTATCTGCATTACGGCGCGATGTACGACAAGGCCCTGCTTCACGCAGCTCAGTCGCACCCATAAACTCCCGCTCCAAGCGCGCCAACATGGACAGGAATCAATTCCAGGTGGTATATACTCTCGCTCCACATCGAGATTCGGAGGCAAGAAATGAGCGAAGCAGCCGCAGCAAAAAGCAATCCTCTTGATCCAGCGGTATTCAAGCCCGAAGCGATTTCCGCGGAAACGCTCGCGGCCAACGAAGCATTTCGCAAGGCGATGTCGGCCGGTCCCGATTGGTGGGACATCGGCGCGGCGGCCTATCGCGCCGCCGCAGCCAGCGGACGAGGGCCGTTTCCACCGCCGGAAAAATCCGCGCGGGCGCGCACGATTTTGATCGATGGGAAGGGAGGCCACAAAGTGCCGCTGCGCGTGGTGGCGCCGGAGCACGCGAAGGGCGTGTACATGCACATGCACGGTGGAGGGCTGGTCTTCGGCTCGGCCGAGGGACAAGACCCCATGCTCGAACGCATCGTGCAAAGCACGGGAATGGCATGCGCGAGCGTCGAGTATCGGCTTGCGCCGGAGAATCCGTATCCGGCCGCGTGGGACGATTGCGAATCGGTTGCCGTGTGGCTGGTGAAAAAGGCCAAGTCCGAGCTCGGCACGGACGTACTGACGATCGGCGGCGAATCGGCGGGCGCAACTCTCTCGGCGGCCACGCTGCTCCGCATGCGCGACCGTCACGGCTACACCGGCTTCCGCGCCGCGAACCTCGCGTACGGTAACTTCGATTCCTCGATGACGCCCAGCCAGTCGCTTGCGCCTGACAAGGGAATCCTCGTCGGACGGATCAGCATTCAGAAATTCAGCGAAGCCTATCTGCCCGCAGGGATCAATCCGCGCGATCCTGACGTGTCGCCGCTCTACGCAAACATGAAGAACATGCCGCGCGCGATTTTCACCATCGGGACGGTCGATCCGCTGCTCGACGATACGCTGTTCCTGTATTCGCGCTGGATTGCGGCGGGCAATGAAGCGGAGCTGGCGGTGTATCCGGGCGCGCCGCACGCATTTAATATCTTCCCGCTGCCGCAGGGGCCGGCGGCCAACGCGCGCATCGACGCGTACCTGAAGCGCGCGATCTCCTGATTGCCTCTCCGATCCGGGGCGCTTACGAGGCGCGGCACAGCTCGGCGATCAGGCTTTCTCGGCGGCTGATTGCGATTCCGTCGATGCGAGAAAGCGTGAACGCGTAGCCTTGAAGCGCTCCCCCAGCAAGCAGCAACAAGACAACGGTCGCAAGCCAGATGTTGTGGAAGTACACCGCCATGAAGATGGCGAGTCCCGTCAGTCCAAATATGACGATCTGAACCCCCAGAGCGGCAAACGCCGTGACGCCGGAGGCTCGCTGCCTGCCGAACACCGCGAAATCGAACTTCTTCGGTGAGTACAGCGACAGCAGATTTCCCACGATGAAATTGACGAGCGCCGCAAACAGCGCGCCGGCCAGCGTCGCGATCGTCATTCCCATCGTAGGCGGCCGAAACATGACGCATGCGGCGATCCACACAAGCACCATTTCCAGCGCCAGCAGGGCCCCCTGCGCGAGATTTTTCGCGAACAAAATTTCAGGGAAGCGTACCGGCGACATGAAATAAAACTGGACACCCGCTCCTTCCGTTCCGAAGCTGTTGTACGTGAGGTTGCTCAGAATGAGCAACGCATAGGCGGCGCCCGCCGGGAATGCAAAATCGGGACCGCGCATCAGGAAATTACCGCCTCGCGGCCCATTGACCATGCTGAAACGAAAAATAAGCAGGATCACGATCGGCATTACCAGGTTGAAGAGCATCGGTCCGCTGCGGGAAAGATAACGGAATTCCTTTTCGAGCACCGCCGCAACCGGGCCGGTGAGTCCGGGGAGCGTCCAGCCGGTTCGAATCACCTGCTTGCCCTTGGGTAAGGCCACGGGCGCGACTGACTCGCTCAAATTCTCTCCGCGGAATTGCGCGCGCAGGCGCACGTCGACAAGCCACAAGAACGCTCCGCCATAAACGCACAACAGCGCAAGCGCGCCCAGCGCGACACCAAACTCATCCTCCGTGGCATGTGACAGCGCCGACGCCGCGAGGCCCGGCGGCAGCACTCGCTGGACTGCGACGAATTGCATCGCGTAACTGGCGATCTCGGGCCGGCGATTCCTGCCGTAGTGGCGCAGGTAATAGTTCATCAGAGGCGAGATAAATTGGAAGCTGATGATAAAGAGAAAGAAGAAAAGACCGAGGATCTCGCGGCTTTTGCGCCGCGCTAGCCAGCGCTCGAGCCACGAAAAGATCGCACGGCCGAGGAGTATGTTGAGCGCGGCGAATGAGGCGAGCACAATCGCTCCCCAAAGGAAGAAGCGCGGAGCGGCAATCCCGATGCCAAGCGCTATTCCCGTGAGCCACAAGCATCCAATGACCGTCGTGGGATCGAGCGCGCCGTACGCAATGCGCATCAGGAAGTACGAGCGATATCTGAGCGGAAAGCGGAGGAAATTCGACGCGTCGAAATTCTCGGTGAACGCCGTCGCCATGACCGGAAAAAGCTGCCAGTATAGGAAGATGCCCCAAAGCGGCAGCGCGAGCCACTCGGCCATGTCGTGCGAGAAGAAATACCATGCGGCCGCGCCGAGGCCAATCGTGCCGCCCAGTCCCAGAATCGTAAATCCAAGGCCCGCGAAGATGCGCGAGACCAGTTCCAACCTGCCGCGCAGCGAACGCAGCGAGTTGACGAAGATCCACCAGCGAAGCTGCGCGATCGCGGCAAACTGCTCGCGCGCTTCGGGTGCTGCGTTCAGCCCAGCCATGACAGCTCCTGTTCGGCGCTCCGCGAGCCTCCGACGATGCGAAGAAAAATCTCTTCGAGCGTGAGCTTTTCCGCGGGAGCGCCGGCTAAATCCGGCGCTGCGTGCGCCTGGACACCTGCGCGAAGCTCCTCGATCGATCCCTGCGCCACAAGCCGCCCCTGATGAATGATGGCGATGTGGCTGCAAAGGCGCTCAACGATCTCAAGCACGTGCGACGTGAGAAAAATCGTAGCTCCGCGCGCGATCATGCGCTGCAACATCGCCTTGAGCGTGCCGGAGGCAATGGCATCCACGCCCTCGAACGGCTCATCGAGGAAGAGAATCTTCGGGCCGTGGATCACGGCGGCGGCAAGCGCAAGTTTCTTCTGCATCCCGTGCGAATAATCCGTGATCAGTGCTTTTGACTGATCGGCGAGCTGCATGAACTCGAGCAACTCGGCCGTGCGCTTGGCTGCCGTCTCCCGGTCGAGCCCGTACATCCGCGCGGCAAAATTCAAATATTCCGCGCCGGTGAGGCGGCCAAACAGCGCCATCCCTTCGGGCACGACGCCGATCTGGCGTTTCACTTCCACTGGATTCGCGGTCAGATCGAGGCCGAGGATTTTCATGCGCCCCGCCGACGGCGCCAGCAGTCCGGTGAGCATCTTGATCGTGGTGGACTTGCCCGCGCCGTTCGGGCCGAGAAAGCCGAAGAATTGGCCGGCCGTGACGCGAAGGTTGACGTCATCGACGGCGACGAGCTGGCCGAATCGGCGCGTCAGGTGCTCGGTGGCGATGGCGGGGGCGTCCATCGAAGTGGCCAAGACTCTAGCACAGAGGGGGAAAATGGAGGAATGCTGCTCCGCGGCGTGCCGCCTTCATCGTGCTCCGCTCATGGCGCGCCGTCCAAAGCCGTGGCCTAAAATGGCGGAGGGGGTGGGATTCGAACCCACGAGACCCTTTCGGGCCTAACGGTTTTCAAGACCGCCGCGTTCAACCGCTCTGCCACCCCTCCAAAATTAGGTTCTTAAAACATTGTAACTTGCAGCCCGATTTAGCGACAGTGCTGCCCTAGTTTGGTGCATTCTCTTTGGCACCGTCACCAAATTGTCACGATGAGCCTCGAGTGTCGCCGCCGGGGTCTTTTTCCCGTGGAGATTAGTGTGCGTGTCATCCAACTCAAAATCGGAAATGGGAAATCATTCAATTGACTTGCGGAAACGCAGCACGCTGACACTCAGCATGAAAATCGCAAAACCTGCCATGAGGAGCATGTCTGGCCAGAGGACGTCGAGGCCAACCCCTTTGAGAAAAATGCTGCGCAGGATCAGAACCACATGGCGGAGCGGGTTGAAATAACTCAGCTTCTGGAAAAACGGCGGCATGCTGCTGATGGGCGTGCCGAACCCCGAAAGGCTGGTCATCGGCATCGTGAAGAAAAACGCTGTAATCATTGCTTGTTGCTGCGTTGCAGCCAACGTGGAAAGCAGGAGCCCAAGACCAAGCGCCGCGAGCAGAAAGACCATGACGCCGATCGCCAGCACGGCGATGTGTCCACGCAGCGGCACTCCAAACCATAGCGTGCCAACGAGGGTCAACATCGTCGCGTCGAAACAACCAATGAGAAAGAAAGGCACCGTCTTGCCGAGGATAAACTCCCAGCGGCGAATCGGCGTGACCATGACCTGTTCCAGAGTGCCGATCTCCCTCTCGCGGACGACGGCGAATGCCGTCAGGTTCATGATCAGGATGAGCATCAAGTTTCCAAGCACGCCTGGAACGAAATACCATTCGCTCAGGAGTCCTTCGTTGAACCACGGGCGCGCCTCTAGGTCCACACGAGGCACGAACGACACCAACTGCGGCGCGATTCTTTGCATCCGGTCGATCTGATAGGTCTGTGCAAAGTTCGCTCCAACCTGGCTGAGATAGCCGAGCGCGACCAGCGCGGTATTGGAATTTGAACTGTCCACAATAACCTGGACGGTTGCTCCCTCGCCGTCGCGCAAGCGTTGCGCGAAGCCCGAATCAATTTCAACCGCCAGAAGAAAATCGCCCCGATCGATGCCCGTGCGAAGTTCATCGCGCCGCGTCGCATACTTTGCGATGTGGAAGTACCGGCTTGCGGAGAAATGCGAAATCAGTTCCCGACTCTCTTGGGTGTTGTCCTGATCGAGCACGGCTAGCGAAACGTGCTTTATTTCCATGGTCGCCGCGTAGCCAAAGACGACCATCTGGATGAGCGCCGGCCCAAACAACAGCCAGCGCGTGTGCGGGTCGCGCAGAGTCTGGATGAACTCCTTCTTGATCATTTGGCGAATGCGCTCGAATGTCTCGAAGATTTTCATGCCAGCCTCTTCTTAAATGAGCGCGTCGCGAGCACGACCAAGACCACCGCAATCGCCGCCAAGGCCATGATGTCCCCCGCCAATAGCCGAACCTCGGTTCCTTTCAGAAACACATTTCGCAAAATGGAGACGTAGTATCGTGCCGGGAGTACGGCCGTGATCCACTGGACAACAACCGGCATCTGGTCAATCGGAAAAATGAAGCCCGACAACAGGAACGTCGGAAGAAACGTCGCCAGCAACGCCATCTGGCAGGCTCCGAGTTGCGACTTCGCAGTGACAGAAATGAAATAGCCGAGCGACAGCACGACGAGGAGGAAGAGCATCGAACAGCCGAAAAGAACCACCCAACTTCCGCGAAATGGGACGCCGAACCACAACACGGCCGTCCCCGAGCAGATGGCTGTGTCCGCAATCCCGATTACAAAGTACGGGAAGAGTTTCCCGATCTGAATTTCCAGCTTGCCGACAGGCGTGGAGATGAGCTGCTCCATTGTGCCGCGCTCCCATTCTCGAGCAATCGTCAGCGAAGTAAGGAACGCGCCCACAACTGCCATAACCATCGCGACCACGCCGGGGACCAAATCCGCCATGCTTTCCAGATCTTCGTTGAACCAGGTGCGAGGCTCGAATGTGATGTTTGGGGCACCCGCGCCAAGGCCTCGTTCCTCCTGCCAGGCAACCTGTATTTCAGAGGAGTAACTCTGCACGATCGCCTGCGCATAGCCCATGCCGATCGTTGCCGAGTTGCTGTCGCTGGCGTCGAGTATTGCCTGCACGCTCGCTTGCCCGCTCGAATGGAGATCTTCCGCGAACTGGGATGGCACCACTACCGCCACGCTGCACACTCCGTGATCGATGTTCCGGACGACGTCCGAGTAGCTGTCCGAGACGCGCACGATATTGAAATAGTCGGTCGCCTGAAAATGCTTGAGAAAGTCTTGACTGGCTTGAGTGCCGTCGCGATCGTAAATGCACAGCGGAACGTGTTTGACATCGAGGTTCACGGCGTAGCCGAAGATGAAGAGCTGAACTAGCGGTATCACGAGAATGATGAGCAGGCTTCGTGGATCGCGCCCGATCTGGAGCACTTCCTTGCGGGTCATCGCAACGATGCGCGTCCAGCTCATGCTGCGGCCTCCTTGTTTTTGCTCGCGCCACGCACCGCCGTGAGCGATACGAACACGTCCTCCAGGCTCGGTGCGATTTGTTCGATTCGCCCCGCCCGAAATTGCCGCGCCAATAGCAACTCGCGAATTTTCGGCGCCATAGCTGCCGCATCGGCGACAACGGCGTGAATGCCGCTGCCGAAGACGGCGGCATCCAGCACCTCAGGAGCCGTCTGAAGCATCTCCAGTGCCGGGCCGAGCGGTTCGCATTCGATCATCAAAAGTTCGCCCTTCATATGGTGGCTCTTCAGTTCCGTGGGCGTACCCATGGCCACGATGCGCCCTCGATCCAGGAGTACGAGACGGTTGCAGTACTCGGCTTCGTCCATGTAGTGCGTCGTAACGAAGACTGTGACGCCTTCTCCGACCATGCTGTGGATCAATTCCCAGAATTGCCGTCGCGAAACGGGATCGACTCCCGAAGTTGGCTCGTCCAGGAAAACGATCGGCGGCCGATGCAATACGGCGCACCCGAGAGCCAGCCGCTGCTTCCAGCCAACCGCCAGCGCGCTCGTCGCGTTGTGCCCGCGCCCCTCGAGCCCCGCCATCTTCAGCGCCCACGCAATGCGCGCCGGAATATCTTTTTTCGGCACGCTGTACATACCGGCGAAGAACTCGAGATTTTCGGCAACCCGGAGGTCGTTGTAGAGCGAGAACTTCTGCGACATATACCCGATGTGCTGGCGCACAGCCTCGGGGTTCCGGGCAACGTCGATCCCGGCGACTGTGGCGCGCCCTGAGGACGGCCGCAACAGCCCGCAGAGAATGCGGATCGTTGTGGATTTTCCGGAACCGTTCGGGCCGAGGAAACCGAATATTTCGCCGTGGCGAGCCTCGAAGCTCACATCGTCCACCGCAACGAAATCCCCGAATCGCTTGGTGAGATTCTGAACCATAACCGATGGCCCGTTTTGGTTCATCAAGACCTCGCCGGCGATCGCGCCGCCGATTCTCGTTCCACTGCTGTCACAAAAATGTCTTCGATGCTCGCTTCGACCTGCTCGATCGAGTCATAAGAAATTCTGCCTGCATCCAAACGCGCACGCAGCTCCGGAAGGCGCCGGGCCGCATCGTCCACGAAGACATGCACGTGATCGCCTACGAGCAGAACGTCTCGCGCGCCATTGGCACCGGAAAGTTCAGCTCGGGCGCGCTCCGGATCGGACGAATGGACGACGATGACTCCTCCTGGGAACTTTTTCTTCAATGCTTCGGGAAGATCGCAGAAGAGCATTCGGCCTTGGTACAGGAGGCCCACTCGATGGCAGCGTTCGGCTTCATCGAGGTAGGAAGTGGATGTGAGAATGGCGACGCCTTGGGCGAGAAGAGAATAAAGAATCTGCCAGAAATCCCGGCGCGAGACTGGATCCACTCCGTTTGTCGGCTCATCCAGCAGAATCACGCGCGGCGTATGAATGAGCGCGCACACAAGTCCCAGTTTCTGCTTCATCCCTCCCGAGAGGTTTCCCGCCAAGCGGCGGTGAAACTCGGCGAATCCGGCCGCGGCCAGTAATTCGGCGGACCGTTTCTCGCGCTCCTTCCGGCTGATGCCGAATAGGTCGGCATAAAACCGAATGTTCTCGTCGACGGTGAGATCTTCGTAGAGTCCAAAGCGCTGGGGCATATAGCTCAGATCCCGCTTGGCGCCTTCGGGATCGAGCCGAACATCATGTCCGGCCACTGTTGCCGATCCGGAATCCGGCCTGAGAACCCCCGCGAGCATTCGCATCGTGGTCGTCTTGCCGGCGCCGTCAGGTCCCACGAGGCCAAAAATCTCGCCTGGCTTGACATCAAATGAAAGCTGGTCGACTGCCGTGACACCACCGAACCGCTTGCCGAGACCTGAAACGATGATTGCAGGAGTGGAGCTCATGGCGGCCCTGGTTATTTCACGTCGACGTAGGCATCGGCTGGCATGCCGGGTTTGAGTTCGTGGTTTGGATTCTCGACGTCGATCTTGATGCGGTAGACAAGCGTCACGCGTTCTTTCTCCGTCTGCACGCTCTTCGGAGTGAATTCCGCGTCCGAGGCGATTACGGAAACGCGCCCCCGATACGTCTTGCCCGGATACGTGTCGGTTCGCACGTTGACCTCCTGGCCCCAATGGAGCTTTCCGAGGTCCGTCTCCGGCAGATACACGCGGAGCCATATATGGTCCAAGTCGGCGAGCGTCACGATGGGCGTACCCGGGGATACCACCTCGCCCAGTTCAGCCTGGCGAACCAAAACGATGCCGTCGAACGGCGCCTGTAGCACGGTGTAGCTCAGGCGAATCTGCGACATATCGAGATTCTCCTTGGCCTGCCGGACATTCGCTCGGTCCACGTCCAACTCTTCCTTCCGGGTACCCTCGACAAGTTCGTTCAGAATTTGCTGGGCCCGGTCGTAAGTCGCTTGTGCGCGGGTCACATTCGTCGCGGCTTGATCGCGCGTCTGCGCGGGAATCTCATCCTTTTCGTACAGGGCTTCGTATCGTGCGTAATCCTTTTTCTTTTGATCCAGGTCGGCCTTGGAATCGACCACGGTTTGCTTCGCCGCCTCAACCTCCTGCCACCGGCTGCCCGCCAGTCCAAGGACGAGCTGTCGGTTGCGCATGCGCCGTGTCGCTTCATCGACGGCTACCTGCTGGCGGTAGTCGGCGCTATCAAGCCGGGCCAGCAGATCTCCGGCTTTCATCGCCATGCCTTCGTCCACGGGCAACTCGATGATGCGGCCCGTCACCTTGAAACTGACAAGGCTCGCATGCGCTTCGATATTCCCGGAAAGCTTCAGCTCGCTTGCGGGAGTCTGTCCCGCAAGCCACATGCGATAGAGCCGTATTCCCGCAAATCCCGCAAGGACGGCCAAAAGTACGATTAGAAGCGCGCGTTTCATGGCACTTTCCCCTCTTTCTGGTTGTCGGCGCCGCTTCTTGGATCGACTTGGCCGAGATAGGTTTGATAGTTCCTCTCCGTCGCGCCGAGGGCGCGCGCGAGGGCGGCCCGCGCGTCTGCATTCTGCGCGATCGCTGCGATTCGGTCGTCCTGCGCACTTGCCAAAGCGTCCTGAGCGGTCACGACCTCGATGTTGTCGGTCACTCCGTTGCGGAAGCGGTCCTCCGCCAGGATCAACTCTCGCTGAGACAGATCGAGCACGGCTTGCGTGACGCTCACTTGCTGCTCCGTGGATTGGATGTCCAAGATCGCCTTGCGGAGATCCTGTTCGATGCCGCGCGCGAGATCGTCCGTTTGTGCCTTCAAACGGTCCGCGCGGCTATCGAGTTCCTGTTTCTCTCCGTTGCGATCCCTATCGAAGATTGTCACGGAGAGGATCGCTTCGATTCCGCCCGTTGCGGGCATTGCGCCAAAATTGCGGCCGGCCGCGCCGTAGTTTCCATTTAGACTCAGCGTGGGCAAGTAGCGCGCGTGCGACGCCTTTTCTTGTTCCATCAGTGATTGCTGCTGGCTCATCAGCGAACGGTAATCATCGCGGGCTCCCAGCGCCGCCGGCAGGGCCTGTTTGACGTCGGGCGATTCGATATGCCGGAATTCGAGCTTCTCGGCAGGCTCAATGGAGGTTCCCGGACTGAGTCCCACAAATCTCGCGAGAGCGAGCAACGAAGTTTGATAACTATTTTGCGCGACGAGCAGAGTCTGTTGATCGCGCGCAAGCTGCACTTGCGACCGAACTACGTCGATGGCGGTCGCGAGGCCTTGATCGTGTTGATCCGTGGCTAGCTTTTCGAGGACCCGGGAGGTTTCTACTCGCGATTGAGCCGCCTCGACCTCGGCCGCCGCCGTTTCGGATTGCAGATAAAACCCGGCCGCCTCTCGAACAACAAAGTCGCGGGTATCCTGATAGCTCAGTCGTGTGGCTTCTTCTTCCCTGGCACTGGCTTTCCAGTTGTGCAGCGCTTGGCGATCGATCACCGCCTGCGATGCGAATACGCGAAAGTCATAGTAGGCAAAAGGGCCGACGGCTGTTGGAATTCCGGGAAGGGAAATTCCTTCAATGCTGAGATTATTTTTCAGTAGGTTTGCAAGCGTGTCTGCACTGGCATGTGGAAGCAGCGCGGCCAACCCTCTTGTGCGCGCCCCCTCCGCTTCACCAATCTGGGTCGCGGAAACTTGTACATTCACGTTCTGCTTCAGCGCCAGATCGATCGCATCCTTTAGCGTCAACCGCCGCGGAACATCTTGTGCATTGACGCATGCCGCTGACATTGCCAGCAGAAGAAGGAAAAATGCCGTGGGTCCCCAGTTCGGTCTCATGACGCCTCTCGCGCTCCAAGGGATTCCGCGCCTTCGGGGGCATTCGTCGAATCGGCTCCCCGGAGTCCGCGGAAGATGAAATCGAGATGCGCCTGTTGGTACGCGTCGAGATCGGGCCCGTTGCGCTCGCCAAGCACCAGTATCCACGCGACCGCAAGGACCGCCGGCGCGGCCAGGATTTGAGGAAACTTGCCGATTCCGCTCGCCTGAAATTCTCCCGAGGCGACGCCTCGACCGAACACGAGACCGAGAGCCGCCGTGCCAGGCTCGATGATCTCTCGGTAATACATTTGGGCAAGTTCTGGAAATTTCCCGCTCTCGGCAATCAGCAGCCTGAGGAGTGCGCGCGCTCTCTTATTTTTGACGATCTCCACATATTGACGCGACAGAAGATCGCGGAGCACAACCTCGGCCGAGCCGGCAAAATCCTGGAGAAACGCGTGAGTCCCTGAAAAAACAGGCTGGATGAACGCGCGCAGAACTGCCCGGAAGAGCACTCGCTTATTGTTAAAGTGCAGAAAGATCGTGCCCTTGGCGATTTTCGCTCGCCTGGCCACATCCTCGAGGCGGGTGGCCGCATACCCGTTGATGGCAAACTCCTCGAATGCAGCTGCCAAAATCTGTTCCCTTCGCTGTGTTTTGTCGGTTCGTTTCCGAACGTGTCGTTTGACGGCGGTCATGTGCGTTTCCTTCGTCGCTCGCCCGGTCCGTTCATCTAACTGACCGGTCAGTCAACTCTCATTTTCAACTTCCGGGCGCTTCGCCTCCGTGATTCGCGTCACCCGCCCTTGTGACCTGTGTCACGCCTATTCGCCCGAGCCATCCCTCGGTGTTATGAGAACGAGCCAGCGAGGTTGCCTTCAATCGCGCGATGCGAATCGGATCTCAATGCCGTTCACAACGCTAAGAGTTGGGTCGTGAAGGGTGGAGGTCATCGTCGGCTCTCAGGCCGAGGAGAGATCGCTGGCGCTGGCAGAAGCCCGTGTGGGCGGGAATGCAGAAGATCGTGCCGGAGAGGTACTCTTAGAAGCCGATGCTCTTGCCGTAACTCAGCTTGATGCCGCGCGCGCCGTCGCCATTCGGTTTGAGCCGCCCTGTTTTTCCTGTTCTTCGATTTTCTGCTGCGCAAGCTGCGGCTCAAAGCAGCGGCGACACCGCGCCTCGTACATTCCACCCGCGCCGACCACGATCAGTTCCTCCGACGCCACAATGCGCTGCGTGTGTACGGCCGGATTTCCGCATCGCATGCAGATGGCGAGAAGTTTGGTGATTTCCTCGGCGACCGCGAGCAGCCGCGGCATCGGCTCGAAGGGACGCCCCATGAAATCGGTGTCGAGTCCGGCCACAATCACGCGCTTGCCCAGTTCGGCGAGCCTCGCGCAATCCGCAACGATGCTTTCGCCGAGGAACTGGGCCTCATCGATGCCGACGACTTCCGTACGGGCGGCGACTTTCTCCAAAATCTCGCTGCCGGTGCTGACAAGCTCGGAAGGGATTTCGAGGCCGGAATGGGAGACGATGCCGTTCTTCGAGTAGCGTTGATCGATCACCGGCTTGAAAATTTGAACGCGCTGCTTGCCGATTTCGGCGCGGCGCAGGCGCCGGATCAGCTCTTCGCTCTTGCCGGAAAACATCGGTCCCACGATCACTTCGATCCAACCCATGTTGCCCTTCACGATGTCCACCGTTGCCTCCAAGCCTAAGGCTATCACACCGCGTTGTGAATATTGCGTTGGCATGCAAGCCGGTCGAACGTTTTGCCTGGCCGAGAGTCGCATCAAAACATGCAAGCCATACGCTTGACACGCCATGGTAACCTTCTGGCGCCTAGGTCCCAATAGGTCACTGCCAGCTGCCCGGGGGTAATACGAGATGGCGAGCGAAATCAAGATACGCGTCAACGAACAGCTGCACAACATCACCGCCGCGCCGGATACGCCTCTCCTCTACGTCCTCTCGGGCGAATTGCAACTTCAGGGGCCGCGTTTTGGCTGCGGACTCGCGCAGTGCGGCTCGTGCTCGGTGCTCGTGAACGGCGTCGAAATGCGCTCGTGCGTGACGCCTGTGTCCGCGGTCGTCGGCAAATCCGTGACGACACTCGAAGGCCTTCCCGCCTGGTACGCGAAGCAGAAAAAACTTGCGAAGGCTCCCGCGCTGCATCCCGTGCAGCAATCCTTCATCGACGAGCAGGCGGTCCAGTGCGGCTACTGCTTCAACGGAATGATCATCCAGGCCGCCGAGCTTCTCTCAAAAACGCCGCAGCCGACCGAATCGCAGATCCGCGCCGCGATGAACGGCCATCTCTGCCGCTGCGGAAGCTACCCGCGGGTTATCAAAGCCATCCAACGGGCATCGCGCGCAATGACAGCATCGGCCGAACGCGCGCCGGATGAAGTAGTGGCGCAGGAAATTCAGACGGCGGAGGTGGCGCGATGACTACAGCTAAGATCAGCGTGAAGCCCACTCCATCCGCATCATTCCCTCGCCGCGAATTTTTGAAAGCGGGCGGCGCTCTCATCATCGGGTTCAGCAGCGCGGGCTTGGTCGGCGACGCGCTCTTCGCGCAGGGCGCCGCAACCGCCGCGCGAGGCGCAGCAGCGGGTCCGCCCGATCCGAAGCAGATCGACACCTGGCTCGCTATCCATGCGGACAACACCGCGACCGTGTATATCGGCTACGTCGAGCTGGGCCAGGGCTCCACCACATCGCTGCTGCAAATCTCGGCCGAAGAGCTCGACCTGGACATGAGCCAGGTCAGCACAATTCGCCTCGACACCAACCTCACACCGAATCAGGGCGGTACGTACTCGAGTTCGTCGATCGCGCGCGGCAGCCCGGCGATTCGCACCGCCGCCGCCGAGGCGCGCCAGGCGCTGCTGCAACTCGCATCGAAGAAATTGGGCGCGCCCGTCGAGCGACTCACAGTTTCGAAGGGCGTTGTGACCGTGGGAGGGATGGGCGGCGAGGCGTCATCCGTCACCTACGGCGAGCTTGTCGGCGATAAGCCGTTCAACCTCGCGTTCACGGGCTCGGCGCCGCTCAAACCCGTCGCGGATTACAAACTCGTCGGCGCGCGGCCCACGCGCAACGACATTCCGGAAAAGGTCAGTGGCACATACGTCTTCCTCCAGCACGTTCGCCTGCCGGGCATGCTGCATGGACGCGTGGTGCGTCCGCGCGGGCAGGGTGTGTATGGCGCAGGAGCAAAAGTCGCGAGCCTTGACAAAAGCTCCATCGCCAACATTCCCGGCGCGCGCGTTTTGCGCAAGGGCGATTTCGTCGGCGTCGTCGCCGAGCGCGAGTGGGACGCCGTCCGCGCCGCGCAGCAGCTAAAAATCACATGGGATATGCCCGCCACACTCCCCGGCAGCGACGCTCTCTATGAGGCGATGCGCGCGGAAAAAACCACCGATCGAGTCGTGCTCGAGCGCGGCGATGTGATCGGCGCTTTCGGCGCAGCCTCGCACGTCGCCTCCGGCACATATCACGCGCCCTACCAGGCGCACGCCGGCTTCGGCCCGAATGGCGCGCTTGCGGACGTCACTGCCGATTCCGCCCTCGTGATCTGCTCGACGCAGGATGTCTACGCCACTCGCAACACGCTCGCCGGCGTGCTCGGAATGCCCGCGCAAAAAGTTCGCGTGCAGTATTACGAAGGCTCCGGCACCTACGGCCACAGCTGCTACGACGACGTCGCGCAGGCCGCCGCCATCCTCTCGCAGCTCGCAGGCAAGCCGGTCCGCCTCCAATTCATGCGCTGGGACGAGCACGGCTGGGACAACTATGGTCCCGCGCACGTCGGTGAAATCCGCGCCGCCGCGGACGCCAGCGGAAAAATCGTGGCGTATCAGTACGACGGCTGGCATCACAACTGGAGCGCGATCGAAACCTCCGCGCAACTCGCTCTCGGCACTCCAGCCGCCGAGTGGAGACTCGGCGCCGCGCAGCAGGTCAACCCCTCCGATTGCGGCGGAATGTACGATATTCCCAACGTCCGGCTCGTAAACCATCAGGTGCCGGGACTAAAATACCTGAAAGGCGCGTGGCTGCGCTCGCCGCTCGATCTTTCGTTCTCGTTCGCGTCGGAGCAGACCATCGACGAGCTTGCCCACCAGGCGGGCATCGACGCGTACGAGTTCCGCAAGCGCAATATCACGAATGACCGTTGGATGGGCGTGCTCGACGCTGCCGCGCAGGCTGCGAAGTGGCAGCCTCGCCCGCCCGCCTCGAAATTGTCCAACGCGAAAATCGCCATCGGCCGCGGCATCGGCCTCGGCACGCATCTCACCTCGTACGGCGGCGCCGTCGCCGAAATCGAAGTGAATAAGGAAACGGGCAAGGTCTCGGTCAAGCACATGTACGGTGCGATCGACGCAGGCCTCGCCGTGAATCCGGCCTTCATCGAAAATCAAATCAGTGGCCAGCTCGTACAAACCGCCAGCCGCATGTTGCTCGAGGAAGTCACGTTCAACAAAACCAACGTCACGAGCCTCGACTGGAACAGCTACCCGATCCTGCGCTTCGAGGAATGCCCCGAGGTGACGCCGGTCGTCGTGCAGCGTCTCGATCAAAAGTCCACCGGCGCGGGCGAAGAGGTGATGGCCGCTGCCGCGGGCGCGATCGCCAACGCTTTCTTCGACGCAACCGGCGTCCACATGCGCGAGTTCCCATTGACTCCCAAGCGCGTCCTCGCCGCTCTCAGCCGCACTTAGACCGCATTTTCCTGCTCGATGGCCGCGCCGAATCTCCGGCGCTGCGTATCCGGTTTCACGTCTCCTGGTGCATACTGTCGCGGTTCGTCATCTGGCCGGGAGCGCAACGCATGAAAGTGAAGGCAGCCGTCGCATCAGAGGGCATTGCACGGCTCTCAATCGAAGAGCTTGATCTGACTGAGCCCGGCCCGGACGGCATTCTGATCCGCATCGTCGGCGTTGGCCTCTGCCACACCGACGTGAAAGCCCTCGAAGGAGGCATGGGCGTTCCCAAGCCCATTGTTCTCGGCCATGAAGGCGCGGGAATCGTCGAACGCGTCGGCAACCGCGTCACCAAAGTGAAGCCCGGCGATCATGTCGTTCTGACATACGACTCCTGCGGCGCGTGCCCCGCGTGCAGCGGCGGCGATCCCGCCTATTGCGAGCACACGAGTGCGCTCAACTTCCGGGACGCCCGCGCGGACGAGCCGGGTTCGTTCCGCAAGGGCAGCGACTCGGTCCACGGCCACTTCTTCGGCCAATCCTCGTTCTCGAACTACGCCGTCGCGCGGGAGCGAAACACGATTCCCGTCCGCAAAGACGCCCCGCTCGAAATTCTCGGCGTGCTCGGCTGCAGCGTTCAGACTGGTGCCGGCGCGGTGATGAATTCTCTCGGCGCGAAATCCGGCGGCACGATCGCAATCTTCGGAGTCGGTCCTGTGGGGCTGAGCGCCGTAATGGGGGCGGTGATATCCGGCTGCGTGGAAATTGTCGCAGTGGATGTGCTCGAATCGCGTCTCGCGATGGCACAAAATCTCGGCGCGACCCGGACAGTCCTCGCCGGCCCGAATGTGAAAGCATCGGAAGAAGTGAGAAGGCTCGTTCCCGGCGGAGTGAACTACGCGTTTGATACCACCGGCCGCGCCGACAGCTACCAGCAAGCGATCGCGTCGCTCGCAGCCAAAGGCCACTTCGGCTTCGTGACCATCCCTGCGGGAGTCTTCCAGCCCAATCTCGGTGCGCTGATGCTCGGTGGCCTTTCGATTCGCGGAATCATCCAGGGCGATAGCGTGCCGGACGTATTCATCCCGCGCCTCGTCGACCTGCACATGAACGGCCGCTTCCCGTTCGACAGGCTCGTCACGAAATATCCCTTCGAGAAGATCAATCAGGCGATCGAGGATCAGGCAGCGGGGAAGGTCATCAAGCCGGTCTTCACGTTTCCGTCCTGACGCGCTCCGCCGCTTATTTCAAGTACGTGCGCACGATTTCGATGACGTCGTCCGCCGCTTCTTCCGAGGACTTCGAATTGCGCGGCATGTGGTTGCGGATGTGGTCCTCGAGAAGTTCTCCCATCAGGCTATTGATCGCTCCGCGCGCGGCGGCAAGGCGCTGAAGCACGTCGGCGCACTGCTCGTCCTCGTTCAGCCCGCGCAAGACGCTTTCGAGCTGCCCGATTACCTTCTTGGTGCGCGTGACCAGATCGAGTTTTTCTCGCGATAAGTGCGACATTTTTACTTGACTACCCTAGGGGGGTATGGTATCAAAACTTCGGCCCCGAACGCAAGGGCCTCTGAGGCGGCTAAAGTATATGGAAATCGCAGTCCGAGAACCAGAACCTCCGGGCAGTAGGCGCTTCCCGGAATTGCCGCGAAGAACGACCGTAGGATAAGGCGCTCCACGCCTCACTCCCGCTCGCTCTCGCGGATTGAATCGTGCGAACGAGTGGGAATCTCGCAGCCGCCGTAAAGATCCCACCAAAAAATGAATTCGCGCTCCGATCCTGTCCCGTTCCGGGGCACTCGGAAGCGCGAGCGAAATTGAAAAGGAAATAGACATGACGTGGCATCTATTTGCAATCCGGCTCATCGTGGCCTTTTTCTTCGGAGCGATCGTGGGCGCGGAGAGGCAATGGCGCCAGCGCACGGCTGGTTTGCGCACGAACTGCTTGGTTTCGGTCGGCGCGGCGATGTTCGTCATGATCGGCGGCCTCATTGAGGGCGACGGAAGCCAGGGCAGGGTAGCGGCATACGTCGTTTCCGGAATCGGCTTTCTCGGCGGCGGCGTGATCCTCAAAGACGGCTTCAGCATTCGCGGGCTGAACACCGCCGCCACGCTCTGGCGTACCGCGGCCATCGGAATGCTGGCCGGCCTGGGCTACACGACCTTTTGCGTCATCGGAGCCGCTGCAATCCTTGGCTCCAACCTCGTGCTCCGCCCGCTGGCGCAGAAGCTCAATAGCGCTCCGATACAGGCCCCCGAGGAGCCTGTTCTGTACCGCTTTGAGTGCATTTGCCGAACTGCCGATGAAGTACAGGTGCGTGCGCTCTTGCTGCAAAACATCGGGCGAACACCGCTTGGCCTCTACCGGCTCCAGAGCGAGGACCAGGAAGGCCAGGGAGGTACGAACCGCGTCATGGTTCGGGCCCATCTGAAGTCGACCGGCAGAAAAGATGAGCTTCTCGAACAAATCGTCACCCGGCTCTCGCTTGAACCAGGAGTAACCACGATCCAATGGGAAATCGTGTCTGCTTTGGATGTCAGCGGGGAAAATGGCGTCATCCCTGCGATTCGTGACTTGGAGGAATCGCAAGCCTGAATCGGCGTTAGAAGTGAGATGGGAAGAAGTCCGAAGCCTTATTTTGTTTTAACGGTCTTTTAACATGGTGCAGAGGCTGCTGGATGATTTACTTAGGTTCGCTAAGGGCGATTTCCTATAAGCACCTCTTTCAAATAGACATGCGACGTCCTCTTGTCCAACTCGCGATGCAATTTTTGTGCGTTCTGCTTGTGTGTCTCGCCGCGCCGCGCTTCGCGCCCGCGCAGACCTCGCCCCCGGCTCAAACGCCCGCTCAAGCGCCGCCGCAAAACACGCAAACCGAGCAGACCAATCCTCCGTCGAGCGAGGCCGCACCTTCCGATTCGGACTCGGGCGATGCCGACCCGGTCACCCTCTTCCCGCACTCGAACACCAGCCGCTACTGGATCTCGGGGCAGGCCAATATAGTCCTGCAATGGCACGGGGCTTTCCCGGCAAAATACACTGGGACGAACAGCCTGCGGCCTGAACCCGAAAATGGCACCTCAAAGGTCTACACGCTCTATCTCGGCTACGAACTCACGCCCACGACCGAAGTCTTTTTCGACATGGAAAGCGCGGGCGGCCACGGCCTGAGCAACGCCCTCGGACTCGCTGGCATCACGAATCTCGACGTCGTGCGCAACACGACTCTCAGCCAGGATCCGTACGTCGCCCGGCTGATGCTGCGGCAAATCATTCCGCTCGGCGACGAGCGCATCGAAGCCGATCGCGACGAGCTTCATCTCGCCACGTCCCTGCCGGTGCGGCGGATCGAGTTCCGCGTAGGCAAGTTCGACCTCGCCGACTTTTTCGACCTCAATACATGGGGGCAGGACAGCCATCTGCAATTCCTGAATTGGACGGTAGACAATAATGGCTCGTACGACTACGCCGCCAACACGCGCGGCTATACCGATGGCGTGTTGGTCGAATACGACGACCACTGGTGGACGGCGCGCTTCGCTGAAGCGCTCATGCCGAAGACGGCCAACGGCATCTTTCTCGACGCCGATGTGGCGCGTGCGCGCGCCGAAAATCTCGAGCTTGAGGCTCGCGGGAAGCTGATCGCGCACCGCGCGGGCACGGTCCGCCTGCTCAGCTATCTCAATCACGCCGACATGGGCAACTACCGCAAGGCAATCGATGATTACCTGGCGGGTTCGGAGACCTCTCCGCCCGATATCACCGCCACCCGTCGCCAGGGGCGCCACAAATACGGCTTCGGTTTGAACTTTGAGCAGGAAATCACGTCACAGGTAGGTGTCTTCGGCCGCTTGGGCTGGAGCGACGGCCGCAACGAGTCGTTCGCATACACCGAAGACGACCGGACGCTAGAACTCGGCGGCTTCGCGACGGGCAGTGCATGGCATCGGCGCAACGATCGCGCCGGTGTCGCCTTCGTTGCCAACGGAATCGTGGCCGCGCATCAGCAATATCTCGCTCTCGGCGGACTCGGCTTCCTGCTCGGCGACGGCGGCCTCACTTACGGCCCGGAAAAGATCTTCGAGGGCTTCTACACTGCGCACCTCTGGCGCGGCTTCTTCGCATCCTTTGATCTTCAGCACGTCAACAATCCCGGCTATAACCAGGCGCGCGGCCCCGTCACCATCCCCACTCTCCGCTTCCACACCGAATTCTGACAATTCGATAAGCATTGTCATCCCGAGGGAACGAAGTGACCGAGGGATCTCTCTTCACGTCGATTCGCTGACGCATCGCAGGCGTGCTTTTATCGTTTCGGCGCGCCGCCCGGCACTGTAGCACCCGGAGCGCCATTCGCTGGCGGCGGTGGTAGCGGGAAGAGCGGCTGCTTCAGGATGTCCACCACATCTGGCGGAAGCTTGTCTGCGTTCGCCAGCAGCGCCGCGACTTGCCACATCTGATCGTCCTTCAATATCCCATCGAAACTCGGCATCCCAGTCATGCGAATTCCATTCTTGATCTTCCAGTATGTAACGCCGACCGGATCGTCCGTCACATAACCATCCGGTGTAAAAAGCTGCGGAGGTGGCGGGAACATTTTCGGTTCCGGAAAGGAATTTGTTTGCTGGGGCAAGCCATGACATCCGCCGCAGCCTCGCCGATACGTTTGTGCTCCGGCCATGATATCGGCTGCGCTGAAAGTCGAGAGTTCGCGTTTCGGTGCTTGCCGATGAATTCGCGACCCGAGCGCGATTCCAGCAATGATCCGTTCGAACGGAAACGGGTGGTCCGTCACAGCCGCCGGTGCAAACCCGCCCAGCAAATAAATCGCGCCGAGAATCGGCAAGGCAATCAGTCCCACAATCACTCCCCAAAAAAATTTTCCCACGTCTCATCCTCCTGTAACGCTTTCAAATTACCTCGCCGTGGCGCTCGGAGAGGGTGCGTATCGCAAAATCCTACCGTGGCACCCTACGAGCAGCGCCTCGTCACCCGAATCGGGCATCGCCGCCAGCGAATCACACCGATCCGCCAGGATTTCTCTGTACACCAGGCCACGGTCGGCACGGTTGATGCAAAGCACCGAGCGTTGCCACCGGACATAATACCGAAGGACCGCGAAGTCGGCCTGGCCCGAAGAGAATCGCACGGACGTTGCGCGCACGTCATTAAATAGCGCTGGGGCAGGCGCATCGAAACTTGCCACTTGGTCGCCCGTGGATGTGTAGACGTAAACGGTGTCGACGTCAGCGGCCACAATGTGCGTCGCCGCTGGCTCCCCACCCCATCGAGTGAGCGTAAAGTCGTCCAAGTAGGTGTCCAGCCTCTTTCTTTCGAGGACATTTCCTTGGTGATCCCGGACCACCAGTGTTCCTCCGGCATTGCTGTGCAGGATGAGCCCGGGCATTCCGCCGGAGGACGGGAGCATCTCCACGTGCCAGACGTTCCCGTCCGTGCGCGACCAAATCGCGTTTCCATTCGCGTCAAGCAAACGAACTCCCCCAGCGCCGTTCATGCCGATCGCGACTTCGACCTTTCCGTCCCCGTTAAGGTCGCCCGCAGCGGCGTCATTCACTCCCGGCCAGTTGCCATATGTAAACAAGACGTTCCCGGAACCGTCGAAGAGAATGGATGGAGAGGACCATGAACCGTGACTCAGGAAAAGCAGATGATTGGCATCGATCGGTTCGAGTAGGACTACGGCGTCACGAGAAACACTCGCAGGAAACAAAATCAGCTTCTTGGCTTTTCCGTCGGCCCGCAATAACAAAGCTTGGTTTGTCGCCACGACCACAAGTTGCGGTTCTTGATCGGCGCCAATGGTTCCATAGCGCAGCTCTGTGATCGTGCCCAAATCTGCTTTCTCGTAAAAGACACTCTTCTGGAAGGCTTCTTCTCCCGTCGTTACTTTTGCCGCTTTCAGCTCTGCGGGAAATTCAACTTGCTGGCTGGCGCTGAATTTCTCGAAAGCGCGAACGGCAATGTAGATCGTAATCGCCAGCAGGACAACGAAGACGCCTGCGAGGATGCTCAGGACTTTCGCAATAGGCTTCATCGAGTCGCTTATACATCAAATGGAAATCGCGCGGAACAAGATTCCCCTTCAACGCGGCATACGGCCACGCGAAACATTTGCGTGCCAATTTTCAGCAAATATTTTCCGCGCATGGCTTCGATATGTCGGCGCGTCGACACAAGAACTTCTGCGCGTGTGTACGGAAAAAATTTCTGCGTGCCACAATTTGATCGCGCGCGCAGCGGGCTCATCTGGTTCCGGCGCGCGCAAGAAGAAAACGGCTTCGTGTCTTTCACCGTTTCTCCGCAGGTCTCCGCGATGGCATGCCGCCCATGATCGATCCGCGACGCTCCAAGTTTCCGCCGTTCTCCTGCTAACACGTGTGTATTCAACTTATTCATGCCGCCCTACCACAGCCGTATTACGAAGTGTCGATCGATAAGGATATTGACATACCGCTCCCGCATCGATACGATCGCCCTCGGAGTTTGCAAAAAATGGAAAAAGCGAAGGTAAAAGTCTCCCCAAAATTTCAAGTCGTAATCCCAAAGGCAATCCGCGAAGAGCTCAAGATCGAGCCGGGACAGGAACTCCTGATGTACGCGATCGAGGGATCGCTGCGCCTCGTGCCGCACCGCTCGATCAAAGAGCTCAAAGGCTTGGCCAAGGGGATGAGATGGAAAGACGAGTATCGTGACCACGCGGAGCGCTTCTGAACTCTACCTCGTCGATTCCTCTGGCTGGCTCGAATATCTGACCGAAGACTCCAAGGCGGCCGCTTTCGGCCATTACCTGGAAGGCGAAGCTTCGGTCGTCGTGCCTACGGTGGTCATCTACGAGGTCTACAGGCACCTCGCGAAACATCGCGGTCGGACTCTCGCGGATCGATTCGCCTCGCAGGCGCTTCTTCGTCGCGTCGTTCCGCTCGACGAGACGATCGCGCTCGCCGCTGCAAACGCCAGCCTCGACCATCGCCTCGCCGGAGTGGACGCGATCGTCTACGCGACCGCTCGCGTCTGCCAGGCACAGCTCGTCACTGCGAACACTCACTTCCGCGGACTCCCCGGCGTCATCATTCCGTAGGGTTCCTGCGCTGCGGTCGAAAAGCCCAACGTCCGTTTCCCACAGGAATTTCGCCCGGCGGAGCAGGAGTTCCCGCCTAGCGACGACATCGATTTCGAGAGCCGCTACGCCTTGGCCCGCGCCCAGTTGGCCCGCGTCACTTCCCCGGCCTAGCGCGATGAGCTAGTGGGCACGATCGGCGCCGACCCCTTCCGCGGCCAAATCCCCGCTACGCCCTCTCCATCGTGACATGCACGCAGCCCGCCTGCGCTGGGCGCAGATCGTCATTCTGAGCGGAGCGTCCCGATGCTTTATTCTTTCCCGGGGATCGCGTTTCTCGATCCCCGGATCGGGACGCGCAGTCGAAGAATCTCTCTTCGGCGTCACCAATGCCGGGGATGTCGGCAGAGCCACCGCATTTGAAGAATTGAAGCTTTACAGGCTGCACGAAGCTGCGGTCGTCATTTTTCTCAACACCCTCCAGAGACCCGATCATCCATATTTGTCCACAGGAACAACCGGATGAAATCGCCGGAGGATCGTGCTACGGTAAACGCGGTTTACGATGATGTGCGATCATGGATATGCGATGATGAAAGATCGGAAAAAGCTCGGCGGCAGCGAGGCGCAAATTCAAGGCGCGGGTCGCAATTTCGCGCCCACGCGGCGCATTTCTGCCCGACAATGCGTGCCGGACAGAATTCGATCTAACTCACTGAAAACAAAGGATGGAGGTTGGGTCTGCCCGACAATGAAACCGGGCGTTGCTGTCCTCGGCTAACAGGCTCCCAGCCACTCTAAAATCGACATGGAGACAATTCAAATCACGCTGCCGGACGGTTCGATGCGCGAGGTGCCCAGCGGCACCACAGCCGCGCAGATCGCGAGCCAGATTGGGCCGCGCCTCGCCAAGGATGCGCTCGTCGCGCGCGCCGATGGCGAGCTCGTCGATCTTTCGCGCCCGCTCGACCATAGCGTCAAACTCTCGATCCTCACCTCCAAAGATCCCGATGCGGTGCAGGTGTTCCGCCACTCCGCGGCGCATCTTCTTGCCGCCGCGGTCCTCGAACTCTATCCCAACGTGAAGTTCGGCATCGGCCCGCCGATTGAAAATGGTTTCTTCTACGAATTCGTGCGCGAGCAGCCGTTCACTCCGGAGGACCTCGAAAAAATCGAGGCCAAGATGCGCGAACTCGCCGCGAAGGATCTTCCCAACGAGCGCAAGCTGATCCCCAAGCCAGAGGCCGTCGAGCTGTATCGAAAAAGCCAGCAGGAATTCAAATGCGAGCTGGTCGAGGAAAAAGCCGTCGAGCCGATGGTTTCCTTTTACACCACCGGAAAATTCATCGACTTCTGCCGCGGCCCGCACATCCCTTCCACCGGCCGCATCAAGGCCTTCAAATTGATGAACGTCGCAGGCGCCTACTGGAAGGGCCTCGAAAGCAATCCGCAGATGCAGCGCATTTACGGCGCCTGCTTTGTCGATCAAAAGGAACTCGACGAATACCTGCACCGCCTCGAAGAGGCCAAGCGCCGCGACCATCGCAGGCTCGGCCAGGAGCTCGATCTCTTTAGCATTCAGGATGAAGCCGGGCCCGGCCTGATCTTCTGGCACCCGAAGGGCGCCACCATCCGCCGCCTGATGGAAGATTGGCTGCGCAATGAGCTGACTCGCCGCGGATATGATCTCGTTTACACCCCGCACATCATGCGGCTCGATCTCTGGAAGACCAGCGGCCACGCGAATTTCTATCGCGAGAATATGTTCGGACCGATCGAAGTCGAAAAGGCCGAGTACCAGCTCAAGCCCATGAACTGCCCGGGCCACGTTTTGATTTTCAAATCACACCTGCGCAGCTATCGCGAGCTGCCCGTGCGCCTGGCCGAGCTCGGCACCGTCTACCGCTACGAACGCTCCGGCGTGCTCCACGGCCTGATGCGCGTCCGCGGCTTCACGCAGGACGACGCGCACATCTTCTGCATGCCCGAGCAGATCGAAAAAGAAATGCAGGATTGCGTCGAATTCGCCTGGGAAGTTCTGCGCGTCTTCGGCTTCAGCGATTACGTCGTCGAGCTTTCCGGCGGCGATCCCGCGCATCCCGAAATCTACATCGGATCTCCCGAGGACTGGAAACGCGCGGAGGATGCGCTCACCAATACGCTCAAGCGCATGAACGTCCCGTACAAATACATTCCCGGCGAAGCCGCATTTTACGGCCCCAAGATTGACGTCAAGCTCGTCGACGCGATCGGCCGACCCTGGCAACTCACCACCGTGCAGTTCGATTTCAACCTGCCGCGCCGCTTCAACCTCGAATACGTCGGCGAAGACGGCGCGCGCCACCAGCCGCTGATGGTCCACCGCGCCTTGTGGGGCTCGGTCGAGCGGTTTTTCGGCGTGCTCATCGAGCACTACGCAGGCGCGTTTCCCGTGTGGCTCGCCCCGGTGCAGGCGTCCGTGCTGCCGCTGAGCGAAAAAACAATCGAATACGCGCGGAAGGTGACCGAACAGATCAAAGCTGCGGGCTTTCGCGTCCATCTCGACGACCGCAACGAAAAGCTGCAAGCCAAAATTCGCGACGCGCAGCTCGAAAAAATTCCCTACATGCTCGTCATCGGAGGAAAAGAGGCCGAAGCCGGCACCGTCGCTGTGCGGCATCGCTCGAAGGGCGATCTCGGCCCGCGCCCTCTCGAACAGTTCATCGCGGACCTGCGTCAGGAGGTCGACTCGCGCGCCACGCAATAGCGCGAGCCGGACAGCAAGATGAAATCCGCGACCGCAAAGATCGCCGCTCTCGCGATGGGACTCGCGCTCGCCGGATTTTCCGCCCGTCCGCAAACCGACGCCGGCCGTGAGTGGACGGACAAGAATTTTGCGGCCGCGTTCGACGAACTGTTTCCCGTCCGCCACGCGGAAGGCGATTACATCGCCGTGCGCGCGCATCGCAGCGGCAGCAACGACCTGCCGGAGTTCGCGTTCATTCTCGAGGACACGCAGGATTCGCGCGCGATCCACGCCGTCATTCACGAAGCGATGGGCGCGTCGCTCTACGATCAGATCGCCGCGCTTCACGCGAAGGATCCGGCGAAATCGATCCGGGATTTCAAGCCCGACCTGAAAGTTCATTCCTGGACGCTCTCGGTCACGCAGTGCCCGGCCGTTGCAGCGCAGTTCAAAGCCTTCAACAATATCCAGTTCGTCCGCCCGCGCGACGACGACCCCATTAGCGAGCACCCCATCCTTTACGAAATCAGCGAGTCCGTGGCCGGGGGAGATTCGCAAGTCGTCGAGTACATCGAGTCTCGCGCCATCCCTCGCTGGGCCAATGAGACGCGCAAAGCCCTCGATTCGTGCATCGCCGCCCCGCCGGGGAGTGACAAAAAAGACTAGTAATTACGGTATTGCGGGCAGCCCCGAGAGGCGTGCTATACTTTCTGCCCTGTCGCTTCGGGCGAGCCAGCCGGAGCAACGGGTGGGCGGGTAGCGATCGGAATTCGCAATCCCGGGAGGTGGGTTTATCGCAGAACGGGGTGGAAGTAGCGGCGGTCTTCGGGTCAACGAGCGCATTCGCGCTCGGGAAGTCCGCGTGGTCGATGAAGCGGGGAATCAGCTTGGCGTGATGTCCCTGTTTGACGCGATGAAGGCGGCGCGGGATGCCGGTCTGGACGTGGTGGAAATCTCGCCCAGCGCGGTGCCGCCGGTCTGCAAGCTCGTGGACTACGGCAAGTTCCTCTACGAGCAGAGCAAAAAGGCTCACGAAGCCAAGAAGCACCAAAAAAGCTCGCACATCAAGGAAGTGAAGTTCCGGCCCGCCACCGCGGAGCACGACTATCAGGTCCGCAAGAACCAGATCATTCGGTTCCTAGGCGAGGGTCACAAAGTAAAGGCGATGATTTTCCATCGCGGGCGCGAGATGGCTCACCAGGACGTGGGCCGCGCCAAAATGGAGCGGCTGCTCAAGGACATCACGGATTTCGCCCTGGTGGAATTCGGGCCGCGGATGGAAGCCAACATCCTGCTCGCGCTTCTTGCGCCGAAAAAGGGCGCACCTGCTGCGGCTCCGGCGCGTCCGTCGTAACCGTCAACGGGGAACTGGGCGGGAAATTTTCTGGTGCGGCTGCACGCGGCCGAGCCGAAGAGGAAATCGTGAAGAAGAATACGAAAATGAAGTTGAAGACGCACCGCGGCGCAGCCAAGCGCTTCAAGATCACCTCCACGGGAAAAGTGATGCGCTGGCATTCGGGCAAGCGCCATCTCCTCGGCACGAAATCGCCGAGGCGCCAGCGCAAGCTGTCCGGTAAAGTTCTGGTGAATCCCGCGGACGTTCCGAACGTGCGTCTCGCGTTGCCGTACGGTCTTTAGCATTTCTTTCGAGCCAGGCAGAGCATATCCCGCCGCGGCGGGCCTGCCGGCTTGCCCTGAGTCGCACTAAGACGAAGGGCCGGCGAGCCGGAATCTCCGGCTTGCTTTGCTCCCGAACCCGAGTAACATCGGGCCGCCGGGGCCACATGAACACGCCGCGGAGATCAGCGCAGCCATGCGCCGCGTCCTGTTTTTCGGGGACGGCGTTTTCCTGTGCCCCTCTCCGCGTAACCAGTTTTTTTCGCAAACATCATAGGAGACGAGAACCATGGCTCGAGTTAAACGCGGAACGAAGCGCCGCGCCCGGCGCAAAAAGCTGCTCAAACACGCGAAGGGCTTTTTCCTGACAAAGGGAAAGCTCTTCCGGTCGGCAAAAGAAGCGGTCAACCGCTCGCTACGATACACGTATCGCGACCGCCGCACGCGCAAGCGCGATTACCGCACGCTCTGGATTCAGCGCATCGGCGCAGCCGCGCGCGCGAACGGCACCACCTACAGCCAGTTGATTCACGGGCTGAAGGCCGGCGGAATCGACCTCGACCGGAAGATTCTGGCGGACATGGCCGTGCGCGACGCCGAGGGATTTGCGGCAGTCGTCGCATCAGCGAAGCAGCACATGAAGTCCGCGCCCGCAGCGCCGCCGCAGCCCGCGGCCTAGCGCATCTTTCGCGGCAACGGTTTCGTAGCGGCCTTCAGGCCGGCGCATTCCCGTCGCAGGGGCGGGTCTCAGACCCGCCCCTGCGACAGAACATCACCTCTCGATGACGACCGATCCCACAACACAAACTCTCGCGCAGCTCGGCGACACCACGCCCGAAAAAGTTGTCGTACGCTTCGCGGAAGTGCGTCGGCGCTTCGACGCGGATATCGAACAGTATGAATCCCTTCCCGACGCGTGGGCGACGCTGACCGGTCGATGGACCGGCAGAAAATCAGGAGCGCTAACCCAGATTGGCGACAACTGGCTGAAAAACGCGCCGCCGGAACTGAAGCGCACGGTCGGTCAGGAGTTTCAAAAACTCAAGACCCACGTCGAAGCGGCGCTCGAGGAAAAGCGGAAGGACATAGAAGCTGTCGCGGAACAGGTCGCCGCGATGCGCGACAAAATCGATCTCTCGCTGCCGGGAGTCGAGCGCGCGATCGGCACGCGGCACCTGATCCGGCAGACGTTCGACGAACTTCTGCGAATCTTCCTCTCGATCGGCTTCAGCGTGGTCGAAGGGCCGGAGATCGAGACGCCCTACTACAACTTCGAAGCGCTCAACATTCCCGAGCACCATCCCGCGCGCGACAACATGGACACGTTCTACATCGAGGGCGCGCGCGGCGGGCGCCTGCTGCGGACGCACACCTCGCCGATGCAGATTCGCACGATGGAAAAACAGCCTCCGCCGGTGCGGATCGTCGTGCCGGGGAAAGTCTATCGCCGCGATAATCCGGACGCGACGCACGGCTACATGTTTCACCAGATCGAGGGCCTGGCGGTTGATACGGACATCACGTTCTGCGATTTCAAGGGCACGGTCGAATATTTCGTGCGCGCGTTTCTGGGGCCGAAGGTGAAGACGCGCCTGCGGCCCAGCTATTTTCCGTTCACCGAGCCTTCGGCCGAGGTTGATGCAAGCTGCCACGTCTGCGGCGGGAGCGGCTGCCGAATCTGCAAATTTTCCGGGTGGATCGAGCTCTTCGGCGCGGGAATGGTGGACCCGGCGGTCTACGGCTTCGTGAAATACGACGCGGAAAAGCTTTCCGGCTTCGCGTTCGGCATGGGCGTCGATCGCCTGGCAATGATGAAGTACGGCATCACCGAATTGCCGCTGCTGTTTCAGAACGACGTGCGCTTCCTGCGCCAGTTTCCATGACGATGCTTGCAGCCGATCCGAAGCAGCGCTTCACGAATCGCGTGGCGGATTACGTTCGCTACCGGCCGGGATACCCGCCCGCCGTTCTGGACGTGCTGCGCGAGGAGTGCGGCCTTGTTCCCGAATCCGTGGTTGCAGATATTGGGTCGGGCACCGGCCTGCTGGCGCAAATGTTTCTCGAAAACGGAAATCTGGTGTATGGCGTCGAGCCGAACGCCGCGATGCGCGAGGCTGGCGAACAGTACCTCGAAAAATACCCTCACTTTTGCAGTGTCGCGGGATCGGCCGAAGCGACGACGCTGCCAGATGCGAGTGCGGACTTCGTGGTGGCAGGGCAGGCGTTTCACTGGTTCGAGCCAAAGGCCGCGCACGCGGAGTTCCGGCGCATCCTGCGGCCGCGCGGCTGGGTTGCGGTCCTCTGGAACGAAAGAGTAAGGGGTGAGACGCCATTCCAACGGGAATACGAAATTCTGCTGCGCACTTTTGGCACGGATTACGAAAAAGTCTCGGCGAAATATCCTCAGGACCGCCCGATGCGGAGTTTCTTCGGCTCCGGCGCGGGCGGGAAGAGATCGTTCGCCAACGAGCAGGTATTCGATTTCGACGGCCTGCGCGGGCGGCTGCTGAGCTCGTCCTATTCACCGCCGCAAGGCCATCCGCAGCACGAGCCGATGCTCGCGGCGCTGAAGACGCTGTTTGACGCACACGCGCGAGACGGTCGCGTGCGGTTTGAGTACCAGACGCACATCTATTACGGGCAACTGGAATCGCGATGAAGGTCGTTTACAACTGGCTGAAGGAGTTTGTGGACGTGACGGCGCCGCCCGCCGATCTCCGCGCGCGGCTCTCGCTCGCGGGTATTGCGATCGATTCGGTCGAGGAATCCGCAGCCGGGCCGGTGCTCGATGCGGAAATCACGGCGAACCGTCCCGACTGCCTGGGCCACTACGGCATTGCGCGCGAAGTTGCGGCGATCTACCGCCTGCCGGTGAAGCCGCTCCAGCCAAAGCTGAAGGAATCATCCGAAAAAGCGGCGGACGCGACGCGCGTTGAAATCGAAGCGCCCGAACTTTGCGGCCGTTACACGGCGCGGATTCTGCGCGGCGTGAAAATTCAGCCGTCGCCGGACTGGCTGCGCCAGCGCCTCGAAGCCATCGGCCAGAATTCGATCAACAACGTGGTGGACGTGACGAACTACGTGATGTTCGAGCTGGGCCAGCCGATGCACGCGTTCGATCTGGACAAGCTCGCGGAAAAGCGCATCGTGGTGCGGCGCGCGCGGCCCGGCGAAAAACTCCGCACGCTTGACGGCGCCGAACGCACGCTCGCGAAAGAGATGTGCGTGATCGCGGACGCGGCGCGCGCGGTGGCAATCGCCGGCGTCATGGGCGGCGCCGACAGTGAAATCGGCTTTGCCAGCCGCAATATTCTGCTCGAATCGGCGTGGTTCGATCCGATTTCCGTGCGGCGCACGTCGAAGGCGCTGGGGCTTCGCAGCGAGGCTTCCTACCGCTTCGAGCGCGGCGCCGATCCGGAAATGGCGGAGCTGGCCTCGCGCCGTGCGGCGGAATTGATCCAGCAGCTCGGCGGAGGCGAAATTCTTTCGGGCGTCGTCGACGCATATCCGCGCCGGGAGCCGCCGCTCACGATCGAGATTTCGCGCAAGGAACTGCTGCGCGTGATGGGCGCGGACGTGCCGGACCGCGACATCGAGGAGATCCTCGGCGCACTCGGATTTCATCCCGCGCGCAAGGACGCGAACCTCGGCAGCGCGGGCTCGCTGCTGGCCGCGTGGGACTGCAAGCAACCTTCCTGGCGGCGCGACATCACGCGCGGCATCGACCTGATCGAGGAAGTCGCGCGGCACCACGGCTACGACAAGTTCCCGCCGCGGCTGCCTCCCGCAAAGGGGCCCGCGCACCGCCTGCCGCACGCCACGGCGCAGGACCGTTTGATCGAGCGCGTGATCGCGCTGGGCTACCGGGAAATCGTGACGATTCCGCTGGTGGATGCGCGCCGCGATGAATTATTTCGCGCGGAGGGCGTTGCGCCCGCGGTGATCGGGAATCCGCTGGCGGAAGATGCGTCGGTGATGCGTTCGAACGGGATCGTCGGCATGATCGACGCACTCGAATGGAACCTGAATCACGGGCAGCGCAATCTGCGGCTCTTTGAAATCGGGAAAGCGTACGAGCTGCGCGACAGCGAGCCGGTTGAGACGACCGTGCTTACGCTCGGCGCGACCGGACTTGCGCGCGAAAAGACGATTCACGAGGACGCGCGCGAATTCAGCTTCGCGGATTTGAAGGGCGACCTCGATCGCCTCGGCGAACTGGCCGGAGGACTCGCGTGGCAATCCGGCGGGCCGGCATGGCTCGCGGGCGGGCGCGCGGCGAAGATTTCGCTCGGCGACGCGGCGCTCGGCGTCGCGGGCCAGCTTGCGCGACGAATCGCGGACCAGCTCAAACTGCGCCAGGACATTTTCGTGGCCGAATTGCGCCTCGAAACATTGCTCGCGGGCATCGAAGCGGCGGGCGCGTCCCGGCGATTCGAGCCACTGCCGCGCTTTCCGGCCGTCGAAAGGGATTTTTCATTGGTGTTGGCCGATGGCGTGGCGTTCGCGCAGGTGGCCGAAACGATTCGCGCACTCGGCATTGCGGAACTGCGCGGCATCGAAGCAGCCGATCTCTTCCGCGGCGGGCAGGTGCCAGCCGGAAAGTTTTCGTTGATCATCCGCGTGACGTTCCAGAGCGCGGAAGCGACGCTCACCGACGCGCAGATCGCCGATTTTTCCTCCCGCATCGTCGCCGCGCTCGAAACGAAGCTTGGCGCTGCCCTGCGCGCCAGCTGACGCCGCGGCTCTAAGTGCAGGCGTCGGAATACCGTCGCTTCCTCTGTGCCTCCGTGGCAAAGCAGACTGTTGCGCCCGCAGCGCCAATCGCCGACAATGGCGGCCTCAGCCGAAAACGACCGCGGGGGCTGAAACCATGAAAATCGAAATCTACGATCAGACGTACAACGTCAACTCGGCAGGGCAGAACGAGGAGCAACTGAAGGAACTCGCTGCTTATGTGGACGGCAAGATGCGCGAAGTCGCCCAGGCCACGCGCATGGTTGACTCCGTGAAAGTGGCAGTGCTCGCGGCGCTGAACATTGCGGACGAACTGTTCACACTGCGCGAACGCCAGCAGGAAATTGACGGCCCTCTGCGCAAACGCGTCGAGAAATGCGTCGCGCTCGTCGAAAAAGCGCTCGAACATTCCAACTGAAGCCGCGAGCCGGGCTATTCGCACAGGCATTCGTCGTCTTCACCGGCGCCCGACGCTCAATCTCAACTCGCGCGTGCGATAAATCGGCGTTCCACCGCTCCGCTCAACCTGACCGGTGGCCGGCCATTGTCCGATCGGTCCATGAAAAGTGCGACGATTGCCCGCCGCGAAGCATCAGAGCTAGAATGATTGCCGGGGGTCTGTCAGCTTGGGTACGCCGAAGCGAATAAGCCGGTATCTGCTGGCGGGAGTGCTGGTCCTCGCGGTATTCGCGCTGGGGACGCACGCCGCCGCCCACTGGCACGCTCACGACTACGACGAGCAGCACTGCCAGATATGCCATGTCGGTCACGCCGCGGCCCCGCAACCGGTGGTGCAGGCGAGCGTGCAGGCGCCTGTCCCAATTGCCAGATTTGCGCCGTCTGAACACTTCGCTCCGGATCTCGAAGCGGTTCGCACTCTCAGCATTCCGCGCGCCCCTCCCGCGTAACGCCCCTTTCAAGCGCAATCATCCCCGGCACGCCTGGCCCGTTGCGCAGCGCGTGCGGATTTCCATATCCATTCTCAGCCGCCGCCCGGCAAAACGCCGTGGCCGCACTCATATGGAGAGAAAAGATGAGATTCGCGAGAGCGTCGATCGGAGTTCTACTTCTTGCCTTATTTCTGATTGGAGCCGGACCGAACGTCTGGGCGCAGAATGCAGGAAATTCCACAAGCATCGGGGGAACGGTTACCGATCCTACCGGAGCAGTGATTCCCGGCGCGACGGTCACGATTCATAACCCCGTCAGCGGACTTGAGCGCACGGTCACGACCGATGCATCGGGCAACTTCAGCTTCCAGAACGTGCCGTTTAACCCCTACCACACCACGGTCACCGCGCCGGGCTTCACCAGTTGGGTGCAGGATGTCGACGTGCGATCGTCACTGCCCATCAACCTGAAAATCAGCCTGCAATTGGGAACGACGAGCAGCACCGTCACCGTGACGGCCGCGGGCGACTTACTGGAAAATGACTCGACGGCGCACACCGACGTGGACCGCCAGCTTATCCAGGATCTTCCGCTCGAAAGCGCCTCTTCGTCCGTCAGCTCCTTGGTGACGCTCGCATCACCCGGCGTTGCGGCGGATTCCAATGGGCTCTTCCACGGGCTTGGCGACCATGCGGAAAATTCATTTTCGGTGGACGGCCAGCCGATCACGGACCAGCAGAGCAAGGTATTCTCGAACCAGATCCCGGTCGATTCCATTTCATCGCTTGAGGTGATCGACGGCGCGCCGCCCGCTGAATACGGCGATAAAACAAGTCTGGTGATTGATGTCACGACGCGCTCGGGACAGGGCATGACGACGCCGCATGGAGCTGTAACAGCCTCCTACGGCGCATTCGGCACCTCGAATCTCGACTTCAACTTGGGCTACGGAGGGCAAAATTGGGGAAACTTCATCTCAGTGAGCGGCTTGAACAGCGGCCGCTTCCTTGATCCGCCCGAGTTCGTGGTGATGCACGACAAGGGCAATGAAGAAAACATCTTCGACCGGTTCGACTATCAGCTCACGACGGCTGACTCGCTTCACCTGAATCTAGGATTTTCGCGCTCGTGGTTCCAGACTCCGAATTCCTTCGATGCCGAATTCGCGACGCCGTGGAACGGGGTTGTGGTGGACAATGGCGGTCTCGGACCCAATGGCGTGCTCGTGGGCTCGACGGACCAGCGCTCGCAGATCCGAACCTTCAACGTCGCGCCGACGTGGACCCGGCTGATCAACTCGAACACCGTGCTCACCGTGGGCGCTTTCGTGCGCCACGACCAGTACGACTATTATCCGAGCGGTAATCCGTTCGCGGATCTTGGCCCACAGAGTCTTCAAAGAGAAACCGTCTCCCAACTCCGGTTTCTCACGAATGCCGGCGCTCGCGCGAGCCTTTCCTACGTGAAGGGCATTCACAATATTAAATCGGGCGTCACGTACCAACAGACGTTTCTGACGGAGCACGACCGGCTCGGAATCGTCGATCCGACCCTCAATGCTCCGTGCCTAACTCTCAATACGGCTGCTAATCCGGACGTCCCGGTCGCTGGATTCACTGATCCGTCGCAATGTGCCGCGAAGGGATTCGCGGAGAACGACCCTGCGGTCAATTCGTTCGCCCCCAACACGCCTCAGTACCCGGCGTTCAACCCCGTCCTGCTGCCGTTCGATCTGACGCGTAGTTGCAGCGAACTCCCCAGCCCTTCGCCTACTCCGTGCTTTACAGGCGGAGGCTTGTTCGCGTTTGACGGGCACACAGACGTGAAGGAACTCGCGCTCTACGTGCAGGACACAATCACTACGGGGAACTGGTCATTCAACGTGGGTATCCGAGGGGACATATATAACGGGCTGTCGATTGCCCATCAAGCGGAGCCACGGCTTGGCATCGCCTATAACGTCAAGCAGACCAACACAGTTCTTCGCGTTTCGTATGCGCGAACGCTGGAAACGCCGTTCAACGAGAATCTGGTGCTTTCAAGCACCGGCTGCAAGTCGGACGTCCTGTCTCCGCTTCTCCTCTGCACTCCGGGCGCGAATTCCATATTGACTCCCGGCTTTCGCAATGAATTCCACGCAGGTTTGCAGCAGGCTTTCGGAAGCCACGTTGTGTTCGATGGTGAGTACATTTGGAAGGAGACGCACAACGGTTACGACTTCAGCGTGCTCGGCAACACGCCGATCACATTCCCGATCGAATGGCACAATTCCAAAATCCCCGGATTCACGGGCCGTGTGAACGTCACGAACATCCACGGATTCACCGCTTATGTGGTGATGTCCGGCGTCGCCGCGCGTTTCTTCACTCCCCAAATCGGCGGGGCCGGCGCCGTTCCCGTCGCGTCGGTTGCCGGGGTGTTCACGCCGTTCCGCATCGACCATGACGAGCACTTCAACGAGACAACGCACATGCAATATCAGCCGTGGAAGCGCGGGCCGTATCTGGGCTTCAACTGGCGCTTTGACAGCGGACTCGTAGCTGGCGCGACGCCGTGCTTCGGGTTGCTCTCATCCAACACTTGCCCCGGATCCGTGATGATCGGAGGCGTACCCAACGTCAGTATGATAGCGAGCAATGTGGGAGGGATTCCTCTAAGCGCCGATCAGGAGTTTGAAGCGGGGTTCACTTGCAACGGCATGCATGCGACACCGACGGTGGCCCTGCCGTTCAACTGCCCGGCATCCGAGTTCGGGTCCACCCTCATCACGGTACCGGCGCCGAACAAGGAACAAGACGACAAGAACCCTCCGCGGATCAGGGAACGCAACCTGTTCGATGTAGCTGTTGGTGACGACGACTTGTTCAAGGGCGACCGTTACAAATGGAGCGCCCGCGTGACGGTCATCAATCTGGCGAACAACTACGTCCTGTACAACTTTCTCTCCACGTTCAGCGGCACACACTACGTGACGCCGCGCGCGGTCACGGGGGAGATCGGCTTCCACTTCTAGGCTGTCGCTCGCATAAAACGGAGGGGCCGGTCTTGCGGGCTGCCCCTCCATTTCAGCTGATAAGAAGCTCGCGCCATAGAATTTGCTGACTCTTGCACGACCCGCTTGGCTGGCACAAATCACGCCTAAACTCTTCCTCTGACTGCTGACGACGTAGACGGGCACCCTCCAGACACGCCAACCTTAGCTGATGGAGTTTTGCAAATACTAGTTGACAAACGTTTGCAACTGAAATACCCTCGCCGCGCTCCTGATAAGGCGTTACAACTAGAAAGGCGGTGCGGTCTTCATGCGAGCTCGCTGGCTATTCAATCGGTCTCGCTACGCGGGGATTCCGCGAAGCTCTCGGGCTTTCCTCTTTGGACTTCTATGCATCGCGAGCGCTGGGCTGGGTTTTCCCTCCCGCACAGCGGCACAGGAGACACCGTACTTCGTGGCGTACTCGCACCACCTCGAAGAGCCGGGCAATCTTGAGATCGAAACATATTCGATCTATGGAACGCAGAAGGGCGGCGGCGACTTTATCGCACCGTGGATGGAGCTCGAATATGGCGTGACTGCCTGGTGGACCACCGAGTTCTACATCGACTCGCAAACGACTTTCGGCGACAGCACAGTCTTCACCGGTACCCGGTGGGAGAACCGCTTTCGTCCGCTGATGCGCGAGCACTGGATCAATCCAGTGCTCTACGTCGAATTTGAAAACACAACGGATGCGGACAAGACGCTCAAAGAGGTGGTGGGTCTCGACAACCAGTTTGACGCGGCCGAGCCGAACTCGGAGGCGAACCGGTCACATACGCATGAGCTAGAGACCAAGCTGATCCTTTCGAGCGACTACAAGGGATGGAATTTCTCGGAGAACTTCATCGGGGAAAAAAATCTAGGCCACGAGCCGTGGGAATTCGGCTACGCGTTGGGAACGAGCCGGCCGCTGCGCCTGGAAGCGACGCCGCGCCCATGCAATCTCTGCCGCGAGAATTTTATCCTCGGCGCCGAAATGTACGGCGGATTGGGCACGGTCAAGGCATTCTCGTTGTCCGGCACGTCGCACTACGTTGCGCCGATCGCCGCCTGGCAACTTCCCAACGGAGTCACGTTTTCCGTTTCGCCCGGCTTCGGGCTCAATGACAACAGCCACCGATTCCTGTTGCGCTGGGGGATGTCCTACGAAATCGGCGGTTTCGGCCGCAAGCTAAGGAGTCTCTTTTAATGCGACGCCTGATAATTTGCTCCGCGCTCCTGTTTGCGTCTCTGGCTGCTGCTGCCGGGGCCTCCCGCACTCAAATGGGTGACGATCGCGGCCTCCTGGCTCCGATCGCCAAAGCTCCTGCCAAGACGCGAGGCTGGAAAAATCCGTACGAAGGCCAATCGGACGCCATCGCCGCCGGTGAAAAACTCTTCCGCCAGCACTGCGCGGAATGCCATGGCGACGACGCGCGCGGCAGAGGCCGCGCCGCCAATCTCCGCTCCACAGGCGTCCAGCGGGCGACCCCGGGCGAACTCGCGTGGTTCCTCCGCAACGGCAATCTGCCGAAGGGCATGCCGCCGTGGGCCGGCATTCCCGAACAGCGCCGCTGGCAAATCATCTCGTATCTGAAAAGCCTGGGCGCGGATGGAGGCGATGCAGCGACTAGCACGGCCACTCCCGCTCAAGCGAACGGACGGTGACGCTTTGGCGGCATTCGCGGGCGCGGAGCTAATGGTCATTCCGAAAGCGGAACACGCCGTACCGTTCGAGAAGCCCGCCGACCTGATCCGCACAATCGCACGCCTGGCGTGAGCCGAAGGTGCACCCTCTCTCGCGCAAAACTGTCGCGCTGATGATTCCTGCTACAATGAAACTTGGAGATGGCCTGCGACGCAGGTGACGTTGCGAAAGCCTTTTGAACCAACACTGGATCCCAGGGAGTCCGAGTCGTCCTGCCCTTGTGCACTACCCCAAGTCGGCTTGCCGATGAGGGGGAAGCCTTAAAGCAGGCGCGGGGCACCCACCTATTCGTGGGGTTCAGGGCCTAGCACCGCACGGCGAAGTGGACCGCTCCTAACGATGCGACGAGCATCGCGATCCCGCGCGAATCCGCCGCGGCGGATGAGCCGAGGGACCAAACTCCCCGGAAAGGCCCTGCTTTGAAAATTCTTTTCATCGGCGACATCGTCGGCTCGCCCGGCCGCAAGATCGTTCACGAGCGGCTCGCCGACATCCTCGCGCAACGGGAAATTGATCTCTGCATCGTCAATTGCGAAAACGCCGCGTCCGGTTTCGGCGTCACGCCGCGGATCGCGGAAGATATTTTCGCGGCCGGCGCCGACGTCCTTACCAGCGGAAACCACATTTGGAAGCGGAAGGAAATCATCGAGTATCTTCCGGGCCAGCCGCGCTTGCTGCGGCCCGCCAATTTCCCGATCAGCTCGCCCGGCCACGGCCTCTACGTCGGCCGCGCAAAGAATGGCGTCGGCTACGCCGTCCTGGATCTGCAAGGCCGCACGTTTATGACGCCCATCGAGGATCCCTTTCGCACAGCCACGCTCGAGCTCGCGCGAGTTCCGCCGGACGTGAAAGTGATTGTCGTCGACATGCACGCCGAGGCCACGTCGGAAAAGGTCGCCATGGGCTGGCATCTGGATGGCAAAGTTTCTGCGGTACTCGGTACTCACACGCACGTTCCCACTGCCGACTTTCGGGTGCTTCCTGGCGGCACGGCTTACATCACGGATGTAGGGATGACCGGTCCGCACGATTCCGTGATCGGCATGGAAAAGCGCGGCATCCTGGAGCACTTTTTCGACAACACCATGCCCTCGCGCTTCGTGGTCGCCGAAGGCGATATTCGGATGAACGGAGTCCAGATCGATGTCGACGAATCGACCGGCCATGCCCGCTCGATCGACCGCCTGACGTTCCGGCTGGATTAGGCGTCATGTCGTACAGGTTCCGCCGAAGCAACGCTCGGGTGCGGCCCGGCATCTCTTGCCACTTGCAGCAAATAGAATGTTCCAGCGCGTATTCCCTCCCATGATCCGCCGCTCACAATGCGATGTTGCGATCGTGATTCTGGCTGGCGTCGTTGCCGGCTGGAATCTTCCGCGCGTTGGCGCTCAGGACCAGGCGTTCTCTCGCGAGATACTCGCGCGTGCGCGTGTGTTTCCTGAGATCGGCCCTGGTGTTACGGCGCTGAAGCGCGATGCCGCCGGGCGTTACTACGTTCTCGCTGCGTCCGCAACCGCGATCCAAATCTACGGAGCGGATGGCAAGCGCCTCGGCCAAATTCCCAACGCGAATTCGCATGGCGCGAAGATCACCTATGCGCAGGACATCGATCTCGATGCGGCTGGACGTCTGCTCGTCGCGGACCGCGGCGCGAACGCCATCAAGATCTTCGAGGCGGATGGCTCGCTCGATGCGACGATCCGCGTGATTGCTCCGATGTCCATCGCGGCGCTCTCAAACAACGAAATTGCCGTCGCCTCGCTACGCTCCGCGAATCTGGTGCAAATCATTGACGCGAGTGGAGCGTTGGTTCGCGGGTTCGGTGAGCCTCCCGCGGCGCCCCAGGGCGCATCGCGAGACGAGTCGCTCAGTCACGGCCGGCTCTATGGCGACTCGGCAGGCCACATCTATTTTGCGTTCACCGAACTGCCCGACCCGACGATCCGGAAATACGATCGCTTCGGCTACGCCGCCTATGAAATTTCGCTGCCCGCATCCGAGTTCAAACCTCAGCCGGGCGAGAAACATTGGACCACCGTCGTGATTGACAAGGGCGGTACGACAACCTCCGAAAAGCCCGTCATTGGCGCGCTCGGAGTCGATCCGGAAACGCAGGAAGTCTGGGTGGCGATCGGCGGCGAGATCGTGCACTTCGACAAGGACGGCAATCGCCGCTCGTCCTACCGCACCTCCACGAAGGAAGGCGCGCCCATCGAGCCAACGGCGATTCTCGTCGAGCACGATCGGCTGCTGATCGCCGGCGATCCCTTTGGAGTTTTCGATTTTGCCCTGCCCGAACCGCGCCATGCAGCTGCCGTAGCACAATAAGATCGAATAGCCTGTTGAAACGGCACCTGTGGAAAACCGCGCGCGATTCACGTGCACCAGTATCTCGCGCCGACCATATTTCTTGCGGCAAATGCGCGATTTGCGCTCGCGATCCACACGAAAATAACGCTGTGGAAAAACTGTGAATTGTTTGTGGAGGGCACGCAGATGATTCGCATAGTTTTCTCTTGCTCATCGCGCTTCGTTTAGGCAGAATCCCCGCTCGCGCATTCGACGGGATCACAATCGAACGCCAGATTTCATGAGTTGTCGCACACGCCGGATGCGATCCGGCACATCGGGCCTGAAACGATAGACCACTCAAACGCCCTTCCCGGAGCGAGAGGGGATTTCCACAGCATTTCCACATCAGTGGAAATTGCAGTAGGGATTGATTTTTGCCATGAATCTTTGGGACAAGGTCCTCCAGCACACCGAACGGCGCGTCAATCCCCATAGTTTCGCCACCTGGTTTCGTCCCACGCGGCAGGAGCGGGCTGATGACGAACGCCTGGTGGTTCGCGTGCCCACGCGGCTGTTCTGCAAGCGCCTGACGGAGACGTACGGCGAGCTGTTGCAAGCGGTGCTGAACGAAATCGGGCGGCCTGGGCTGGCTCTCGAGTTCGTGTGCGTGGAAGCGGAGCCGACCGCGGCGAATCAGGCAGCGTCTTCGCAGGCAAAACTCGACTTCGATTCGTCGAACAACCAACTGAACCCGCGCTACACGTTTGACAAGTTCATCGTCGGCTCTTCGAATCAGTTCGCGCACGCCGCGGCAGTTGCCGTGGCCGAGCAGCCCTCAAAATCCTACAACCCGCTTTTCCTGTACGGCGGCGTGGGACTCGGTAAGACGCACCTGATGCAGGCCATCGGCCACGCGCTCAAGCGCCGCAACCCGTCCCTGCGCCTCACCTACATCAGCGCGGAAAAGTTCACCAACGAAGTGATCGCCTCGATCCGCTTCGAGCGCATGGCGGCGTTTCGCGACCGCTTCCGCAACATGGACGTGCTCATGGTGGACGACATCCAGTTCATCGCGCGCGCCGAGCGGACGCAGGAAGAGTTCTTTCACACATTCAACGCGCTCTACGATCAGCAGAAGCAGATCGTGATTTCGTCGGACTGCCCGCCGAAGGAGATTTCAGCCATCGAAGAAAGATTGCGTTCGCGGTTTGAGTGGGGGCTGATCGCCGACATCCAGATGCCCGACCTCGAAACGAAGATCGCCATCTTGCAAAAAAAGGCTGATAGCGAGCGCGTCCAACTGCCGGATGACGTGGCCGAATTCATCGCGCGCTCGATCAAATCCAACATCCGCGAGCTCGAAGGCGCCCTGATCCGCCTGATGGCTTATTCCTCGCTGACGGGAATCGAGATCAATCATTCCACCGCGCAGCAGGTGCTCAAAAACATCATTGAGACGCAGGACAAGAAGATCACCATCGAGCAAATCCAGAAGCGCGTCGGGGAGCATTTCGGAATGCGCGCGCAGGATCTGAAGATCCGCAGCAACTCCAAGGTGATTGCGTTCCCCCGGCAGGTGGCCATGTTCCTGGTGAAGCAGCTCACCACCGCTTCGCTTCCCGAGATTGGGAAGCAGTTTGGCGGCAAGCATCACACCACCGTGCTGCACTCGATCAACAAAATCGAGACGCTCCGCCAAGTAGACAAAGATTTGAACAAAACGATCAACAGGCTACTCGATTCATTCGGATAGACTTAAGTGTAGTTAGCTCGTTAAGCGTCGTTGCTAGCTGTGGATGCATTGTGCAACCTGTTCAAGACTGACGATGCGATCACTCAAGGTGGGATTAATAGTTGGTTTTTGCACGGGTACCGCAAAGCTTCCACAGGATGTACGAGGGACCAAGCACCGTGTTCGCGGCACTTTATAGGCTTTTCCGCAATTTCCACAACTGCGGCGGCGACGGCGGTTTTCTTATCTTTATACAAATACAGAAAAGCAGTACAGTAGCCGCATCCAAAACATGAGCCAAGAAACCAGCGCAAGGACTGCACACGAGATGGAATTCAGCGTAAAGAAGTTTGATCTGCTCGAGGAATTGAATTTGACGCAGGGCGTCGTCGAGCGCAAGACGACGATCCCCATCTTGTCGAATCTTCTCTGCGAGGCGGACGGAAACCGCCTGACGATCACGGCGACCGATCTCGAGCTTAGCATCCGCACATCCTGCGAAGCGAAAGTGAAGAAAGATGGCGCCGGAACCATTCCAGCGAAGAAACTACTCGAACTCGTGCGCCTGTTGCCCGAGGGGGAGATTCACTTCAAACTCCTCGAAAATCACTGGGTCCACATCACCAGCGACCGCAAGAATTACAAGCTCGTGGGTATGTCCAAGGATAATTTCCCGGCGCTCCCGGACTTTCCTCACGCGTTGATCAAGATTCCTGCGAAGCTTCTTGCTGGCGTCATCGCGAAGACGACATTTGCGATTTCGCTCGAGGAATCGCGCTACACGCTGAACGGTGCACTTCTCGTCCTGAAGCCGGGATCGCTCACCATGGTCGCGACCGACGGTCACCGCCTTGCGATGGTTGAAACCGACTACAAATTCGAGGGCCTCCCGACCGAGACTCGCGTGCTCATCCCGAAAAAGGCCATGAACGAAGTGCAGCGCCTCGCGGCAGAATCGGGCGACGAGAGCCTCGTTTCATTCGGCCAGGACGAAAGCCATCTCTTCTTCCAATTCGGCAACCGGTTGCTCACGTGCCGCAAGCTCACCGGCCAATTCCCGAATTACGAAGCCGTCTTGCCGCGGGACGTGAACAAGACCGTCACCATCGAGCGCAGCGAGCTTCAGGACGCACTCCGCCGCGTCTCGCAGCTTGCCGACCAGCGCTCGCACGCCGTGAAGTTCATGCTCGCCAAGGAAGGCCTCGAAATTTCCGCGTCGAGCCCTGAGTATGGCGAGGCGAAAGAAGCGATCGAAAAAGATTACAAGGGCGAACCTATCGCGATCGGTTTCAACGCGCAGTATCTTCTCGATTTTCTCGCCGCCGCTCCCGACGGTCCCATCAGCTTCGAGCTGAAAGACGAGCAGTCCGCCGGTCAGCTCCGCCCGCTCGGTGACGAATCCAGCCGCTATCGTTACGTCGTCATGCCCATGCGTATCTGATTTTCCGTGTCCTCAAAAGCCGCTTCCGAAGCTGTTTCTCAGGGGCTTCGCCTTGGGCGATTTTCGACCGTAGAAATACGCCCTGTCACCAAACGTAAGCGATTGAAAATAAAATGGTTATCCACATCATCTACTCTCACAATCGCCTTGTGATTTCGCGCACATTCCGGTAAAATTTTGATGTTCCGGATTCCTCCTGAACGGCACTTTGTTCGCACCAAACTTGCGCCGCGCCAAGCCTGCTAGCGCCAGAACTGGCGGCTGAAAATGGCACGGTGCAGGCGACGAACATCCCCTTCCGCGGGGAGAAAAAAGCTTCGCCGCGTCCGCCCGAAATTTTCGGAATAGGACGGGATGGAGCTCTCGAAAAACCCTTCGAGTCCCAGCTCGAGCGAAATAAATTCGCGAGCGTGGGGCCAATGGGCAAGGCAAGTGTCGGGCACATTCCGCGCGACCGCCTTCCCGAAATGAATCGCATCCAGCTCGGGCTCGCCCTGAGAAACGAAGGGTGTAGCGGCCCGGGGTTTTCTGCGCGAAGCCGCGCCACGCATCTGAGGAGACGCACGATCCATGGCTGACAAAGAGACTCCGGCCGTCAAGGGCTCCGGGCACAAGTACGACGCGACTTCGATCAAAGTCCTCGGCGGGCTTGAAGCCGTCCGCAAACGCCCCGCGATGTACATCGGCTCGACCGGCGAACTCGGCCTGCACCATCTCGTATGGGAAGTGGTCGATAACTCGGTTGACGAAGCGATGGCCGGCTACTGCGATGAGATCAACGTCCAGGTGCACGACGACAACAGCGTCACCGTGATCGACAACGGCCGCGGCATTCCCGTGGACATGCACGCCACGGAAAAAAAGCCTGCCGCCGAAGTCGTCCTCACCGTACTGCACGCGGGCGGAAAATTCGATAGCGACACGTACAAAGTCTCGGGCGGACTCCACGGCGTGGGCGTTTCGGTCGTCAATGCGCTCTCGGATTGGCTCGACCTCGAAATCTGGCGCGATGGCGAAGTCTGGGAACAGTCCTACGAAAAGGGTGATCCCACCTCGAAGCTGAAGGCTTCCGGCAAAACAAAAAAAACCGGCACGAAAATCACCTTTCACGCCGACCCGTCGATCTTCACGACCATCAACTACAGCTTCGACACGCTCTCGCAGCGCCTGCGCGAACTCGCCTTCCTGAACAAGGGCCTGAAAATCACGCTGGATGACGAGCGCTCGAACAAGAAAACCGAATTTCGCTTCACCGGCGGCATCACCGAATTCGTCAAGCACCTGAATCGCGGCAAGGGAACGCTGCACGATTCGCCCATCTACATGGAGGGCAAGCGCGGCCAGGTGGACATGGAAATCGCCGTTCAATACAACGACAGCTACGCGGAAAACATCTTCGCCTTCGCGAACACGATCAACACCGTCGACGGCGGCACGCATCTCGCCGGGTTCCGCTCCGCGCTCACGCGCACGATCAACTACTACGCGAACTCCTTCGGCATGCTCAAGGAGCAGAAGGACGAAGTCTCGATCAACGGTGACGACGTGCGCGAGGGCCTCGTCGCCGTCGTTTCCGTGAAGCTGCCGCAACCCCAATTCGAGGGCCAGACCAAGGGCAAGCTGAACAGCGACATCAAGGGCCTCGTCGAATCGCTGGTCAACGAAAAGCTCGGTGAATATTTCGACAAGCACTCCTCGATCGCGCGCAAAATCATCGGCAAGTGCATTGACGCAGCCCGCGCCCGCGAAGCCGCCCGCAAAGCCCGCGAGCTGACGCGCCGCAAATCCGCGCTCGATTCGAGCGGCCTGCCGGGCAAGCTTGCTGATTGCCAGGAGCGCGATCCTGCGCGCTGCGAGATCTTCATCGTCGAGGGCGAATCGGCCGGCGGCTCGGCCAAAGGCGGGCGCGATCGACGTTACCAGGCCATCCTTCCGCTCAAGGGCAAGATCCTCAACGTCGAAAAGGCGCGCTACGACAAGATGCTCGGCCACGAGGAAATCCGCGCCATCATCACGGCGCTCGGCACCGGCATCGGCAAGGACGATTTCGATCCCTCGAAGCTCCGCTACCACAAAATCATTCTCATGACCGATGCGGACGTCGACGGCAGCCACATCCGAACGCTGCTGCTTACGTTTTTCTTCCGTCACATGGGCGCGCTGATCGAAAAAGGCCACATCTACATCGCCCAGCCGCCGCTCTATCGCGTCAAGCGCGGCAAGATGGAGCGCTACATCCGCGACGAGCGCGAGTTTTCCCGCGAGCTGATGAAGCGCGCCACCGAAGAGCACGTCGTCAAGGGAAAGACCGGCAAATCGCTTGAGGGCGGCGATTTGACGCAATTCCTGCTGAACATTCAGGAGTATGACCAGGTCTCAGCAAAGCTCGCGCGCAAGATCCGCGAACCCAAACTCATCGATCTGCTCGCCGAAAGCGACCTCGAAAAGAAGACCGACTTCGCGGACAAAAAGAAGCTGCAGGAATTGGTCAAGGCCATTGAAAAGGCCAAGTTGGAACTCGAAGCCAAGCTCGAATACGACGAGGAGCACAGCCTCCACGAGCTGGTGCTGAAAAATGGCGGCGAGCGCCGCATCAATTGGGCGCTTGCGGCTTCGCCCGAGTACAAGCGCCTCCGCACGCTGCATCAGGCAATCGTCGAAAACGACAAGCCGCCGTTCACGATCACGCACAACGGCGACAAGGCGACCAAAGAAACGGCACAGCAGCTCCTGAACTACGTTCTCGAAGACGCGAAAAAGGAGTTCACCATTACGCGTTTCAAGGGCCTCGGCGAAATGAATCCCGAGCAGCTCTGGGCCACCACGATGAACGCCGAGACGCGCACGCTGCTGCAGGTGCGCCTCGAGGACGCCGTCGCCGCCGAGGATATCTTCTCGACGCTGATGGGCGAAAACGTCGAAGAGCGCCGCAAATTCATCGAGGAAAACGCACTGGACGTCGTCAACCTCGATATTTAAAGGAATAGGCCGGTTTTTCGTCAGGGCACAGCTTCAGCCGTGCCGATAACTTTCTTTTCACGGCCAGCGAATTGCGAGTCACTGACTTCTGAGGGGTCTAATGGCAGACGAGCAAAACCAGTCGATTCTGTTGCCGGTTGATATCGAATCGGAAATGAAGAAGTCGTACCTCGATTACGCCATGAGCGTAATCCTGGCGCGCGCGATTCCGGATGTGCGAGACGGCCTCAAGCCCGTCCAGCGCCGGATCTTGATCGCGATGAATGACCTCGGCTTGGCCTCGAATCGAGGTTTCCGCAAGTGCGCGAAAATCTGCGGCGATACGTCCGGCAATTATCATCCGCACGGCGAGGCCGTCATCTATCCGGCGCTGGTCCGGCTCGCGCAGGATTTCAGCATGCGGTATCCGCTCGTCGACGGCCAGGGAAACTTCGGCTCCGTCGACGGCGACCCGCCCGCGGCGATGCGTTACACCGAGGCGCGCCTCTCCAAAATCGCCGAGGAATTGCTGGCGGACATCGAAAAAGAGACGGTCGATTTCGTCGAAAACTTCGACCAAACCCGGCTGGAGCCCAGGGTTCTCCCCGCCAGAGTTCCGAATCTCCTCATCAATGGCGCGAGCGGAATCGCCGTCGGCATGGCCACCAACATTCCGCCGCACAATCTGACGGAAATCGTGGAAGCCTGCATCCTGCTCATCGAAAATCCGGAAGCCACGCTCAAGCAGGTGATGAAAATCGTCCCGGGCCCGGATTTTCCGACGGCGGGCTATATCTACGGCCGCGAAGGAATCGAGCAGGCCTACAGGACCGGCCGCGGTTCGTTTCAAGTGCGCGCGAAAGCCGCCATCGAGCAGCGCGGCAAGGACCGCCAGGACATCGTCATCACCGAGCTGCCCTATCAGGTGAACAAAGCGCGGCTGATCGAGCACATTGCCGAGCTGATCCAGAACAAGAAAATCGACGGCATCGCCGACATCCGCGACGAATCCGACCGCGACGGCATGCGCATCGTCATCGAGGTCAAGCGCGACGAAGAACCGTCGATTGTGCTCAACCACCTTTTCAAGCAAACGCAGATGCAGGAATCGTTCGGCATGATCCTGCTCGCCATCGTCGCCGGGCAGCCTCGCGAGATCGGCCTGCTTGCCCTGTTGCAACTGTTCATCGACCACCGCGTGGACGTGGTGCGGCGCCGCACGCAGTACGAGTTGCGCAAGGCCCAGGAGCGCGAGCATGTCCTGCTCGGCTACCGCATCGCGCTCGACCACATCGACGACGTGATCAAAATCATCCGCGGGTCGTCCAGCCGCGCGAACGCCCGCGAGAACTTGCACGAATTTTTCGAGAATAAGTCGATCCGCGTTCTGGTCGGCGGGAAAGAAACCGCGATCAAGGGCGTCAAGCTCGACGCCAAGAAATACGGCATCACCGTCGCAAGTTCCGGCGAGGGCCTCGGCCTCAGCTACATCCAAATCGACGCCATCCTCGAATTGCAATTGCACCGCCTCACGCAGCTTTCGGTGGATGAAATCCTCAAGGAACTCGCGCAAATTCGTGAGCGAATCGCCGAGCTGCAGTCGATCCTCGCAAGCGACAAGAAGCTGAAAGCCGTGATCGTCGCCGAGCTGCGCGAAGTTATGAAATCCTACGGCGACGCCCGCCGCACGCAGATCGTCGATCGCGTCGAGGAGATCAAGCTCGAAGACCTGATCAAAGACGAGGAGATGGCGATCACGGTCAGCCACGCGGGCTACGTGAAGCGCACCTCGGTTGAAACCTACCGCCACCAGTCACGCGGAGGCAAGGGCCGCATCGGCGCGAAAACGCGAGAAGACGATTTCGTCGAGCACTTCTTCGTAGCCTCGGCGCACAGCTACATTCTGTTGTTTACGTCGAAGGGCCGCGTCTACTGGCTCAAAGTGTATGAAATCCCCGAAGCCGCTGCGGCCACGCGCGGAAAAGCGATCAACAACCTCGTGCGTTTCCAGGAGGGTGAAACTCTTAAGGCCATCGTCCCCACGCGCAATCTCGAGGAGGCCGGCCGCTACGTCTTCCTCGCCACGAAAAACGGCACGGTGAAAAAGACCGATCTCGCCGAATTCTCGAATCCGCGCCCGTCCGGCATCATCGCCATCAATCTCGATTCGGACGACGAACTGATCGGCGCCAAACTCACCGACGGCAAGCAGATGATCTTCCTCGCGAGCCGCGACGGCCAGGCGATCCTCTTCCGCGAGACCGAAGTCCGCTCCATGGGTCGCGCCGCCGGCGGCGTCAACGGCATGGACCTCGCGAAGGGAGATTACGTTGTCTCGATGGACGCCGCGCAAGTGGACTTCGGAATCATTCAGAAGGAATACAAGAAAGAGACGCAGAATCTCGATGAACTTGAAAGCGATCAGATCCGCGAGTCGCTCACCTCGCTAATGCTCACCGTCGCCGAGAAGGGCTACGGCAAGCGCACGCCGCTCGCCGAATATCGCGTCACCTCGCGCGGAGGCAAGGGCGTCATCAACCTGAAATCGACCGACCGCAACGGCCCCGTTGTCGCTGCGCTTCAGGTCCGCGAGGATTCCGACGTCATGATCATCACCGGCCACGGCAAAGTGATCCGCGTCCACGCCGGCGAGATTCGCGAGGCTGGCCGCTCGACGCAGGGCGTCCGCCTCCTGCGTCTCGATGAAGGCGACCGCATCGCCGCTGCCGCCGCCATCCTCGAAGAGGAAACCGGCGCGCCCGAACCGGAGAAGAAATGATTTCCGACACGATTCCGATGGATCTGTCATTCCGAGCGGAGCGAGGAATCTCTCTTCGTGTGGTGCTCTCACCGAGCGGTGAATTGCGATGAGTCATCGGGGAAAACTCGCGAACCTGCTGCGGACGAAATCGTTGGTCCGCGGTGAGATCACCCTCTCTTCAGGCAAAAAGAGCAACTACTACATGGATTGCAAGCTCACCACGCTCGATCCCGAGGGCGCGCTGCTGACCGGCTATTGCGTCCTCGAGCTGCTCGACGAAATGGGCGTGAAGCCCGACGCAATCGGCGGCCTCAGCATGGGTGCCGACCCACTGGTCACCGCGGCGGGAGTCGTGAGCGCAATCGAAAAGCGGCCGCTGCCCGGCTTCCTCGTCCGCAAGGAAGCGAAAAAGCACGGCCGCCAGAAGCAAATCGAAGGACTCGAGAATCCGCGCGGCAAGAAAGTCGCCATCGTCGACGAAGTCTGCACCACCGGCGGCTCCACGCAAGAAGCCATCGATGCCGCCGAGCGCGAAGGCTGCGAAGTCATCGCCGTCATCAGCCTGGTGGACCGCGAAGAGGGCGGCTCCGAAATGCTGCGCGCCAAGCACAACTACCGCTCGATCTTCACCGCGCGGGAGCTACTCGCCGAAGATTCCGCCTCGGCCCGCAACGCCGCGACTTCACGTTGACCTGCCCCTGCTCGCCGGCCGCGCCATCCAATCATCGCCATATTCGCAGGGCGTTATGCAATCGCACATCGGCGTGCGAAGTGAGGGCGCGGCGGCGCACGCGCCGGGCTAGAATGGATTTCTGCATGTTTCGTGAGGGGGAGTGATGAAGCGTTTCGGTCATTTGCCGATGTCCAGCCTTGCCTATCAGGATCCCGTCTTCATGGAGAGCCTGCCGGCGCGGCCGCTGCGCATCCTGGCGGAGTATATCGATCCGATCAACCGACTGCGCCGCGCGGGCGTGGGCGACACGATCGTGATGTTCGGTTCGGCGCGCATCCAGCCGCGCGACCGCGCCATCGCGCAGCTCAAGAGATTGCAGCGCGCCGCGAAAGGCCGCCACACCCACGCATGGCGGACGAAACTCACCGCGGCGAAATCCATCGTCGGGATGTCGCGTTACTACGAAGAAGCGCGCGAGCTCTCGCGCCGGATCACGTCCTGGGCCATGACGCTCGGCGCACAGCCGAAGCGGTTCGTGATCTGCTCGGGCGGCGGCCCTGGAATCATGGAGGCGGCAAACCGCGGCGCGGCCGAAGCGGGCGGCTCGTCGATCGGCCTGAGCATCCAGCTTCCGCACGAACAGCGCCCGAACCCCTACATCAGCCCCGAGCTGAATTTCTGCTTCCACTATTTCTTCATGCGCAAGCTGTGGTTCGCGCAGATGGCCAAGGCGCTGATTGTTTTTCCCGGCGGTTTCGGCACGATGGACGAGCTGTGGGAAATGCTCACGCTAATGCAAACCGGCAAATTGTCCTCACGCCACTTGATTCTCATCTATGGGCGAGAATATTGGGACAAGGTTTTGAACTGGCGGCACATGGTTAATGCCGGCACGATGAATGAATCCGACTACAAACTGCTCCAGTTTGCAGACACCGTGGACGACGCTTTCCAGCGCGTCCGCCTGGACATGGAGAAACACCACCTCTCGCTGGATGTCGATTAGCTCTCGTATCGCCCACCTTTTCAGTAGGATGCAAGGATGGGCAACCCGCCCAAGGCCCGGGCCCTCCTCCTATGGAGGCGGCAAAGTAGGCTAAGCCACCCAGCAGGCTTTGGAGCTGCCTCGGAGGTTGGCCATGATAACTACAATAAAAGCGGTTGGAATGGGTCTACTCGCTTCGGTCCTGCTTCTCGTAGGCGCGGGAACGGCGAGTGCGGAAGTTTGGTGCGCCCGGCAGTTCGCGTATGAGCAGCACGAACTCGATCGAGCCATCGCGCGCCACGGTTTCAACAGTCGGCAAGCGGATCACGAGCGCCGCGAGCTGGCGCGTCTGCGCGAGGAATGCCGCGATCGCGGATACCGTTTCCGATAGTCGCGCATCGAAGATAGCGGTAGGTCACACAAGAGGCGAGGGAGCGAAATCTCCCTCGCCTTTTATTTTGCTTCGATAGCAGTCGAGAAGGAGCAGGCTGCGGGCACACAATTACCACAAAATCCGCGCGGCGGGAGAAACGGCCAAGCCAGCTTAGTTCTTGGAGACTTCTAGATCAGCCAGGAAGACGGCGTTGAAGCGCCGTTCCTCGCCTTGGTCGTGGAGCAAAACCACGGGCGAAACCCGGATTGAGTGCTTGCATCCGCGGCACGTGCTCATCTCACCCTGCAAGTCCTGCACGAACCCGTCAGTGAAGTGATACTCCGAACGCGGGCGCCGGGCAGCCTTGGCTCCCTTCACCCCGCAGTGCGGACACGTGTACTCCACTAGATCCTCGAGCGGGTCGCGATTTAGCGCGGCCCAACCCGTATAGCGAACTCCTACAGTTTCAACTGAAGAACGGCTCATAATGACCACCTCTATGACCCCAATTGGGGCAATTCCGAGATGTTAGACGCGCGATCGGCCCGAATCGATGCATGCTTCGCACTAAATTCGTAACCTGCTATCTCAGGCGGCTTTAGCGGTACAAAACCTTTAGACCCCGAACGCCGGGGAACCTCTGGCGCGGCGCGGTGTCTATCTTGGGAAGAGATCGCGCGAACTCCAGGTCAAGCCCTTCGCGGCGTCGGCCCAATCAAGACCACGGTCGAGCAACCGCGAATTGATTTGCAATCTGTTCACTTGAATGGAGGAGGTGTGTCTATGAGCAACCTCGGAAGTCTCACGCACTGCATGGTGGATAGTGACGCCGGAGCCATTGGACGGGCGCGCTGGCTGCGACGAAAGGCGTTAGTGATCTCGGTTTTCCTGGAGGTGGCCGTTTTGACGGCGATGGTTCTTTGGCCACTCATCACGCCCGCGGTGCTCCCACCACAGCTGGTTCTCACGCCGCTGCCTCCCTATCACGGTGAGCCACATCCCGATGCCGCGCCTCCGCGCAGCACGCCGCATCCGGCCACGCACAGAGACTCGTTGCGCCCATTCGTGTTCCAACCGGCAGCCATTCTCGCGCATGTTTCCCAGGTTCCGGATGCTGCTCCGCCCGACATTGACCAAAGCTCTACGTGGCCCGAACAATCAGGCACCGGCCCGGGAATCCCGTTTGGAAACGACGGCGGAGCGCGGCCACGCATCGAGCCACCGGAAACGCATGCGCGTCCGAACCGGCCTGTGGTGATGAGCACGGGCGTGATGGCGGCGTCGCTGATCAACCAAGTGCGGCCCGACTATCCACCGATCGCCGAGCAGATGCGTCTTTCCGGCACGGTAGAGTTGCGAGCGATCATCGGCACCGACGGCGCCATTCGCCAGATCGAGGTCGTCAGCGGGAACCCGATCCTGGCGCGGGCCGCGGTCGAAGCCGTTCGTCAGTGGCGTTATCGGCCGACACGATTGAGCGGCCAGCTTGTCGAGGTTGAGACGCTCATCTCCGTGAATTTTGTTCTCGACTAGCCATGCGGCCCGGACGTTCCCTCTCGAGATCGGAGCGGGAACGCCCCGGCACTCGTGTGCTTGTCCTGGCACTCCGCCGCTGATCTCTCAGAACCGGAACACGATTCCGGTCGAAAGGCGGCCGTTGTTTTGCGTCCCGCCGGAGAAATGCGTGGGAAGGTAATCTCCCTCGATGATGCGCCAGTAGATCCCGTGCACCAGCCTCGAATCAATACCGCCGCCGATAGCCATCGCAAATGCGCTATTCCCGACGCCGCCGGAGCTGACGTGCGCGCCTCCGATCAGCACGTGCGCAAACGGCGAAACTCGCGCTGGGAACGAGACCTGCGGCCCAAAAAGAAATGTGTGCAACGACGAGCTGAATTCATCGGGAGAGCCGTAATGGCCGTCGAAATCAGCCACGCCGCCGAGCCACTCAGCGAATTTGTAATTCCCCGACAGCTCCCACCCGTTAAGGTTGGCCGAAGGCGAATTGTTCACGCGAAGGTAGGAGTAGCCGCCGAAAACCTCGAATTTGTCGTCGAGGCCCTGCGCCTGAACGGAGAGCGACACCAGCAGAACCACGCCAGCCAATAAAGACAGTCTACGGACCATAGAGCGTCTTCCTCCTCGGGAGAATTTGGATTTCTTGGCGCAGGCTCCGAGAAAGCTGGAGTGCGAAACGCCAACTGCCGCCCCCGTGTGTCGAAACAGAGCGCACGGTTTGGGCAGAATCCTAGGCTGGAGTCTGTTGTGATGCGCCGGGCAGTCGAACGGGTTAGCCGCGGGAGCAAGAGCGATTGGCACGGTCCGACCGTATGAGATTTTCTCGCTCAATCAGATTTCCCGGCCGCGCAAGGATTTCGCATACGCAGCCGTATGGTTTTAGCCTCCCATAGATACTGCAGTGGAAAGCTAATGCCGACGGTAAGTATTAAGAGCGCAGTTCCGCCCAACAGGATAGCTTCCAATTTACATATACGCGAAATCGTATCGCGCTTCGAATACCATACTTCGTACTATTCTATCTAATTAATTCTATGGGATTTAGTTCACATTCGTAATGGAGATAGACGTGCCAATATGGCTAGCAAGCGTGTGTCTTTCGATCGGGCGATTCTGGGGCTATTAGATTGCGCGGCATCTGCACCATGCCCGCTCTTTGCGGGCTGGTGAAATGATTCGTCAGCCCTTGAGTGTTGAGAGGGACGCGCCCCAGGTATGAGGGGCTTCTCAATCGTTTGTGGCAAGAGAATCATGGGTTTCGGCATGCCGGAAACGACTTACGAGGAGGGTCTATGCGTTTCAGCCGCCTTTTTGCAAAGTGTGTTGCGCCGATGGTCTTCTCGATCGGTTCGACCTTGATGTTCGCCCTTTTCCTGCTGTCGCCCGGCGCGGCGACGGCAGATAACCTTTACGGCGAGATTCACGGAACCGTGACAGACCCGACCGGAGCTGCGGTACCGGACGTGGTTGTGACCGCTACAAATTTGGCTACGAGCGTCTCGCAGCAGGTGAAAACGCAGCAGGATGGGAGTTACGTCTTCCTCCAGTTGCCGATTGGAGACTATTCGGTCAAGGTGGAGAAATCGGGGTTTCAGACGTTTGCGGCTGCGGGAATCCACCTCGACGTCGGTACGGACTATACGCAAAACATAACACTGGTTGTGGGCGCGCTGAACCAGGAAATGACGGTGCAGGCGAATCAGGTGCAGGTCGAAACCACAACGACGCAACTGGGGACCGTCGTAGACTCGAATCAGATTGTCAATTTGCCTCTACTCGGCCGCAACTGGCTCCAATTGCAGCAACTCGAACCTGGTGTTGTCGGTGCGTCAGACCGATTCGGCACAGGCCAGGCGGGGGGCAACTTCTCCACGAACGGCACGCAAACCCAGTTTGGCAGCTACTTGGTGGATGGTACGGACACGAATGACATCGTGTTGAACACCCAGACGTTCAATCTCAACCCCGATGCGATTTCGGAATTTCGAGAAGTGACGAGCACGATTAATCCGGAATTTGCCCGGGCTTCGGGTGCCATCGTAAACGCGGTCACCAAGTCCGGAACGAACTCTTTTCACGGCGACGCATTTGAGTTTTATCGCGATACGTTCCTGGATTCGAGCGATTTCACGAGCTCGACGCACACGGCTTCGCCTTATCACCAGAATCTGTTTGGCGGAACGATCGGCGGGCCTGTCGTCAAGAATCACACATACTTCTTCTTCGCATACCAGGGAACGCGCGTTGGCGGGCCGGAGGCGGGAGTAAATAGCAAGAACGTGCCCGTTTTCACGAATGCTCAACGCGGCGGTACCTTTGGCGCTGGCACCTTCGCTGCATCTGCGAATGTGTCACCTTTCCCGTTGTGGGGAGACCCCTGCCCGTCATCCGGAGCGAAATGTGCAGCCGGCACGGCATACAGCACGCTATTCGCCAGCGGCAATATTCCGACCCAAGATTTCAACTCAGTTTCCGCCACGCTGCTTTCAAAGTACGTTCCGATTGCGAATTCTAAATTGAGTCCGGCCGACCCGGCGTTGGACGCTGACAGCTTTAATCCGACGACGAACGAGAAGCATGATCAATACATGGTCAGGATCGATCAGAACATCGGCTCCAAGGACATGCTCTGGGGCACCTGGATACAGGAGGCCGTTCCGACGACCGAGACGATACCATTCCCAGGAACTGGAGCCAACGTTCCGGGATTCGGTGAGATAGACAATGAGCATTTCAAGTTCCTGACCCTTGCCTACACCCATATTCTGAATGACCACATGGTGAACGAGCTTCGGGGCGGATATAATCGTTTTAATTATGCCGCGGTTTTTCCACAGGTTCCAACGCTACCTTCGTCAGTCGGTTTTGCGATAACTCCACAGGACCCGTCCGGCGCTGGGATACCCGTAATGAACGTCGCGGGTTTGTTTGATCTGGGATTTTCCAACGATGCTCCCCAACCGAGAAAAGATCAGACGTACGAGGCTGTAGACAATTTTTCGTGGACGAAGGGCCGACACACAGTGAAGTTCGGCTTCGACATGCGGCGATGGCAGATCTGGAACCCGTTTTTGTTTCAAAATAACGGCTTTTTCCAATTCAACGGAGTCGGTCCCTTTAGCACGGGAAATCCGGGCGTGGATTTTTTGCTTGGCATCCCGGACAGCTACTCTCAGGGCAGCGGCCAGCTAGAAATTGATAGGGCACAACAGTATTACAGCTACGTTCAGGATGCATTTAAGCTCCGGTCAAACGTGACACTGATCTATGGATTGGGCTGGACGATCGATACGCCGATGATTGACATCGGCTACAACGGTCACGCGCAGCTCACATTCCGAGCGGGACAGCAATCCACGGTCTTCCCGAACGCACCGCTAGGCATCCTCTACGAGGGCGATAAGAATGCGAACCCTGCTGGCAAGACACATTTCTCGGATTTTGGACCAAGGATCGGGATTGCCTACAGCCCAGGCTCGGGCTGGCCAGCCTGGCTAACCGGTGGCCCAGACAAGACAAGTATCCGCGCGGGATTTGGCATCTACTACGACAGATCTGAGACGGAGCAGTCAGATCAGGTGAGTGCCGCTACACCTCCTTTTGCGATCTCTTCGCAGGGATACGGCAGCGTCGGTAGTCCGGCTTTTGGCAATCCTTTCTCCGACCTAACGAATTCCGCTAACACGGTGGTCAATCCGTTCCCATTCAACGGGGCACCGGCAAATGTCAACTTCGCGACCACGCCCGGATTCGAGCCGGTGTGGGGACCATGCTGCGCCCGCTCGGACCAGGATACGAGGGACCCGATGGTGCAGAATTGGAACTTCACAATTGAGCGCCAATTGGACCCCAGCACAATTCTCACGCTGGGATACGTGGGATCGGAGGGGCACCATTTGAGTATTGCTTTTCCCGCAAACCTCGCCACCAACATAACGCCTTGCTTGCTGGATCCGGCATGCGGCGTATTTAATCAGACGAGTGCTTCTGGTGCGGGAGCCCATCCGACGGATTTCATGTTCCCGGCAAATGTTTACGGAACCATTGACACGATTTACAGCATAGGGCGGTCGAACTACAACTCGTTTGAGGCAAATGTGAATAAGAAGCTTTCCCACGGGCTGCAACTTACGGTGTCCTATACCTATGCGCACTCCATCGACAATGGCTCAGGATTTGAAAACAGCGGCTTTGCGGGCTCCTTCGGCGGGTTCGGAGGCTTCGGGGAAGCGCGTGCCAGCAATCCCTACTGCTGGCCGAAGTGTGACGTCGCGAGTTCAAGCTTCGACGCAAGACACCGGCTCGTGTTCAGCTATTTCTACGAGATTCCCGGTGCGCATGGCAACTGGATAGTCTCCCGGCTCACAAGGGGTTGGACGATTTCCGGGATCACAACTTTCCAAACCGGGTTCCCGTTGGACGTAACTTACAGCGCCGATCCTTCGCTGGGTTGCCAGCCAGCGCAGTCGGATTTCGTGTGCTGGGACGGGCCCGACTTTACGGGCCCGGTGAAGTACTTGAATCCCCGCACCACAGGGTCTTGGTTTAGCGGCAGCGCGTTCTCACCGCCTCCCGCCTATCCGACGCCCGCGTCACCGTCGGTCGTGACGTTGCCTACGAACTATGGCAATGCGCCTCGAAATCTGATGCGTGGGCCAGGCCGCAACAACTGGGACTTCGAACTCTACAAGGACACTCAGATTAACGAGGACGTGAAATTCGAATTGAGGATGGAGGCCTACAACGTCTTCAACCACACGCAGTTTGACCCGAATGGCATCATCACGGACCTAAACTTCGGTGGCGCATTCGGCGCTGAGACGCTAAACTACTCCCCTCGTTTGATGCAGCTAGCCGTTAAGTTGTACTTCTAGACGCAGTCCAGTGCTTGATTAAAGGAAGGGCGCTCCGGCCAGTCCGGGGCGCCCTTTTTTTTGCGCAGGCATGGCGGCGCATCCCGACGGGCGGCACGCCGCTATCCTCCCCCTCCCGCTTCGTCTAAAGCTGCAACTTCGGGTGTCGCCGGAGCGTATAATCTTTAGACCGAGCGAGATACCAGAATGCCTGCAAAGACCTCCATGACGCTGGGCGAGGCGGCGCGAATCGCGGCGGCGAGCCTTTGGTCCCATAAGTTGCGCAGCGCCCTGACCTTGCTGGGCGTTGTGATCGGCGTGATGTCCGTAATTGCCGTGGTCAGCCTCGTGAGCGGCCTGAACAAGTACGTGGCCGAAAAGGTGGTCCAACTGGGCTCGGACGTCGTCATGATCAATCGCTCGCCTTCCACGATTACCGACATATCTCAATGGGAAGAGGCCCAGAAGCGCAAGAAATTCCACTACGACGACTATCTCGCCCTTCGCGATACCTGCCGCAGCTGCGTTGCCGTCGGCGGAAGCCTCAACAGGCGCGGCCAGGCGAAGTACGGGACCGACTACATCTCGGACGCCGACATCATCGGCTTTACCCATGAGATGCCCGAAATGAATAGCCGTGAGCTTTCCGAAGGTCGCAACATCACCAGGCTCGATGTCGAGCGCGCCGCGCCCGTTTGCGACGTCGGCTTCGACATCGTCGATAAGCTCCTCCCCGGAGTCGATCCCGTCGGCAAGGAGATCCGGGTGGACACGGGGATGTGCGAGATCGTTGGCGTGGGCAAGAAGCGGGGATCGGTGATGGGTCAGTCCCAGGACAACTGGGTTATCTTGCCGCTCACCACATACCAACGGATGTATGCGAGCGATGATTCGGTCCGGTTGTGGGCGAAGGCGCCGAGTACACCCGCGCTCGACGCCACGATGGACGAGGTCCGCATGATTTTGCGCGGGCGCCGGCACGTGGCGTACAAGGACGCGGACGATTTTGCGATGGAAACGAATGGGTCGTTTCTCACGCTGTGGGGCAACATCTCGAAAACATTCTTTGGCGTGATGATCGGTATCGCCTCGATTGCGCTCGTCGTGGGCGGCATCGTGATCATGAACATCATGCTGGTGTCGGTCACGGAGCGGACCCGGGAAATCGGCCTGAGGAAATCACTCGGGGCGCGCCAGAGCGATATCCGGATGCAATTCTTGATCGAATCCTCTCTGCTGGCGGCGATCGGCGGAGTCGGCGGCGTGATTCTGGGGATTCTCGTGGCGAAGATCGTGACATGGACCACAGCGCTGCCGAGTTCGGTTCAAATCTGGTCGGTCCTTATGGGGCTGATCGTGGCGACGAGCGTGGGACTTTTCTTCGGTGTGTACCCTGCGACGAAGGCGGCGCAGCTCGACCCGGTGGTGGCGTTGCGGTCGGAGTAAGTGGCAGAGGTCAAGCGTGCGGAAAACGAACAAATTCGGCGAAGTGAAAGAAGCGGTCACGCTGGCGCTCGACGTCTTGCGCCGCAACCCGCTGCGATCGCTTCTCACCATCCTGGGCATCATGATTGGGGTGACCACGATCATCGTGATCGGCGCCGTCGTCAACGGCCTGAACTCCAACGTGCTCGGTCAAATCCAATCGCTCGGTTCAAGCACCATCATTTGTTATCGCTTCTCCTGGGCCACGCTGGGCCGGCTCTCCCCTGAAGTGCTTCAGCGCAAGGAGCTGAAAGCGGAGTGGGCGGATGGCCTGGCGCAATTGCCGCACGTGGTGGCCGCCACAGCCGAGGCGCAAATCGAGAATTACGAGGTAGGAGCGGGATCGAGCGAAGTGCGCCGCGGCAATCTTCGCGCGAAGAGCGTCATTCTCGAAGGCGATATGCCGGACATCGCGAGGATCCGCGATTTCGGTCTCGCCGGCGGCCGCTTTTTCAACGAAACGGACGAATTGCATCACTCTCCGGTGACCGTGATCGGCAACATCACGAAGAAGACGCTCTTTCCCAACGGAGAGGATCCCATTGGCAAAGAAGTGCTGCTCGAAGGGCAGGTGTTTACGGTCGTGGGCCTCCTAGAAGAGCAGAAACAGGCCCTGGGAACCGGAGAAAACCCGGAAGACAACATCGCCCTCGTCCCATTCTCGACGATGCGAAAACTGCATCCCGAGTTTAAGGACTTCGCGTTGTTCGCCGAGGCCGACAGCGCGGAGAACCTTCCGCTCGTGGTGGACGAGGCGCGCGAGTATCTGCGCCGCATGCGGCGGCTGGCGTCCAATAAGGATGACGATTTCGCGATCCTGACCACCGACACGTTCGTCGAGCTCTGGAATCAGATTTCCGGTGGGATTTTCATCGTGATGCTGGCGGTCGGCTCGGTGGCGCTGCTCGTGGGTGGCATCGGCGTGATGAACATCATGCTTGTCAGCGTGACGGAACGGACGCGCGAGATCGGCGTCCGCAAAGCCATCGGCGCGCGCCGCAACAACATTCTCACTCAGTTTCTGCTCGAAGCTGTAACGCTCGCTGCGGTCGGCGGCATCATCGGAGTGCTTTTCGGGGCATCGATCGTGCTTGTAATACGGCTGGCCTTCCCCTCGTTTCCGGCCTCGATTTCGGTCTTTCTCGTGACGCTCGGCGTTTCCGTAGCGAGCGCAATCGGAGTATTTTTCGGCGTGTATCCCGCTTGGAAGGCAGCGCGCCTGAATCCGGTAGAAGCTCTTCGTTACGAGTAAGAACGCGGCGGCATCCTACCGCGCCGCCAGCTCAGCAAGCGACTTCTCGAATGGCGGCCTCGCCACGCCTCGTTCCGTAATAATCGCAGCAATGAACTTTGCGGGCGTCACATCGAACGCCGGATGCGCCGCGCGAACATTCGCGGAGATGCGCACTCCGGCGAGATGCGTCACCTCCTCCTGCGAGCGCTCTTCGATCGGAATTTGATCTCCCGAGGGAATCGAAAGGTCGAGTGTCGAAATCGGCGCGGCCACGTAGAACGGCACATTGTGTTCCCGCGCGAGCACCGCGATTCCGTACGTCCCGATTTTGTTTGCCGTGTCGCCGTTGCGCGCGATCCGGTCCGCGCCGACCACGACCGCTCCCACGTCCCCGGTCTTCAGGAAGTGTGCCGCCATATTGTCGGTGATCAGCGTCAGGGGAATACCGACTCGATCGAGTTCCCACGCCGTTAGCCGCGCGCCCTGCAGGTAAGGCCGCGTCTCCGGCACGAACACCTCGATTTGATGGCCGGCTTCGACCGCCATGCGGATCACGCCGAGAGCGGTGCCGATTCCGCCGGTCGCAAGCGCGCCGGCATTGCACTGCGTCATCACGCGGCCGCTCTGCGGCATGAACTCCGCGCCGAAACGGCCGATGCGCTCGTCGGCTTCGCGGCGCTCCTGATGCACTTTCTTTGCCTCTTCGACGAGCGACGCCTTGATGCGGGTCAGTCCGCGCGCACCATCTTGCTCCGCGGCGAGCGCGAGCTCGTTGAAGCGCCGCTTGAACCGCTCGATAGCCCAGAACAAATCGACAGCAGTTGGGCGCGTCCGCGCGAGCGTGTCGCAAATCTTCGCAAACTCGGCGCGCAATTTTTCGAGCGTCTTGGCCTTCGAGTGTCGAACGCCCAGCGCCACGCCCATTGCCGCGGCAACGCCGATCGCAGGCGCCCCACGGATGATCATGTCCTTGATCGCCTTCGCCACGTCGCGGTAATCGGTGTACCGATGGTAGATCACCTTGCCCGGCAGGCGCCGCTGGTCGAGCATGACTACGCCCTTGTTCGTCCATCGGATTGGTTCAACGCTGCGCAAAGGAATTCTCTCCGTGTGGGATACGCTGCGACCGCGCTCTCATCGCAGCGCGGGCGCAATCATTCATTCTAACTGATTCCATCGCCGGCCAATGAAGCCAAGAGTTTGCCGTCATGCGAAGGCATCGCCGATTCTTCTCGTAGGGGCGCAGCACGCTGCGCCCGGCGCAGATTCTTGGCGCGATTCGGGCCATCCATCTGCCATTAGTGGTCGTAGCCTCGATGCGGCCCGCGTTCACGGGCCGGGCGTAAGCACGCGCAGACCATGAGATCCGATCAAAAAGGCGAGCGCGATCGACAAATTGTAGCTCGCGTGTATCAGATAGCTGGCGAACACCGTGTGCTTCGCCGCGCGCGCGTAGCTCAGGACGACGCCAACCAGCACCAGCAACGCGATTTCCACCCAGCCGCCCCACAACTGCGGCGCGTGGAGCAGCCCGAAGAGCGTGCCAGTCGCAATGATGCCGGCGCTCACGCCAAAACTCCGCGCGATCACCGGATAGATATAGCCGCGAAAGACCGTCTCCTCGACCACTGGAGCGACAAACACAGCCAGCAGCAGCACCAGCAATGCCGTGCGCCGGTCCTGAAACAACTCCTCCATGGGCAACTTCGCCTTCGAGCCGAACTCAGCCGACAGAATCTGGACGACCAGCGAGAGTACGAACCCTCCGGCGACGAATCCGAAATACGCGAGAGCGCGCGGCGCCCGGCCCGTGTCGAGCGGCCGCCAACCGATCGCATGCCAAAACGGCACGCCGAAGCGCACCCGCATCTGCACCGCCAGGTAGGCGAGCAGCGCGAGGAACATCAGTGCCTGGCTCACGACGGCGAATAAACCTTCGATGCTTGGGGAGTTTCGGAGCTGCGCGAGTTTGACGCCGAACGCCGCGAACACGATCGTCACCAACAGGCTGATTGCAAAGGCTCCTGCCACGGCGAGGATCGCAAAGATCAGCAGATCGAGCCAGCCCCATGGCGCGCGCAAATCCTCCGGAACCAGCGGGCCTGCCGGTGCAGGGATTTCGCGAACGAGTATCGCCTCTTGGTTTGAGGTCTCGTCGTGCCGTGCGGTCGAGCCAATCGACGCTTGCTCGGTAGAATCCGCCGTAGCGTAACGCGGCGATTCGGGAGGAGGAGGCGTGCTGTTTTCGTCGAGGCTCATCGTTTGCGCTCAGCCCCCGTGATTCCCGTTCGTGCCATTCAGTGCGCGCGAAAGAATTTGGCCGGTGTACGATTTCTTGCTCCGCGCTACCTGTTCGGGCGTGCCTTGCGCGACCACACGCCCTCCCGCCTCGCCGCCTTCCGGGCCCAGATCGATGATCCAGTCGGCCTGTTTGATCACGTCGAGATTATGCTCGATGATCAGCACGGTGTTACCGAGAGAGACCAGCCGGTTGAGCACGTCGAGCAGCTTTTTCACGTCGTCGAAGTGCAATCCGGTCGTCGGCTCGTCGAGGATGTACAGCGTCCGCCCGGTCTGCCGCCGCGAAAGCTCGCGCGCGAGTTTCGTGCGCTGCGCCTCGCCGCCCGAAAGCGTGGTCGCCGATTGCCCGAGCTGCACGTACCCGAGCCCGACGTCGACCAAAGTTTGCAGCTTCTGCTGAATTGCCGGGATGTTCTCAAGAATCTTGACCGCTTCTTCGATCGGCAGATCGAGGAGGTCTGAAATCGAGTAGCCCTTGTAGCGCACGGCGAGCGTTTCCGCGTTGTAGCGTTTGCCCCTGCAGACCTCGCACGTCACATATACGTCTGGCAGAAAATTCATCTCGATGCACCGCTGGCCGCCGCCCTGGCACGCCTCGCACCGCCCGCCCTTCACGTTGAAGCTGAACCGCCCCGGCTTGTAGCCGCGTTCGCGCGATTCCGGCAGCATCGCGTAAAGCTCGCGGATCGGCGCGAAGACGCCAGTGTACGTCGCGGGATTCGAGCGCGGCGTCCGCCCGATCGGCGCCTGGTCGATCTGCACCACCTTGTCGATGTGCTCGATTCCGAGGATCGCTCGGTGCGCGCCCGGCTTCTCCATCGAGCGGTAGAGTTTCGCCGCGAGCGCGCGGTAGAGGATATCGTTCACCAGCGTCGATTTTCCGGAGCCGGAAACTCCGGTGACGACCGACAGCAGCCCGAGCGGAATCGCCACGTCGATATTCTTCAGATTGTTGCCGTGCGCGCCAAAAATCGTAATCGCTTTTCCGTTCGGGCTCCGGCGCTCCGTCGGCACGGCGATCTTCATTTGCCCGGAAAGATACTGCCCCGTGAGCGACGCCGGATTCGCGGCAATCTCTGCTGGCGCGCCCGCAGCCACCAGATATCCCCCGGCCTTACCCGCGCCGGGCCCCAGATCGACCACGTAATCCGCGCGGCGAATCGTCTCCTCGTCGTGCTCCACCACAAGCACCGTGTTGCCTAGATCCCGCAGCGTTTCGAGCGTACTCAGCAGACGCCCATTGTCCCGCGCGTGCAGGCCGATCGACGGCTCATCCAACACGTACAGAACGCCGCGCAGCCGCGACCCGATCTGCGTCGCCAGGCGAATCCGCTGCGCTTCTCCTCCCGAAAGCGTTGCCGCCGATCGCGCGAGCGTCAAATAGCTCAGCCCGACCGCCAGCAAGAAATCAATCCGCTCGGCGATCTCGGTGAGCGGGCGTCCCGCGATCTTCCGCTGCCGCAGCGTGAGCTTTCCGCGGATTTTGTCCACCGCCGCGCGCGCTTCCGTCAGCGCGAGCGCCGTGAAGTCCGCGATCGAGAGCCCCGCGATCTTCACAGCCAGGCTTTCCGGGCGCAGCCGCTGTTCATTGCAGGCCGCGCACGGCGCCGGAGACATGTATTGCGTCAGCCACTCGCGGTACGTGTCCGAACCCGATTCGTCGAGATTGTTTTCGAGAAACGGCAAAACGCCCTGAAAATTCAGGCTTTTGCTCGATCCGCCATTCGACGGATTGCCTCGCAGAATCAGATTCTGCACCTTGCGCGACAAATTCTCGAAAGGCGTGCCGAGATCGAATCCGTACGCCGCCGCCGCGATTTGCAGCGTCCGTTTCAGGGCCGCCGAGCCGGAACCCGGCCCGAGTCCGCCTTCGAAAAGCGGCTTCGTCCAATCGACGATCACCTTCGCGGGATCGAAATCGTACTTCGATCCAAGCCCGTGGCATTCCGTGCACGCGCCATAAGGCGAATTGAAGCTGAACGACCTCGGCTCGAGCTGCGGCACCGAAACGCCGCAATCGGGGCACGCCAGCTTTTCCGAGTACACGTGCTCCTCGCCGCCCACCACCGCGATCGTCACCAGCCCGCCCGTAAGCTTCAGCGCCGTTTCGATCGACTGCTCCAGGCGCTGCGCGATTCCGCCTTTCAACAGCAGCCGGTCGACGACGATCTCGATCGTGTGATTCTTCCGCCGGTCGAGCGGCACCGGCTCATCGAGATTTACAAGGTCGCCGTCCACGCGCGCGCGGACGTAGCCCTCTTTGGCGTACTTCTCAAGTTCCTTCCTGTACTCGCCCTTCCGCCCGCGCACCACCGGCGCGAGGACCATGATGCGGTCATCCGGCTTCAGTGCCATCACCGTCTGGACGATCTGTTCGGTGGACTGCCGCGCGATGGGCTTGCCGCATTTCGGGCAGTGCGGCGTGCCGATCGCGCTGTAAATCACGCGCAGGTAATCGTAAATTTCCGTGATCGTACCGACAGTGGACCGCGGCGAGCGCGTCGTCGTCTTCTGCTCGATCGCAATCGACGGCGAAAGGCCGTCGACCGAGTCCACGTCGGGGCGCTCCATCTGATCGAGGAACTGCCGCGCGTATGCCGAGAGCGACTCGACGTACCGCCGCTGCCCCTCGGCATACAGTGTGTCGAATGCGAGCGAGGATTTGCCGGAGCCGGAGAGGCCCGTGACCACCGTCAGTGTGTTGCGCGGGATTTCCAGACTGATGTTCTTGAGGTTGTGCTGCCGCGCGCCGCGGATGATGATTTTCTTGAGACCCATGGATGGAGTGCCCCTGTACAGTGGGGCCCGCTCTGCACTGGGTAGAATGCTCCCAGCGTAATCTATCAACTTAGCAAGAGCGCGTCGCAACGGTCAAGGCAGCGACGGGGCAGAACCACAAGCGGGGGCTGGCCTTCGCTCCATGCTGCGAAGCCGGCTCAAGCCGCGCCGGAATTTTTACTGGTGTCGGGGAGTTTTTACCGTGGGCCCATCAGTACAAGCCTAGTGGTTTCAGTGGCTTAACTTTGGTTTTCCGCGTGCCCTATGTTTCCTGTCAGGGGGAGGAAAGCCGAGGATCCCTTTAGGGGATTGAGGGCTGGGCCGGCTTCCTTCCCCCGGCCACTTCTCGCCGCGTTGCAATTTCTACCACCCCCTCTCTCGAAAACACGGCGGGAGTGCGCCGGTTCACCTCTTATTCGCCGCGGCGCCGGGCGGGATCCCGACGAAATTTTTCGTCGCGGATTCACGTGGGCGCAAGATTCGTGTAAATTCAGGTAGAATAATTCTCCACAGAGTTGGGGCGTGGTCCAATCGGTAGGGCACCTCACTGTTAATGAGGACGGTGTTGGTTCGAGTCCAACCGCCCCAGCCAACTCTCCCCGAGCGGGAAGCAGCAGCAAATTTCAATCCCGGATGATGGGAAAGCCTGCCTCGGTCCACCCGCGCCAGCCGCCGTCCATCGAAATCACGTTGCTGTAGCCCATCTTTTGCAGGTTTTCCGCGGCGAGCGCGGAGCGGAATCCTCCGCCGCAGTACAGCACGATGGCCGTGCCCTTGTCGGGGATGGTCTTCTCGATGTCGCGCTCGATGATGCCTTTGCTGAGATGAATCGCGCCGGGAATGTGGCCGCGCGCCCATTCCGCGTCCTCTCGCGTGTCCACGAGGACGATCTTTTCTCCGGCATCGAGCCGCTTCTTCGTCGCGCGACAATCCTCTTCCTTGATGCGCGTCTTCGCGTCTCTCACCAGCTTCAAGAATCCTTCGGGATGATCCGGAGCCATCGCTTCACCTCGTCGGTTGGGTTGGAATGCAAAGAGATTAGCACAGAGCGCCCGGCGAACGCCGAGAGCCCAGGGGGGACAAGCCAAATTTCGCGCTACTTCATGTCGCGCCAGTTCGCCCCCGCCTTCGTGTCCACCACGAGCGGCACGCTCAGTTTGTGCACGCCCTCCATCACTTCCTTGACGAGCTGCGTTAAGCGCGGCAATTCCGGCTCGGGCGCTTCAAACAGCAACTCGTCATGCACTTGCAGAATCATTCGCGATTCGAATTGTCCGTCGAGACGGCGATCGAGTTCAATCATTGCGAGCTTGATCAGGTCGGCTGCGGCGCCCTGCATCGGTGTATTCATCGCGGTGCGCTCGGCGAAGTTGCGCAGGGCTGGCTGCGGTGAATTGATCTCCGGAATCGGCCGCGTGCGACCGAAGAGCGTCTTCGTGAATCCCGTTTTTCGGACTTCGGCGATTTGAGCGTCGAGATATTTCTTCACGCCGCTGTAGCGCTCGAAATACGCCGCGATGAACTTAGAGGCCTCTTTCGTGTCGATCCCGAGTTGCTGCGCGAGCCCAAACGCCGAAAGGCCGTAAATCACTCCGAAATTGATCACCTTCGCGACGCGCCGGTGCTCGCGCGTCTGGGCGAAGGGCGCGATGCCGAAAACTTCCTGCGCAGTGCGCGAGTGGATGTCCTCACCGCGACGAAACGACTCGACGAGAATCGGATCCTCGGAAAGGTGCGCCAGGATTCGCAGTTCGATCTGCGAATAGTCGGCGGAGAGCAGCAGGCTGCCCGGCGCTGCCACGAACGCCGCGCGGATTTCTCGGCCGAGCTCCGTCCGCACCGGAATATTCTGCAAATTCGGATTCGACGAGCTTAGCCGCCCCGTCGCCGTGCCGGTCTGGCTGAATCGCGTGTGCAGGCGGCCCGTTGCGGGATGGATCAGGCGAGGCAGCGCGTCGGCGTACGTCGATTTCAGCTTCGCAAGCTCGCGATGCTCGAGAACTTTCCTGGGCAGCTCGTGGACCAGCGCCAGCTCTTCCAGTACTTCCGCGGCGGTCGAGCGAACCTTCGTCCTCATCTTGCGCGGCGGCTGCAAATTCAGCTTGTCGAAAAGCACTTCCGCGAGCTGCTGCGTGGACTTGATGTTGAATTCGAAACCGGCGAGCTTGTAGATCTCCCTCTCGAGCCTGCTGATTTCCTCCTGCGCCCTTGCCGAAATTTTCTCGAGCTCCTGTTGGTCCACGCGGACGCCGGCCGCTTCCATCCGCGCCAGCACCGGCGCGAGCGGCAGATCGATTTTCTCGTACAACTCGCTGAGGCCCTGCTTTTCGACTTCCGCGCGTAGCGCGGGCGCAAGGCGCAGCAGGAAGTCCGCGCGTTCGCCGGGAGCGCCCGAAAGCGTGCGGTTCAGATGCCGGAGAATCACTTCGGCGAGCGCGTGATTCGCCGTCGTCGGCCGCAGCAAATAGGAATAGAGCATCGTGGCGTGCCGGATTCCGGCGACCGCCTTCGCATCGCCCGGGGAATCCGGAGCGGCCAACAGATGAAACAACTTCGGATCGTGCACGATTTTCGGGTGCTTCGCGTCCGCGAGCCATTCTCCGATCGCCGCGAGCGTTTTATTTTCCACGTCGTTGGCAGCCGTGCGGGCTGAATCCGGCTTCGTTGAAACTTCCACTCCCAAAACGCGCGTGCCGAAACCTTCTTCCTCCGGGTCCTCGGAATCGAGTGAAAGCCAGATGGCGGTTTCCTGCCCGCGCGGCACGGCATCCAGAAATTTGCGCAGCGCGGCGGGCGAATCGAGTGCCGCATAGTCCGTGGTGCGATCGTCCGTCAGCGGCGCAACTTCCTTCAGCAGGGAAGTAAATCCCAGCTCGGCGTACAGCGCGCGCAGCGCCGAAGCGTCCGGATCGCGCAGCTTCAGCGCGTCGAGCGAAAGCGGCACAGGCGCGTCGGTGGGAATCTTCGCGAGCTGCTTGCTCAGTCGGACAAACTCGCCGTACTTTTCGAGGGCTTCGCGATAGCTCGCGCGCTTCACTTCGCCCGCCCGCGCAACCGCTTCCTCGGCGCTGCCGAACTGCTGGATGAGCTGCCGCGCGCCCACTTCGCCGATCCCCGCCTTGCGCCGCTCGCCCGGAGCGGGTTTTTCGTTCGGATCGCGCGCCCCGGGAATGTTGTCGATCGAATCGCCCATCAAGGCCATCACGTCCGCCACTTTTTCCGGCGGGACGCCCATGATCTCTTCGACCTTCTTCTCGTCGATCAGGAGGTCGTTTTTCGCCGGATTGAGCGCGCGCACGCGCCCGCCGACGAGCTGCATTAAGTCCTTGTCGCTCGTGACGATCAGGACGTCCAGATCCTCTTTCGCCGCCTGCCGCGCCAGCGTCCCGATGACGTCGTCGGCCTCGTAGCCGGGATATTCGAGAATGGAAAGGCGCATCGCCGCGCAGTACCTCCGCACGAACGGGATCTGCACGGCCAGGTCTTCCGGCATCGGTGGGCGCTGCGCTTTGTAGGCGGCAAACAGCTTGTCGCGGAATGTGGGCGCCGAGACGTCGAACACGACGGCAACATAATCTGGCCGCAGGTCCTTGCTATTTAGCAGCCGCCGCATCATCGTGGCAAAGAGGTACGGCACCTTCGTGGGAATCCCCGCCGAGGTCTGCAAGCGGTCCATCGGCGCGTAGAAGGCGCGAAAGATGTAGCCCATCGCGTCAACCAGAAACAGGCGCTTTGGCTCTTTGGCGGGCATGAATGTCGGTTTCTGCATTGCCTCCCGAGCGGAACGCTTTCGAGCGGCAGGCGGCGCGCAGGCAGGCGAGTATATCAGACGCCAGCGCGGCCGTTCTGGTCGCATCGCCGGCGGCAGCGGGGCGGCCGGATGACCCTGCCGGGGAGACAAGTGCGCTGGTTTGTGGTAGTTGTGAAATATTCCCAGGCGGCCCTGCGTATTAATCGATGGACAGACACCAGACGACCGGGGCGATGAGCGAAGCCGAATTGGCGCAGTTGCTGTCCCAGGTCCGGGCGGGCGATCCCGACGCCTGGGGCGAGCTGTATCGCCGGTACGCTCCGGCAATTTTTCGGTTTTGCCGGCGGGTGCTTCCGACCCGCGAAGATTCGGAAGATGCGACGACGGAAGTGTTTATGAAAGTGCGCCAGAAACTCGGAACGTACGATTCCTCGCGGCCATTTACCGCGTGGCTGTACAAAGTCGCGAGCAATCACTGCTGGGACACGCTGCGCCGTCGGCGCATCCGGCAGGACCTCGAAACGGGCGACCTCGATACGCTTCCGCTCGAACATCCCGATCCGAGCCAGATCGAACGCCTCCAGGCCGAGCACACCGGCAAGGAAGTTCGCGGCGGCCTCGCCAAACTGCCGGACCGCGCGCGCATGGCGCTCGTGCTGCGCTACTACGCGGATATGAGCTACGACGAGATTGCGAACACGCTCGGCGTGCGCCGAGCTTTTGTGGGCGTACTGCTGCTGCGCGCCCGGCATCAGTTGCGCGACGCGTTGAGCGGCACCGCCGCGGCCGGAGCGCAGAAGGCTTCTGCGGGGGGAAAATCATGAACCGTCTCGACGACCATTTCGACGAGGTGACGGGACTCCTTTACCTCGAACACCAGCTCGATCCCGAGCACACGCGGGCGGTCTCCGAGCATCTCGCTTCATGCGCTGCGTGCAGTGGACTGCTTCGCGCGCTCGAGAGCGAAAGCCTTTGGCTGCGCGAATCTCTGACGGCGGAAGAGGAGTCAATTCCTGCTCCACTGATTGCGGCGCCGGGGCGCGGCACCGTCCAGTGGGGATGGGTCGCGGCATTCGGGCTTGCGGTAGGTGGCGCCTACACGCTCTGGAGCGGAATCGTCGAGCCGTGGGTCGCGCGGGCGCAGCAGGCCGGCTTCACGCAGGGATATCTTCTCACCATGCTCTTCTTTAGCGGCGCTTCTTGGAAAGGATGGGACGCGATGCGAAGCCTCACGGAGTTTCTGGCGCTGGCAACTTTGGGAACCGTGGCGATATGGTTCCTTAGGAAGCACTGGCAGCGCTTCACGACGATTGCGTTCGTGATGGGCGCTCTCGTCCTCGGCGCTCTCGCGCTGGCTCCTTCCGCTGCGGCTGCGGACATCGAGCACGGAAACCCGAGTTATACGCTCCCAGCAGGGCATGAGGTAAAGACCGATCTCATCGTCGCGGCCGACCGCGCGCGGATCGACGGGGACGTGGACGGCGATCTGATCTCGTTTTCCAGCAGTTTGACTGTGAACGGTCACGTGAAGGGAGACATTCTCGCGTTCGGGGCGGAAATCCGCGTGAACGGCCCGGTGGACGGCAACGTCCGGGTCTGGGGACAGTCTCTCACTCTCGATTCGGCCGTTGCCAAGAACGTGATGGCTTGGATCGGAGCAGCAGAGTTCGATGAGAAGTCCACGGTAGGCGGCACGCTGACGATGCTTTCCGGCGCCACCGAACTGAATGGCAAAATCGCCGGGGACGTTCTCGCTTACGTGGGCGACCTGAGCATCGGCGGTTCGCTGGGCCACGACGTCACGGTTCGCGGGGGGCGGCTCACCGTAGGGCCCAATGCCGAAATTGTGGGTCAGACGAAATATACGGGGGATCGCGAGCCGGAGGTTTCCCCAGGCGCAAAGCTGGGAAGCGCGATTCAGTACACCGTTCCGAAGCGAGGCCCTGACTACACGCGCGCCAACTATTACCTGCATCGGGTGTTTTTCTGGGGAGCGAGCTTCGTGTTTGGCCTTGTTCTGCTGCTCGTAGCTCCCGGCTTTTTCGCCGACACGGAGCAAGCGAGCAAGAAAATTGGGCCAGCGATGGGATTTGGCGTGCTGTTTCTTTTTGCGACGCCGATTGCGGCGCTCATCGCCTGTATCACCATCGTCGGACTCGGCATCGGCATTAGCGCGTTGTTCCTCTATCTGATTGCGATCTACTCCGCGCAGGTTTTCGTCGGCTCGTGGCTGGGAGAGCAACTGCTCGGCTCTGGCGTGGGTATCGGCGCTGCGGTGGGCCGGCTGGCCTTGGGTCTGGCGATCGTTCGCTTGCTGACGATGGTGCCGTTTGCTGGCCCGTGGATTCATTTCGTCGTCATCGTCTGGGGCTTGGGCGCCCTCGTACTGGCGTTGCACAAGCGCATGCGCCCGCAGGTTGCCGCCGCGGCCTGATCGAGCGGTTTTGGCGCACCTTTTCCAAAGTGCCAATTTGTGCGCCTTAACCGGGCCTTAACTCTCAAAAAAGCCAAAAATTGCACGCAATCCGCTTGTGCGGCGCACTCCATCAACCTCGCCGGGCGACCGCCCAAGAATTCAGCGCCGAATCGCACGGCCCTCCATTACAATCAGCGCCGGCCGCACCGCGAACGCATTCGCTGCCGCCATCGGCAGACGAAAGGAACGCCCGTTGAGCCTGGCGCAGCGCCTCAGCGAAATCCGCTCCGGTTTCGAACGCCCCTTCTGGGTTGCAAACTTTACTGAAATTTTCGAACGCGTGGCCTACTACGGCACCACGGCTGTTCTCGCCATCTACCTCACCGAGCAGCTCCACTTTTCGAGCGAGCTCGCCGGAACAATTCTGGGCATTGCTGGCTTTGTGGTCTATGCGCTCGCGATTCTGGCCGGGACGCTGGCCGACCGATTCGGTTTCCGCCGCACGCTGATGCTCGCTTACCTGCTGTTGACGGTGGGCTATTTCCTGCTGGGCTCTCTCGAAGCTTCATGGATGGCGCCGTTGCGCAGGTCCATCGGCGATACCTGGCTTGTCTCCATGGTCCTTCTGATTCCGTCGCTCGGTCCGGGATTGGTGAAGCCCTGCGTGGTGGGCACGACGGCGCGCGCCTCCACGGAAAGCGTCCGATCGCTCGGCTACTCGATCTACTACACGCTCGTGAACATTGGCGGCGCTCTCGGTCCGATCGTGGCGTGGCTGGTGCGCCGAAAGCTGGGATGGGGAATCGAAAACGTATTTCGCGTGGCTGCGTTGAGCGTGTTCCTGATGTTTTGGGTGACGCTGTTCTTCTATCGCGAGCCGGGGCGGCCGGATGACGTCCGGGTGGCAACCGTTTGGAGCGCGCTCAAGAACATGTTCATCGTTCTTGGTAATCTGCGCTTCGTCACGTTCCTATTGATCTCCTCCGGCTTCTATATCGTCTACTGGCAAATCTTCATCTCCGTGCCGATTTTCATGCGGAGATTTGTGGATCCCAACGCGGATGTTGACCGGATGCTCTCGATCGAAGGCATCACGGTCATCTGCTTTCAGATTCTTGTCGCCTACCTCACGCGGAAAGTGCCCTCGGTGCAAACGATCGCCATCGGCTTCCTGCTCTCGGCTCTCTCGTGGATTTTTCTGGCGGTGCATCCCGCGATGCTCACGCTCGGAGTGATGCTCATCGTTCTGGCGCTCGGCGAGCTTACGCAGGCCTCGCGCTACTACGAATACTGCTCTCGCCTCGCGCCGCCGGACCAGCAGGGGCTTTACATGGGCTACGCGTTCCTGCCGATTGCGATCGGTTACGCGATCGCCGGACGGCTGGGAGGGTATCTACTGCACGAGTTCGGCGACGTGCTGCACCGGCCCGCGCAGATGTGGTGGGTGATCGCCGCGACCGGCGTGATTACGGCGGCGCTGATGTGGGTCTACGGCAAGATCGTGAAGCCGGTGGCCGCCGCGGCGAGCGCTTAGTTGACCATCCTGCGGATGTTTCCGAGCGCCTGCGCGGCGAGCGTGTAGCGCGGCTCGAGGCGCAGCGCGTCCTGAAAACACTGCCGCGCGCGGTTGAACATCCCCTTGGCGTAATAGACGCGGCCGAGATTGAAGTAGGCGAAGTGGCGCGGCTCGTATCGCGGAGCGGCGATCGCGCGCTCGAGCCACGAAACTGCCTCATCGTGGCGCCCGAGCTCGATCAGGTAGGCGCCGATGTCGTTGTACGGGTTGCCAAACTCCGGATCCACTTCGATCGCGTGCTTGCATTCGACGATCGCGGCTTCCACTTTGCCCTGGAAGTGGTAGGTCCACCCGAGAAATGTGTACGCCTCGGCCGTCGGACACAGCTCCAGCGAACTCTTGTAGAGCTCGGCGGCGCGGCTGAACTCGCCTTCCATTTGAGCGCGGTAGGCCTGCTGGAAAAGTTCCCAGGCCTGTTCTCGCTTGTCGGTTGACATAACTATTCTTCGCGGTCAGCGTGCGGCGTGCTGGCCAACGTTCGCGAGCGCTTCGTCCGTCGTGATCAGCTGCGCACCGAGCATTTTCATTTCATCGAGGGCGCGTCGCCCTGCTTCGGGTTCGAGCGCTTCGATCGCATCCTTCACGATCGCGACGCGCCGGCCGCGCTCAAGCAAACCCTTCGCGGCGCACCCCACGCAAAACTCCGTTACCACGCCGAAAACCACGTATTCCGCATCGCTCGGCAATCGCTCGACCAGTTCGCCGGCGTGCGGATTGTCGAATACATCGAGTGTCTGCTTTTCGAAAATGATCTGCGGGAAACTCAGAACATCTTTCGGCAGTGCGCGAGACGCGTCATTGGGAATCGTGCAGAATTTCTTCGCCAGCCCCTCGGGGATGATGCGCGCGCCGGGCGTTCCGCGCAGACAGTGTGGCGGAAACCGCTGGAATTCGGGATCACCTTCCGGATGAGCGTCGCCGCTCGAGACCAGAAGCGCGCCCGCTTCCGTTGCGGCCGTCACCAGACGCCGAATGTTCGGAATCGTTTTCTCGGCGCCGGGGACGTAGAGTTTCCCGCCCGGCAACATGAAATCCGCTTGCGCGTCCACTTCCCAGAAAATGGTTTTCAGCGATGCCATGCGCTCCGATCCCCTGGAATCCGAGCCCCTATCTTATCGCAGAGCGGCGCACGCGCTTGAGAACCTCATCGCGCAGTGCCGTAAGGCGCTTGCTGTAGCGGACCGGATACGCGACGCTGCGATTGATCGCACGATAGCGCTTGGGCAGGAGGGCGAGATTCGCCATGCACCGTTCGCGTAGCGCGCTGATCGGTTCGGGCGGCACGACCCGGCGGCCTTCGTGCATCACTTCGACGAGCAGCGGCTCGCCACCGTCTGGCGGCTCATCCTCGAGCGCGATCGTGTCGCCTTTGAATTCGCCTGAAGCGCTCAGATGGCGGAATACTTGTTTCCGGCCGGGGTACGTGGCCTTTGCGTGGCTGAATTTCGCGGCTTCGCGAATCTTTCCGCCGCGCTCGACTTCCACAAGCTTGTAAATCAGATTCATGTGCGGCGCGTCACCCGGCGTGCCCAGGGCCGTTCCAACACCAAACGCGTCCAAAGCAGCGCCCTTGCGCAGCATTTCCGCGATCCTGTACTCGTCGAGATCGCCGGAAGCGAAGATTTTCACGTCCTTCCATCCCGCGCGATCGAGCGCTCCCCGCGCCCAGCGGCTGTCTGCCGTGAGATCGCCGCTGTCCAGCCGGATGCCTGCCGGCTTCCTCTGCATCGCGATGATTTTCTTAACGGCGCCGCGCACGTCGTAGGTGTCCACCAGCAAAACCGAGCCTTCCGGGAAAACATCGAGGAAGTGACCGAACGCCTCGGATTCCTCCTCATGCGCCATCACCCAAGAGTGCGCCTGCGTGCCATACGTATTCATTCCGAACTGCAGCCCGGCGAGAACATTGGACGTGCCCTGGCAGCCGCCGATTTCCGCCGCGCGCGCGGAAAGGAGGCTTGCCGTAGCGCCGTGCGCCCGCCGCGCGCTGAAGTCCACCACCTGCCGGCCCTGCGCGGCCGTGGCGATGCGCGCCGCTTTACTCGCGATCATCGTCTGGTAGCTGAGCGTGGCGAGCAGGTACGTCTCCATGATCTGCGATTGAATGATCGGCGCGGTTACGCGCATCACCGGCTCGCCCGGAAACACGAGCGTTCCTTCGGGCATCGCCCAGATGTCGCCGGTGAAGCGGAAGTTCGCGAGATACTCGAAAAATTCCGGATGGATGCGGCCGAACATCGGATGCCGGCGCAGGTAATCCACTTCATCGCGCGAGAAGGATACGTTTTCCAGGTATTCGAGCGCCTGTTCGAGCCCGGCGGCGATCAGGTAGTTCCGCCGCGGAGGAAGATGCCGGACAAACAGCTCGAACGTGGCCCGGGCGTCGAAGTGGGTTTCGAAATAGCCCGCCGCCATCGTGAGTTCGTATAGATCGGTAAGAAGACCGGAGTGTTCACGCATGAGATCGGCTCTGCTGATGGTGGTAAAAGGTGAGCTTAAAAGACAAAACCCCCAAGCATCCTCTCCCATTTTGGGGGGAGGAAGCACGTGGGGGTTTCGCCGCGAAACCTTTGGCCAAATTGAGCGCCGAGCCGAGCTACTTCAAAACGGCGTCTTTGAACGCCTTCGCCGCGCGCAGCCGCACAACCGTCTTGGCCTTGATCTTGATCGCCTCGCCCGTGGCGGGGTTCCGGCCCATGCGCGCCTTGCGGTGCGCCTTCACGGCTCGGCCGATGCCGGGGATCACGAACTTGCCTGAGCTCTTGGCCTCTTTCACCGCGAGCTTGAACAACTCGTCGAAGAAGGCAGCCGCCTGCTTCTTCGAGATCGGCTTGTCGGGAGTGCTGACCTTCTCGGCGATATGGGCGATGATTTTAGATTTGCTCAGCGGAGTTGCCATCGAATTCTCTTTCCTCCTCAGGTGTAACTGCTTGTCGGCCCCGGATTCCCGGAGGCCGCGGGGAACTATAGCCGTCCTGCCATGCGAACGCAAGCACAAACGTCAAAAAAAGCCCGCAAAACAAGGTTTTTTCGCGCAGCCCGGCGGACCGCTTTGAAACGCTAAAGTGTCGCGAGCTGCTCGTAAAAGAGAGCCACGGCCTTGATGCCGCCAAAATAATTTTCCAGCGCGATGTGCTCGTCCGGCGCATGCGCGTTCTCGTCGGGCAGGCCGAAGCCCAGCAGCACGCAGGGGACCTTGAACGTGTCGTGCATCTGCGTGACGAAGGGAATCGAGCCGCCCTCGCGAATGAACACCGCCTTCTTCCCAAAGCCAGTCTCGAGCGCGTGAATTGCTTTCTGGAAAATCGGGTGCGAGTAGGGAGCGACCCACGGCTTGCCAGTGCTCAGCACCTCGAATTTGAGCGTGACGGACTTCGGCAGCAGTTTGCGGATTTGCCGCTCGACCAGCTTCGCGATTTTCGCGGGATCCTGATTTGGCACAAGGCGCGTCGAAAATTTCGCGTACGCTTTCGACGGGATCACGGTTTTTGCGCCCTCTCCGGTATAGCCGCCCCAGATCCCGTTCAGTTCCAATGTGGGACGCACCCAGACTTGCTCGACAATCGTAAAGCCTTTCTCGCCGCACAGCGCGGGCGCTCCCACGGTCTTGCGGAATTCCTTTTCTTTCCACGGCAGCGAATTGAGCTCCCGGCGCTCCTGCCGCGATAGTGCGGCAACATCGTCGTAGAAGCCTGGAATCGCAACGCGAAAATTGCTGTCGTGCAGTTTCGCAATCATCTCCGCAAGGATGGTGATCGGATTCGGCACAGCGCCGCCGAATACGCCTGAATGCAGGTCCTGCGACGGGCCGGTAATTTCGATCTGGTAGTAGTTCAGCCCCCGCAGCCCATAGGTGATGGACGGAACGCCCTTCGCGAGCATCGCGGTATCGGAGACGACGAGCGCGTCGGCTTTCAATCGCTCGCGGTTTTGCCGCACGAAATCCCACAGGCTGACGCTGCCGACTTCCTCCTCGCCCTCGATCATCACCTTCACATTGATCGGCAGCTTTCCGGCGGTGTTCCGTAGGGCTTCGAGCGCCTTCAAGTGAATGTGAACCTGTCCCTTGTCGTCGGCGGTGCCGCGGCCGTAGAGGTTGCCGTTGCGCACGGTCGGCTCAAAGGCAGGACTCGTCCACAAGTCGAGCGGCTCGGCCGGCTGTACGTCATAGTGCCCGTAGAAAAGGACGGTCGGCTTCCCGGGGGCTTGCAGCGATTCGCCGTACACGAGCGGGTGCATCTTGGTAGGGACGATTTCGACCTTGTCGATGCCCGCGGCGCGAAGTTTTTCCGCCACCCAGTGCGCGGCTCGCTCAATGTCAGGCTTGTGCTCGCTCTTCGCGCTGACGCTCGGAATACGCAACAACTCCTTCAGCTCGTTCAGATGGTCTTCGCGCTTCGACTCGATGTAAGCGATCAGGTCCATTCAGGACTCCTGCCCCCTGGGGAATATGCCCGCGCCGCCCACTCGGCACGGGGAAAGGCACGTTCCATTCGCCGTTCTACAAACACTTAATCTTGCATACTACCGAAGCACGGAGGTTTTCGACAATCTTTTGCGAACTGCTTCTTTGGGCACGCGCTGCGACGCCGCGATTGACTCACCGTGCCACGCACTGCACCATGGTCTTGACGATGCCAGAGACGCAAACCACGAGCGAGCGGCGCAGTTCCCGCGTCTTCACGCGTATCCCCGTGCAGGCCAAGGGGAAGAATCTGCAAGGCCGCAAATTTCGCGCGAAAAGCCAGACGATCGTGATCAATGCGCACGGCGGCCTGTTGTATCTGAATGAAGAGCTCGAACTCGGGTCCGATCTCGTCCTGATCAATCCCGCGACCGAAGAAGAGCAGGAGTGCCGCATCGTCTATCTTGGCGATACGTCCGACAAGGGAACGCGCGTCGGTGTCGAGTTCCTCTCGCCCAGCCCGCATTTTTGGGGCGTCGAATTCACCCAGAAGGACTGGACTTCGAGCGCTCCCTCCTCACCGGCAAATTAGCCAGTACTCTCAACTCGGCTAGCTCTTCTTTTTTTTACTTCTCCCTGCAGAAACCGAATACAACATCCGAGACGTAACTAGCCTCTAACTCATCACCGAGCCTCGGCTCAACTGCCCGGCGCGAGGGGCGTCGCGGCCGGTTCGGCTTATCCAACAGATGACCATCGGGCCGTTCGGGAGCGGTCCGGGAAAGTTCGGAGGAAAACATGTTGAAACTCGAAGGGTGGGGGTGTGTCTTGGCAGTGTTGGTTTTCACGATTTCCGCTCACGCGGCGCCGCAAGCGAACTCGTTTCAGCCCGCCGCGCGCCCGGCCGTTTCCGAACAATCAACCGCGAGCGACGAATCGGCCGCCGCAAAGCTGCCCGTTCGCCGCGTGATTCTCTACAAAACCGGCGTCGGCTATTTCGAGCACGTCGGGCGAGTCCAGGGCGACCAGAGCGTACGAATCGATTTCACCAGCGGACAGCTCAACGACGTTTTGCAGTCGCTCACGATCCTCGACCTCAACGGAGGGCGCATCGCGGGCGTGAATTACAACTCCGAAGCTCCCCTGAGCCAGCGTTTGGGCACCCTGCGCCTGCCTCTTGAGGAGACGACCGACATCTCGAAGTTCTACGGCGCCCTGCGCGGCGCGCGCCTCGAAGTCAGTAGTGGGACGAGCGCCGTCACCGGCCGGCTTCTAAGTGTGGAGCGTAAGACCCGCGTGAGCGGCGGCACGACCCTGGAAGTCGATCTCGCGACACTCGTGAGCGATTCAGGCGAAGTGCGCAGCATCGAGATCACCCCGGCCGTGAGCGTGCGGCTCGCGGATCACGACGTGAACGCCGAAGTCGGCCGCTACCTGGGATTGCTCGCATCCGTGCGCCAGCAGGACATCCGGCGCATGACGATCGACACGACTGGCTCGGGCGACCGCCAACTGTACGTGAGCTACATCAGCGAAGTGCCCGTGTGGAAGACGACGTACCGCATCGTGCTGCCGTCGAAGGCCGGCGACCAACCTCTGCTGCAGGGCTGGGCCATCGTGGACAACACAGTGGGCGAGGACTGGGGCAACGTGGAGCTGTCGCTGGTCGCGGGCGCGCCGCAATCGTTCATCGAGCAGCTCTCGCAGCCTTACTACGCGCGGCGTCCGGTGGTGGCGCTGCCTGAGAGCGCACAGCTCGCGCCGCAAACGCATGAGGGCGCGATGATGGGAGGCCTGGCGGCGCTCGCCGGAACGGTTACGGACACTTCAGGTGGAGCGGTCGCTGGGGCACAAGTGAAAGTGTACTCCGAGAGAGGCGAGTTGGTCGCCTCCGCGACCACGGACGGTCAAGGGCGATATGGAGTGGAAGATCTTCCCGCCGCGAATTACCGCGCGGAATTCAGCAGTCCCGGATTCAATACGACTGCCGTGCAAGGGCTGTCGCTTGGCGGCGGGAGGGAACAAGCGCAGAACGTGACTCTTCAGGTCGGCAGCGTGAGTCAAACCGTCACGGTAACCGCCAGCACGGAAACCGTGAATACCCAAACCGCGACGCTCGGTGGCATGGTGGGTAGATCTGGCAACGTCGGCACCGGCAATGAACTGGGCTCGATTGCGAATCGCAATTACTCCCAAACACTCGCTTTAAGCAGCGGCGTAGGCCACGGCAGTGGCGGTGGCGTGGGTCCCGGCGCGGGCTACAACATGGGCGGCGGTGTGCCCAGTGCCGGAGCGCTGAATGTAGCGCGCGGGGCGATGGAAGCCGTAGCGCAGGGCGCGAACTTGGGCGATCTCTTTGAATACAAACTGAAGGACCGCGTCACGATTCGCAAAAATGAATCGGCCCTCGTGCCGATCATCCAGGCGCACGTGGGCGCCGAAAGAGTCTCTCTGTGGAACGCGGGGCTGGGATCGGCGCGGCCGTTGCGGGCGCTGTGGCTCACGAACTCTAGCGCACTCACGCTCGATAGCGGCAGCTTCAGCATCCTCGAAAATGAAGCGTTCGCCGGCGAGGGCCTCACCGACTCGATCAAGCCGGGCGAGAAGCGGCTGCTTTCGTATGCAGCCGATCTCGGCGCGCGAGTCGACAAAATGTCGGAAAGCAATCCGCAGCGCGTCACCCACGTGCGCATCGACCGCGGCGTGATGACGCAAACCTGCGAGCTGCGTGAGGACACGACCTACACCGTTCGAGACGACGACACGACCCCGCGAGACGTAATAATCGAACACCCCCTGCGCCCCGGCTGGCTGATCGCTGCCGACGGTCCCAAACCGGATGAAACGACTTCCGCGCTGTACCGCTTCCGGATTGCCGTCGAACCGAAGGCCTCGGCAAAGCTGACCGTGCGCGAATTGAAGCCGCTCGAAACGACCTACGAGCTGACGAACCTCGACGACGACGAGATCAAGCTGCTCCTGCAGCAGAAATCCATCAACGCCGATATCGAGGCAGCATTTCGCAAGATCATCGAGCAGAAAGATCGCGTCGCCGCGCTCGAGGATGAAATCTCGAAACGCGATGACGAGACCAAGAAGATTTACGACGACCAGCAGCGCCTGCGGGAAAATCTGAAAGCTCTTAAAGGAAGTCAGGAAGAGAGGGCTTTGACGCAGCGCTACACGCAGCAACTCAACGATCAGGAGACGCGGCTCGAAGCCTTGCAGCGCGAGTCCGCCGACTTGCAGACGAAGCACGACGACGCGCAAGCGCAACTCGACAAGATGATCGAAACGCTTACGCTCGACGCAACCATCTAGGCGTTCGGAGGCCGGTTTCCCGCAGACGGGAGGCCGGTCTCTTTCCATTTGCTGTGCGGCGTGCCTCTGATGTATTTTCGCCCCGCGCGTCGTAGTAGCGTTATGCGCTCGCAAGCGAGCGCGACGCGAACGGGGGAATCGATCATGAGGCACGTCAAGACGGCGGCAACCTTTGGCTTTTCGGTTTGCCTGGCGCTCGCAGGCGCATCTGCGTCCTACGCTCAGGCGGCGAACAGCGCGGGAATCGCTCCCGCCGGAAAATGCGGCGACTTGGTGAATCTCAAGATCGCCGGTACGAACGTGCAGATCACGAAGGCGGAGGCTGTCCCGACCACGCCAGCGGGGACGCTGCGCATCCCTACGATTTCCCCGGAAACGATACCCGTCCCAATCCCCCCGTATTGCCGCGTCGATGGCGTGATGGACCCACGCACCGGCGTCGACAACAAACCCTACGCCATCGGCTTCGAGGTCGCGCTGCCCGACAATTGGAACGGCCGCTTTCTCTTTCAGGGCGGCGGCGGACTCAACGGATATATCCTTCTTCCCCTTGGCTCGCAGGCTGCGGGCGACACTCCGGCGCTCGCGCGCGGCTTCGCGGTCGTCTCAACCGACACCGGGCACAAAGGCGCGGTATTTGATGCCTCCTTCATGAAGGATCAGTTGGCGAGCCTCGACTTCGCCTACATCGCCGTCGGAAAAGTGACTGTGCTCGCCAAGCAGATCATCGCGCAGTATTACGGCCAGCCAGCCAAACACTCCTATTTTGCGGGTTGCTCGACCGGAGGGCGCGAAGCAATGCTCGTATCGCAGCGCTACCCCATGTACTTTGATGGAGTTGTCTCCGGTGATCCCGCCATGGAAACGGGCTATTCAAACATCGGTCTCGCGTGGGCCATGACCGCATTCGCCCAGATCGCTCCGAAAGATGCATCCGGCAAGGCCATCCCGAGCCAAGCTTTTTCGAGCAGCGACCGCAAGCTGCTCGCGGATGCGATCCTGAAAGCCTGTGATGAAAAGGACGGCCTGAAAGATGGCCTGATTTTCAATCGCCGGGCCTGCCAGTTCGATCCCGCTGTCCTGAAATGCAGGGGATCAAAAGCAGACGGGTGCCTCTCGGCCGGCCAGGTAAGCGCTCTTGAAAAAGCCTTCAGCGGCCCGAAGGATTCCCGCGGCAATCAAGTCTATCCCGCGTTCCCATACGACGCGGATATGGTCGCCGAAGGGCCTGGCCTGAGCTTCCTTCCCACCGCAGGTCCCAACATCCTCGGCAATGTCCTGCCATCGTTCGCCATGGACGTGGACGAGCAAGTTGCCACCGTTCGTGCGAATGCCAACCAATTGCTCAGCGACACCGCATCTTGGACAAATCTTTCGACATTCTCGGAGCATGGTGGCAAGCTCCTTTTCTATCATGGCACCAGCGATCCCTGGTTCTCTCCGTACGATACGATCGATTACTATGAGCGCATGGGGAAAGACAACGGCGGCATGGATCATGTCCAGAGCTGGAGCCGCCTCTACCTTGTCCCCGGGATGAGCCACTGCCAGGGCGGCCCGGCGACGCTCGATAACTTCGATATGCTCACCGCCGTCGTCGATTGGGTTGAGAATGGCAAAGCGCCTGATTCCGTCGTCGCCAAGGGCAAGTCGTTTCCCGGGAGAACCCGTCCACTGTGCGCCTATCCCAAGTACGCGCATTACAAGGGCCAGGGCGATCCTGAAGACGCGAGCAATTTCGAATGCATCCAGTAACGATTTTTGGAAACAAGGAGGCCTCGTCATGAAGAACAAACGCAGTGATTCCCTCGGAGCTATCTCGGAAACTCCGATCGACCGCCGCTCGGTTCTGAAGGGTTCCATGCTGGGCGGGGGCGCCGCGCTTGCCGGGAGCCTGTTAGCGGGACTGCTACCCAAAGCGGCGCTTGCCGAAGGTGCTCCATTGATCGGATCGCAAGACGCGACCAAGCCGACGGACGCAGGCGCGCCGAAGCCGCTCGGGGAAATCGAGCAGATCAAACTCGAGTACGTATTTCAGATTCGCATCGACTTCCAGGAGCGCGTGTCGTTCAAGACGCCCAACGGCCGCCGCGCATACGTACCGGCAATCTCCGGCGTGATCGAAGGCCCGCGGCTCCAGGGCCGCGTAGTGCCGCATAGCGGCGCGGACTACGCCGCGAACGGCCGTCTGAACGCGCACTACATGCTCCAGGCCTCCGACGGAACGATGATCTACATCAACAACACGGGATATCTCTATCCGAGCAACGGCAAGCAGATTGATCGGAGCGATCCGAGTTGGGGCGGAGACAGCGATTTTTATTTCCGCTGCACGCCCGTGTTTGATACGCCCGTCGGTCCGCACGATTGGCTCACGCGCACGGTGATCGTGGGCACCGGCAAACGCCACGCCAATCCGGACCACACGATCTTCACGTATTACGCGGTTCTGTAATCGGGGGTCCCGCACAAGGCCGATTAGCTCGCAAACCTGTTCCCGGGCCCCGTGCAATGGGCCGGGTTCGACTGCAGCCCGGTGGCGGTACGCCGCCACATTCCGCGAGGCATCCCGATTGCCCGTTCGGGTCATCTCTAGTAGTCTCTACGATTGCGCTTAGGCCGCTGGCTTCGACCTGCGGGATCAGGGGTGAGTGATTGTTGGGCAAGTCTCGTTTTTCCCTATACGCTTTGATCTGCGTCCTCGCGACCGCCGTCGTCGGCTGCCAGCAGCAGATCAATTATCCGGCTCCCAAGCTGAACGCGAAGACGCCCTTGGTGCCCGCCGACATACAGGCAGGGAAGCCCGCATTCATGTTGCAGGTTTTCGGCGGGAATTTCACGCCATCCTCGGCCGTCACTTGGAACAACGGCGCACTTAGCACGTTGTTCGTCAGCACCACGGAATTGACCGCGCAGATCCCGGCGAGTCTCATCCAGAATGCGGGCACGGCGCTCGTCACGGTTACGACGCCGCAGCCGGGCGGAGGAACCGCTCTGCCGCAGGCGACGTTTACGATCGATCCGGCTCCGAGTCCAGTGCCGCAGATCACTTCGCTATTTCCTTCGGGAGTCTTCGCCGGTAGCGCTGCCTTCCCGCTTACTGTGAACGGGACGAACTTTACATCGGTCTCCATCGTAACGGTGAACGGCATCAACCACTCCACGTCATTTGGGGATTCCACATCGCTCCAGACGACCATCCTTGCCTCCGATGTAGCGAGCGCCGGTACGCTCAACATAGCCGTAGTGAATCCGGCGCCGAACGGCGGCGCTTCCAATGCATTTCCGTTGACCGTCAAGAATCCGACGCCGACCAGCACATCGGTTTCCCCGACCTCAGCTACCGCTGGAGGCAGCGCCACGACTGTGTCGGTGACGGGCTCCGGCTTCGTGCCCACTTCCGTGGTCCTCATCAACGGAGCGCAGCGCGCGACTACGTTTGCGAGTTCGACTTCGGTTCAGGCTCAGCTCACGGCGGGCGACCTCGCGGCCGCGGGGATGGATCAAATCCAGGTTGCAAACCCGACGCCGGGTGGCGGCACGTCCAACGCATTGACGTTTGCCGTCAATCCGACCGAATTCTTTGGTCTGCCCGTGCTCGTCGATGTGGCGCCGGATGCCACTCAGGCGAACAATGGAGTTTGCGGCGCGACCTGCACGGGCGGAATTCCCACGCTCGCGACAGCCGGGCCCGCCGTCAGCCAGACCGGTGAGTTTGTCGCTTTTGCGTCCAATTCGACGAACCTCGTCACGAGTCAGACGAACGGCCTCAGCGACATTTTTCTTCGCAACACGTGCATGCCCTCCACGACCGGGTCCACGACCACCGGCAGCAGCACCTGCGTTCCGAGCATGCAGGTGCTCTCCGTTTCATCCAATGGCGCCGCCGCGGACGGCCCGAGTTCCGAACCTTCGCTCGACTCCACAGGCACGCACGTGGCCTACACGTCCACGGCCAGCAATCTGGTGAGTTACGTTACCGTTCCGGGAGGCACCCGCCAGGTCTATTGGGAGCCGTCGTGCTCTACAGGCACGGCTTGCACCCCTGTTCTCGTTTCCGTGTCCTCGGACGGGACATCGCCGGGCAACGGCGACAGCTACAATCCGGTGATCAGCCCCGATGGGCAATACGTGGCGTTCGTTTCGCTGGCCACAAATCTCGTGACCGACGTGCTCGTGGACGGCGTCACTCCCCAAGTCTACGTCCGCAGCACCTGCGGCGTGATTCCGCCGGCCGCTCCGGGCTCTTGCGTCGCGACGTATCTCGTCTCCACGCCGGATGGAACCACGCCCGCCAACGCCCCGAGCGCGCACCCCGCGATTTCGAACACAGGTCTCTTCGTTGCGTTCGAGTCGACGGCGACGAATCTCGGCGCCACCGCGCCGAATCCGGATGCGACGCTGGAGGTATTCGAACGCTCCACATGCGTCACGACGGGCGGGCTTGCAAGCGGCACGTGCGTCCCGGTAACTTCCATCGCGTCGACGCCCGATGGCGCGACCCCCGCGGATAGCGCGAGTAGCGAAGCAGCGGTCTCCAACGATGGTCGCTTCGTGGCATTTGCGTCCACGGCGAAGAACCTAGTCGCGGGCGTGGGCCTCACGCAGGAGATCTATGTGCGCGACACCTGCAATGGAGAGGACGTCGTCATAGCGGGTTGCTCGCCTTCAACCCAACTCGTCTCCACGCCGGACGGCGTGACGGCCGCGAATGCCTTGAGCGAGCACCCCAGCATCAACGGGTGCGGCATCACAACGACCTGTACGACGGGCCAGGTCATCGCCTTCGCCTCCTTCGCTACGAATCTGGGTCCGCTCGCTTCCAATACGCAGAATGGCATCGAAAACATCTTCGCGCGGAATTCCTGCGCGGTTCTGCCGACCTCCACGACCCTCTGCGTGCCCTACACGTTGCTCGTGAGCCAGCCGGGCGGCACGGCGCCTCCTCCGGCAAACGGCCAGAGCGTTGCGCCCGCCATCAGCGGCGACGGCCAGGCCGTGGGATTCCTCTCGTTCGCGAATAATTTGGTGGCGCGAGACTCCAACGCCCTCGAAGACGTGTTTCTCGGGAGCGCAAGCCTCGTGTTCAATCTCACCGTGACTCTGGAGGGAACGGGTTCCGGGACCGTCACGGACAACACGAGTCAGATCGACTGCATCCAAACCGCCGCGACATCCACCACGCCGCTTACGGAATCGGGAACCTGCACGGCCCGCTACATCAGTGGAACATCTGTCACACTGACGGCCACCGCGGGCTCCGGCTTCAGCTTCACGGCTTGGGGAGGCACGGCCACCAGCGTGAGCGATGAGGTTTGCAGCGTAACCGCCGGGACCACGACAACAGGGACATGCTCGTTTTCAATGATTCAGAACAACACCGCTACTGCGACGTTCAAGTAGTTCTGCGCTCGCCGGAACACTTTCAAAATCCCGCAATCCTCGCGCGCAATCGTCGAACTGAGTAGTGCTACTGCGCACCGCTTGTCCCGGTCCGCTTCAGCATCGCGCTGCGCGTGGTGGCGAGCGTAAACGTAAGCGATTCTCGCGGCACGCTCGTCACGTACGGCCCGACGAGCCAGCCGAGGCCGATCGGGATGTCGCGCGTCAGTGAAATCGACTGGCATTCGACGTAGGTTCCGCCGTCCTTTTCCTCGAAGCGCCAGTACGTGTTCATTCGCCAGAGAAAGCCGCGGTCGTGGCCGGCGGGTTCGAGGCGCTCGTCGCGCTCCCCGGCGTTCTCGACTTCCTGGATTCGCGTGGTGCGCGAGCGGCTCCACGCGTGCGTCGAATCGACGAGCGTGTAGTGGACTTGGTGCTCGGTGTCGAGCACCGTCGTGATCATTTTCTTCTTGTAGACGCGCATCTCGATTACGAAATCGTTTCCGTCGTGCCGCAGGATTTTCGAACGCATCACGTCGGGCTGGAAATAGTCCTGGTGGTGGTCGTAGTCCTCCTCGAAGGCGAGCGTCTGCGCAAGCGTCGCGCCGGGAATAAAGACGGTCCCGATCCAATGGTGGATCATGCCGTCTGGAACGGCAATCGGCTTTCCGCGATTTCCGCCGTCGCTTGGATCGAGCGTGTCGAGCCGTTCGATCACAACTTGGCCCGCGCGCAACTGCGCCTCGGCCGCCGCGCGACGGTCTTCCGGCAGGCTCTCAACCCAGAGGTACGGCCCGCGGCGGGCAATCTCGGAATCGACCTGCGCCTCGGTGGCCTGCACGTAGCGGTTAAACGCATTTAGCGTCTTCTGCTGAAGGTCCGCCGCATTCGTCGGTGCGGCAAGAGTGCAAAGCGCGGCGAGCAGCGCCGCGAGAATCCTGCGCGCAATCCTGTCCGGTTCCGGCGTCACCTGTCGCAATCCCATGCCTCTCGAAAACCGCGCCGTCGCCATCTGCAGACTGATTCCTCGGGAGTTGCCCATGGGCCACCGCGAGCCTCGTCTTCTTGTAACGCAAGGGGTCTGCCAAACAATTCTATGGGGGAGATTGAGAGCGGGTTCTTGCCGGGAGATTTTGAGCCCGTCCTGCTAACGGGGGTCTGGAGGTAACGTCAGCAGGAGGGCTTGGGCGGGTTGGTCAGCGTGCTACGATTCCTCTCGGAACCGTCGTCCCCGCAACGCAGCTCCCAACCCGCATCGCCAGTGTACGGAGGTGTGCCAAACAGAACCAATGGCTCCGATGGCATATTCTTTTGGGTACCGGAGTTTTAGTACCCCCTAGTCCAGGCTCACTGCTTCGGCTCTGGAGGGCCATTCGGCACCGTCACGGACACATCCGCCGGAGGCGGCAGGCGCAGCGTCACCTCGGTTGTTTTGCCGGAGCGGATGGAGATGCGTTTCGTCCAATCGGAGAACATGCCGTTCGAGTAGGCGCGCAGATCGTATTGTCCTGTCTCGTAGCGCACGAACTGGAAATGTCCATTCGCGTCGGTATGCGTGGCGTACGGGCGTGTGCCATCGGAGCTCTGCATCGTCACCGTAGCTCCAGCCACGGGCCTGCCGTGCGAATCGAGCACCATTCCAGCCATCGTGCCGATGGCCACCTTGGCGCTCCCCGCCGGAGCGCCGCCCAGCGCTACAAGCAGCAGCACGACGATCGATAGATGCCTCATAAGCGCCCCCTTTTAACCCATTTTAGTAGGCGACTGCATCGCCGACGCACATTTCAAAGCCTAGTTTTCAGCTCGGTCACCTGTACGGCGGTTCAGCCGTTCGGTGACCCGGCGGACCTGGTCGCCACCGCGACAATTTGCTTTTTGCCTTCGGACCATGTATTCGATGTCTTCAGCGATTGCAGCGCATTGTCACGTTCGACTGGGAGACCGAATGCCTCGTTACATCTCGCAACACACTCTTGCTTGCCTGACGCGCCAGGGCGCCGAAGAGCTTTCCCGGAGGCTCCGGGCTGGCCAGCCGATCTCGGCGCTGCGCGTCCTCTTCAACATGCAGGAGGGCAAGATGCTGGTCGAATTCGAGTCGCCCAGCCGCGAAGAGCTCGAGAAGTGGCTGGCTGCGGAGAAGTTTCACTTCGACTGGCTGCTGCGCGTCGAATTCGAGTCCTCCGGCGATGGCTCGCTCCAGATCGTCTAGGTGATGTTGCCGCGCGGATGTTTCGGGTGTATCCTCCGTGAAATGAAAGTTTGCCACCAGAGTCCGGCACAGCGCTGTTGTTGCCCATGTTGTACGAGTGTGTCCTCTGGGACGGGTGGCCAAGCGATCTAGGTAAGCGAAGCAAGCTACGGATTCTTGGGACCCACCGCCAGAGAAGCTGGCCGGTGGGTTTTTCGTTTTATGGGACCCATGAGAGATAAACGACATCTTTGGAGGAGGAAATCACATGTCTGAATATGCGCATCCGGAAGTGCTGGTTTCAACGCAGTGGGCGGCGGACCACCTGAACGATCCGAAGGTCCGGCTGATTGAAGTGGACGTCGACACGACGGCCTATGACCAGGGCCACATCCCGGGAGCCGTCGGCTGGAACTGGCAGACGCAGCTTCAGGACAACGTCCGGCGCGATCTGATCGATAAGGCCGCGCTCGAAAAGCTGCTGGGCCAGTCCGGCGTCTCGAACGACACGACCATCATTCTCTACGGCGACAATAACAACTGGTTCGCGGCTTATGCCCTCTGGCAGCTCAAGTATTACGGCCACAAGGATGTCCGCTTGATCAACGGCGGCCGCAAGAAATGGGCGGAGGAAAAGCGCCCGCTTACAACCGACACCGCCAAGGTCGCGTCCGCCACGTACCGTGCGGCCGGCCCGGACGAGAGTCTCCGCGCCCGCAAAGAGCACATCTTCTCCATCCTCGAAAAGAAAGGCAGCGGCCAGCTCGTGGACGTGCGTTCGGTCGATGAATTCACCGGCAAGATCATCGCGCCGCCGGGCATGAGCGAAACCGCGCAGCGCGCTGGGCACATTCCCACCGCCGCGAACATCCCGTGGGCGCAGGCTGCCAACGAGGACGGCACGTTCAAGTCCGCGGACCAGTTGAAGCAGCTCTATCAGAGCAAGGGCGTGACCGGAGCGGGCGAAGTGATCGCCTACTGCCGCATCGGCGAGCGCAGCTCGCACACCTGGTTCGTGCTGAAATATCTGCTCGGCTACGACAACGTGAAGAATTACGACGGCTCGTGGACCGAGTGGGGCAACCTCGTCGGCGCGCCGATCGAAAAAGAACTCGCCGCCGCCGCGCGGTAATCGTGAATCGCTGACGCGGGCCGCCCCTGCGATTCGGGGCAGTATCCTGGCCGGGAAGACCGTTCGCAGCTAGAGGTACGCCCGAGCGGCATCTCGCTCAAGGGAGCTGATTCGGAGGTACGCCGTTGCGGCGCGCCTGGTCTATCAGCGCGTCGATCTGCGCCGCGATGCCGTCGCGCTTTTTCTGAAGCTGGTCCAATTCCAGTCGCCAATCTCCGCCCTTGACCCCAGTCGGTCGCGTCGACGTCTTCGCGTCGCCCGTGAACTTTCCGTCGATCGCTGCCTGAAGCTGCGCGATCTGGTTGTCGATCGGCGGGAGTTGCGCTTGAAGCTTGGTGATCTGATCGCGGTACGGCTTCGCGTCCTTGTTCTTGGAGGCGGCCGAAGTTTTGTCGCCCGGTTTGCCTGATCCGCCGCGCGATGCCCCGGCGGTGGAAACCACCGAGTTCTCCCGCAGATCGCCCACGTCATCATTGGTCCAGACTTTCTTCGCGGACGGCTGCGCAGGCGCTGCTGTTGCCGAGGAAGTCTGAGCGTCTAGAGTCGGCGATTGCGTGCCGGGCGTGGCCGACGAATTGGCCTGGGCCTGCGCCGTCGAGGCGGTGCCTGCGGCCAGAAACAACGCCGCGAGCAAGATTGGTGTCCGGTGACTCATGGAAGCCTCCCTGGGCTGGCACAATCGAGCTTCTTCCATTTAACACCGGGCGGAGCGGAAAGTTATGGATCTTCGCTGAAGGTTTTCCCACTCGACAACTCGCTTTGCACGAGCGCCAGGGCTTCTTGCGGTGGACCGACGCGGCGGAAACGGCTGAGGTCGATGATCTGGTGCTGTTCGAACGAAAACAGGAATTTTCGGCCCGAGAAATCGTAAGTGTAACGCGTCGGAAGCCAGATGCCCGGAGCCACCTCCGCCTGGTCCATCGAAACAGTGCCGCCGCGGTAGAGTTTCCCGAGGATGCCCCCGCCGAAAGAAATATCGCTCGTCACGTACGCTTCTCCGTGCACGATCTGAATCGTTTCGTGATCCACCCAGATTTTGGCTGTCACATGGACGAGCGCGTCCAAAAACATTGAGTGTGGGTGGAAATCGGGGTTGGGATCGAGATCGAATACATCGCAGGGGCGGCCATTGCAGGTCGCGGTGCCCAGCCACTTCGGAATGAAGGCGTTCTGCGCCGCGTCCACGAACTGCGCTCTCTCTCGTTGCCGTTTCTCGCGCTTGGCGAGAGCCGCCTTGGCCCGTGAGTCGTTGGGGTTCGCCATCGCACGGAGTACATCCGCGAGCGCGCGCATCTGTTCGCCGTACGCGGCCGCATCGGTTCGTTGGTTGCCGTCGCGGAGCAGTATCTTCTGATTTCCCGCGCCCGTCGGCACCACTCGGTAACTCTTGTCCTCGAGAGTGCGAGGGTTCGCGCCGCTGGTGCGGTCGATGTGCCGCTCGACCCGTTCGTACATCTCAAGGGCTTCGTCGTCCCGATGTTGATTGGCCAGAAGCTTTGCGGAGCGCTCGCGCATCTCCGCATCCATGGGAGGCTTCGCTGTGGCGATTGTCGGCGAGATACTCGTCTGCGAGCCGGACTGCGCATCGTCAGTCGGCGGCGCAGCGGCATGGCTCGAGCCGGCAGGCAGCACGAGGCCTGCCAGAGCCAGAGTCGCAATCGCCGCCCGGATTGGAAACCGCTTCGACGTCTTCATAGCTGTCTTGATGGGATTCTCGTGCTCGCGCCGCGGTTGTAAGACTCCATTGTAGCGTCATTCGCGAAGGGGGCGATTCACACGAACCGGCTACTTGGTCGGAGGAGGTGGGCCTTTCGGCTGCTTCGGAATCTCCACCGGGCTTTGCGGGTTCAGCTTGGATTTTCCGTCTGGCCCGATGACGTAGGGATAACCCTCCGGGTCCACGGGAATCCCTGGAAGAAGTCCGGCCGATCGCAGCTCGCCCGTCGAGGCCGGATAGCGTCCAAAGCGCTTCTGATAATCGTCGGAGAGTTCGTCGAGATGCAGTTCGTCTTCCTCCGCCTTGAGGCCCCTCAGCATCTTCGCGGCCCTGTCCCTGATCGTGGGGTCCCGGGTGCCATCGTATATCTCCGACCAGATCATGCGCGACGTTTCAAGCGATCCGCCCTTTTCCTCCACGCGCGCAGCCATTATCTTCAGCCAGGGTGGCGCTTTCGGGTTCTTGCTTCCTTCGAGATATGCCACCGAGGACGCGTGGTAGTCGCGCATCCGCCAGTAATACAAGAACCCGAGGTCCGTGTTCAGATGCCATTCAGTCGGATTCGCGGCGATGCCCCGCTTCACCAGTTCGATCGCGAGGTCGGGCCGTCCCGCGCCCCCTTCGCCCGGCTCCGAAAGAAAAATAGCGCCGAAGCGATAGGCGACCACGAGCTTTGGATCGAGAGTCGTGCAGATATCGAGCATCGGCCAGAGCGAACCGAACGTCGCGCCTTCCGTTCCCACCCGCGTGCCGTAATACTGGACGGCGCGCGTCCAGTAAATGTCGGCGACCAGCGCGTCGTACCCCAAGCTTAGCTTTTGCACGGCGCCCGGCGAGCGCAGCAGCAATTCTTCTTTTTGCTGTGCCTCCGTGCGCGTGCGCGCGTCGATGCGCGTCTGCAAGGCGGTGATCGCCGCGAAGAGCAGCGGCACGCCGACGATGGCGGCCCACAACGCGCGTTTTTGGCTCGGAAGGTTCACTTCAGATTGCGCCCGGAAAATACGGCGGAGGCGGCCACGAGCAGCAACGCGACGTACAGCGCGGCATAGAGTGTGTTTTGCGCGACGAGCTGGAAGGGAATCGATCCGCCGTGCGCGGCCGTCGCGATCGCGTTGAAATTGTGAAAGTTCGGAATCAAATAGTAGAGTGCTTTCGTCGCCGCCCGGAGCGCTGGATTGCCCGTAAGCTCGCCGAAATTACGGATGTCCTGTGCGAACACGCCCGTAATGTAGATTCCCAGGGTGAAGAGCGTCGAAAGCATCGGGCTCGAGAAGCACGAGAAAAACAGCGCGAACGCCGTCACCAGCGCCAGCTCCAGCAGGATGAAATACACCGCCACCAGCACCGTTGCGTCCGACCGCACGTACGGACGCCCGACGTAGAAGAGCGCGGCGGCCAATCCCAGCGTCATGAACGACGTGTTGACGCCCAGCGTCAGCAACAGGCCTGCATATTTCCCTACGAGAAATTCCCAGCGGCGGATCGGCTTCGCAAGCAGGCTATAGAGCGTGCGTTTCTCCATCTCCTTCGAGACCAGCCCCACACCGATGAAGATCGCCATCACCAGGCCAACGATGGAAATCGCTGAGAGTCCCAGATTGATGATCACCAGCCGCTCGATTCCGATCGAAATCTGGCCCACGATGATTGCGGCGCCGATCATCACGAGAGCGAAGAAAATCAAATTGTAGAGGACGCGATCGCGCACCGCTTCCCGGAACGTATTGATCGCCACCGGACCCGTTGTCGCGCTCATCGGGATATCGCCTTCACCACGTCGTGCGAAGCGGCCTTGCCGCTGTCGACCAGGCGCAGAAAGTAGTCTTCCAGCGTCGGACGCACCGGAGTAACGGAGAGAATGCGCGCATCGAATCGGCGCAGCTCGTCGAGCGCGGCATAGAGTTCGCCTTCGGGCACCTCGACGCGGCACCGCCCTCCGATTTGCGTGGCGTGCTGCGCGAGCGCGGGCGGCAGCGCACGCCCCGCCGGCGCCTCAAATAGAATTTCCATCGCGTGCACTTCGATCGAGACAATCTCGCTGGGCGCGCCCACGCCCTGCAGCTTGCCGCCTGCCAGCACGGCCACGCGATCGCAGAGCATTTCGGCGTCGGAAAGAATGTGCGTCGAGAAAAATACGGTTTTCCCGTGCTTCTTCAGCTCGACGATGATGTCGCGCACTTCGCGCCGGCCCACCGGGTCCAGGCCGGACATCGGCTCATCGAGAAATACGACCTGCGGATCGTGCAGAATGGCCTGCGCGATCCCAGCACGCTGGAGCATGCCCTTCGAGAATTTCCGCAGCTGCACGTCGGCCGCACTTGCCAGCCCCACGCGCTCCAAAAATCGCCCCACGCGCTCGCGCCGTTCGGCGGCGCCGTAGTCCGAAAAGCGCGCGTAGTAATCGAGCAGCTCGCGCGCCGTCAGATAATCGTAAAAATAGGGCTGCTCGGGGAGATAGCCGATCTCGCGGTGCATCCGTATGTCGTCGATCGACTTGCCGCGGATGCGCGCGGTGCCGGCTGTCGGAAAGATCAGTCCCATCAGGAGCTTCATCGTCGTCGTTTTCCCCGCGCCATTCGGCCCGAGGAACCCGAAGATCTCTCCGTCCTCGACCTCGAGGTTGAGGTTGTCGAGCGACCGGCGCATCCGCTTGCGCCAGAATCCGATCGCGTAGTCTTTCGTCAATCCGCGGATTTCGATGGCTGGGGTACTCATGGCTTCATTATTTATTTTTTTTCACTCCGCCGCTCATGTCAATTGGATGATGTTGCTTCGAAGAGCACACGCGTCCGCGTCGCGCCGTAGTGGAAGAGTAGTGCTTCGCCGCGCATCTACCACTACCGATAGACAACTTCGACACGAACACCCAAATATTTTGTGGTCGCGCCGCGATTTCCTCTTGACAAGTTTTCCACAACCCCTGATACTTCGCACCCAGACTCGGGCAAAACGTGCACGTCGCCTGGAGCAGCGCCGGCGGCCTTCACGCGATGACCGGACCGGGTTCAATCGAATAGCCAGAGGGAGCGCCTCACTTGGGACCGCGCTTTCACCTAACGCGGCTTAGCTGCGCTTTTCTCTTTTTTCGATTTTAGACGGCCGCTTTCGGGGGTCGAAGCCGGCTGTTCTTCCGGTCAGGTTCCCTCTAATCCGTGTATCTACCGATACACGCAACAACATTCCGGGTTCCGGTTGGGAGGAGTAGAATACAAGCAGGCTTCCTCCCGCTTGGCACCCCGGCCAACTTTCGGCGGCACGACTGCCGGCGCGGAGGCAGAAATGGCGGAAACACGTACGGCTCTGAACGTTAATATGCAAACGGAAAGAATTACAAAACGGGCGACCGGGCTGGAATTCCATCGACGGTTTACCGACGGGAAGGTGGCTCCGTTCGACAAAGTCGAATGGGAGCGGCGCACTGCACTTATAGGCAATGATAAGGGCCAGGTAATTTTTCGCCAGGAAAATGTCGAGGTCCCCAAGGGCTGGTCGCAGACGGCGACGAACATCGTCGCGTCGAAATATTTTCACGGGAAGCCGAACACGCCCGAGCGCGAAACCTCGGTGCGGCAATTAATTCGCCGCGTGGCAGATACGATCACCCGCTGGGGCGAAGAGGGCGGCTACTTCGCGACGGCCGAATCCAAGAACGCGTTCCACGACGAGCTGACGCATCTCCTCGTCGAACAGAAGATGGCCTTCAATTCGCCCGTCTGGTTCAACGTCGGCGTCCAGGCCAAGCCCCAGTGCTCCGCCTGCTTCATCAACTCCGTCCAGGACAGCATGGATTCGATCATGAATCTGGCCAAGACGGAGGGCATGCTCTTCAAGTGGGGCTCCGGCACGGGCACGAATTTCTCGACGCTCCGCGGCAGCCACGAATCGCTATCGGGCGGCGGCATCGCTTCGGGCCCTGTGAGCTTCATGAAGGGATTCGACGCATTTGCCGGCGTCATCAAGAGCGGCGGGAAAACGCGCCGCGCTGCCAAGATGGTGATCCTCAACGTCGATCACCCGGACATCCTCGAATTCATCGAGTCCAAAACCAAAGAGGAGCGCAAGGCGCGCGTCCTGATCGAGCAGGGCTACGATTCCTCGATCGATGGTGACGCCTATTCTTCCGTGTTCTTTCAGAATGCGAACCACTCGGTCCGCGTCACCGACGATTTCATGCGCGCCGTCGAGGAAGACCGCGACTGGTGGACACGCAACGTCTCGGACGGCGAGCCCGCCGAAAAGTTTCGCGCGCGCGATTTGATGCGCAAAATGGCCGAATCCGCCTGGCAGTGCGGCGATCCCGGCATGCAGTACGATACGACGGTCAACCGCTGGCACACTTGCAAGGCCACCGACCGCATCTACGCGTCGAATCCGTGCTCGGAATACATGTTCCTGGACGATACGGCGTGCAACCTCGCGTCGCTCAACTTGCTGAAATTCCTCGGGTCCAACGGCCAATTCGACAGCGACGGTTTCCGCCATTCGGTCGACATCACGATCACGGCGCAGGAAATTTTGGTCGATAACGCCAGCTACCCCACCGAGAAAATCGCGCGCAATTCGCACGACTATCGCCCGCTGGGCATCGGCTACGCCAACCTCGGCGCGCTGCTGATGTCGATGGCACTTCCGTACGATTCCGATGGCGGCCGCGACTTCTGCGGCGCGATCACGGCCTTGATGACCGGCGAATCCTACGCGCAGTCGGCGCGCATCGCCGAGCGCATGGGGCCCTTCGGCGGCTACCTCCGCAACCGCGAGCCCATGCTCGACGTAATCCGGATGCACCGCGATTCCCTGCGGCCGATCAAGGAAGAAAACGTCCAGCCGTCGTTGCTCCGCGCCGCGCGGGAATCGTGGGACACCGCGCTCGATCTGGGTGAAAAATTCGGCTACAAGAACTCCCAGGTCTCCGTCCTCGCTCCCACCGGCACCATCGGTTTCATGATGGATTGCGACACCACCGGCATCGAACCAGACCTCGCGCTCGTGAAGCAGAAGAGGCTGGTCGGAGGCGGCGTCATCAAGATCGTCAATAACACGGTGCCCCAGGCGCTCATGAAGCTCGGCTACGCTCCCGAGGATGTTGCGAAGATCGTCGATTACATCGACGCGCAAGGCACCATCGAAGGCGCACCCGGCCTCAAGCCCGAGCACCTTCCCGTCTTCGATTGCTCTCTCACGCCGGCAGGCGGAGGCCGCTCGATTGCCTGGCGCGGCCACCTGCGCATGATGGCTGCGGCGCAGCCGTTCCTTTCCGGCGCCATCAGCAAAACGATCAACATGCCGGAAGAATCGACGGTCGAGGACATCATCGAGGCCTACACGGAATCCTGGAAGCTCGGACTCAAGGCTGTGGCCATCTACCGCGACAATTCCAAGCGCTCGCAACCGCTCTCCGCGGCGGGCAAAAAGGAAGAGGAGAAAGCCGCGGCCCCCGTGCCGGCGCCGGCAATTGCCTTGCCGGAGCAGCAGGATCTCTTTCCGGGCACAAAACGCCACAAGCTGCCGGCCGAGCGCAATTCGATCACGCACAAATTCTCCGTCGGCGGCCACGAAGGCTACATCACTGTCGGAAAGTATGAGGACGGCCAGCCGGGCGAGATCTTCATCAAAATGGCCAAGGAAGGCTCCACTCTTTCCGGCATCATGGACGCCTTCGCGCTTTCCGTGTCGATCTCCCTCCAATACGGCGTTCCGCTGCGCGCGCTCGTGGACAAATTCGTGAACTCGCGCTTCGAGCCTTCGGGCTACACCGGCAATCCGAAGATTCGCTACGCGAAGTCGGTTGTGGACTATCTCGGGCGCTGGCTCGGCGGGAAGTTCATCTCGCCGGACTATCTCGACCATGACGGCGTAGAGGTTGAGGAAGAGGTTGCCCCGGTGGGTCCGGCTGCTGGATCTGTAATTGCGGCTAAGGCCCCTGCTCCCATCGCGGCGGCGAAACCGGCGGAGGTTGAAACCACTACGCGTCCCCGCGCCGCGATCGATGACGCTCCCTACTGCTCCGAATGCGGCATGCTCATGACGCCCAACGGCAGTTGCTACAAGTGCTCCAACTGCGGCAGCACTTCGGGTTGCAGCTAAGACGGAGCTGGAATTGGCAGGAATCCAATGGGCGCCCGGCTGGATTGGGCGCCCTTTGGTTTTTTGGACCGGAAAAACCTCAAGCAGCCGAACGGTCTTGCTTGGCAGGCCCGCAAACAAAAAAATAGGGGGCCCACCCGGCCCCCATTTGCTCTACCCCCAGAATTCCGGCCTCGGCGCGACGAGACCGGCCCACCCCGGGATAAGAGACAGCCGTTGTGTTAAGTAGCAACCACAATGCCACCTTCGCTTGTATTTCGAAGCAGCGCTATCTCATTGTGCAAGCGAGACTTAGATTGTCGATAACCTGAACTGATCGATGAGCGATGAATAATGAATCCAGTTTCTGAAAACTTTTGGCGCCCTTTTCTATGTTCTTTGGAAGAATCCAGCGGGCGCTGATTCATGACCCGATGGCGGAGCGAAGCGCCGAAGCCAGCGATTCGGTCCAGCGGCGGACGTCCTCGTCGCGCTCGGCTTCGACCATCACGCGCGCGAGCGGCTCGGTTCCGGAATAGCGCAGCACAACGCGCCCTGACTTGCCGAGCGCTTTCTCGGCTTCCTTGAGCAGGCGCGCGACCTCGGGCAGGGAATCGATCGGCGGCTTCGACTTTACCGGCACATTGACGATCTTCTGCGGGAAAATCTTCAGGTCGACCACAAGGCCATCGAGCGGCCCGGCAATCGCAACGAGCGACGCGATTTTGACGGCGGTCAGCATGCCGTCGCCCGTAGTCGCGTCGTCGAGAAACAGAATGTGCCCGGATTGCTCGCCGCCGAGATTTGCGCCTATGCGCTGCATCTCTTCCAGCACGTAGCGGTCTCCCACGGCAGTGCGAGTCAGCTTCAGCCCCGACTTTTCGAGTGCACGCTCCAGCCCGAGATTCGCCATCGTCGTACCGACGATCACGCTGCCTTTGAGTTTCCCCGTCGATTTCAGGTAGCGCCCGGCGGCAAGGAGCACGCCGTCTCCATCCACAACTCTTCCCGAGGCGCTTGCGAAAATCGCACGGTCGGCGTCGCCGTCGAACGCCACGCCTAGCGCCGCTCCCGTTTCCACCACGCGCTTCTGCATTCCCTCCGGATGGAGCGAGCCGCCCGCCGCGTTGATGTTCCGGCCGTCCGGCGCATCGTTCATCGCGATCACGTTCGCGCCGAGCGAGCGGAAAAGCTGTGGCGCAAGTTTGCTCGCCGCGCCGTTCGCGCAATCGAGCACGATCTTCATCCCCGCGAGCTTCGCGCCCGGAAACACAGCCTCGCGTAATCCCGTTAGGTAGTCCTCGTGCAGCTTTTCATCACCGTTGTGGGGAATCGTCCGGACCGTTTGCGCCGGTGGCTCCGCGCCATTCCGCGAAAGGATCGCGCCTTCGATCACGGCTTCGACCGCGTCCGGAAATTTCATTCCCGAGGACGAGATCAGCTTCACGCCGTTATCGTGATACGGATTGTGCGAGGCGGAGATCACCACGCCCGCGGCGAACCCCTCGCGGCTCACGAGCCACGCCACGCCCGGCGTAGTCAGCACGCCTGCTGAGACCGGCTCCGCGCCGGCCGCGCGCAGTCCGTGCGCGATCCGCTCTGCGATGTGGGGTCCGGATTCGCGCGTGTCGCGGCCGATCAAGACGCGCGGACGTAACTCCCTCGCTTGCCCGTGCGACACGACGTACTCTCCAAGCGCCACGCCCAGGCGGTCGAGCGTCGCGTCGTCGAGCGGATATTCGCCCGGGATTCCGCGTACGCCGTCCGTGCCGAAGAGTTGTTTTGCCATGTAAATGGAATCCCCTGCCGCGCCAACGAGTGCAAGCGATTCTACCATTGCGAAACTTGCGCTTTGATTCTCGCCATGCAGGGGATCACCCCAAGCGTTACCTTCGCGAAGATGCCGCTTTTGCGTGCTCTTGGCGCGGCGAATGCTGTGCTATCGTACGTGCATGCCCGCCGAGGAAACGAAGATTGTCGCCACCGGCAGTTCCTCCAGTGCGCGAATCATCGCCGCTGGAATCGTGATCGCTTTCTGCTACTGGGCGTCCACCGTGCTCGTCACGGTGCTCGTAGCGGTTCTGATGGCCTATTTCCTCGACCCGGTGGTCACGTGGCTTGAGCGTATGCGCGTCCCCCGGGCGCTGGGCTCGCTCATCGTCGTGCTTGTCACGCTCGCGATTCTGGCTGTGCTCGGATATTCGTTGATCGAGCGCGCTGATCAATTTGGCCATGACTGGCCCAAATACCGCGCTCCTCTTAGCGCTGCGACACTGGCCGTGGAAACGAGGCTTGAGAATTTTGAAAAGCACGTTTCGGAGATCGAACCCGCCCCGCATCCGGGCGAGCATGTTGTGGCGATCGCGGAATCACACCCGGTTCGTGACGCCCTGGTCGGCAGACTGAACTCGCTCTACGTGTTTATCCTGGGCGCGACATTCGTGCCCTTTCTCGTTTTCTTCATGCTCGCCGCGAAGCGTCAAGTCTGGCATGCAACGATGCAGTTGTTCCCGGCGGGCGAACGCACGCAGGTGCGCGACGCGCTCGCCGACGTCACGCAGGTGCTCCGAAGCTATCTGATGGGTACAGCGCTGGTCGGATTGATACTCATCCTCGCCAGTTGGCTCTTCTTTTGGTGGCTTGGTCTGGACTTCCCATTTCTCACGGGACTCGTCTCCGGCCTGTGCAATCTCGTACCGTACCTCGGCGTGATTCTCTCGTGGTTTCCTCCGCTGCTCGTCGGGCTGAAGCAGTTCCACACCGTGGGACCATTTCTCGGCATCTTCACGATGCTGACCTTCTTCCACATCGTCACTGCCAACCTGCTGATTCCGGCGCTCGTCGGTTGGCGCGTGCGCCTGAACGCGCTCGCGCTGACGGTGGCCCTGCTCTTCTGGGGATGGATGTGGGGCGCGATGGGCCTCATCCTGGCGATTCCCATCACGGCGGTCATCAAAGTGATCTGCGACCACGTGGAAGGCTTGCAGCCCGTCGGCCGCTGGCTCAGCGCATAGCGCAATTACGCAACCAGTTCGTGCATTCGCGCGACCGCCTCTTTCAGCGCGGCCGGTTCGCGCGGCTCCTGAAACAATCGTATCGCCGCGATTCCCGCCGCTCCCGCACGAATGCAATCCGCGCCGTTTTCTTCGTTCACGCCGCCGATCGCGATCACTGGGATTCGCACTGCCCGGCAGGCTTCAGCGAGCCTCGCGACGCCCTGCGGCGGCCCGAATGCCCTCTTCGCGGGACTGTCGAAAACGGGTCCGAAGAAGACGTAGCTCGCTCCGGCGCTTTCCGCATCGCGCGCTTGATCGAGATCGTGGCAGGAAACTCCGACGAGAAATCCCGCCGGAGCGTTTCCGCTGCGGCACCAGCGGACGACCTCGCGCACCGGGACCGATTCACCTCCCAGATGCACGCCGGCCGCGCCTGCCGCGAGCGCCACGTCCAGGCGGTCGTTGACGATGATTCGCGCCTCTCCACCCGTGGCTTCGATCGCGCCGCGCGCCAGCGCCAGCAGGTCCCGCGCGCACATATCCTTCTCGCGAATCTGCACCCAATCGACGCCCGCGGCGGCGGCCGCGCGAATCTGGGTGGGCACGTTTCCCGATTTCCGGTCCGTCACGTAGCAAACGATCGGCTTCATGGGCGACTTTTCCAGCGAACGTCGCGCGCCGTTTTCATGTGCGCCGGGCGGCGGAGGGCGTCCGGTGGCGAAACGCTTCGAGCGACAGCAGCACGTTCATGAATCCCAGTCCGGAAATCGCGCCGCGCAGAAATGGGTTTTTCAGGAAAACTCCCAGCGCCGGATACTGATAGAGAAAGTAGTTGGCTTCCCAGATGTCCGACCACGGCACGAGGATCAGCGCCAATCCGAAGGCGAGCCAGAGCAACAGGAGTATGACGCGCGCGATGCGGCTCATTATCGAGCAAGGATTATGGGAGATTCTTGCGGGAGCCGCAACAGCTAGTGGGAATTAGTGTTTTTGCAGCGTCGCGATGCGGTCGGCCACGTCGCGATAGTCGATGTTCATCGCATAGACCTGGCGGAAGCTGTCGAGCGCCGCCCCGGCTTCGCCTGCCATGTCGAGAGACACGCCGAGGTCGTACCGCAGCGCGAGAATCGATTCCTGGTCGAGCCCCGGCACGGCGAGCGCGCGCTGATACCACAGCGACGCGATTTTCGGCTCGCCCTTGTCCATGAACGACAGCGCCAGCAGCGTCGAGCAGTTCATCGCATACGCAAACGGCTTGCCCTGCTGCACCGCTTTCGCCACTTTCTGAAACTCTCCGATGGCTTCGTCGAGCAGTCCCATCTCGCGATAGGCGATGCCCAGGTTGTAATGCGTCTCGAGGTCTTCGTCTTCGTCGTTCAGCTCGCCCAGCTCGTTTCGAAAATCCTGGAAGACGCCCGCCAATTCGTTCAAGCTCTCCGCCGTCGGCTCGGGTACGGGCGCAGGCGCGGCAGGCGCCGCGGCGACAGGCGCGTGCGTCGCGGCAGCCGAGGGCGATTCCATATCCTCGACTTCCGCGGCAAGTTCGCTCAAGAAATCCTCGGTTGTCGCGGCTTCAGCCTTGCCGTGGGCGACGGCAGGTTCCGGGGTCAGCTCCAGCTCAAATTCCTGGCTTCCGGAAGCCACCGGCTCGGCGGCGGAAATCTCCCCGGCTTTGTCTTCGACAAATTCGAACGTCGGCTCCGCGGCGCGCTGCTCGACGGGCTCGGGCACTTCCACAATTTCTAGTTCCGGCGCGGCTTCCGCTTCGATCTTGGCGGGCGCCTCTTCGGCATGAACAGGTTCGGCAATGGCCGGGGCCTCTTGCGCCTCCGCTGGCGCTGGCGGCGGTTCGACCACCTCCTGCACCATGGCCTCCCATTCGTCGGACAGATCAACCTCTGCTTCACCCGCCGTCACGGGCTGCGGTTCAACTGGCGCGGCTTCCGCCGGCGCGGCGGCAGCAACTTCCTCGGTCGGTTCGGGCTCGACCGGTACGAGAGGAATCTCGAATTCGACGGTTCCGCCTTGTGTCGGCGCGGGAGCTGTATCCGCAGGCGCGGCGATCGACGCCGACTCCACAGCCACGGGCGGTTCCACGGCTTGAACTACCGGCGCGGCGGGAGGGGGCGGCAATTCTTCGGCCGTCAGTCCGGCCACCTTCTGGAATCTCTGTCGAAGCTCCGCGAAGCGATCGGCGTTGGCGGCGTCTCCGCGCTCGCGGTGAATCTGCTCGAGCTGCGAAGCCAGTTCCGCCGTCCGGCGCTCGTTGCTCGCGCCGAGATGGAGGTCGAGCAACCGCTCCAGCGTCGGCGTATGCCGCGGCGCGCGCTGCAAAACGTTTTCGAGAAGGTGAGTGGCTTTTTGCGTCAGCCCGTAGCTCGAGAAGAGGTCCACGTCCGTCAGCGCCTGCGCGATATAGCGCTGGGTTTCCTCGTCGAGCGCCTCCTCGGCAATCTCCGCGAACGTTGCCGGAGCGGCTTCGGTCAACGCGGACTCCATGATTGCCGCTTGCTCTGACCCCTGGTCCGCCGGAGCTTCTTCGCGCAACGTCACTTGCGCCGTCTGCGCCCGGCCTGCCGTTGGCGCGGGCGACCCGCTGCTCCGTGCCCGGAGCTGCTCCAGGCGCGCGATCAAGCGCTCGTCGTCCTTATTCCGCTCGATCATCTCCTGGAGCATCTCTTCCGCGCGCGAGTAGTTTCCCGCGTCGGCGTAGGCATCTGCCAGTCGGCTGAGCGCCGCGCTCAATTGGAACGGGTCGCTCGTGTGCCGCGAAAAATCGGCGAGCATTTCGAGCGGCTCGGTATCGCCCGGAAGTTTCTCGACGGCGCTCGATACCAGTTTCAGGTACTTGTCCTGCTCGCTCGCTTCAATCAGGGGATCGCGGAGTTCGCTCAGCAGCGGAAGGGCCTCGCGGGCCTTCCCGCCCTCGATCATCGAATCCACCACTCGCTGGAGCAAACCGGAATGCGCGCTCCCGCGCAGCAGTTGCTTGCGCGCGCGGTCCGCCGCCTTTTCCATCTGGCCGGAGTTGATCTCCAGATCCACGACGAGGTTGGTCACCTCGCCGCCGGCGTCGGCATCCGGATGGCTCTCGAGAATGGCGATGGCCTGGCTTTCCTTGTGCGCTGCGCTCAGTATCTTGGCCTTCAGCAGCAGGGCGTTCGCATTGGCGCCGTCCACGCCGAGCGCCCGCTCGATCAGGTTTTCCGCTTCGCCGCCCTCGCCGCGGTCGAACAGCCTTTGCGCATACGACAGATACGTCTGGGCCGCCTCTTTCTTCTGGCCCATCACGTTGTAAAGTTCCGCCAGGCGCAACTGCACGCGCGGATTATCCGGCTCCACGTCGAGCAGCCGCTGCAGCACTTCCACGGCTTTCGGTGCGCGGTTGGCCTTCAGGTGCGCTTCCGCGATTTGCAGGAACAGCGGCCGCGCCTCGCTCAGCACTCCCTGCTGGACGTACAAGTCCGCCAGCCGCTCGAGAGGCGCGAGTTCCGCCGGCGCGAGCTTGGCGATTTTCTTGTAAATCGCGATCGCTTTGCTGTTGAATCCTTCGTTCAGGTAAACCTGCGCGAGCCGCTCGAAGTATTCGATCGCTTGCGGCATGTCTCCCTGGCGGGCGAAGAGATCGCCCACGGTCATTAATGTCGCTTGGTCCTTGGGATCGTGCCGCAGGATTTGCTGGTACTCGCCGATGGCCTGGGCGACCTTGCCCTGGTTGAGGAATTTCAGCGCGCTCTCAAGCGCTTTGCTTTTGTTGAAGGCCATGGAATTTTGGGCGCGTCCCGGTCGCGCTTGCCCAATCGCGCGCGAGTGGGTCGCAAACGCGACTCGAACCTGAAGGTTAGCACGCGCCGAAAACCACGGTCTATCCAGCGCCACGGGGTTGGTGCCGAAGGGGATAACAGGGAGAAGGTCGCAGGCAGTACTAGGGTACTACTCCGCGCGCCACGCGGCCGGTCCATGGCCGCGTCGAAAAACCTGCGCCTCTACATTTTCACTTCGCTGATCTGGACGATCGGCTCGATATCCGTGTAGTTGGGAATATCCGCCACGATCGAAGGCGACTGCGCGCCAAACGCCGCTTGAAACGCATCGACCGAATCAAATCCCAGGTGACAGATCGCGACATAGGTCAGCGGAGCGCCCGGCGCACCCCCGGAAAGCCCCTGCTCGATTGCGACGCTCTTTAGCGCCGGCCCCATTTTCTGCCTGATCATGGGGATGTGCTTCTCGAGGTAGTACTTCATATCGAATTTCTTCCCCGCGCCCTGAGGATAAAACACGCCCACCTTGATCATTTTTGTTTCCTCCCAAGTCGAAGTGCGTTCCGTTCAGTCGCTCACCGCATTCGACGGCATCTCGAGCGGTAGCGGCGTCTGCTCGGCGCCGCTCGCCCAGCAGCGCGATTCGCGCACCGGAGCGTACGAAAACCGGTGCAGTGGCGACGGCCCATGCCGCCGCAGCGCTTCAAGATGTTCCGGCGTGCCGTAGCCTTTGTTCTGCGCCAGCCCATATTGCGGATAGAGCTGGTCGAATTCTTCCATCCGCCGGTCGCGATCCACTTTGGCCAGGATCGATGCTGCTGCAATCGACACCGATCGCGTGTCGCCGTGAATCAACGACTTCTGTTCGATCGGCAGATCGATCTCGATCGCATCGAGCAGCAGATAATCAGGGACAGGATTGAGCTGCAAGACGGCAGCGACCATCGCCTGCCGGCTCGCTTGATAAATGTTCCAGGCGTCGATCCGCTTGGAATCGATCTCCGCCACCGCCCATGCCAGCGCGTGCGTGCGGATGCGTTCGGCGAGTTCGCTGCGCCGCTCCGGCGTCAGCTTCTTCGAATCATCGAGCCCGACAATCCGGCGCCGCGGATTCAAAATCACGACTGCGGCAACCACGGGCCCGAATAGCGACCCGCGACCCGCCTCGTCCAATCCCGCGATGCGCCGCCATCCGTGCTGGCGCGCCTCGCGCTCGTACCGTGCAGAGCAGAGCCGTCCCATCGGCCACGGATTCTAGCACACGCTTCTCGTGCGCTGTGACTCCGGCGCGCGTTTTTGAGCGTGGAATTTCACTTCATGGACGAAATGTCTTGCTGAGGACTTCGAAGGGAATCGAGCGCCACAAACAAAAAGCCCGCGCCGGGCGTACCGGGGCGGGCCAGAATTGTGGGAAAAGTTCGGTTTACTCGGCGGAGTGGGTTGCGCCGACCGTCTCAACCGTCTCGACGCGCTTGATGCGGGCGGCCTTGCCCCTGCGCGCGCGCAGGTAATTCAGTTTTGCGCGACGCACGCGGCCCTGCCGCACCACCTCGATCGAGCTGATCATCGGCGAATGCACCGGAAAGATCCGCTCGACGCCGATACCGAAGCTTACGCGTCGCACTGTGAAACTTTCTCCCACGAGCTCGCCGCGCCGGCTCATCACTACGCCTTCAAATGGCTGGATGCGTTCCTTCTCGCCCTCGGCCTCCTTCAGGCGGACGTTGACGCGGATCGTGTCGCCCGGACGAAACACGGGGTGGTCCTTGCGAAGCTGTGACGACTGCACCTTGGCGATTATCGGTTTCATGTCTGTTTTTCCCGGCAGACCCGCTCAGGTGGGGCCAGCACACAACGCACAACCCGTGATTATAGCGAAAACGCCTTGCCCTGCCTACACGAATTTACGCCGGCGTACGTAGCGCCGGCATCCTGCCGGCGGGTTTCTGAACTGTTCGCCTCGGCGCGACGCCCTCTCGCGTGTGTCAATCGACTCCACCGTCGATGAGATCGGGCCGGTTGCGCCGCGTCTTTTCGAGCGCCTGCTCGCGCCGCCAGCGGTGTATCTCCTCATGGTTCCCGCTCATGAGCACGTCGGGAACGTCCCATCCTCGAAACGATTGCGGCCGCGTGTAGTGGGGATAATCCAGAATGCCGCGGCTCGTGATTCGTGGCGGATGATTCGCGACACCTGCAGCGTCGGGCTCGCTGAACGATTCATTCACCGCGGAATCTTCGTTCCCGAGCGCGCCCGGAATCAGCCGCGTCACCGCATCGAGAATCATCGCCGCCGGCAATTCGCCGCCGGACAACACGAAATCGCCGATCGAAATTTCGTCCGTCGCGAGATGCTCCGCCACGCGTTCATCCACGCCTTCATATCGCCCGCACAACAGCACGATCCGCTCCAGCTTCGCAAACCGCCGCGCCGTCTCCTGCCGGAACAGTTTGCCCGCTGCCGAGAGCAGCACGATCGCCGTGCCCTCACCGCCGTTCTTATCTACCAGTGATTCCACAGCCTCGAATATCGGCTCGGGCTTCATCACCATGCCCTCGCCGCCGCCAAATGGACGGTCGTCCACCGTGCGATGGCGGTCGTGCGTGAACTCGCGAAGATCGTGGACGTGCGTCTCGATCAAGCGGGCCTCGCGCGCCCGCCGCACGATCCCGTAGTCGAGCGGCCCCGCAAAAAACTCCGGAAAAATCGTGATGATGTCGAATCGCATCGGCGTCAATCGTACCGCAGGCAGGAACTCGGTCCTACGGGTTCAAATCGCGGAGCCCTTCGGGGAGCGTGACTTCAATCGAGCGCCCGGCGGTGTCCACCAGCGCGCAAATCTCCTGCGCCAGCGGAATCAGCAGCTCGCCGCGCGTTGAATCGACCACGAGTATCGGCGTCCCGGCCACGCCTTCTCCGATGAACTGCACGTCGCGCACCAGCCCGATCACGGCGCCGTCTTTTTCGCGCACCTCGCAGCCGACCAGGTCCGTGACGTAGTAACTCCCGGCGGGCAATGCCATGCGCTCGGCGAGCGGAATCCGCACTTCGTAGCCCACCAGTTTCTCAGCATCCGAAATGGAATCCGAGCCTTCGAAGTGAAAGATCGCCTGCCCGCCGCGGCTCTGGCTCAGCCAGCAGGAGCGAATCGCGACCCGGCGGGGAACCAATCGCTCTTTCCACAATTCCGCGGAAGCAAGTGTCTTGAGCCGTTCAGGAAAGTCCGTGAGGATTTCGGCGGCCACTTCGCCGCGCCGTCCGTGCGGGCGCAGAATGCGCGCAACGGTGACGCCAGCCGCCTGTGATGGTTGCTGCTCTGCCACTTATTCCAGGATTTCGAGCGTGAACCGCTTCTTCAATTTCATTCCCGTGGCGCCCAGAAGCGTGCGGATCGACTTCGCCGTGCGTCCCTGCCGTCCGATTACCTTGCCCAGATCCTCAGGATGAACTCGCAATTCGAGAACGGTAACCTGCTCGCCTTCGACCGCATTCACTTGCACGTCTTCCGGATGATCAACAAGAGCCTTCGCAATCGCCTCCACCAGGTCCTTCATTGCGTTTCCTCCACAGCTGGCCGTGCTCAGCGGAGAAACTCGCTCGAGCGTGTACAAGAGCCGTCAACATGGCCACCATGGAGTAGGACGCTTCAGGCAGGTTTCGGGTTGCGTATGAAGCTGCGGACGGTGTCGCTCGGCTGCGCGCCTTTGCTAAGCCAGTACTGTACGCGCTCGTTATTGAGCTGCACCGCGGCAGGCTTCTTCTGCGGGTCGTACGTGCCCACAATCTCGACAAAACGGCCGTTGCGCGGCCGCGTTTTCTCCGTCACCACGACGCGGTAAAACGGATGCTTCTTCTTGCCAATCCTGGCAAGCCGGATCATCAACACTAGCAATTCCTCCTTATTTCAATCCAGCCAGTATAGCGGACGCTGCCGCTTTCACCAATCGCTATCTGTCCCGGTAGCACGTCAGTTTCCGGCTAGCACCGGATCGTTTTTCGCTTCTGACCCACGCGCCCGGCAGCCTCGATCTTTTCGATGTGCGCGGTGGCAAGCGGCACGTTGCACGCCGTGTCGCCCATATCCACCGATACGGCGCCCATCTGGCGGGCCGAAGCCTTCGCTTGTTTCAACAAAGGCTTCACGTAGGTTCCGACAGCGATGACGAAACCATTCATCGTGTACCGAACGCGGTTTTGCGCACTCCCGATTTCCTTGACCACGGTTTTGAGGAGGTCCTCGATTTCCGCAAGATCCAAGGCTTCGTCTGCTTTTGTGGCGACGAGTCCGGTGTATGTACACCAGCCCGAGGACGCGACGTGTTCCTTCTTCGATTTGATCCACTGGATTGCCAAGTCGCGAGCGTCTGGATTCTCAACCGCCACCCAGGGAACCGTGTATTCGGAAATCATCGTCAAGCCCGCCGCGCCTTCAGCCCACGCGTTCAACTGCTTCTTGGTCATTTGCGACCCGTCCGCCACCAGCCCGGCGAGATACATCGCGTCCACGTTGCCCGTCTCGTAGAGTTCGCAAGCAAGAGCCTGCTGTCCCTTGATCATTTTCGCGATGACCTTGAGATCCGCGATGCTCACGCCGAATGTGCGGTCGGCTGGCATCCCGTGGCGCGCATACGTCTTGCGCGTCCTCTCGCTGCCCTTCTTTTTCAGCTCAGCCATAATAGACGTGACGCTGGCCATAACTCCTCCCTCATAAGACGCCACGAATTAGGGGCCGCAGTTTACAAAAGGAGGCGCAGCCTGTCTTGACATTTCTTGCGGTGATCGCGCGAGTAGCGCATTCGTTCCAACCCAAACTCAAGCTATCATGTTGCAGAGAGCCGAGACATGCCCGCCATTTCCATTCGCCCAGCGGTTCGCACCGACCTGCCTCGCCTGACAGAGATCTACAACCATTACGTCGTCAACACGCCCGTCACCTTCGACATCGAGCCATACACCGTCGAGCAGCGCGCCGTCTGGTTCAACCAGTTCGGCGCGACGGGGCGCTACCGGTTGCTGGTGGCCGAGGAGAACGGCTCGGTGCTGGGATATGCGGGCACGACTCGCTTTCGTCCCAAGGCCGCGTACGAGACCACCGTCGAAACCACCATCTACTGCGCGCAGGAAGCGGTCGGCAAGGGAATCGGATCGCTGCTTTACTCCGCGCTCTTTGAAGCGATCAAGAGCGAAGACATCCGGCGGATCGTTGCGGGATACACGCTGCCGAACCCGGCGAGCGCCGCGTTGCACGAACGCTTCGGCTTCAAGAAAGTGGGAGTCTTCACGGAGAACGGACGGAAGTTCGGGCGCTACTGGGACGTGGCTTGGAACGAGCGGCCAGCCAATCTCAAATAAGCGCCAGCGCCGCCGCGATCAACGCAGGAGCCAAAGAGGCAGTGCCGCCTGCGCGCACTGCTCGATCAATTGCTGGTCGCGCGCGGAAAACGCGTTCGTTTTCTCGCTTTCGACGTCCACCGTCCCGATCACGCGATCTTCTCCGGGCGCGAACACCGGCACAATAATCTCTGAAAGCGTGCTGCCGAACGCCGTCAGGTATCGCGGGTCGCTTCGCACGTCGCCCACGACCACCGCCTTCTTCTGCTGAATCGCCGCGCCCGTCAGCCCTTTGCTCACTGGAAACGTCGGATACTCCGGCGCGCCCGGGCCGCTCCACGCAATGATGGAGACCGACTCCGCGCCCACATCGTAAATTCCGACCCAGCGATAGTCGCCGAGTTTCCCGATCAGCTCGGCCAGCCGCTTCGCACGCTCCGCGCGATCGCCTCCGCTCGCCGCCGTCGAGCGAATCTGATTCAGCGTGTTGTCGACAACAATCGGCACGGTTTTCCCCTATTTCAGCCCCGCGAGCTTGCCGATGCCGCGCATTTTCATTTTCGCCATGCTGCCGTACTGCTTCATCATGCGGCGCATGTCGGCGTACTGCTTGAGCACCTGATTCACTTCCTGCACGGACGTTCCGCTGCCGCGCGCGATGCGTTTGCGGCGCTTGCCGTCGATGATGTTGTCGTTGGCGCGCTCGGCGGCGGTCATCGAATTGATGATGGCTTCGGTGGACTTGAGCTGCTTTTCGTCGATCTGCGCGTCCTTGGGCAGCTTCGCGAACGGCCCGACCTTCGGCAGCATGCCCATCAACTGCTCGATCGAGCCCATCTTGCGGATCTGCTGGAGCTGATCGCGGAAATCCGCGAGCGTGAAATCGTTTTCGCGCAGTTTGCGTTCAAGTTCGTGCGCCTTTTTCTCGTCAACGTTCTTCTGCGCCTTTTCGATCAGCCCGAGGACGTCGCCCATCCCCAGAATCCGCGAGACGACGCGGTCCGGAAGGAACGGCTCGAGCGCGTCGTATTTTTCGCCGACGCCCACGAACTTCACCGGCGCGCCGGTCACCTTGCGGATCGAAAGCGCCGCGCCGCCGCGCGCGTCGCCGTCCATTTTCGTCAGGATCACGCCCGTGACGCCGAGCCGCTTGTGGAATTCTCCCGCGGACCGCACCGCGTCCTGCCCGATCATCGCGTCCGCCACGAACAGAATCTCCGCGGGGTTCAGCTCTTTCTTCAGCATCGAGAGCTCGTTCATCAGATCGTCGTCGATGTGCAGGCGCCCTGCCGTGTCGACCAAAATCACGTCGCACGCCGAAAGCTTCGCTTCGCGCGTTGCGCCGCGAACGATTTCGAGCGGCTTGTCCGTGCCTGCGCCGGGCCAGATCGGCGTGCCCGTCGCTTTCGCAACTTGCGCGAGCTGTTCGCGCGCCGCCGGCCGATAGACGTCCGTTGAAACCACAATCGGCCGGTGGCCATGTTCGCCCAGCCATTTGCCGAGCTTGCCGGTCGATGTGGTCTTGCCCGAGCCTTGCAGCCCGCAGATCAGCCATACGGACGGAGGCCGCGAGGAAAATTGCGGCTTGGCCTCGCGCCCCAGCAGTTCGGCCAGTTCGTCGCGCACGATTTTCACCACCTGCTGATCGGGCGAAAGCTGCAAAAGCACCTCGGACCCGAGCGCCTTCGCGCGGACGTGCGCGATGAACTCGTCCGCGACCTGCAGGTTGACGTCGCCTTCGAGCAGCGCCTCGCGGATTTCGGCGAGCGCCGCGTCGAGGTGCTCCTCGGTCAGCTTCCCCTGCCCGCGCAAGTTTTTGAATGCGCGCTGCAATTTTTCGGTCAGTGTTTCAAACATGCTTCGTTCTCAGCCTTCGTAGCGGCCGCCCTTGGGCGGGCCGATTTACCCTTCTCGTAGCGGCGGGTCTCAGACCCGTCCCTCTTTGCGCATCGCCTCGCCGCGCCGTGATTCATTCTAGGTCACGGGCAAAAGTCGGTCAAATTCGCGATGCAGCGGGCCCGGAAATATTGGCGATTAGAACGATGCGCCGCCGTTTGTTTTCCGTGACTTAGGGTGGGTTCTAATAATGGAAGTTGGCGATTAGAAACGACGCGGCGATGGCCGAGCGGGAACACGCCGTGAGACAGGAGCAGGGGAGCGGGGGTCGAACGCGCTGTGTAAGAGCTTGAGCCTCGCCACCGTTTTCCGAGTTTGTACGCGCCTTTCATAGCATCCGCGATCAGGCTAGCAGCCCGCGTGGACATTGCAAGCGCGAAACCCTGTGGACTTTTTTCTCGCGGGCGCTAATCGCAGTCACCCAACTGAAGGCGCATCCGGCCGGAGTGGCTCATCCATTTGTCCTCCTTCTTAAGAGTTGTCCTCCGGGGGCTAAAGCCCTCTTTTTTTGACCCTTTCATGTCGGAGCTGAAGCTCCGACCCCCTAAAAACCATTTATGGGATGCCTTGGCTCTGTTGACATCCTCGAGAAAAGGTAGCGATGCCTCAAGCGATAGAGGTTGAAACTCAAACCGAGCAACAGGGCTTGACGCTTCTGCGTGCGCAGCGAGCGGCCGGGCGCACGAGC
>Ga0187872_10000025_pt1 | contig 169724 bp, 173 predicted proteins | sample June2016WEW_16_4_FD_132973 | JGI IMG/M metagenome (GOLD analysis project Ga0187872, IMG submission 132973) | Peatland microbial communities from SPRUCE experiment site at the Marcell Experimental Forest, Minnesota, USA - June2016WEW_16_40 | ecosystem: Environmental > Terrestrial > Soil >... | reverse complement strand
CCTGGCGAGATGAGTACAATGGCGAACGGCCCCACAGCAGTTTGGGTTATCGGACGCCGAATGAGTTCGCGGCCATCCTAAAATCCTCAGTTATGACTGGTTGAAATAATCGAGGCAGGTCAGAACCATGCTGGGTTTCAGAGCAGAATAAGTCGCCACCTTGTTCCAATCGGTCGTTTCATATTCCACAGGATTCCGCAGCCACTGCGGAATCTTGGGCAGGTTGATACGATCCCAGCCATTTGGATTTGCACCCTGGTAAGAGCTGTATTCAGCCCTGTCCTCAGCTGAGAGCGGAACATCACCATCTGGGCCTGGAAGGCCTACTTGCGATCCATCGTTTTTGTTATGTACGCTTGGCGTTTCGATTCGCCTAAAGTCATGGTCGGAAGATCCGGAAGAAGTTTCATCGACCGCGCCTGGCGGCTGGCAGCGGTCGCAACATACGCCTTAGGGTCCGCTGCTGTCCGCCATCGTTCCTGCCGTAGGACGATGGCAATGACAGGTTGATAGCCCAAAGGAAGATTGAGCAGCTCCAAGACGGGGTCCCAAACGTTTTCATTCCCGTCATAGACGGGCTTTTTCAGAGCAGCTTCAAAAAGTGTGACGGCGCAAGGCAGGAGTTCTTTTCGCTCACGAAACGACGTCCATGCAGCTGGAATTCCTGTTCGCCTAATCGGTTTACGGGTCTGATATCTCGACATTGGCTTGTTTGTTCGCTAACACTGATACTTCGCCGTTTGATCCAGCGGACGCTAGTTGCGTCCCTAATGTGAGGGTAGACCGAAGTTTTGCCTGTTCTTGGTCAACGAAAGATCTACCGAAATCAAGGATACAACTTTACAACGAATTGTTCCAGGAACATTTTCATCATTCGGTGTTCCGCGAACATTAGCTATGGTTTCTGTTTCTGGCTGCCAGCACACGCCGACCCGTGATCTGAAACCGATTCGAAAAGGCAGACCATCAGCGGCGGGTAGTAGCCTTGCTCAGGAGGCTAGCCTCGACAAACGTTGTGGGGCTCAACCCGCTAACCGCCGTTGTTCTGAATGATACTCAGTCGTCCAACTTCAGGCTTAAACTCTGATCGAGAAGGACAGGGATACATGACATGACCGTGAGTTACTGAGACTGTAGATCAGTAGCAGCGCGCGAATTCCCAACTAAATCCACATCCCCGCGACACGTGTGTGCGGACTGTGTGCCTGCTTTCGAGCCGAAGGTAGCCGGACCGATCGGGAGGCCCGATCATCGGTCCAGACGAACGCGTAATCGGCGTGAACGCTCGCGGAAGGCGGTTTCGCCGCCCTCAAGAATGTCGCAGACGGCTTTACGAATTTCCGCACTTTCCAGACCGGCTGCTACGTAGCTGATCGGCGGAAGTCCGCCCGATGGATGCTGGCCGGCTTCGGCTACGATGATCTTGGTCCGCGTCAGTGTTGATGACGAGGTTGGCGTTATGGGTGACGATGATCACCTGGCGCTTCATTTTGACCGCGATGAAGAGCGCGACCAACTCGTCAAAGACGGACTTCGGATCGAGGTTCTCTTCGGGCTGATCGATGATCAGAGGTCGATCGTCTGAATCATCGAGAGCGAGATAGAGCAGCAGCAGTACGATGCCCCGCGTGCCGGGAGACAGCTTCCGGACGTCGACGCCGTCATAGGAAATCTCATACCGGACGGCGATGTGGTCGGTGCCGAAAAGCCAATGCGCAAACTGTTTCGACCAAGCCCGGAATTCGGACTGTTGCGTCTGCGCATAGGGGGCGTGCGACAGCAGGTCACGGAGGTATCTTGCCATAAAGGCCGTCATGACGGCTTGAACCTCGGCCGCAGAGCCCGTTTCCCATGCGGGCTTGAGTGCCTCCGTCGCGACCGCGATTAGAGAGCCGCGGCCGTAGAAGGGTCCGGTTTTGCGCCTGTCGAGGAGTTGTTCCTCCGCAACCGAGCCCCATGCTTGGACGTCGGCGACCCTGCGAACCGAAAAGCTGAGCTTCTTGAGCGTACCCGATGACGCCGCAATCCGCGCGATCAGCGGCGCGTAGAGGCCGGCCAGCGCGTTCTGTTCGTTAACTACCGCTTCGAAGACGCGCCCGTAAGTGTTATCGCGCTCGCTTTGAAGCTCCTTCCGGCGGGCTGCTGCGCCTTGCGCATCGGTGAGCCGGGTTTCGAGAGTCTGGAGCGCGGAATTCTCCTGCGCGATGCGGCTAGTCAGCGCCGCGTATTGATCGCGGACCAGCTTATCGGCACTGAATAGCGCCTCGAGGCGCGTCATTTCGGCCGCGATTGGCGCGAGCGGGAGCGCCGCGATATCAGCATTGTCGGGGATCAGCGCGACGTTTGTATCGCCGGGCGGCGGCGGAACGCCGTTGAGCTTGCGGACCTCGCCATCCGCCCATGCGATGTAGCCTATCAGGCTCTTGTCGACGTCGCCCTTATAGATCAGTAGGAAGTCGTCCCACTGCTGGGCGTTCATGCCGCTGTTGGTGTGACGCGCCTTGACTTGGCGCAGCATCTCCGGCGCGCCCGTGGCACGCATGCTGCGAACTTCGTCCTGTAGGGCGACGAACGTGCGGCGTTGGTTCCCGAAGGCCTGGATCTTGTTCCGAAGCCTCTGAGCAGTCTCACTGAGCTGGGTGTGGCGGGCCACCTGCGCTTCGGTTCCCTTGACGACGAGCTTGGATCGGTCGGTGGCGTAATCGGCAATCAGCTTCTTCTTTTGAGCGACCTGCGTCGTCAGCGTGGTGACAAGGCTTTCCTTCTCGAACTCGACGGCGATCCGGTCAGAGATGCCCGAGATCGCCTCAGCTTCACGCTCACGCGCCTGCTCGAAACGTGCGGTCTGGTGGTCCCGCAGCTCGGCGAAGTCGATTGCCCATTCGCGATCGTCTCGCGAGTGCGACTCGAAAATCACTCGCTCGATCTCGTTCACGAGCCCATCCGAGACGCCCTCCGCCGAGCAAAGCTCTTCGACGAACTGCTGCGAGAGATAACGAGCGCGTGGAAAGGCCATGTGGGCGTTGGCGTCGCTGCCGTTGAGTGCGCGGGTGACCGTCGCGCCGCCGCCCCAGGTTAGCGTTGTCGTCGCGTCCCTGATCAGCCCACGCGCCCGCGTGAGGAAGGATGGGCTGATATTCTCGTCCGCGTCCCAGCCGGAGGGCGAGATCGCGTCGCAGCCGGCTGCGATCACGTCGTGAAATGATTCGCACGCATCGCGTGCTGTAAGATATCGAACTGGAGATTGCCTTCTTCTTTCCGGCTGGCTTCGGCCTGCTTGCGAAGGAGGTCCGTGGCGTTTGTGCCCTGGCCGCCGATATCGACGTGTGTGATTACGAAAATGCTGCGGCTGCTTCTGTCATTGTGAGCGGTGCCCAACGACAGAGTCTTGTAAGGCCGCTGGTCGTAATCGCTCAGCCTCATCGAGTCGATCTTATTTCGGAAGTCCTTGGCATTCGCCGATGCGGCATGGGTATCAAGGTCTCTGCTGTTGGCCCACGTTTCAATGATGCAGAAGTGTGCGGGCCGTCCGGCCTGCTCGAAGAACTCGATCCGCTGGAATCCGTCGTCTTTTCGGCTTGCATCCCTATACTGCTTGATAGCAGTGATCGCTGCGGTTCTGGATGCCGGTAGGATATCGACATAGGCGACAGAATAGGCGGTACTATCCGGGGGCGCCTGCGCGCCGAGAAGTACCGTGCTGATCAGTAATGGGAGCAGTCGTTGCATTTGCGCGTCTCCTTGCGGATGAGACTTGAGAATCGGGAAGTGAGGATTGATCAGATCAGAAACCCAAATCTGACCAATTCTCAATTCTCATCCGAACCGGACAGTCTCTTACGATAGTGTTTCTTTCACATTTAGCATAAACAAAGGTACGATCCGCAACTACGTAGTCAATAGCATGGCGACATCGACATTGGTCCAGTCTGGCCTGGGGTCGGCGGCGGCACGCGCAAATGTCCAATGCTGGAGGCGCTCCTTGTCGACCTCGCGCAGATCGGCGAGCCGCTTGACCATACCGATCGGATCCGGCGGAGCGGATTACGCGCTACCCGGAGCAAGCCGATGCTTTAGCGCCAGATGGGGATCACGAACGAGAACCTGCTTGTGACCACCCGCATGCTGTGGTTCGTCGCGACTGACAAGTTACCGTCAGTCGCCAAGGAGGTTGGGCTAGATTGCTGCCAGCCGAATCGCTAGTGAGCGTTTCCCGTGGCTCTGGTCACGATTTCCTACCAGTGACAGTTGCATTTGCTGCAACTTGGGCACCCCGGGCCGAACCGACCTGTCAACAAACGGAACCTGTCAACTGGAGAGAGCGGAGAATTTGGTGTTGAAGGGTACTCGTCGGGCACGCTACACGGTTCGCCAACACTGCACGCGTCGCATTGAGGAGAAAGCCCCAAAACCGTAACACCCAGCAAATGTTTGGGATAACGTTCCTGCTTCGCCGTAAGGTGATGCTGTCAACAAAACCGGCATTTGAGTTCGAAGTTTTGCAACTAACTGCCCGAGACGCAAGTTATTGCCTCTAAAGGGCCGGCGGAGGCTCTGCAAAGAGTCAAACTGAGGCGAACCTGAGAATTCGAGAGTGGGTCTGGTCTGGATAGATTCCTCGGATATAAGTTATACTATCCGTGGGTTCTATCCAATGACAACAGCCGCTACAGGACTCGCGAAAGCCCGCCGGATGTTCTCGAAGCACGGAGGCATGCTGCGCACCAGCAAAGCTCTCCAACTCGGAATCCACCCGCGGACTCTGTACGCACTTCGGGATACCGGCGACATCGAATCGGTCGGTCGCGGCCTCTACAGACTTTCCACAGCGCCGCCGCTTTCCAACCCGGACCTCATTCCAATCGCGATTCGGATTCCGCGTGCGGTAGTCTGTCTTATCTCGGCACTCGCTCATCATGGCCTGACCACGCAGGTTCCCCATTCGGTCGACATTGCGCTACGCAGCCATGCTCAAATCCCGAAGATAGACCGCGTCCCCCTCCGTGTCTTCTGGTATCCAGAACGATCTTTCAGCGCTGGTGTTGACGTTGTCACGGTTGACAAAGTACCGGTGCGGATCTTCTCGCCTGAGAAGACCATCGCCGACTGCTTTAAATACCGCAACAAGATTGGACTCGACGTCGCGATTGAAGCTCTCCGGACTTACCGAGAACGTAGACGGAAGCCGGACTTTCAAGCACTGACGAAGTTCGCTCAGATCGATCGTGTCCAAAGGGTGATGCGCCCATACATGGAGTCCGTTCTGTGAGTGGACGTGACGTCGGAGCGTCGGTTCGGCAACGACTGCTCAACCAATCTCGTGCGCAGGGCCGCCCATTCCAGGAACTCCTCCAGTACTTCGCCATGGAGAGATTCTTATACCGGCTGGCGCAGTCTCCATTCGCGGATCGATTCATCCTCAAGGGTGCGCTTCTGCTCACGGCTTGGCGGGCGCCAGTCTCCCGGCCAACCATTGACATCGATCTTGCCGGCAGGACAAGTAACGAGCTGAACCACATCACAGAACTCGTAGGAACAGTGTGCGACGTAGTCGCCGAGCCGGACGGCATCGAATTCAATCGCGCTTCGATCGAGGTTACCCGAATCAAAAGGGACGCGGACTGCGAGGGTGTTCGAGTCAAGTTCCACGCGGTACTGGCGAAAGCGCGAATTCCGATGCAGATCGATATCGGCTTCGGAGACGTCGTGGTTCCCGGGGGCGCGGCATGGATTCGAACTGGTGCGAATCCGCTGAGGGATCTCCTGTCCTTTCTGTGGCTTGCCGTTAACAAACGCAGAGATAGATGGTGTCCGTGCGAATCAGAATCCTTGCGGCTTACGGTCCCGATCTCGGCCACAGATCCTGCACGCGGACTTAAAATCACTTGCGCTCGCTCATAAGGAACGCTCTCCCGGCCCTGTTATTGTTTGAAGCAGGCGGGCAACTATCGTTTGTCGACGACGATCTTCCCGCTCCGCAGCACCACTTTGGTATTCAGCATCGGATAGATGTTTTCGAGCGGATTGCCCTGAAGCAAGATGATGTCCGCCACCTTGCCTGGCTCGATCGACCCGATCTGATTCTCCATATTGAGATAGCGGGCGGTGTTGATGGTGATGATGCGGAAAATGTCCGACATGGAGAACATCACACTGTACGACTTCAGCTCGTGCTCGAGCACCACCTTGTCGTCGTAGTTCTGATCCGTGCACCAGCCGACTGCCTGGCCGTTACTGGCGTCCCAGATGGTCCGCGCGTTGACGATAGTGAACCCGGCCTCAGTACCCGTGGCTTTACCGGCAGCGTCCCGATTCGCTCCGTTGATCGCTTCCGGCCACGGCTTGCCGTCGCGAAAGCGGGGCGAGTCGTCCTTCGGAAACTGCACCTGCGCGGGCGGTCCGGAATAACGGTCGATGATCGGCGCGCCAAACGCGAGCAACCCTAGCACGATGGAGCCCGTGTTAGCGACTTTCTTTGCATCTTCGTGGCCGTGAAGTCTTTGTTCGGCATATGGACCAGGCGAGTGATGCCCGCATCGATGGCGCCTGTCATGGCCGGCGTGGAGACAGCGTGGACGTTGATCTGCACACCTACCTTTTTCCCTTCGTCCACCACGGCTTTGAGAACGGCAGTGTCCTCGGGACTGGGGCCGCCGGGGGCCATGACAATTTCGCCCGTGTGCCGGATGCCCTTCGCCGCCATTTCGCGGATCGCGGCGCGAGCAGCATCGGGAGTGAGCCCCACCAGGGTCCCTTTATCGAGGATCGTGCGGAAATCCCGGGCCGCGACCGGCAGGGATGCGGAAGGAATGATATGGGGACCGTTGAAGACCCCAGAATCGATGTTTTGCGCGAGCTTGAGGTTATCCTCGGCCGTGCCGCCGCCAGAAAGGACGGTCGTGTAGCCGGCTTCGAGAACGGACTCCGCCTGATCTTTATTGAATTTATCGACGTGCTTGTGGGCGTCGATGTAGCCGGGCATCGCGGTCATGCCTTTGCCATCGATCACCTTTAGACCGGCGGAGCTGGCCGAACCAGCGGTAGCGGAAACGATCTTGCCGCCGCGGACGATGATGGTGCCGGACTCGATGACTGGACCGGTGACTGTGATGATGCGGGTATTGGTGATCGCCACATCCTGTGCTACAAGTTCCGAACAGAAGTATGCCAGACCCAGGCTGGCAATCAATGTTAAGCAACGAAATGCTGGTAGTCGTTTCATTATTGTGAGCAGCATACGTCCCCAGCGTTATGAATTGCAAGGGACACTCAAAGAGCGATGGGCGCGCGGATCGCGAAGCCCATGCGGCAGTCGAAGTCTACTCTGCGCTGTTATTCAAGCGAGCGCAATTCCGCCACCATGCTCTCCAACTCTCGCACCGCCGAGGCCTCCCGTTGCGCTCGTTGCTTTGGGTCCTCGCCTCGGTGAGGTTCAAACTCAGTGTGCAAGATCTTGCATCGTCTACGGTAGGCATCCAGCTTCGGGTCTGCAAGACGCCACTCAAAGAAATCATTGAACTCTTGCGGATACCGCATTGAGCCTGAAAGGAAGCGCCCGATAATATCTGCGACCTGCCCCGGTCCGTCTATTTTCTTACTCACGGTACACGTCTTCCTCTGGTTAAATTCGCACAAGGATGTGTCTGGCGTAGCCGGTTGCGTTAAGCATATTGCTGCCCTTACTTGGCAGCCGCCCGCCGGGAGGACGGGTGTTGGTGCTCATCAATTTCTCCTGGACCGCGCTGCGGTCGTCACAATCGATAACTCCGGTTCAGAGAAATTTGCAAGACCAGGTGCAGCGATATTGACGGCGGTCACGCCGCCAGCGGAAGCTCGATGCACACGTTCAATCCTGGATGCACGTTCTGCGCCCACAGACGACCATGATGGACGCTGATGGCCCTGTAAGCGATCGCAAGACCGAGGCCCACGCCGCCCGTGGAGCTATCGCGCGAATCGTCTACGCGGAAGAACGGTTGGAAAATCTTGGGCAACAATTCCTCGGGAACCCCCGGGCCGGAATCACGAACGTTAATCAGAACCGTTTGATCGGTGGATTCCATCTTGACGTCCACGGTAGTTCCCCGCGGAGTATGCCGGATCGCGTTCCTAACAACGTTCTCCACTGCGCGGCGCAGCAATTCCCGGTCTCCCTGTAGAGTCAGTTCGAACTCGCCTTTGACGCCGATGCTGCAGCCACGCGCCTCGGCGTCCACCCTACAATCGTCAACCACACTGCGAAGTAACTCTCCCAACTGAAGAGGCTCCCACTGAGTAGCCGACGGATCGCCTTCCGCACGCGTCACCTCGACCAATGCTCCGACCAAATCCGTCAGACGGTCAATTTCTTTCTTCAACCGCCCGACCGCTGCGTCTCGATCCGGCGCCCTCCGAGTGAGTTCGGCTGCAAAGCTCAAACGCGCTAGTGGGGATCGCAGTTCGTGTGACACGTCCTGCAGCAAGCGGCGTTCGGCGGTTACCAGAGTTCCGATGCGCTCCGCCATGCGGTCGAAGCTTCTGCTTAGCTCGCCGATTTCGTCCCTGCGGTGCGAATTCAGGCGCACGTCCAGATCGCCGCGTCCGAAGCGCTCCACCGCTCGAGACAAATCACGCAATGGCCTCGCGATGTTCAGCGCCAACATCCAACAAACCAGTGCAATCGCCACTAGAATCAGAAAATAGTAAGGGAGCAAGCTCTGGATACCGAAGGGTGGGGGCAAGAGGCTGATCAAGCGATACCGTTTGTCGGGCGATGGAGTAACCATCACCAGGTGGCCATTCGACTCTCGCGGCCGTTCCGGTGCCGGCCGCGCCAGCTTCAACAAACCGGACCGGTCTTCGCCCGTCAGCAGGTCCTTGCCACCCGCATCCGTGAGATAGTCATGTTCCTTTATGAAGTGATGCAGATTTCCCAAATACGCGCCCAGTCCTGGCGAACCGCCGGATTCGTATGCCCGCACCGCCTCCGCTGTCTGCCACGCGTGGATATCAGTGATGAATCCTCCACGTGCCGCCGCTCCTGAAACGAAAGTCGAAACCATCACGAACGCGACCAGCGAGAGCAGCAGGGTGACGAAGCACCACAGCAAAATCCTTAGATAGACGGATCTCATTGGGCATGCTCCCCTTTGGACTGCTTGGGGCGCGCAGCAAAAAGATATCCGACGCCCCGCACGGTCTGGATCAGCGTTCTATCCGCGCCTTCCAGCTTCTTCCGCAAATGGCTAATATGCACATCCAGCGAGCGTTCGTAGGGCGTGGACTCGCGCTGGTACAGAATCGCCGTCAGCTCATCGCGCGATACAGCGCGGCCGGCCGATCGCATCAAGAACTCGAGAATGTCAAATTCAATCGCGGTGATTTCGACTCTCTCGCCATGGCGCCAGACCTCGCGGGTCTGGGGATTGAGTTCAATCCCTCCCGTCGAGATCGTTCGCGGCTCGAGCATTTCCGCCTTTCCAACGCGTCGCAACACTGCCCGGATACGGGCCACGAGCTCCTCCGGGCCGAAGGGTTTTGGGAGATAGTCGTCCGCCCCCGCGTCCAAGCCGGTGACGCGGTCCTCTTGCGCCGTGCGGGCGGTCAGCATGATCACGGGAATTGCACTGCGTTTTCGAATCATCCGCAGCAACTCGAAACCGCTGAGAATCGGCAGCATGACGTCGAGAATGACAAGGTCAAAATCGCCTTCGAGAGCGCGAGCCAAGCCCTGACGGCCGTCATACACGGCCTCCAGGCGGAACCCTTGGGGCAAAAGAAAGTCGTTCATCAAAGAACAAAGCTCAGTGTCGTCCTCAACCAGAAGGATCGATCGAAGAGAACCGCCGGTCTCGGGTCGTGTTTCCATCTCGTTGTCAGTGATGCCACTTTACCTCAAATATCGCCGGAATCGCAGAGTCTGGAGTTCACTTTTACAAAACTTAAGGCGCATCTGGTACCGAAGCGTTGTTCACTAGAGAAAATGAGGAAAGTCGCAGCAGCAGCACTAATTCTGGTTGCCTCTGCGCTGCCTCCGGCAGCCGCGCAACCGCCGGCCAGCAAATCCTTTATCGGCACGGTGACCGCGTTCAAGCCCGAGATAGAGGTGGAAATCAAGCCGGACAACGCCGCGGTAGTGGACGTGAAGCTCACGGCTGACACAGTCGCCCAGAGAGTGGCTCCTGGAGAGAAGACTCTGAAGAATGCCGTGACGGTCAACGTCGCTGAACTATCGGTTGGCGACCGCGTTCTGGTGACACTAGCGTCAGACAGTACAAATGTCCGGCGCATCATCATCATGTCCGCCGCCGATATCGGCAAACGCGATGAGGCCGATCGGCAGGATTGGAACACGCGCGGGATTTCCGGCATCGTCGCCGCCAAGAGCGGCAGCACAATTACCTTGCGGATTCGTACTTTCCAGGGCGAAACACGGCCCACGGTTACGGTGTCCGATCAAACGAAGTTTCGCAGATATGCTCCGGATTCGGTCAAGTTCGCCGATGCCAAACCAAGCAAGTTAGATGAAATCAGCGTAGGTGATCAGATCCGCGCGCGCGGCGCGAAGACTCCAGACAATCTGGCGATAGCGGCCGACGAAGTGGTTTTCGGAACATTTCTAACCACGGCTGGCTCGGTGGTCTCAGTGGACGGCTCGGCGAAGGAAATCACTATTAAAGAAACAGGAACCGGCAAACCGTTAGTAATCAGGCTGACGCCCGACTCGCGCATTAAGCAATTGCCGAGCTTCCCCGGAATGGGAGGCGCACCGGAGGCCGGTGGTGGTCCACCCCCGGGAGGCCCTCCCTCTGGAGGTTTTGGCGGCATGGCGCCAGGTGTCGGGCCACCTGGTGGAGGACCTACCCTCGCGCAGATGGTGGAGATGATGCCGACGGGAACACTGGAGGACGTGAAGCCCGGCCAGACCGTTATCGTTTCCAGCACCAAGGGCGCCACCAGCGATCACGTCACCGGTATCATGCTCCTCGCCAACGCGGAAATGTTAGTTCGGATGGCTACGGCGCAATCCGGTGCGGGAGCAGCCGCGGGTAACCGGACAAGTGGCGCCGGAGGGCTTCCCCAAGGAATGCCGACGGGTGCCATGCCCTCTGGAATGGATCTGGGCGGCATGCTCGGGGGCATCGGTCTGTCCGGCATGGGCCCGTAACCCGAGTCGTCCCAGCCCAGAGAACCAGGATTTTATCAAAGAGGATTCATTCATGAAGAGTCTAGGAGAGCTGTTTGTACTTACATGTTGTTTCGTCAGTCTTTCGGCTCCGTTCGCGCTTAGGGGGCAATCAGCCACCGCCAGTTTGCGAGGAACCATCACCGATCCGTCAGGCGCATTAGTTCCTCAAGCGTTGGTCCAATTACGCGGGCGCGGCGGCGAACATCGGTCCAGCACGGACGACTCTGGAAGATACACTTTTCCCACATTGCCGGCTGGAAAGTACAGTGTCCGCGTTATTGCGAAAGGCTTCACCGTCGGGGAGCGAGGAGATCTCGAAGTTAGCGGCCAGACCACCTTCGATTTCCAGCTTACGATCGAAGCCGCGTCTCAAGTGCTCAACGTGGAGGACGAAGCGAATAGAGTTTCCGTTAGCACAGACCCTGGCTCGAATGGCGGTGCGCTGGTTCTGAGGCAGAACGAGCTTCAGGCGCTTTCTGACGATCCCGACGAGCTTGCGCAGCAGTTGCAAGCGATGGCTGGGCCGGGAGCGGGGCCCGAAGGCGGGCAGATCTATATTGACGGTTTCACGGGCAACAACTTGCCTCCGAAATCCTCGATTCGAGAGATCAGAATCAATTCGAATCCGTTCTCGCCTGAATACGACAGGCCTGGCTTTGGACGGATCGAAATATTCACAAAACCAGGCACGAACGACTTTCACGGACAGGTTTTCTTTCAGTTTAACGATCAGTATTTCAACACGCGCAGTCCATTGTATACGCAGTCGTCGTCGCTGCCGCCTTACAAGAACCTGTTCTTCGGTGGCAACCTGAGCGGTCCTATCAAGAAGAACAAGGCATCCTTCACGCTCGATTTCGAACGGCGCGACATTACCGAAAACGCCTTCATTCTGGCGACCGATTTGAGCGCTAGTTTGCTGCCGCAAACCGTGAACCAGGCATTGCTGACGCCCCAAACCCGTACCACGATCGCTCCGCGAGTGGACTACGCAATTAACCAAAGCAATACCCTGGTAGTGCGCTATCAAGACGTTCGGATTGGCCTCGATAACCAACTCGGCGCAAGTGCCCAAACGGCGGGGCCTGTTGCGAGCACGACGAGCAGCACGTTTAATTTGCCATCCACGGCGTTCAACCAGCGCACCACCGAAAAGGACGTTCAGGCCATATTCACCACGATCATTAGTCCAACTCTTATCAACGAGGCGCGCTTCCAATACATGCGGACCACTAGCGGATACCTAGGAGCCGGTGACGCGCCCAGCATCTCGGTGGAGGATGCGTTTACCGGAGGCAGCGCAACAGTCGGAAGTTCCAACAATCACACCAATAAATGGGAATTGGATAACATGACGACGCTGACGCATGGCACGCACACCATCAAGTGGGGCGGCCGGTTGAGGCAATCCTTCAACAACGACTATTCCAATACCAATTTCAACGGCACCTTTATGTTTCTTGGGGGCCAAGGCGAGGCGCTGAACTCTAGCGGGCAACCGATCCCGGGGACTTCCGTCGCGCTCACCGCGTTGCAAGTCTACCAACAGACACTCCTGCTCCAGCAGGAGGACTACACTGCCGCCCAAATTCGTGCCGCTGGAGGTGGCGCGTCTTTTTTCTCATTGAACGCCGGAAATCCACTGACGCGTGTGGCGCAGTTCGATCTGGGAGTATACGCCAATGACGATTGGCGAGTAAGACCGAACTTCACACTGAGCTACGGTTTTCGTTATGAAACGCAAACCAACATTCATGATTACGGCGATTGGTCGCCGCGTCTCGGGATTGCCTGGGGTATTGATGGCGGCGCGAACAAAGCGGCGAAAACTGTTTTGCGAGCCGGCTTTGGAATTTTTTACGATCGCGTCGCCGACACCGAAACGCTGGATGCGATCCGCTACAACGGTGTGACGCAACTGTCCTATCTGATTTCCAATCCCGACTTTTTTCCGTCCGTGCCGTCGCTCAGTTCACTCGCAGGTTCAGCCCAGCCCCAGACAACTCAACTACTCGCCCCCGATCTGAAGGCGCCGCGCACCTATCAAGCCAATGTCGGAGTGGATCGGCAAATCAACCGTTCCTTCCGTCTGAGCGCCAATTACATCAACAGTCGCGGGGTTCATTTGCTGCAGCAGACCGACGCGAACGCACCATACCCGGGAACTGAGATTTATCCCTACGGCGACGAGACCGTGCGACTGTTGACCGAGTCCGTCGGGTATAGCCGAACCAGCCAGCTCTTCATCAACCCGACGGTGAATTACAAGAAGCTTTTCCTGTTTGGTTTCTATGCGCTTTCTTATGGCGAGGACAACAACGAAGGGCTGCCTGCGGACCCCTACAATCTCCGAGCCGAATGGGGGCCTTCATCCTACGGTGATGTTCGTCATCGCGCCGTACTGGGTACGGGCATTCCGCTTCCCTGGAAGATCAGCGCGAGTCCCTTTTTCACAGCCAGCAGTGGAACGCCCTACGATATTACGACCGGTTTGCCCGATCCGGATGGCGATGGCGGCGCAGTGCAGCGTCCCGCGCTCTTGAATAAGTCGGCGTCGGCTTGCACGGGTAACTATCTAAAGTACGAGCCCGGCTACGGTTGCTTCAACTTAAACCCCGCTCCCGGAACAGCGACCATCCAGCGCAATTCCGGACGCGGTCCAGCGGCGGTGACGCTGAACTTTCGGATTTCGCGCACCTGGGGATTTGGCAGCCTCGGCGAGTCTGGGCCAGCGGATAAGAATGCTCCGCCTCCAGGGATGGGCGGTGTACGTGGAGGCCCGGGCCCCGGCGGCCCTCCCGGTGGTGGGCCAGGTGGCGGTGGGCCACCGCCCGGGGGCGGCCCGCCTGCCGGGATCTTCGGCTCGTCAACACCCAAACGATACAACCTGACGCTGACGGCTATGGCGACGAACCTACTGAACCATCCGAATTTTGCCAGTCCCAATGGCGACTTGTCCTCGCCATTTTTCGGGCAATCGCTCAGCCTTCAGGGTGGCTTCGGACCTGAAGGTAGTACGACGACCTACGATCGCAAGATTAGTCTTCAACTGCGTTTAACGTTTTAGATCACCTGAAAGTCATCGGATTCAACCTTCATGAAACGGTATACTCACCTAACTGATCAATCCGCACTACCAGCGGCAATCCAAGGAGGCCGTGGCCTCTTTTTGGTCCCCCGAGAGAATAGAGGAAAACGGCCCGCGGCTTTCATCCAATGGAATGCCAGTAACATTTGGATGGACATCTATTGCGAATGCGGACAGACCACGCACATTGAGGGGGACTTTTGTTATCGCATCAAGTGTGCTAACTGCGGCCGCGTATACTCATGCGATCCCCACATTCGCTTGCGCCCTCTCAAGACCGAGCCTCGCGATACTTTGACCACGTGCCGCGATTGATCGAGTTTAGTTACGGGGAATTAATGCGCGAGATTAAAGTCGGTCGCTTACAGTTCCAGTCGCCCCTTGTACACCATATCCTTCAAGAGAAATTTGGCCTTGATACGAAGTGGCCCAATGGCGCTCACGAACGTCACGTCCTTATCGGACGACGCAATTGGGCGTGTCCCTCTCGGGAACGCGAACAGGATGCCCTCTTGGTCAGCGGTGCTAACCATCTCAACCCTATCCGGAAATATCGGATCCTGGCCTTTGCGCTGCAGCGAGGTTTTATCCTTCAACCGGGCCGTGAGTGTTTCCGAATCCGATATTCCTCCCGAACCACGGGATCTGCCGCCCGGCATCGCGCCGTTCATTGGCAGTCCGCTGACGAAAATCTCATAGTATTCCGCGACGCGTTCCGGCGAACTCTTGGAGGCAAGTCGTATTGGAAGCGCGGAGTCCCAGCGCACGACGATCATCAGCTCCGGAATCGAGTCGGGACCGCCGCCAAATCCACCACCCGGAGGGCCGCCCCCCGGAGGGCCGCCACCAGGGGGACCACCTCCGCCTGGTGGGCCACCGATTCCACCGCCTGGAGGACCGCCCCCTGGGGCACTGCCAGGAGGGCCTCCGTTCAAGTCGCCGAAATCGACTGGCACCTGTTTCGCCCAAGGCGACTTCGTAAGAATCTGATGGATATCTTTCTCCGACCAATCCTCCGGCTGCTTGGAGCTCCAGGAATCTCCTGGCGTAAACGCGGAAGCGCACAATCCGAGAATCGCGGCCGGGCTGATGGCAAGCAGAATGCGTCGCGTGATCATAAGGCGCTGCAAGAATCCTTGTTCAAGAGACGCTCCGCACGGGTGTTGCGGCACGTCAATAGACCACCATTTTGTGAATAATTGTGACCCTCTGTTCCATCCAGGCTTCACTAACCCGCGCAGGAAAGGCCAGACTAAATCTATGGCTTCTCCTCACATTCTTCCTTGGCGCGGGAATTGTACTGGCAGCTATCCATGATGCGTCGAACTTTGGCGTTGTTCGACATCAACTCAATAGTCTCTGCGCATCGGCCGACGCAGCCTATTGGCGCGGGGGACCCCAGCGCCTATCGCTGCTGCTGCTGTGGATCGATCAAGGATTAGGAATACAGCCGCATTTGCTCGATCTCAGGGGGCGTGATCTGGCAGACGGCTTTGATCGGTCTGCCTGGCTCACCACAACCAGCCAGCGACGCTTCCCTTTCCCTCCTCGCGGCCCGATCGTCGTCCGCAAATTCGCATCGACCGTCTGTGTGTTGAATCCCCCGTCAGATCCAGCCCCATTGCCAATCCAGCCATCGCTGTGGGTGGTGCCCTTCTTGTTTCTCCTGTGCTGCACTGTATCGTTTTACATTACACTGCGGCTTCGCCGGATCGAAGCGGCCGTAAATCACTTCGGATCCGGACAACTCGGCGCGAGAGCGGCCACCGAATCCGACGACCCGATCGGGCGTCTGGCGAAATCGTTCAACCATACGGCTGATCGCATCGAATCCCTCGTGAAGGCTCATCAGCAGCTGTGTGCAGATATCGCTCACGAACTGCGCTCACCATTGGCACGCCTGCTACTAGCAATACGGCTTGGCCGACATGACGCCCCGGGGGCACTCGATCGAATCGAAGCCGAGGCTTACCGCATCAACGATTTGCTCGATGAACTGCTGGATGTGGTGCGGGCCGAAATTGATCCTGCAACGATGTCTACCGATACGATCGACTTGGAGTCGATCCTGACGGAAATTGCCGATCGGTGCGACATCGAAGCCCAGAACCGAAACTGTGAACTCACCGTCCGGCTATTTGAGCCGGGCAGCCTGGCGTGTGATTCCGAGTTGCTGCGCAGGGCGGTGGAGAACGTGCTTCGCAATGCCCTTCAGCACAGTCCTCCTGGATCGGTTGTTGAACTTTCGGCCAGCGGCGACGCTGATCACGTCTTCATCCGCATCCGGGATTACGGGAAGGGGGTTCCCGAGTCGGCCCTGCGAGAAATCTTCCGCGCCTTCTACCGGGTCGAACCGAGCGGCGAACGAAGCTGTGAGGGGACTGGTCTCGGATTAGCGATCGCCCAGCGGGCGATTGCAGTCCATCGGGGGACGATTTCGGCGGAGAACGCCAAGCCAGGTCTTCTCGTAGAAATTGGACTTCCTCGAAGTCAGCAAGGTTAAATCTGCAATGGTTCGCCAGCTGTCATCTCAAACGAAATTGCTGATCGTGGACGACGACGCGGAACTGTGCGCCATGCTTAAACAGTTCTTTGGGGAGGCGGGATTTGTCGTCGACTCTGAGTTGAATGGGGACCGCGGCGCGGCTCGTGCGGAGACGGGCGGTTATGATCTGATGATTCTCGACGTGACCCTTCCAGGCTTAAACGGGTTGGGAGTGCTTCGCAGAATTCGGCGCGAGTCTTCGTTACCTGTTCTCATGCTGACCGCCAAAGCAGAGCGGAGCGATCGAATCGCCGGTTTGGATCTGGGAGCAGACGACTATCTCTCCAAGCCGTTCTTTCCCGACGAGCTCCTGGCTCGAGTTCGGGCGATACTGCGGCGGTCGGCGGGCGCTTCCAGCAACGCCACGGAAGCCCTTCAAATAGGAGACCTCCGTTTGTTTCCTGGAGATCGCTCCGCTCATTTTCGAGGGCAACCGCTGGGTCTTACCGCGATGGAATACGAAATTCTCCAGCAACTTATGCGGTGCTGCGGACAAGTTGTCTCTCGTGATTCTCTAAGCCTGCATCTTTACGATCGCCTTCCAACGCCTTTTGATCGCTCGGTGGACCAACATGTCAGCAGGCTTCGGCAGAAATTGGGGCTCGGTCGGAACATGATTTTGAGCGTCCGCGGCGTTGGCTATCAGCTGAGGTGTCCAGAGCCTTCCGGGGAAAGATGACGTTCGCAACTCAAAACACAAAGGATAATCCTACCTCGAGCTGGCGCGTCCGGGAGAGCGTCGATTGGGACTCAAATATGGGTCCAGACCACAGTATGTAGCGGACTTCTGGCATGACCTTCAGATTTAGTTCGTCTACGAAACGAAACCCCAAACCCACTACAGCCCCTTCCACTATAGAATGGTTGGCCTTAGTGGGGATCTCGTTGTAAGCGGTGCTGTTGTCCGAGTCGAGCGTGTCGTCTCCGCTTCGGACAGTCGTGAGTTGGCGAACAATCGCGCCTGCTTCCACAAATCCGTGTGAAAGAATCGGATTGAAAGAAAAGTTTATTTTTGGGCCCGTCGAAGAACTCGACGAGGACGTGGTAGTTGGATGCGGAGAATTTTGATAACGTACCAGCAACGGAAAATCCCAATAGCCCGTCCTGGTGTGCTCGGTGTAGGTAACGTTCAAGGTGCCGTCGGTGGGCGTGCCAGTGTACACCTGCGTCACCTTTGAGTAGTGCAAATGCCCGAAGAACGCTTCTGCCCGGATTACAATATGACTCGTTAAGGTCATATCGACCACCGGCCCAATGCCCCACCTGCCTGAGGCAGATGTGGTGTCATAAGCATGGCTGATATCGGTCTTGCTGTCTCCCACCTCGATACCTTTGCCGTCAAACGGCTGTGCAGACCACCACCGCACTTGGGCTCCATAGGAGAACCGCCTGGCCCGCGGCTTGGTCTCGGTCTCGGGAGCCTGCGAACCGCTGGATGATGTTCCAGATGGCGTCTTGGTCTCTGAATCTTGAGCGGGCTGCTGCGCTGCCGGCGTCTGTCCACACAGAGCGGCAGCGTTTGCTACCAGAACAAACCCGAGGAGCGTCGCGCTCGATCGAATCTTCATGCATCGATACATTGAGGTCTATGCTTTCGTGTCTGGGAAAAGTCGTGTTCAGAATTGAAACCGTGCCGCCAGTTCAATGGAACGCGGTCCGCCAGATTGGTAGAGAGAACCGCCGCCAACCGCACCACCCACGGTTCGAGTGGCCAGGCCAAACTCGGGACTCGAAAGGTTCGAGGTTTGCATCGAAGACGGATTGGCGAAGTTAGGGTGGTTGAAAACGTTATATGCCTGGGCCGAGATGTTCAGCTTCCATTTTTCGGACAGCGTAATCTGCCGTCGCAGCGATAGATCGGCCTGACTGAAATTGAAGCCGCGTAGCGAATTTCGTCCCAAGTCTCCCTGTGCGTACTGGTTACTCGGAGCCGCAAACGCGGCGGGGTTGAGTTTCTCACCTCCCGGCGCGTTCGGGTCGCTGATCCAAATCGGTGCTCCTGTATAGTCGGGCCTCACCTGAGCAAAGAGGCCTGCCCTTTGGTTAGCGCTTGCAGAGCTGGCGCTAGTTTCTGTAGTGATTGACTGTACGTCGAAGGGCAGGCTGGTGTGGAACTGTCCGATCCAGTCCACATACCAGTTCCCAAGCAGCGGCTTTAACAGATGCGAGTCTGGGCTGGGCAGACGGTAAGATCCTGACCAGTTCAAACTATGGCGGATGTCAAAATCAGAGTTGCCCCGCTGGCCGCTTCCAAGGAAGGAAGCGAAGCCGCCCCCAATATCATTGGATGCGCTATCGATGGAGTGGGCCCAGGTGTAGCTGAACTGGGTCTGGAGACTCCGGGTCAAACGGCGGCGGAATTGAGCTTGCAGGCTGTTGTAGTTGGATGTGGCCCCGTTGCTCGCCAAAATGAGAATGCTATAGGCGTCTCCGAACGACGGCTGGGTCTGCGTTTGCAGCAGCCGCGTGCCCATGCTTCCCGCGTATCCCAGGCTTAGCGTCTGGTTCTCGCCGAAGCTGCGTTCCAAGGTTGCGTTATATTGCGTCACAAGAGGCGACTGGAGATTGTTCTCCGCTGCCGTGATCTGCCCGTAGGGCCGCGTCGGCGGCATCGGCGGAGCGCTCATGTCCGCCACCGACAGGGGGAAATCGGCTAATGAGATGGTTCGGACGTTCGAGTACGGCGCTCCGTTAAATGCACTTGCGGTCACGCCATAACCCACGTCGTAGAAAAGCCCTACCCCCATGCGCAGGATGAGTTGCTTTCCGGGTGTGTTGTCCAATAGATAAGCAAGGCCGAATCTCGGCGCGACGTTGTGCCAAACGGTTGAATAGAGTGGTGTGTTCTGAGTGACGCCGGCGATGTAGTCATCAGATAGCGCCAGTGGCGTTGGACCTTGCCGGACATGCGGTGGAGGGTTGATATCCCACCTCAACCCATAAGTGAGCGTGGTCCGGTCAGTCGCCCGCCAAGTGTCCTGCGCGTAGGTCGAGAAGTTGGCGTAAATGGGATAAACAGCCGGGAGGCTCGATGTTATCTGGACGTTGGTCGCTTCGCCGCTAGTGAGCGCCCCAGCACCTCCGCCGATTCCGTTGAACGTTGCGTTTAGTGAATAAGGATTGCGGAAGTAGGTCGGCGTGATGAGCCGGAAGTCCACCCCGAGCTTTAGGGTGTGCGAGGAAACTGCCTTGGCCAAGCTATCCACGATGTTCAGCTGGACCTGCTGGTTCTTATTGCGACCGCCAAAAGAATAGCCGCCGATACCCAGCAACATAAGGTTGAACTGACCGGTACTGGAGGTCACGCCGCCGGGAAACACCGAGGAATCGGCGAGTGCCGTAGCGCCGCCATAATCATCCATCGTCGAAAAACTCAGGAAGTTCGATCGCGAGTAGTTGAACCGGAGATCGTTCACCCACTCGGATGCGCTGGTCCTGGTCAGACCCACTGTGGCCGTCTGCGAATTGGAATTCTGATGAGTCAGTGTGTTGGCGGTAGATATGAATCCTCCCCGCGTCAAGCTGGTCGTTGGCATGAGGCTATAGCGGACGAATAGCGTCATCGAACTGCTGATCGTATGGTCTATTCGAAGGCTCGCCGAATCCGACGCGGACGGGTTCGCAAGTAATGCGTGGTATTCGGCGGCACCATCGGTTTGCTCCGGGCCATCCGGGAGCGGAAATGCATTAAAAAAAGCCCGTATCGATGCTGGCGCGCTCTCACGGCTTCGCAGATCGGGTACGCTGCTAATCATCGTGGAGGGAGAGACCAGACTCAGGTGTTCATATACGACAAAAAAGAAGGTCCGGTTTTTGATGGCCGGTCCCCCCAGAGTTCCGCCAACCCGGTTCTGTTTTAATGCGGCCCGTCCATATCCAAAGCTGTTGGCGAACCAGTCATTCGCGTCAAGGTCTTGGTTCCGGAAATAGTAGTAGAGGGAGCCGTGAAAAACTCCTGTTCCTCCGCGGCTTGTCATGCTGATCTGAGCTCCCGGAGAACGTCCGAATTCCGGGGCGAACGACGACGTCTGGACACGCAGCTCCTGCATCGACTCCAGCGAGACGCTGGACGTAGCGCTGCCGCTGCCCGCACCCGGCGGTGGTCCGCCAAACCCGCCTCCAGGACCTCCTGGGCCCGGCCCACCCCCACCGCCGACGGATCCATTCAGGCTGACACCGTCCAACGTGTAGTAATTCGTGTTCGAACGCATTCCGTTGGCGTTGAAATCACCGCCCGGGCCGGCCCCGCTCGTGACACCCGGCGCCATCAGCACCAACGCATCGACGCTCCGTCCGTTCACGGGTAGATTTTCGAAGTAATTTTGATCCACGGAGATTCCCATGGACGCGTCGGTGGACACGCTTTCCGGCTGGGCAGTCACGGTGACCGACGTGGTCCCCGCAGATAGCTTTAGCTGCGCGGAAAGCCTTTGCTGATCCCGGACTGCCAGAGTAATAGTAGGAATTCGCAGATTGGCGAAGCCAGTTTTAGTGATCTCAAGCGAGTATTGGCCCGGTTGCAACGACGCAAAACTAGCGAAGCCCCGGGCATTGGTCTCCGCCTCAGATACGCGCTGCAGTGCGTTGTCAGTCAAAGCGACGTGGGCTTTGGGTACCACCGCGTCGCTGGGATCGGTCACCGTCACTGAAAGCGATGCAGTATACTCCTGGGCGAACGCGGCTGAAGCCACGAATAGCAAAACTGGAACACAACGCAAGACACACCCCCACGCAATAGGTCCCTGATGAGTTTTCAGGACTTGAAAGCTTTACTAATCGATTGCTAGAAGACGGCCTGAAGTGGCGCTGGGTATTCCCGCAATTTGTGAAGTCTTGTGACGAAGTCCATCGGGGCTCGCGCCTTGGCCCAGCGATGTTTAGTTCCCGACGGCCGTGTACAGAACCTGATTGCCAGGGCTGCCTCCCAGAGTGAACGTTATCGGAACGGTCCCCGCCTGCAATCCACTGGGAACCACAACGTTGAACTGATAGAGGCCTACCTCATCGAGCGCGAGTCCGGCGTAAGTGACCGTGGCTGGAATTTGGCTAAAAAGAATCTGCAGAGGTAGGTCGAGCGTATTCGCTTTCTGAACGACAGTTCCGGCGTTCACTCCCGGAGTTACATTCCCGAATCCGACTCCATAGAGTATGATCGTTTCGCCAGGATTGGCCGGGCGCGAGGTCACACCGGAGACGGCGTTCGGCGGCAAGACATAGGTGGTGCCGTCCGCGAACAAAGCCCCTACGTATTGCATCCCGCCAATCTGGAACACTGACGGAGCAAAGAGTCCTGGCTCGGTTGAATTGACCTCAGTCGTATAGGACGCACTGGTTCCCGCCGCCGTTGTTACGGTAATGCTTTGGGCCCCCGCGGAAACGCCGGAGGGAACCTGCACATTCACCTGGGTAGGACTGATATAAGAGACAAAGGCGGAATGACCTTCGATGGCAACGGTGGTTTCACTCAAATCGACGGGAGCCTGATTGCCAGTAAAATCCGAACTCGCCCAGGAACGCGTGGTCGAGGCGAGATTAGCCCCGTAAATCTCGACCCACGATCCGGGTGCAACCGACGTGAATGCTCCAAAGGCCGACGCGCTCGCCGCGGACCCGATCACGGGTGGCGGCCCTGGATCGCCCGGCGGGAGAACCATCATCACTTGGCTCACTTGGTCAACGGAGACATACACTCGGCCCTTGGAATCTGTAGTCACGCCATCGCAGCCATACATGGGTCCGTTAACATAGCTGACCATTCCGGAGTTGCTTTGGCTCTGATATCCGCCAACTACGTAGATGTTGCCATCCGTCTTAATAACGCTGAGGCGGGAGGTTTCCGTTAGGTAGATCTGATCGTTGACATCGATCGTCATTCCATAAACGGTCCCCAGGCTGACCGAGATTGCGGGCCTGCCGGAGATGTTGGAATAACTAAAGCCAAAGTAGGCGCCCGCAATGGTCTGGATAATGCCGGTCGGCGAAACCTGTCGAATGGCGCCGTTGGCGCGGTCCGCGATATAGAGATTTCCTTTCGAGTCAAAGGCGAGATCGCCAGGACTATTCAAGAGAGCGCTGCTGGCTGCACCGCCGTCTCCCCCGAAGCCGGCCGTGCCTGTTCCGGCAATTACCGTGGTGGTTCGGGCGTTAAAGTCAACACGAAACACCTGATTCAAGCTGGCGTCGGAAAACAGCAGCCGACCCGCGGGATCAATCGCGATACCTGTAGCATCGTTAAGGCTGGATACTTGATCGCCAACTTGGACTGAGCTGACTTCAGCCTGGATCATTCCCTGCGAATCGATGAGGCGGATCTCGCTGCGCTGCGTCAAGTAGACGTTGCCCTTCGAATCACACACCATGCGCCGGGGCTGGTCCAGTTGCGCCAAAATTGCGGGGCCTCCATCGCCGCCCGAATAGCCCATTGGATACTCCTCGCCAGCAAAGGCCGCGAGTTGGTTCGGGCTGCTGAACGCCAAAATGCGGCCCGCGTCCGCGTCCATGACCAGCAGTGATCCATCCTGCCGGTAGCATAGTCCGGACGGGCGCAGCACTGGCGCAGAGGAAGCGGAACTATAAGATGCTAGTTGGGGCCAGATACCGGCAAAAGCGGTAACGGCATTGCCTTGGACCTGCAGGACGCGAAACGCAGTGTTGTCGGCAACCAATACAGTGGATCCTGAGATCAGAATGTCACCGGGTTGATTGAGCGGGTATTGCAATGTCGGCGACGAACCGGCAGCCCCGGGATTCCCGCTGCCGACGACGGTTGAAAGTCCCTGCGAACCGACGTTCATACGAACAACGCGCCCGATTCCAGGGGATGAGATCAGGATCGTATTCGTGCTGCCGTCGTAGGCGAGCCCGTTCAGAGTTCCTAAAGAAGAGCTATTCCAGCCGGACGATACGGACGCGCAGGTGCTGTTCCCAGCCACTGTATCGATGTCGCCATCACTAATGTCGATTTCACGAACCCTGCAATTCCCGGAATCGGCAATATAGATGTTACCGTCGCTATCTACCGTAACTCCGTGCGGAGAGCTTAGATAGGCGCTCGTAGCTGAATAGGTGTCGCCGCTGAACCCTGGGGAGCCTGTGCCCGCAATGATGCGTACGATTCCATCCGAGTCAACTCTCCAAACGACGTTTTGGCTCACATCACTGAAGATCAACTGGCCGGAGGCGTCTTTAATCATTCCCCCGATGATGCCAATCGTTGTTTCAAGAGGCGGATAAGTCCCGCTGATGGTTCCTCCGCCGGGAAATCCCACGCTCGATCCGGAGCACCGTCCGGTGCCTACCAGATCCTGAATGGTCCCGTTTGTTAACACCTTCCGAATCCTGCAAGCCCCGGTATCCGTGAAAATCAGGCCTCCATCACCGTCCACGAGCAAAGATCCCGGCGAAATGAGGTCCGTTTGCAGTGCGGGTTGACCTTCCAAACCATCGTCCAAGATGCCCGAACCAGCGAATCGTTCGATGATGCCATTCACAGAAACCTTGCGGATGATACCGGCGTTTGATTCCGATATATAAACGTTGCCTTGGGCATCCTGCGCGAGTCCATACGGGCCGTCGAGCAGAGCGGACGTTGCCGGCCCGCCATCGCCCTGCGAACCAGATCCAACCACGGGCCGAATGGTGTAAGAGCCAGTGTTCTGGGCTGAACCAACCACGGCGCATGCAAGCGCAAGAGTGAACAAGAGTATGAACATGCGAAGACGTTCTAGAGGATGCCGCAGTGGCGCCCCACCTCAATTGGAGAAAAGGACGGCTGCCTAAACCGAACCGAGTACGCGTCATTTGTGAAGTAGTGTGACGAGAACCCAATTGTTAAGATTTGCAACGATCGCCTGGAATATCTGAACTCCAGATGCCGGGGCGACGATAGACATGGTGTGGGGGTTAATGCTTATGTCGATCTCAGCTCTCTCTTCTAACTTGATTACGGACCTGTCGCAACAGTATCAGCAGAATCCGCTCCAGCAAATCCGTAAGGACTTCAACCAACTCGCCAGTGCGCTTCAATCCGGCGACCTGTCGGGTGCGCAGTCTGCCTACTCGAGCATCCAGCAGTTGCTGCAGGCTAATCAAAGCTCTTCGAAATCGACTACTGGTTCGAACGGTTCCAGCACCATCCAAAATGACTTTGCCGCGCTCGGCCAGGCTCTCCAATCCGGCGATCTCAGCCAGGCGCAGAGTGCGTTTTCGCAACTGCAAAGCGATTTCAAGGCCGCCAGCCAATCTGCTCAAGCGTTGCCACAAAGAGAGGATCAGTACGTGGGGAGTTCGGCACAACAGGGGCTAAGCCTCGCGCAGCAGGTGCAGCAAGACTACGCCCAACTCGCTAGCTCTCTCCAATCCGGCGACCTTGCAGGAGCGCAATCGGCGTTTGCAAACCTTCAACAGGCGCTGCAAAGTCAGGGGGCGTCCAGCACTCAGTCCAGCACCCAATCGAGCACGAACTCCAGCAGCGGGTCCCACTCCATCGCGAACGATTTTAATGCGATTGGCAACGCGCTCTCATCCGGCAATTTGAGCCAGGCGCAGAGCGCGTTTTCACAACTACAGACCGACATTCAGTCTGTCCAGCAAGCTGCGGCATCACAGACCCAAAGCCTTACACAAGGACTGCTGTCGCTCCTCGAAGGACACCACCATCATCGTGGGGGTGACAGTTCCAGCAGTCAAAGCTCGACCTCGACGACGGCCTCCACGTACAGCTCGACCGCGAGTAATAGCACCTCGAGCGTCAGCATTTACGCCTGACGCGGTGTCGCACAACTCGTGAACTCGCTCTCCGATCTCGAGCCGCGAACGAAGGGCTAATTCTCGAAACGGCTCAGCTTTCGACCGGGGCGGGCTTTTGTCAGCGTGCGTCCATCCCGGCACGTTTTGTCGGGTCCATTAAAAAGGCACAAGCCCGCCAATTGACCTTGTCCTCCTCGCTGGCATTCGCCATTCCGCATAATCGCCGCAGGTTTCGCTTGCTCTTTCCACCAACCGGAGTGATGAATGTGACGACCGCAACCAGCTTGCGGCAAAGGAGAAACCCAATGAGCGAACAGACAATCGATTCCGAGTCCAGCGGCAAGCCGGCGCCGGTGGCTGCGCGCAAGCGCACGCACAAACCCGTCAAGAAGGCCACGGTCGTGAAGAAGTTGTCCCGGCCCAAGAAAGCGGCCAGCAAGCCCAAAGCGGATCGCGCCAACAAGAAGGCCGAAGTGATCGCGATGATGAAGCGCGCCAAGGGTGCGACGCTGCCCGAGATTATGGCCGCCACTGGCTGGCAGGCGCACACCGTCCGTGGCTTCGTCAGCCTTCCATACGCCGCCTTGGCTCTTAGTCCTGGGCGGCGTCCACACCTAAAACGGGTCGCTCCGCTCCACGGAATCGACTACTCTGCGGACAGTATCGTCAAAGTAAATCTTCAGTCCTTGATCGCACTCGCCACGCAGTTGATTCGCGATGCGCGCCACACGCCCGATCGTCACCTCGTTCCTCAGGCGCTCTTCTAGCCGATCGGCACGCCGCGACGGGCAACTCAGCGCCTTCGCGACCAGCGGCACCCCGATATGGTGGGCCATCCAAAATCGCAGCTGGGCGAACTGTGCGCGCCACCAACCTAGCCTCAGCATGTGCACAGTATGCCCCATGTCTCCTGGAAATCATAGCTTCTTAAGCGAAATGGCAGGCCCGCTTACGGGTGATCGCCAGTGAGCAAAAGCGAACAAGTGACGTGACCGACCGGTGACGTCACTAACTCGGGGAGTGATCAGCCAAAACTGTTCCGTAGCGTAATGCTGAGCTGGCCAACAGGCCCAGAATGCCAGCCTGTGCGAGCTGCCACCTACAGGCCTGTGGAATCCCTAAAGCAGAAGGCAAGGTGGGTGGGCAATAGGGCGGGTGACCTCCCAAAGCTGTTCATGGTTGGAGCCATCTCACTGTTCCTAAACATCCGCTAACTTTTGGGGCAACTGGATAAACTGGCGAGTCCGTCTCGTGAACAGCAAAAGTACCGTAGTCGACGCGGGTCGTTTCCGCGTTGTTAACTATATACACAGGAGGCTTCGAAATTGTCTCACTTCGATCAAGGTGAACAATTCGACACGAAGGTTATCCACGTCGGCGTGCCGCTCCGCATGTAGGCGATGGCCTCCACGCTGCCACCCGTCTTACAAGCGGTTCGTCGTCATCATGCGCCTGGACGGTGAACTGATACAACTGGGCTTCGCAGGGGCCGCTGCGGCCCAAAGGTGGAGGACATCCAAGTGGCCCGGTGCTGTTGCCGCGCGGTCATGGTGAATCAGGAAGGGAAATCATTGAAGCCGCTCGGGAGAATCCCGCGCGGCCGGATTTCAGGACCGTCCGGGGCGGCTGGGAAGTTAGGAATGCCACGCACGACACTTGAGTCGAAAATCAAGAGCCTACGGATCAACAACCACCAGTTTAAGTTTGCGTAGGGTCAGCGGGGGCGGCTCTCACAACAAATATTTTTTAGCAGATTCCCCGGGACGTGAAAAATCAACCGATTTACGGTCATGGGTGCCCCGAGGGGCCAAGGATTTTACCCGCCCCCCGGCCCGTCAAGATCTCGGCCATATCGCTTGTCTCGCGTAAAGGGTCCAGCTCCTTCGGCAGCGGCGGAAAGGATTTGCATCGCCGCCACAGCGCCCGGGCGCGCCCGCCGCGTCCACGTCCACCGACTTCAAGGCCCGGCAAGAGCTCCGGAGCTGTCCTGAAGAGACTGCGATAGGGGGATCTAGTGAGAGAGTTGAGAGAGTTGAGATTATCGAGAGATCTATCTTCGGGGAATAGATGGAGGTTGCGGCAGTCGAGCCAGGCGAACATCTCTCAAGTGTCTCGCTACTCCCCCGTAGGCTTCTCGGGATCAACTGCCTCAACTGTCTCAATTGTCTCAAACCGATTGAGTTAGAGTTCCCCTTGTATGGCGATCACGTACTCGCCAAACCCGCGCTTCCGCAGAACATTTGCACGACAGAGTCGATCAATATGCCGGTGCGCGGTGGCACGGCTGAATCCAGTCTCTTGAGATAGCTGTTTTGGGCTGAAAACCTCCTGTCCGAATGTCGTTCGCAGTTGGAGGAGCAAAGGATATAGCGCTGCCGCGCTGCCTTCCATGATGTGCTCGTAATCGAGCGTCGATTTTCGGAATCGAAGTACGAATTCAGTACCCTCGTTGTGACGGCCACGAGCTCGCACCAAGCGTTCAGGCGCGTCAGAATCCAGTTCCGGAAACCTTGCTACAACAATCTGGGCCTCCGTGGCGGCGCTCATGGCGAAAGTTCCCGCCGCTCGATCCGACCAGTTCAGCGTGGCAGAGCCTTTGGACTCATGGTGAATGATCATAATGGCGCAACTGTTGCGCTTTGCCAATTCGTCGACCATGCTCATATCCCCATGCTCGGCTTTCACAATATCGATGCCGGCGCTGCGTGACCCTCGCAGCGCGGTGTAGGAATCGAGCACTACCGCACGCAGCCCCAGCAACGTGATCTGCCCCTGAAGCCAGTCAAATAGCGCCGGGCCGAAGCCGAAAGGAACCCTCGGCACAAGCCAAAACGGAAGGCCTTCGACTGGTATTGAGGAAGACTTGAGGATATCCTTGACGCTCGCCGAGGCGGCGGGATCATCCTGCTCGATCATCAGGGTTGGGCCTGGCTCGATCACGCTGTAATGGTTGAACAGCGGCTTTCCGCTAGCCACGGCAATTAGGATCTGGCAGGCGAGCAACGTCTTCCCGGATTTCGAGCTGCCGAACATCAGCGTCGCTCCTTGCGCGGGCAAAAGGTTTTCAATCAGCATCGATGGCTTGGAAACTTCCAAGCTCAAGATATCGGCGACGCTGAGCACTTGTGGAAGCTGTTGCGGCGAACGACTGGCGCCGCTCGCCCTCTTCGGCTTTGCTTTGCCCTGTTGCGGTTCGAAGAGCGCACGCACATCGCGCCAGTGATGTCCTGCGCATGAATTATGCTGACATTTGAAACCGATCGCGCCGTCGTCGCCCCTGGTGATTACCGCGCTGGCAGCATGTTCTTCATTGAACGGGCACCTATTCAAAACCCACTTAGTACCTCGATTGCCCCAAGGGACTGGCGGGCGCGCGTCGAGATGTTCAGCGATAAAATGCTCCAAATCAAACTGAACCGTCGATATTGAAGCGAGCGATGTGGGCGAGTCCGCCCAGCTTGCCACTGCGCGCAGCGCTTCAACGTTCACGATATGCGGATTCATAGGCTCTCCACTATTTCGAGCACGCGACTGCGGCGGTGCGGGCGATCTGTTGTGCTGTCACCTTTGCAAGTCATTGTGCCGTACAGCTTAGTGATGCGCGCCGCGTTGAACACCGTGAGATCCACCACCACGTCGTCTGCACCGCAACGCGTAGCAGCCCCGGCCAACATGCACTTCATCAGCTCCGTGCTGTTTTGATCGTTGCTAAGGTTAAGACGGTACAGCAGATGCGCTCCGTTGCCGCTGTCGCAAATCGCGGCGGGATCGCCAAAGACACCTCGCAAGTCATCCCACGCGCCACATGCGGCGGTGATCCCTCTGCCGTGCTCCACGTTGGTGGAACTGATGCCGGAGGGGCGCACCGGGTCGAAGTCGAGGAGCATCCAGTGGCGTGCGGGGATGTCCGAGTCGCTGGTGGTCACTTGCGCCCGATCTTGCAAACGATTCGCGGCACGCGCCAGCAGCGCCGAGTTGACTGGATTGAGCGTGAGATAGATGCCTGGGACCTGACCGTCCAGAGTCAGCGCGGCGGCGGCGAGCGCGTCAAGGTCGTTGAAGTAGCCGGAAATTGTCCCTCGCCGACCTGCTTTCGGAACTCGCAGTTCGTGGACGTTTCCCGGCGCCATTAGCAGATTGAGCCCTCGTATGATTTCTTCCCGTGGGGAAGCTTCGTCCAGGATCATTTTGGCCTCGCTTCAGTTGTTTAGTTGGGCAAGTTGCTCATTCTTCGATTCGCACCTTCCAAACGAAAAAAGATGCACCGCCCCGTGGGAGTGCATCTTGGCACATCTCATTGAATCTGTATTGGCTTACTGAAGGTTTGTGGTCTCAGTTAAAATGAGACTGGTTCGCTGTAAGTGCCAGGTACTAACTTTGAGGACGAATTGGCCTCCTGCCATTCTTGGGGAGAGCCCAACGCCTTACAAGCCAGGCTCCAAGGGCGTTATGAATGGCTTCAAAACAGGCCCCCGCAACCAACCAAATCAATCGGTTGCACGGATTCTGAGCGAGCTGAAAAACTCCCAATAGCAGCGACCGGGTTATTCCGTCCAAAGGTCTCCTTTGTTTTGCTGCTGTTAGAGAGTAGGCCGATTTTTGACGCCGCACTTGTGGAGACGAACTAACCTTCCCCAGTGAGATACTCTAGCTATGCCTCTCAAGAAGATTCGTTCCGCAGGTCTCGTTCTCGCGCTGGTCTCCGCGGTCGCGCTGCCCGCAGTCGCCCAAACCGACATCAAAGCTATCGTGCTGAAACATTTGAAGACCTCTCGCGATTTTACGCTGAAGGTAGCTGAGCAGATGCCGGAGTCAACGTACGATTTCAAGCTCACGCCTCCACAGATGAGCTTTGCCGAGCAGATGGTCCATTTGTCGCAATCGTTGGCGGTTTTTGTCTCGCCGTTCTCTGGCGAACAACCGAATCCGTCCAAGCCTGTGTCGATGAAAAAGAAGGACGTGCTGGCGTTTATAGGTAGATCTTTTGACGACGCCATCCAACGAGTGTCGAAGCTGACGCCCGAGCAGATTTCAAGAACCTATAAGAGTGAAGAGGGCACAATGACGGGGCTCGAATTGCTTCTGGGCATGCTCGACCACACTACTCACCATCGCGCATCGGCTGAGATGTATCTTCGGGCCAAGGGCATCACGCCGGCGGAATATCAATTCTGAAGATCTGCCAACGCCACGCTACCCTTAGTTAAGAAGTCCATGCTGTTCCCCAGGAAACCTGAAGTGATGAGCCCGGTCGGGCATTGGCCGCAGCTCCACGCGGCCATCGAAGCGGGCGCGGACTCTTGCTATTTTGGCCTCAAACACTTCTCCGCCCGCGCGAAAGTTGGCTTTGAACTGAGCGAGCTATCGGACGTGATGCGAACGTTGCACCGACGGGGCGTACGGGGTTGTCTGACGTTCAACACACTTGTCTTCGAGCACGAACTCACCGAAGCCGCGCGTGCCATCGCTTCCATTGCGGAAGCTGGTGTCGACGCCCTTATAGTGCAAGATATCGGTGTGCTCAAACTGGCACACCAGATCGCTCCGGATTTGGAACTTCACGCCTCCACGCAGACCAGTATTACCAGCGCGGAAGGCGTCGAGTTCGCGTTGACGCAGGGCGCCCACCGGGTAACACTGGCTCGCGAATTATCGTTGGAAGAAGTGGCTGCAATCTATGCGAAGACCAAGGCTGATCTCGAAATCTTCGTACATGGCGCCTTATGTGTGGCCTACTCGGGCCAATGCTTCTCATCCGAGGCATGGGGTGGACGAAGCGCCAATCGAGGCCAATGCGCGCAGGCCTGCCGGTTGCCTTACGAAATGCTGGTCGATGGCGTACGGAAGCCACTGGCCGACGCGCGTTATCTCCTCTCTCCCGGCGATCTATCGGCGTTGCGGCACATCCCGCAGATCATAGCCACGGGGGTGAGGTGCCTGAAAATTGAGGGGCGTTACAAAGGCGCCGATTATGTCGCGTTGACTACCCGGGCTTACCGCCAAGCTGTCGATGACGCATGGGCCGGGCGGCCATTGTCCACCACGCCGCGTCAGGAGTTGGAACTCGAACAGGTCTACTCGCGCGGCCTGGGGCCGCATTTCCTCTCCGGTGTGAACCACCAGAGCGTTGTGAACGGCCGTAGCCCACGCCATCGCGGTGTGCATATCGGCACCGTCACCAGTATTCACGACACGCGTGTGCGCGTGCAGCCGGCGGCGGCGCATGGAATTGCTCCGCTAAAAGCGGGTGATGGCGTTGTGTTCGATGCGGCCGATTGGCGGAGCCCGGAGGAAGACGAGGAAGGGGGCCGTGTTTACCACGCAGAGCCACAGCTGGATGGCACCCTGGAGCTGAACTTCGCCAATAACGCGGTGAATTGCCGCCGGATCCGCGACGGCGATCTGGTGTGGCGCACGCACGACCCGGAACTCGATCGGGCGGCGCGTCCATTCCTTGACCCGGTAGCGCCGGTGTCAAAGCAGGCGCTCACAGTGCACGCGACGGCTGCAGAGAACCTGCCGCTGCATACTCGCTGGACCTTGCCAAGCGGATTTTCCGTCACAGTGGAGTCAACTTCCCCGCTGAGCCCCGCGCAGAATCGCGGGCTCACGGAAGAGACGCTGAGTGAGCAACTCGGCAGACTCGGCAACACGCCGTATAAACTCGCTGGACTTAGCGCTGAAATCACCGGCGCCCTTTTCGTGCCCGTGTCGCTGTTGAATCGCATGCGGCGTGAGGCGGTCGAAAAGCTCGAAGAGCTCCAATCGCGTCCCGCTACCCGGTTGATTCAGCCGGCGCCCGATCTGCACCGCGAAAGGCACCCGCCTGAAGTCGCTGCAACTCAACTTCACGCGCTGGTCCGCAACTCCGAACAGCTCGAAGCCGCAATCGCCGCTCAGCCCGATAGCATCACTCTGGACTATTTGGATCTTTACGGGCTGCGTCCTTCCGTCCAACGCGTGAAGGCGGCTGGCGTGCAGGTTCGGGTGGCCAGCCCACGCATCCTGAAGCCGGGCGAGAGCCGCATCGTGGATTTTTTGATCAGCCTGCAATGCCCAATTTTAGTTCGCAGTACCGGCATTCTCCACACTCTCAAGGAGACCGCAATCCAACCACTGATCGGCGATTTCAGCCTGAATACGGCCAACACGCTGACCGCCGAAACGTATCTCGAATTGGGCCTGGAGCGACTCACCCCGACGCACGATCTGAACGCAGCGCAGATCTCCGCGCTAGCCGGAACAATCGGTCCGCAGCGGATAGAAGCCATTGCGTATCAGCATCTGCCCGTCTTCCACACGGAGCATTGCGTCTTTTGCCGATTCCTTTCCACTGGCACTACTTACCGTGATTGCGGCCGGCCATGCGAACAACATCGGGTCGCCCTGCGAGATCCACAAGGCCGAGCGCATCCTGTGATGGCCGATGTTGGCTGCCGGAATACAGTTTTTGGCGCCGAGGCGCAGGAGGCAAGCGCGCACATGGATTCATGGCGCAAGGCGGGTATTCGCCACTTTCGTCTGGAATTCGTGCACGAATCGGCGCAAGAGGTTCAGCAAGTCACAGCTGCGTTCCAATCATTTCTCGCCGGCAGAATCAGCGCGGGCCAGATGGGCGCTGAACTGAAGCGAGAGGCCCCTGCCGGAGTAACGGAAGGAAGCCTCTTCGTGGCCGAAGACTTCGAAAGTTTCCCGATTTTGCAGTAGCTCAGCCTGCAATAAGATGGCGGACTATCACAAAGCCGGATTGCTGTATTTAAAAGACGGGCGCGTTCTACTCTGCCGCAAAAAGCACACCACGTCACTGCTGATTCTGCCGGGCGGCACGCTGGAACAAGGCGAGACCGCGGAAGAATGCCTGAGGCGCGAGTGCCGCGAAGAGTTGGGCGATGTGGAAGTCTCAAGCCTTCATTACCTCGGCGAGTACGAAAGCCACGCTGCCGGACAAGATGGTAAGACAGTGAAGATCGAACTATACACAGGCGAGCTCGAAGGTACGCCTGCCGCGCACTCTGAGATACAAGATCTCGTCTGGTTCGGTCCGCGGGATGACGCCGTGCTGCTTGCGCCGAGTCTTCGCAACATTATCTTTCCGGACCTGCGCCGGCGTGGTCTCCTGCCGCCTGCGTCATACAAAGCCCCCGCGTCATACTAGTAAATTGTCTGAATTACTGTCCCCACCGCAGCGCGAGGCCTGGGCGAAATGGATCTCTCCGGAGACGCTGCTCTCGCAGGTTCATAACACCGCGCCTTATCTACAAGCCCGCGTGCCGGCGGCGGAATCCGGTAGGCTGATCGAAATGGGCGGAACGCCGGATGGGTTTCTGCGCATCCTGGCGAGTTGGGAAAATATTCACCGCGCCAATTTGAATCACGCGGAACAGCTGCAGGACTACTTCGCTCTTTGCCTGGCCTGTCATCATGCCACCGTCGCCACGTATGTGCCGACGGATGTCGACACGAAAATCCGGGGCATGGCGTGGCGCGAAACGCCGGACGTTGAAGTGCTCAGGCCCATGATGCGCTTCGCACTCGGCGCTCGCGGGTGGACCGAGGAGGGAATCTCAACGCGTTCCATTCGCGGCGTCAGCGGCCACAACGGGGAACACTGGAGCGCCATCGCGGGTGGGTTGGGCCGCATGCTGGAGCTCGGCGACATGGCGCCGGCGGAGGAAGCGCAGGCTGCGATCGACGCTGAAATCGTTCGCGAACAAGCCGTTTTCGATCAGGTTGCCTCCGAGCGCGATGGCGAACTCGACTTGCTGCGCCTGGCGATGACACTGGCCCACAACCGCGGCGACCTGACGCAGGGCATGGGCTTCTGGAAGAAGACACCCCTAACGCTACCGTTGATGGATCATTTCACAACGCGAGGCCGATTTGATCTGGCAGTTCGCATGTACCAGGACACTGGGCTTTCGGCCGAGGGCCACCGGCACTATCCCCTTCGTCCGGTGAAGGCACTACGGCGCTCGCCTGCCACACTGCTCCCACTGTGCCCTTTCCTGGATGATTGGGGTACGGTTGTCGCCCAACTGGAGGAGAATCACGAAGTGCTTGCCGCGTTGGTGATTGGCTGCCAAAAGTTAAAAGGCCAGCAGGGTTACTATCGCGCGATCGCTGGAATGTACGCGGCGTCGTCGAGCGCGTTCGACCGTGCCGCTACGCGCATGCCCAACGCTACTCAACGCTTGCTCCGGAACGCCGAAATGCGCAAGCTGATCACCGTTCCGCGCGCCTCATTCGAATCCATGATGCGGAAGCGGGCGCGTGCGTCGCTTGCTAAGCTGCGCGCCTCTTGAGGCACATTGTGACCGCTGCCCTTGAAGATTCGGTGCGAATATTTGCCCGAGGATTGCTTGGCATAGGATGCTCCGTACTGCGGCCGCACCGTCGAGCCATCACGAGATTGAGTGGATTATCGCGACCACCTTTGGCGTGGTGAGTTCCGAGGATAAACTTCATTGCCAACCTCCGCCGAGCGCTTTGTAAAGTTGCACGATCGTCAGCGTTTCGTTCAGGCGGATCTGCGATAAGGACAGCTCGGCTGAGAACAAATCGCGATCGGCGTCCAAAGCGTCGAGTTGCGTATCCACTCGACCCCGGTAGCGCAAATAGGCCAGCCGAAGCCGATCTTCAAGCGCGTAAACCAGCGCTTCCTGCCTCACCCGGCTCTCGCGTACCCGCTGATGGGCGATCAGTCCGTTCGATACCTCGGTGAAAGCCGTTTGAATCGTCTTCTCGTATTGCACCAGAGCGTGGTCGCGCTGAGCCTCAGCCAGCCGAACGTTCGATTTCAAACGCCGAGCGGTGAAGATGGGCTGTGCGAGCTGCGGCGCGAGCGTCCAAGCGCTGGTCGGGCCGCTGATCAACCTTGTGAGCTGCGTGCTTTGTCCGCCTAGGAATCCACTCAGTGTGAGCTGCGGGAAATATTGGGCGCGCGCGACGCCGATCTCGGCATTGGCCGCGACCAAATCCTGCTCAGCCGCCCGAATGTCGGGACGGCGTTCCAACAGCGCCGATGTGAGGCCGGCCGGAACTTCTGGCGGGATCTCCTGCGCCGTGAGGCTTTGTCCTCGCGGTACCGGGCCGGGAGGCTCGCCCAGCAACAGATGAATTTGATTTTCAGTTTGTTCGATCTCCTGCTCGATCACCGGAATGGTTTCGGCCGCCGTATCAACCAGTTGTTCGGCCTGGCGCAGATCGAGTAGCGTCCCTACGCCACCCTTTTGGCGCGACTTGGTAAGATCGAGCGACTCCTGGCGCGTCTCGAGAGTATGGTTTGAGATCTCGAGTTCATAATCGAGTTCCCGAAGCGTTAAATACGATGCGACATCGCTGATCAAAGTGGTGATCACCGCCTGGCGATTTGCCTCCGCACTCAGAAGATTCGCGCGCGCGGCTTCCGTCGCCCGTCTCAGCTTTCCCCACAAGTCGACCTCAAAAGAGAGCAGTCCCAGCGACGCTTCCCCAAGAATCTTCGCCGGATCGAAGCCGCCAAAAGATGCGGCCACGCCATCCGTGGGATACCAGTTGTGGCCGTATCCCAAGGACACGCTCACTAGAGTCGCGGGACTGAAGGTGTGCAGAAAGTTTACGTCTCCAACCAATGCGGAATGTTTCGTGAGACCCTGCGTACTCGTGTCGTAGACGCTCCCAAAGAAATTCGGATTTTCTCCGGCGTCCCATTCATGTGAGAAGCGTACGCTCGCGACGGTCTTATCGCTGAAGTGTTGATCCAGCTTGATGTCGAGAGATTGCTGGTTGAACGGACTGGTGGCCGTTGCCACCCAGTTGTGATACAGGTCATACGCGGACGTTCCGATGTTCAAATTTGGAAGCGGAAAAGCCTGAATCAGCTTGGCGCCCACCGGGTCGATCAGATTGCCCGGCGTCGACGGCAAATTTCCCAGGCCGAAGGCAATGTTGGGATTTCCCGGGCTGGCGTACGTGGCGAGGTTGTCGAACGGGATCGGCGCACGCCCGGTCGCGTTGTTCTCCGCGTCCGGATTGCTGGTGTAGGGATCATAGATCTGTCCCGCCGGGTTGGAGCAGATACCGGCTGAATTGAATGTGCCGCCTGCCCGGGAGCACAATTCACCGAAATTGCCGACACGCTCGGCCGCGTCCGGTACGCCGGCCTCCGAAGATGTTGCTCCGGTCAGCGCGCGGATGCCATTAAAGTCGAAAAAGAAGAACGTCTTGTTTTTGAGGATAGGGCCCCCGGTTGTCACGCCGAAGTCGTTGCGAGTCAGATGCGGCTGCGCGAGGCAGGTGGCGTTGGCGAAGAATGAATTCGCGTTGAGAACGTTGTTGCGCAAGAACTCAAACAATTCGCCATGGTATTGATTTGTGCCGGATCGCGTCACCGCGTTGACGATGGCGCCTGCGACACGCCTGGAGCCAGAAACGCAAGATCGAACGGGTTTCGATTCACCAGCGGAAGATCGTTGATCAATTCGCGCGTCAGGGTCTGGCTGATGGTGGCGTCTTCGGAAACGAGCGACGCCTCAGCTGCCACTTTGATGTCTATTTGCTGGCCGGAAACCAGCATGTATGCATTGGCGGTCACCGTTGCGTTGACGTCGACTGCGATACTCGGCACGTCGTACGGCACAAGGTCGGGAGCGTTCACCTTCAGTGAATAGTTACCTGGAGGAAGCGAGCGGAAGAGATAGCGGCCCTCGCCATCGGTTTTCGCCGTGCTGCGCGTGTCCCGATCGATATCGGTCAGCCTGACTTCGGCCCCCTGCACGACGCCACCTGAAGGATCCACCACGACGCCGACCACAGACCCGGTATACAGTTGCGCCCAAGAGAGCAGGGAATAGCTAAACATGAGCGATGCCGTTCGGATCATCATGTAAGCCGCCCATTTAGCTCCGATGCCTCTATCGTGGCTTCAGAATTGGAAGCTGTCAACAGCGAACCGTACTGAAATCGAAAATCGGCGGATGCGGTGGCGCGCACGTTTTCGATGCTTCGGGGATGCGTTGGGCATCGTGAATATTGCGTGAAGTTTCTCAAGAGGCATGCCGACAAAATACAAGCCGAGACTGGAATGTGATCTCGTTTACTTTCCGCGCGCTTGCGCAGGGTGGAAACCGACGGGGTTGGCTAACCCAAAAGAGGTACGGGGACGCAGCATTCCGGGGTTACGCAAAGATCCTTCCATGTCGTGATGATCCCGCGTCTCTTCTGTCGCATAACTGATGATGGCCCTTGAAGAGTCTTCAAGACTGAAAAGGAGAACATCATGCTTTTAGGTGCGTTTACTCTGTTTCACGTCGTGCTGAGCCTGGTTGGGATCGGTACCGGTTTCGTGGTCGTATACGGACTTCTGGCGTCGAAACGCTACGACGGCTGGACCAAACTGTTTCTGGCCGCCACGGTGGCTACCAGCGTAACCGGCTTCCTGTTCCCGGTTCATAAGTTTCTGCCGTCCCATGGACTTGGCATCGTGTCATTAATCATTTTGCTGACAGCCATTCTGGCACGCTATCGTTATCGGCTCGCGGGCGGATGGGGGCGTACTTACGCGATTACCGCCGTAATTGCGCTCTACCTGAACGTGTTTGTGCTGATCGTTCAACTCTTCGAGAAAGTGCCCGCTTTGAAAGCGCTCGCCCCGACGCAGTCCGAGCCGCCATTTCAATTGGCGCAACTCGCGGCCCTTGTGATTTTTGTCCTTGTGGCTATTCGGGCCGCCATAACGTTTCACGGCGAGCCGCTCCACGCCGCCTGAACGTTCGGGCTCTGAATCTTTTTCGACTGAACGGAATCCAATTGAGGAAAAGGATGGAAATGCTGAGCCCTATCGTTGGTCTTCATCACGTCACCGCGATCGCTTCCGATCCTCAAGCGAACCTGGATTTTTACACAGAGGTTCTGGGTCTCCGCTTCGTGAAACGCACCGTCAATTTCGACGATCCGGGGACCTATCACTTCTATTTCGGCGATGATGCCGGTTCGCCTGGAACCATCCTGACATTCTTTCCTTGGCCTCATGCCACTCGTGGCCACTCCGGCGCGGGCGAAGTTATAAAGACTGCCTTCAGCGTTCCGGCTGCGGCGCTCGAATATTGGCAGGAGAGATTAACCGATCGTGGTCTTCTCGTTGAACGGACAGGACAACGATTCGACGAGCAAGTGCTGACCTTTCCCGATCCCGATGGCCTGAAGATTGAGATCGTGGCCCACGCCGATGCTGGTGCGGTCAATGCCGCACGTTTTGCGTCAGTTCCACCGGAGCACGCGATTCAGGGCTTTTTCGGCGTCACGCTGCTGGAGCAGAACGCAGACCAAACCGCAGCCATCCTGAACGTAATGGGATTTCAGAAAATCGGTGAGGAGGGCAACCGCCTTCGCTTCTCCGCCCAAGGCCATGCGCTCGGAAATCACATCGATTTGCTGGTCGATCCAACTGCGAAATTCGGACGCTCCGGCGCTGGGTCGGTGCATCACATCGCATTTCGCGCCAAGGACGATGCCGCCCAAAGAGAGTGGCGACAGGAACTGGCCAAGCATCTGGATGTAGCGCCTGTCATGGACCGCACTTATTTCCATTCGATCTACTTTCGTGAGCCGGGAGGCGTACTTTTCGAACTTGCAACGGACCCGCCCGGATTCGCTCTGGATGAACCGATTGAATCTCTTGGCGAGGACCTTCGCATTCCTTACTGGCTGGAGGCGAAGCGCAGCCTGATCGAACAGAGACTCGCTCCCGTCACTCTACACAAGAGCCTTCCGCCGATCGAACTTCAGACTGAAGCGGGAGCCACGGTATGAGCAGCGATCTCCATCGGGACGGCCCCGTTCGGCAGTTTGGTAAGCCTCTGGCGGAGGCCTCCGGAGCCGTTATCCTGTTGCACGGGCGCGGGAGTTCAGCGGAGGACATTCTGACGCTCGCCAGCGATCTGTTTCTTCCGCAGCTTGTGTACTTGGCGCCGCAGGCGGTTGGAAACAGCTGGTATCCCAACTCGTTTCTAGCGCCCGTCGCTCAGAATGAACCTTGGCTCACGTCCGCGCTCGATAAGGTAGCCACTACCGTGCAGATGGCGAACCACGCCGGCATCCCAGCGGACCGCATCGTTATTGCAGGTTTTTCGCAAGGGGCTTGCCTGGCTACTGAGTTCGTAGCCAGCCATCCTCGGCGATATGCCGGATTGATTGCGTTCAGCGGAGGCCTGATCGGCCCACTTGGCGCGGACTTAGCGCACAAAGGCAATCTGGCCCGCACCCCCGCCTTTCTTAGCTCCGGTGATCCTGATCCGCACGTTCCCTGGCAGCGGGTGCAGCAGTCCGCAAGAATCCTCGCTGAGATGGGAGCGGCGGTGACATCCAGGCGCTATCCAAACCGTCCGCACACGATCAGCAGTGAGGAAATTGAACTTGCAAGAAAGCTACTTTATGATGCATACGGCACGAACGCCAGCTGCCCGGACCCTCGGGTCGCAGTTGGATAGCGAGTCCGACGACTCGTCCCAAGGGGCTGGACGAAAAAGCCGTCGAATGCGTGCAGCAGTGGCGTTTCGACCCTGCCACCAGCCACGGTGAACCAGTTTCCACGAAGGCCATAATCGAGGTGACTTTTCGGCTGCTTCATCATTAACCGGCCTTACCCGGTTTACATATAATGGCTGTGCGGAGTGCTCTATGAAGCTGCTGATTCTGGCTGCTTTGTCCATTGGGCTTGGATTTAGCCAGAGCGACGACTGCGATACCCTGGACCAGTGCCAGGAAGCCCTCCAAGCGAATCGGCGAAGTTCCCTCCTTCACTTCCGAATCGGTGAAATCTACTTTCTGCAACGCAACTACCAGACCGCCTACAACGAATTGCGCCAATCGCTCAATGGAGATTTGCAACCCCGATGGACCGAAGTGTGGGCCCACGTCGACCTGGGAAAAATTTTCGACGTGAGCGGCCAGCGAGATCGAGCTATCAATGAATATCGGCAAGCCCTTAAGACCAAGGACAACACGCGAGGCGCACTGGACGAAGCGGCCAAGTACATCGTAGCTCCGTACAAACTCAACTGACAGCGAATCGCGACTACTCGGCGGAGACACAGATTTCTCCCGCTAACTGCCGGATTGCCCGAAGCCTTCTCCCCGTTCGTGGCATCCTACGTTGTGTAACTTCCAATCAGGAGAACGAAATTGTCCGCGGTCATTGACGTCAACCCCCTGGAGAAGTTTTCCCTGGAACCGCTGCCAACGGCCGATTCCTGTCTATTGGTCATCTTCGGAGCGTCCGGAGACCTCACCCGCCGCAAGTTGATTCCAAGCCTCTATAACCTGGCGTGCGTGGGCTGCATGAATCCTCAGTTCGAAGTCCTGGGCATTGGGAGAACCGAGATGAGCTCGGAAGAGTTCCGCGCCAAGCTGCGCGAGAGCGCCTCGCAATCCAGCGACACCCGCGACTTCAGCGAATCCCGTTGGAAGGAATTTGAGCAGCGCTTGCACTACTTTGTGGGCGATCCCGCGAACGATCAATTTTACCCCCGGCTGCGAGAGTGCCTGGGTGAGATGCAGAAATCGGTGTCCAATCCGAATCATTTGTTCTACGTTTCAACTCCCGCCTCGGTGGCCGGTCCCGTCGTGGACGGCTTGGCGCGCGCTGGTATGAATCATGGCGAGGGCGGCGGCTGGGCGCGGATCATTTTGGAGAAGCCGTTTGGTCACGATCTGAAATCGGCGCAAGAATTGAACGCGATCGTTCACAAATCGTTTGACGAGAAAGATGTGTTCCGGATCGATCATTATCTGGGAAAGGAAACGGTCCAGAACATTTTGGTATTCCGCTTTGGCAACTCGCTGTTTGAGCCTGTGTGGAACCGCAACTATATCGATCACGTGGAAATCACGGCCGCCGAAACTGTGGGCGTGGAAGGCCGCGCCGGCTTCTATGAAGAAACGGGGGCTTTGCGGGACATGATGGCTAATCACTTGCTCCAATTGCTCGCCCTTACGGCCATGGAACCGCCCATTGAGTTTGAGGCGGATTCGGTGCGCGGGCAGAAGGTGCAGGTGCTGAAATCCATACGTCCCATGACGGTGGAGGAAGTGGCGAAGCGAACCGTTCGCGGACAATATGGCCCCGGCGAGATCGGCGGAAACCATGTCCCCGGCTATCGCGAGGAGCAGGGCGTGAAGAAAGATTCGTTCACGGAGACCTTCGCCGCCGTTGAGTTCTACGTGGACAACTGGCGATGGGCCGGCGTGCCATTCTACATTCGCACCGGCAAGCAGCTGCCGCGGCAGGCTTCGGAAATTCGGGTCCACTTCAAACGCACCCCGCAAGCGCTCTTTTCCGCCACGCCTTACGAGCAACTCGGTCCCAATGTGATCACTCTGCGCATCCAGCCCGACGACGGAATCAGTATCGCCTTCGACGTGAAGCAGCCCGGTGGTCACATGCGCGCGCTCACCGTGGATGCCAACTTTTCGTATGAAACGGTGTTCGGCTCCAAGGGTCCGCCCGCTTATGAGACCCTTCTGCTCGATTCGATGCGCGGAGAAGCCACGCTCTTCACACGTCACGACGAGGTGGAGGCGGAATGGCGAATTATCACGCCCATCGAAGAGGGCTGGGCGCAATTGCCGGCCCCTGCCTTTCCCAACTACGCCGCTGGGTCGGAAGGGCCGGTGGAGGCCGATGCCCTCATCGCCGGCGATCATCGCGGGTGGCGCCGGTTATCGAAATAGGGACGTGGGCGTAATAGAATAGATCACGGCAATATGAAATTCTTTGCGGTGATCTTACTGTGCGCTTCCCAAATCGCCTGGGCAGCTTCGGGCAAAGGCGCTCTGGACAAATCCACGCTCGAAAACTATCTGAAGCACGTCGAGCTGTACCGCGGCGACGTAACCTTCAAGATCGACGATCCGCAGCCGTCCAGGTATCTGCCCGGCTTTTCGGAAGTGCTGGTGCATCTCATTTTCAACAATGTCGAGAAGGACGAGCTGTTCTATATTTCTTCGGATGGCCAGACCATCATCCGAGGCGACGTCTTCAATCTGGGGAAATCGCCTTTTCAATCCAATCTGGACAAGCTCACTCTGATGGATCAGCCCAGCTTCGGACCGGCTGACGCTCCGGTGACCATTGTCGAGTTTGGCGACTTCGAATGCCCGGATTGCAAGATGGAGGCGCCCATTTTGCGGCACGACCTGACTGACGCGTTTGACGGAAAGGTGCGGGTCTATTTCAAGAATTTCCCGCTCGAATCCGTGCATCCCTGGGCCCGCGCGGCGGCCATCGCCGGACGTTGCGTGTATCAACAGGGGCAACCGGGATTCTGGAAATTCTACGATTGGATCTACGACAACCAAGATCAGATCATGGGAGACAATCTGAACTCGAAGGTCTTGGCTTGGGCCAGCGAGAATGGGATAGACCAAGTCAAGCTAGGCCAATGCATCGATACCAAAGCGACGGAGCCCGAAGTGAATAGAAGTATCGCGGAAGGGCATGCGCTTGGGATTCAAGGTACGCCGACGCTTTTTATCAACGGCCGAAAAATTGGCGGGCTCATGTGGCCCGATCTCCAACTCGTGATTAATAAAGAACTGGAGTTCGCCTCGCAGGCTCACGCTTCAACGAGTCGATGACGTGATCGGGCGCAACGGCGTTGGCATGTCGGCCAGCACATACGCCATTACCGCCATAGCGGCAATGTTGGCCCGCAGATCCTCCAGCTTCACTTTGTCCGTGGTATCGGCGCGGGAGTGGTGCCAATCGAAATAGTGAGTACCCACGGTCCGCAGCGCAAGGCCAGGAACACCCTCCACCATGATGGGGGCGATGTCGGCGCCGCCGCCTCCGGGTTGTATGGACCCGGCATCGATACGGTCGAGCAGTGTTCCGATTTCGCGAACACGGCCCAGCACTGATTGCAGATCGCCGCTTGCGCTCAGGCCAAAGCCCACTGGTTTTTCCGAGCCACCATCCATTTCAATCGCCGCCACGTGATTCCGGACAGTGTCTCCGGCCCACGTGCGATACGCCTCACCGCCCGCGCCTCCATTTTCTTCGTTGGTCCAGAAGACCACCCGCAGTGTTCGCCGGGGCGTGAGTCCCAGCGCATGGATAATGTGCGCGGCTTCAAGAGCGGTGATGCATCCGCTGCCGTCGTCCTGCGCGCCGGCGCCTACGTCCCAGGAATCCAGATGTCCTCCGATCACCACCACTTCGTCCGGCCTCTCGCGACCCGGAATTTCGCCGATGACATTGGCTGAATCGGCTTCGGGCAACGTGTGCGCTTCCATCTCCAAGTGCGCCACCACTGAGTTTCCCGCATCCGTCAGTCGTTGGATCAACAGCGCATCTTCGATGGTGACCGCCGCGGCGGGGACCCGAGGGAATCCGTCGGCATATTCCAGGGAGCCGGTGTGCGGCGATTGAATGCTCATAGGAGTTATGGAGCGTACCAGCACCGCCACCGCTCCCAGGCGTGCGGCGCGCGATGGCCCTCCGGTGCGATAGGCGACCGTTCGATTGTAGTTTTCAAAAGGCACGTTGAACAGAACGATCTTGCCTTCGATACCCGCGCGGCCCTTCTTTTCCAGGTCTTCGAAGCTTGATACCGGCACCACTTCAGCGGTAATCCCTCGCTTCGGGGTGGCCACGCTTCCGCCGAGACCCAGGATGCTGAGCGGCTTGTTGACGGGCTCCAGCAGAGAGGCGCTCTCGTTACCTCGCACCCAGTGGGGAACCTTGACGCGCGGCGTCACTACGTGAGTGAGCCCATCCGCTTTCATCTGCGCAGCCGCCCATGTCACCGCCTTTTCGAGCGCCGGTGACCCGCTCAACCGATTGCCGATGCGATCGCACAGATACGCCAGTTTCTCCATGCCGCCCTGGTCGGCAAGTGAGGCGTCGATGAGTCTGGACGCGCTGTCGCGATACTGCTCCGCTAAGGTATCGGTGTTCTGGGCGAAAAGCGATGCCGCCAGCGCCGAACCCGCTAGAAATGTGATCGCCCGCTTACTCATCGTGGCCGCTCCTGCAGCCATTCGCTCAATCGAAAGCCATGCTGCTGCATTACCTGTCGCGCCTGATCCAGCGCTTCCGGCAAAACATAGAAGAAAGCGCCCACCCGCTCGCTGCGAAAGATTACGCCGCCGCTGTACCGGTCGGTTTCGACGGCGTAATCCACACCCGATGCGGTGAAAGCCGATTCCAGCTGCAAAGCCTCCTGCAGTTTCTTGGCGATGTAGACCAGATCCATCTCTCGCTCTCCAAAGAAATCGGCTTCACGGCGCATCGGCAGAAGGTTACGCTCCCATGCCCTTCACTCTGGCCGAAAACGTCTCATAAGCTTTCGGATTGGCCTTGTTCATGTTATCGATCAAAGCTTGCGCCATGGTCTCCAGGTTGGAGAGATAGTTGGGATTGCCCATCGCTTTGCGAGTGTCGGCGATGGTGCCTTTGGTCTTTTCCCAAACGAAGAGCATCTCGCCCGCGCTCTGCAGAAACAGTTCTTTGTTGACCGCGCCGGACGTGACGAACGACGCCGCCATGTCCCAATAGCTGGTGACCATGCGGTAATAAGAATCCTGGTCCGATCCGGGCGGACATGCGGCCTGATGCTCAGCCGCGTTGCTGGCCTTATAGCCAAAGAGCCAGCCTCTCGCTTTACGCATGCGGTCTTCGCGGCGCAACTCGTAAAGCTTCAGAATGACATCCACGTCATGGTGTGTAGGTTTATCCATATATGGAACAGTGTAATCGGAGACAGAGCGTGGTTCCAAGTGAAGGGCGCGCCCGCGCTGTGCGATAGCATTGTGTCATGTACTCTTGTGCAGTGCACAAAGCGTTCCTCATGGCTTTCCTCGTAGTGACGATGGCAACGACATTCCAAGCGGCAACCAGCTTCCAATCGGGCGAAGTCCTCAGTGTCACCGCCGGCAGGGGGCTGGATGGCGTTGCCACCCATCGCTTCGCCATCTTTACGATTCAAATCGGCGATGTCATCTACACCGGTAGCGGAAAGCGCATCAAGCATTCCACCGACGATTACCAGGAAGGGCTCAACCCTGGCGACACCATCCAAGCCGCTATCAGTGGCGACGAGCTAATCTTGCGGAAGCCCAACGGGGGCGAATTGAAGACCAAGATCGTCAAACGGGCGCGAGCACAGTAACAAGATTACCCTTCGGCTTCCCAGCGGAAGCGCGCTACGGCCAGGCCGCCAAACGCCAACGCAAACAGAAGCAACACGGCAATGGGAGCCAGAGCGGCTTCGAGTCCCAGGCCCCGCCAGGTCATCGCTTCCAGGCCATCCATGGCCCAGCGGGTGGGCGTCACCAGGGTGAACTTCTGCAGCCATTGCGGGAACAAAAACATGGGTATCCAAGCCCCGCCCAGCATCACGACAATCAGCGTGGCGAAAATGGAGAGGCCGCGCGTGGCCTCCGGCGTTTTACCGATGGTGGCAACCAACATTCCAAATCCAGCCGTCATTAAGGCAAAGGCGGCGCTGACCCCCAGAAAACCCAACATGCTGCCTTCCACTCGCACGCCAAAAACCAGCCGGGCGAAAAGGAAGTTCACCTGCACCACTAAGAACGCGAGAATGGCCGCACTGGTGGCGCGGCTGCCCAGCAAAACTCCGCGCGACAACGGCGCGGCGCGGAACCGTTTCCACAATCCGCGCTGCCGCTGCTGGAGCAATCCGATGCCAACATCGATACCCAGGAAAAGTACAAACTGCACCACCATTCCCGCGAAGGCGTGGGCGTAGCCGTTGTACTTGGTGTTCTGTCGCGCGGTGACGGCTTCGTCGCGCGTGGTGTACGGCATGGATATTCCACGCGACACGCCGCCGGCGGCGCTCCGATCGCCTTGTTGGTTCCAGCGATCCACGCTGCGCAGCAGGTCTTCCAAAGACTTCTTATCTTGCGCCGGCAAATCCTGACTTTGCTCCACCTGGGCCAGCGAATCGTTTACCATGTCGCGCCCGGTCTGGCCATTGAACATTTCCTTGCTCACGGCTTGCATGACATCGCCGGCCAGGACTCCCGACACCATGGCACGCTCGGCAGAGTGCGAAGGATCGAAGAGCACGCCGATCTCGGGCTTCTGCTGCGGGCCGAAGAAGGCGCGTCCGGCGTCCTGTCCGAAATTCGCAGGGATGATCACGGCCACCGCAGCACTTCCCTTCCGCACGGCCGCTCGCGCGTCGCTTGGAGTAGAGGGCTTCACATCGAGCGCCCTTTCTGCGGACAACCGCTTGACGATCTCGGCGGAAATCGAGCTGCGATCCTGGTCCACGGTCAAGACGGTAATCTTGCCCTGGTCCGGGCGGTCGCCCGCGCCTCCCAAAACGTATCCGAAAAAGGAGCCGATGGCGATGGGGATGGCAAAGCTGATCACCAGAGCGCGCCGGTCCACGAAGAACAGCTGCAGGTCTTTCCGCACTAGGGCCCGGAACGGAATCATCATGAGTCGCGCAAGCTCCTTCCGGTGAGCGTCAGGAATACGGTTTCCAGGTCGGCGCGCTCGCTCACCACGTGACGGTAGGGGTGGCCGTGCTCCACCAGCCACTGCAACAGGCGCGGGGTTTCCGTGGCCAGATCCTGAACGCCCACACGCAACGTGCCGGCTTCGATTTTCGCGGAACGAACGCCCGGCAGGGCTTGCAGTTCATCCAGGCGAAGGCCATCCTGCCCACGTTCCAATTCCACGGCCAGCAGGTTCGTTACCGGCAGCAGACGATAGAGGCCTTGCAAAGTGTCGTTCGCCACCACCTCGCCGTGGTCGATGATCACGACGCGATCACAGAGCCGTTCAGCCTCTTCCATGTAGTGGGTGGTGTAGACCAGGGTTTTGCCGCGCTGCTTCAGAACTTCGAGGTTATCGAATATGGCATTGCGGCTCTGGGGATCAACCCCCACAGTGGGCTCGTCTAGCAGGAGGATCTGCGGGTCGTGCAGGAGCGCGGCGGCCAGGTTGAGACGGCGCTTCATGCCGCCACTGTAGTTCTTGACGCGTTCCTGGGCGCGATCCGCCAGGCCCACCAACTCCAGCGCTTCGCCGATCGCACGCTGCGCGGCCGGTCCATCCAGGTCATAGAGAGCCGCGAAGAGCTCGAGGTTGGCTTGCGCGGTCAACTCGTCGAAGAGTGCGAGATCTTGCGGTACCAGCCCGATGCGCCGCTTGTTGGGATCGGTATCGCCGGACAAAGTCCGCCCCTCGATGCGCACCGAACCGGAGTCGGGACGAAGCAACCCGGCGGTCATGGAGACGGTGGTGGTTTTGCCCGCGCCGTTGGGGCCTAAAAGTCCGATGATCTCCCCGGCGCCGGCTTCGAGTGAAACGCCGTTCACCGCCACCAGATCTCCGTAGCTTTTCTTCAGGGCATCAACTTGCAGCATTAGCCGAAATACCAGCGTCTCACGTATATTACGCTGCGTCCCGGAGGAATGTTCAACCCCATGGCAAAAGCCAGTAGGAGGAGCTCCACCATCCGACAAGCTTGCGTTGTACGAGAAGCTGGTGGCCACTAAGTTCAACGGCCACATGTTCAGCCACCTGACGAAAGAGGGCAAGCTGGCGCTGCGGTTACCGGACGGAAAGCGGGAGGCGTTTCTTAAGAAGTACAAGGCCAAGTTATGTGAGGCCTATGGAAGGGTTCAGCCCGAGTACGTCGAGGTGCCCGATTCGTTGCTTAGCTCGACACGCGAGTTGAAGAAATTCTTCGACTGTAGCTATGAGTACGTAGGCTCGTTGAAGCCGAAGGCCACGACAAGAAAGAAGAACAGCGCCTAGGACGATCGTCGCACGGTCAGCGGAACGGACGACGCTTCGCGCCTAGTGCCGCCAGCGCTAGGCTCGCTCTGGTGCTTGGCGCGGCTTGGCTTGACCACCGCTCGCGCGACGATGGCCTTGACTTCGTATTCGTAAATCCCGAAACGGGGAGCCTGCCTGTTTCCGTCACCCGGCAGTGGTTCGGCAATTACCTTCTTGGCGGTGATTTCCCACTCACCTTCGATAACTTCGCCGATTTCTTTGTTGGAGCGGCTGTGGATCGTTTTGATGGATGTCACGTTCGTTCCTCTCGACTTACTTGTGCCGGTAAGTGATTCGGCCTTTGGTGAGGTCATAGGGCGACAGTTCGAGCGAGACCCGGTCCCCGGTCATGATCTTGATGCGGTTCCGGCGGAGTCTCCCGGCCATGCTCGCCAGCACCGGCTGGCCCGCGTCGAGTTCGACGGTGAACATTCCGGCCCTGAATTTTTCGACCACTTTTCCCATTACTTCGATAGCGTCTTCTTTTGGCAAATGATTCTCCTTCAGTATTCAGCTAACACGATTGGAGCAGGCGGCAGAGTAGCCGCCGCCCGCACCACACTAACGGGTCTTCTGCTTACCAGCGGCTGTTACTGCGCCCGCCGCCCCGGTTTCCACCGCCGCCACCACCCGCTCCACGCTCCGTCTTCGGACGGGCTTCGTTCACGTTGAGCGCTCGGCCATCGACGTCCCTACCGTTGAGTCCGCTGATTGCGGCGTTGCCTTCCGAATCGACGCTCATTTCGACGAAGGCGAAACCTCGGGCTTGCCCGGTGTCGCGATCCGTGACGATATTGACGCGGTCGACGGTACCATATGAATCAAACATGGAACGAAGCGTATCTTCGGTCGTTCCGAAACTGAGATTACCAACAAAAATATTTTTCATCGTTTCCTTCTGAATTTGCAGAGCAGCGAATCAGGCACGATCGGACAACGGGCGGTTAGACCGAACGATGAGGGACGATGCGAAAATTTGCGGAACTTCAAAGACACCTTCAGTGTAGCACGAGTCCGGTTCGGGGCTGGTTCCGGGTGGGTAGAGCGGAAACGCATCAGGCGATTTTTTTGTGCGCGGTGGCGCTTTTCTTTCAGACGATATTATTCACTTGACGAAGTCACCCTCTTGCCGTAGACTTGATCCATGGTTGAGCTAATCGTCAGTCCTTCAGAGACTTGGACGATTTCTCCTGCTTCTGTTTGTCCTTCAAAATCTGGCGAAGTTCACGCTTCAGGTTCGCTGCTAGTTTGCGTGTCGGAATTCGGCTCAACGGATTGTCTTTCGGAGGTTTGGTAGCCATGACCCTAGTCGATGTTAACTCCATGTTCTCTACTGACGACAAGTGCCGCGAACTGCTGAAAAAATTGCGCTGGCCTGACGGGGTGAAGTGCCTCCGTTGCGGCGGACCAAACTGCTTTGAGGTATCTAGCTACAAGTACGAATGCCGCGAATGCGCTTATCAATTCACCATTACCGCGCAGTCGATCTTTCACGATAGCCACCTGCCGTTGACGACTTGGTTTCTCGCCGTGCTCTTGATCGTGGAAGCCAAAAAGGGAATCTCCGCGAAACAACTTCAGCGCACGCTCGGCGTGGCCTATAAGACCGCGTGGTATCTCTGTCATCGCATCCGCAAGGCGATGGAGGAACAAGGACCACGCCCATTGATGACTACGGCTACTGAAGTGGATGAGACCTATGTCGGCGGCAAAAGCCACGGCATCACTGGGCGCGGTGCGAAGAACAAAGAAATCGTGATAGGCATTCGTGAACGCAAAGGAGAATTGCGTTTCTTCCGCGCCGAAGACGTGACTTCCGGCACTCTGGGCAAATACATCCGAGAGAACATCGATGAAGACGTGGACGTGCTGATTACCGATCAATTCAGAAGCTATGGCCCTGCCGCTGGAATGCGCAAGCACGAGACGGTCAATCACGGCGCTGGCGAGTACGTGCGCGGAGACATTCACACGAACACGATTGAATCGGCCTTCTCGCTCCTGAAGCGCGGCATCATCGGATCGTGGCACAAGGTTAGCGCTAAGCATCTTCCGGCCTACCTGAATGAAATGACATTTCGATTCAACCGCCGCAAGAACTCCGATTTGTTCGTGGACACCCTGAAGCATATGATTACTGCCGATCCGTTAACGTTTGAGAAATTGACAGCATAGATTATTTGTCTATCTCCTCTTCGATTAAATCGTTAAGAAGTTTGGTTTGCCTGACGCCCCATAAAGTCCCAAACGACTCTTCCCACTGTTGTATCTTGGCAGATGGAACACGAGTGAGCGGCTGAGCAGGGGCCTGAAGATGGGATGGCGTGGTTGCGGTCTGATCGATGATGGTGGAGTTATGCAGCGAAACGATAGTCGTATACTTTCCGCACCATTCGATACGTTCCTTCGTTAGGGCAATTATGTAGGCCGCTAACAACTCGGTTCTCTTGAGATCGCGAACCGCTGATAGCTCGCCCATGATGCTTAGCGCGAAGTGCGCGCCAGCGCCTACTGCCGTGTAGGGGAATGCTCGCCTAAGGGTAGATCCAGAAGAGACAAACATACATGTCTGCCAACTGGTATACGCCCCGATCAAAACGTCTATTTTGGGAGGAGAGTTGGCAGCAGCTAACGGAAAAATGTGCTGCTCGTGAAACGTATGGAGCTTCCCCGCCATAAATTCCTCTAGCGCCATTTGCCCCCCGGTCGTTGGAATACCCTTCATCGCGTGCGCAAAAAACGAATCAAGATAACCAGCATCCCCAGACCCGGTGAAGGCGCAAACCATTGGGGGCGGCGGGGGATTTTCTCCGGTCTGAATACCTCCATGGAACGTGAATATCTTTTGCTGCGATCTTTTGAAATACTGATCACTTTCCTGCGAATCGGCAGCGATCACAATTCCATCCGAAGCTAACATACCGATACAGATGGTCATACGTCTCCTGTCTGGCGGAGGCCGCATGATTCCCAGATCATGCCTGACGCGCGGCCTCAGTGCCCCAAGCATAAGGCACCTCGCCCAACTTCGTCAAGTGAATAATCTCGCTTTCAGAAAATTGGCGAACTTCCGGCGAAGATGCGCCCGGCGGCTTAAATCACACGGCCCGAGCATAAAGGGGCGTGTCAAGGGAACGGCGGTTCGGGGTGCGGAAGGGGTTGATTTTGCTGGGGGCAGGGAGGTGTGATCGGCGGTGAATGCTCTCAGCGGGGCAATCCAGGCGCGGTTGGCTGGAATCAACTCGTTCTTCACATAGTGCAGTCGCACTATGTGAGGCCGGACTGCGCAATCTTCAAAGTGTAGCGACACGGCCTCCAGCGTTGTTGCGGAGCTCTTCCCAAGTTTCCGCTTGGGTGAAGATGGCATGGCCGAGTGCGCGGGCATAATATCCACTTTCCTCCGCGTCGCGGATCTCGAAGATGAGCTCCATGCCGAACTCTGAAGGTGCTGGCGGAACAACCGCTGGCTTGCTGGCGAAAGATACCAGTTTATGCTTCGTCCGGCGCTGTTGCTTTTTCGCGGCCGCAAGGATGGCCTCTACGTCGAACCCGTGCTTCGCGGCTTCTCTCTCCCGGGAGCGTCGAACTTCATCAATAATCGGATCCCTCGACATGGATACTCTCAAAATAGCTCTTCCGGCGTGTAGATGACCGGATACTCTCGTCCAAGTTTCCGGCAAGGGCAACCAGCGCCCTCACAATTGATGCATTCGCGATGCTCGCGACGTCCGTCGCGGCCTACAAGGGCATCGCCCCGAGGCGAGATTGTGGGCTGCCGATTAGGAGGCCAACGGTGTCACGCGCCGTCGGAGTTGTACTAAATCAGTACTGAGAGTACGAAGCCAGCAAATGATTGTTATAAAAAAGCTCCAAAAGAAGCGCGATAGCGGTATACTTCTGCCTAAAACGAAAAATAACACGGTCTATAAACATCTGTTTTCATGCGGAGACACCAAACCTGAGTCGCTAGGTTAGAGAGCCCATCGATGAGATCAATTTTCAAAGTATTTGGCAAACTGGCGCTGTGTGGATTAGCGGGACTCGCGCTGCCGGCTGAGACCACGTTCACGACGCTTTACAGCTTCTGCCTCCAAACTGGATGCACGGACGGAGAAACACCCTGGGGACTCGTCCAGGCCGTTAACGGGGACTTGTACGGGACGACCTATGGCTCACTTGATCCAAACGCGGCCAACGGCTACAGCCTGGGGACCGTTTTCAAAATCTCTCCGAGCGGCACGCTGAAGACGGTATACGCTTTTTGTGCCCAAACCGGGTGCCCGGACGGTGAATATCCCCCTGCTGGGTTGGTCCAAGGCGTCAACGGCGAGTTGTATGGGACAACCCAATACGGTGGGGACAACGCCGGGCCATTAGGCGTTGGCGGCGGCACGGTCTTCAAAATCTCCCCGGCCGGCAAGTTGACGACGCTGTATGACTTCTGCGCCCAAAGCGCATGTAAGGACGGCCTATACCCCATCGCCGGGCTGGTTCGGGCCGCCAATGGAGACCTCTATGGGTCCACCTCCGCGGGTGGGCTTTACTCCTACGGCACGATCTTCAAAATCACTCCGAACGGCACATTGACGACGCTATACAGCTTCTGCTCAGAAGGAGGCGCGTGCACAGACGGCCAATATCCTGTTGGGGCGCTGATCCAGGCCAGAAATGGGTACTTGTATGGGACTACTTCGGAAGGCGGCGGGACCACGAGCAACGGAGGCACGATCTTCAAAATCACCACCAGCGGCAAGCTGACGACACTGTACAGATTTTGCGCCCAAGCCAATTGTTCAGACGGCGCTAACCCCAACGGGTTGGTACAGGCAGCGGATGGAGACTTCTACGGTGTAACCCAATCCGGAGGTACCCATAACACTTTCCCCCCAGCCGGCCTTGCCGGAACGATCTTTAAAATCACGGCGAGTGGCAAGCTGACAACGCTATACAACTTCTGCGCCGAAACGAACTGCGCGGACGGTATACGGCCCAACCCGACGCTCCTGCAGGCTACAGACGGGGACCTCTACGGGACAACGGTATATGGAGGGGCCTACGGCCCCCTCTATGGCACGGTCTTCAAAATAACCCCGGGTGGCACCCTCACAACGCTACACGGCTTCTGTGCCCAAAGCGGATGCCCAGACGGTTACGGCCCGATATCGGGGCTGATTCAAGCTACTGATGGGGACTTATATGGGACCGCCTCGGAAGGTGGCGCCAACCCGTCGCCCGACTACAGCGGCGGAACGGTATTCAGGCTCTCGGTAGGTTTAGAGCCGTTCGTGAAAACACTGCCGGTGATCGGCACTACGGATTCCAAGGTCGACATTCTGGGGAATGACCTGATTGGCGCCACTAGCGTCAGCTTTAACGGAACGCCAGCGGTCTTCGAGGTGGTTTCGAATTCTGAAATAACAACCACGGTGCCCACAGGAGCGACCAGTGGGACAGTGGAGGTGGTAACGCCCGAGCGCACGCTCAAAAGCAACGTGCGCTTCGAAGTGTCGCCATAAAAGGGGCGATCTCCGACCTCCACGTCCGAGAGAAATTGCATGGGCTTCCTGCACCACAAGGAAGAACATCGTGCTCGCGCCGGACGCCACCAAGCTCGCCACCACCAAAGAAGACGAACTGCACTGGCTGGCGCTGTGCCTGATTCCGGGGCTGGGAACGGTCAAGGCGGGGAAGCTCATCGCGCAGTTCCGTTCGCCGCAAGCGATCTTTCGGGCTTCGCGGTCTGAACTCGAATCGCGCGGGTTGTCGGGTAGCGTGGCGCAAACCATCGCGAGCGGATGCACGTTCGATGACGCGGTCGACCAACAGCAGAAGATGTTGGAAACGGGAACGGCGTTGGTTCCCATCTCCGATGCCGCCTATCCAGCCCGCCTTCGCGAAATCTTCGATCCGCCGATTGTGCTGTTCGCACGCGGAAGATTAGATTTGTTGCAATCGATTCTGCTGGGCGTGGTGGGTACCAGGCGTCCTACTGCGTATGGAATGGCCGCGGCGGAGCGTCTGGCCGCGGATCTGGCGCAAGCGGGGCTCGCGATTGTGAGCGGCATGGCGCGCGGCATCGATACGGCGGCTCATCGCGCGGCGCTCGATGTCGGGGGCGACACGGTGGCGGTATTCGGCTGCGGCGTGGATCTTATTTATCCGGCGGAAAATCGGAAGCTCGCGTCCGAGATCGTAGAGAAGGGACTCATCATTTCCGAATTTCCCATGGGCTCGCCCGCATATCCTCAGAACTTTCCGATACGCAATCGCATCATCAGTGGTGTGGGCGTTGGGGTCCTGGTGGTGGAGGGGGCGCAGTACTCCGGTTCGGCAATTACCGCAAAAATAGCCCTGGATCAGCAACGCGAGGTCTTTGCCGTCCCGGGAAATATCACGTCCAAAATGAGTTGGGGACCCAACCTGCTGATCAAGCAGGGAGCCAAGCTGGTTCAAGAGTGGAACGACGTGCTGGTGGAGTTGCCCACCGACACGCGGCGCGCCCTGATCGGCAAGGCGCAAGCCCGGCTCGGAGTTATGTCATTGGAACTAAATGAGGAACAGCCCGCGCTGCCGCCGGAGCTGGGCACGGCCAGCCGGCTGCTTCTGCATAAGTTGAAGCCGGACATCCCCATCCAGCTGGACCAACTGCTTGAATCTTCCGATACCCTCACCTCATCAGAGGTAATTGCCGCGCTGTTTGAACTTGAGCTTTTAGGCCTTGCGCGACAACTCCCCGGTAGGAACTTTGTTAAAGTGTGGTAGAACTCAAACATAGTAACTGAACTGGTACTTAGACTGTAAGCATTCTTACGATTCAGGAAGACCATGGCAAAATCTCTCGTCATCGTCGAATCGCCGACGAAGGCGAAGACGATCGGCAAATATCTCGGTAAGCAATTTGTCGTGAAGGCTTCGCTTGGCCACGTCAAGGACCTGCCTAAGAAAAATCTCTCGGTGGACGTCGAGAAAAACTTCGAACCCCACTACGAAGTCATCGAAGGCAAGAAGAAGCTGATCGCGGAACTGAAGGCGGCGGCCAAGGGCGTCGACTCCGTTTATCTGGCGGCTGACCCGGATCGCGAAGGCGAGGCCATCTGCTATCACCTGCAAGAGGAACTGAACGGCTCGAAGAAGGGCCCGAAGTTCTATCGGGTGATGTTCAACGAGATCACGGCGAGCGCCATTAAGAAGGCGTTCGAAAAGCCCGGATCGGTGAACCTGCACCTGGTGGACGCTCAGCAGGCGCGACGCGTTCTAGACCGGCTGGTGGGCTACAAGATATCGCCGTTGCTGTGGGACAAGGTGCGGCGCGGGCTTTCGGCCGGCCGCGTGCAAACCGTCGCGCTGCGGCTGATTGTGGACCGCGAGCGCGAAATCCGCGCCTTCATCAAGCGGGAATACTGGACCATCGACGTCCAGCTCAACGCCAAGAAACCGCCGGTGCTGACGGCGCGCTTCACGAAGAAGAACGACGGAGGGATCGAACTCCCGGACGAAGCCACCACCAAGAGTCTGCTGGATCAGTTGGATGGCGCCAAGTATCTGGTCCACTCCGTTTCGACGAAGGAAAAGAAGCGTAACCCGGTTCCTCCGTTTATTACATCCACGTTGCAGCAGGAGGCTTCGCGCAAGCTACGGTTCAGTGTCAAACGCAGCATGATGCTGGCGCAGCGGCTTTATGAAGGCGTGGAGCTGGGCGCGGAAGGGTCGGTTGGTCTCATTACTTATATGCGTACCGATTCCACTCGCGTGTCTCAAGACGCGTTGGATGAAGTTCGCGGGCTGATTAAAGATCGCTACGGCGCCGACTTTGCTCCGGCATCGCCCAACGTCTATAAGAGCAAGAAAGACGCGCAGGACGCGCACGAAGCCATACGGCCGTCGTCGGCCAAGCGCACTCCCGAAGATCTCGCGCCCTATCTTCAGGAAGACGAATTGAAGCTGTACCGGCTGATCTGGATGCGCTTTGTGGCGTCGCAGATGACGCCCGCCGTGTTCGATCAGACCACCATCGATGTAGCGGCCAAGGGCAAGGACGGCGCAACCTATATGTTCCGCGCCACCGGAAGCGTGCCGAAGTTCAAAGGCTTCCTCGAAGTCTACGAAGAAGGTAAGGACCAGAAAGATTCGGACGACGACGAGAAGAGACTGCCGCTGGTGACCGAAGGCGAGGAGTTGCGCTTCAAGGGGATTGAGCCGGAGCAGCATTTCACCGAACCGCCGCCGCGCTTCAACGAAGCGACGCTGGTGAAGGAGCTGGAATCGGATGGCGTGGGCCGTCCGTCGACTTACGCTTCGATCCTTTCGACCATTCAGGAACGCGAATATGTGAAGAAAGACGGCGGCAAGTTTGTACCCACTGAGTTGGGCATGGTGGTAACCGATCTGCTGCTTGAAAACTTCCAGAACCTTTTCGACATCACGTACACGGCTCGCATGGAAGAGGAGCTGGACGAGATCGAAGAAGGGAAGATGGATTGGCGCGAGGCCATGTCGGAGTTCTACGAGCGATTCCAGAAAGATCTGGAACACGCCGAACGCCACATGACCGACATCAAGCGCATGGAGGAGCCCACCGGCGAGGCTTGCGAGAAATGTGGCAAGCCGCTGGTGATCAAGTGGGGCAAGTTCGGTAAGTTTATCGCTTGTACCGGATACCCGGAGTGCTCCAACACGCGCGAGCTGCCGCCCGATCCGGCCAGCGCCGAAGGATTGAGCGAGCAGGATGCTCAGGAGTACTGCGAAAATTGCGGCCGCGAGATGGTGCTCAAGAAGGGACGCTTTGGGCAGTTTTACGCCTGTTCCGGATACCCGGATTGCAAAACGACGAAGCAGATTGGCGGGACGCAGAAGAAGTCCGATGTTCCGCTCGAGGAAAAGTGCCCTCAATGCGGCAGCAATCTGGTGCTGAAGAACGGGCGATTCGGCGAGTTCACGGCGTGCAGCACGTATCCGAAATGCAAATACGTGAAGCAGAAGACCATCGGTGTTCCGTGCCCCAACTGCACGGAAGGCGAAGTGGTGGAGCGGCGGTCGAAGCGCGGGAAGACGTTTTATGGCTGCAACCGGTATCCCGAATGTTCGTTCGTCGCGTGGGGCAAGCCGATTCAGGAGAAGTGCCCGGACTGCGGATCAAGCTACCTGATCGAAAAGTGGCCGAAGGCGGGTGCCGTGGCGCAATGTCCGAACGGGGAATGCAAGTTTAAGAAGCCGCTGGCGGTGCCGGTGGAAGTGACGGCGTAACGCTCGAATAGACCGGTGCCAGTTGGAGTTGCTCGGCAATGTCCTCGAGCGTGGCGGTTTTCCCAGTGTGGTAACGTAATCGTTCCGGCGCTACGCGCTGCTGGATTATCCATCCCAGCGCCCGTGTGTCTGGACAGGCGGCAGTTTTCTGACACTCCCTTGCCCTCTCGTTCATCTCAAAATCGGAGGTAGCGGAGTAGTTGGTGAGACGTCCCTGAAGAGGGGACTGTCCTAGATCCATTGGTACAATGACGCACGGACTACTCAATGGACAGGACAGGCGCACTCAAACAGATTGATGACATTCTCGCGAGGATCGCCGTGCTACTCGGTCGCTTTCAGTATGCGGACCGTTCCGATATGACGCCCGAAGCCGCATCTGAAGCGGTTGCGCTCATGACATCGGCAATCGAGCGGCTCGCTCCGCCAAACAGTTCCTACCACAAGAATGCTAAGTTTTCGCAGGTGTCCTCCTATTTTCAGGCTTCAGTCAATCCCCTTATTGGGGTGGTGAAAGCCCTTCGAGTCGCATATGAGATGGACTATTTTCAATCTATTCAGGAGTTGATTCATGCGGACATGTTTGCCAACTTCCTGGACATGGCCGATCATCTGCTGGAGCAGAACTATAAGGATGCAGCCGCCGTGCTGTGTGGCTCTGTACTCGAAGAGCATTTGAGGACGCTATCAACGAAAAACGGACTTCCCGTTTTGAAGCCGGACGGCTCACCGAAGAAAACTGAGATGCTCAACTCTGAATTGGCCTCGTCCAACGTCTATTCGAAGCTCGACCTAAAGAATGTGACCGCCTGGCTCGACCTGCGAAACAAAGCGGCGCATGGCCACTACGCTGATTACACGAAAGAGCAAGTCGATCTCATGTCGCAATCGATTCGGGATTTCGTATCTCGCAACCCGGCTTAACCGGAACGATACACATCTGGACAAATTCTCTAGAACGCCCATGCTTAGAGGACAAGGACATGCGAATCAAAACCTTGGGGCAAGAAAGCGTCTATGAGACCCGCGCGACATCCTTCTTGGGACAGTTCAAGCCCCGTTCCAATCCCAGCGACAGTCGTAGCGGCGTTAGCTGCCTGATCCGCAACAATCAGGGCCGGAACAACCTTTTGTGGCCATCATTCAGGTGCACATCTTCGGGCAATGTTCCGCGTAGCGCTATCTCCCGTGCCGCCCGATTGTGCTAAATCGATTCAATAACGAATCGCAAATCTCACCGACGCTGGCGGGGGCGATTCTGGTCAAGTTCGTTTGGGTATACGCGGGGCCTCGTCGCAAGGGCGAGAAGTTCAAGAGCCCGTTGGAGCCGGCCGGTGCCGGCGTAACTGCTCGCTAATCCTCTGGGCCGGGAGTTGATTTCGCCGCCTCAATCTGCTCCAACGCTTGTTTCACGATCTTCGGATGCAGCATAGCGCCGCCATGAAACGGAATCGTCACGCGCAAGGAACCATGTCCGTAGATTCGGTGGCTGCCTTTCGAGCGCAACCGCTCGAAGCCCGCAGCGAGCAGTGCCGACTCGGCGTCTGCCGCCGTCGCGCGGCCGTTTAGGCATTCACCTCGACAGAGGTAGTCAGGATCTCGCGGCTGAGCAGAAAGTCGCGCTCGCCCTCGGGCAACGTTTCCAGGTAGAGCTCGATAGCTTCTTTGATATTTGCGATCGCTTCCTCAAGGGTGTCGCCCTGCGACTGGCAGCCTTTCAGTTCCGGGCACCAAGCGTAGAAGCCATGCTCGTCCTTCTCGATAACCACGCTTGCCTTTCGAGCCATACATCTAGTGTAGCTTTGATGGGAGTAAGGGGTTCGGCGAGTTCACGGCCTGCAGCACGTATCCGAAATGCAAATACGTGAAGCAGGAGACCATTGGCGTGCCTTGCCCCAACTGCACGGAAAGCGAAGTGGTGGAGCGGCGGTCCAAGCGCGGGAAGACGTTTTACGGCTGCAACCGGTATCCGGAATGCTCGTTTGTCGCGTGGGGCAAACCGATCCAGGAGAAGTGCCCGGACTGCGGGTCCAGCTACCTGATCGAAAAGTGGCTGAAGGCAGGCGCGGTGGCGCAATGTCCGAACGGGGAATGTAAGTTTAAGAAGCCGCTGGCGGTGCCAGTGGAAGTGACGGCGTAGACCGCTTGCTGATGCGCGTGGGTCCGAAACCTATTGCGCGGCGGTGCAGTTGATCTCCCACGGCACGCCGTATTGGTCGACCAGCACGCCAAAAAGATCGGCCCAGAAGGTCTTCTGGAGCGGCATTTGCACCGTTCCGTTTTCCGATAGCGTTTCAAAGATGCGCTCCGCCTCCATTCTGTCCTCCAGGTGAAGCAGCATTTGGAAACCCTTGGGCTTTTCATACTGCTCTGGAAACGCATCCGCGCCCATCAAGACGTTGTCGCCGACCGTAAGGGTGGCATGCACGATCTTCCCGCTCCAGGCCGGTGGCACTTGGTCTGCCATCGGCGATTTGCCATACGAGAGCATCGTCAAAATGTTTCCGCCGAAGCATCGTTCATAAAAGTGGAACGCGGCTTCGCACTGGCCATTGAAAGTAAGATGGGGATTCAGTCTCAGCATGGGCGCAGAGATTTATCATACTAATGATCCGGCTCCACGCAGCCGAGTAAATACACAGGAGAAAGCGGGAACCCAGAAGGCAAATGCAAGCTGAACGAGAACGTCTGCTCCAAGCCAGAAGCAAGACGTCACACTGGAGGCGCTGGGGACCGTACCTGTCTGAACGATCCTGGGGCAATCCGCGCGAAGACTATAGCGCCGACGGCACGGCGTGGGATTACTTCACGCACGATCACGCGCGCTCGCGAGCCTATCGCTGGACCGAAGATGGCATCGCGGGCATTTGCGATAATCACCAGCGGCTGTGCTTCGCCTTTGCGTTTTGGAACGGAGTGGACCCGATTCTGAAAGAGCGGCTCTTTGGCATCTCGGGCCCGGAGGGCAATCACGGGGAGGACGTCAAGGAATATTACTACTACCTGGATTCCACGCCCACGCACTCCTACATGAAGGCGCTGTACAAATATCCCCAGACGGTCTTCCCTTATTCAGACTTGGTACGGACAAATCGCGAGCGGCGGCGTACGGAGAGCGAATACGAGCTGATCGACACGGGGATCTTTAACGAGAACCGCTACTTCGACATCTTTATCGAATACGCGAAGAATGGCATCGACGATATTCTGGTGCGCGCCACGGTGATCAACCGCGGGCCTGAGCCCGCGACGCTGCATTTGCTGCCGACGGTCTGGTTCCGCAATACCTGGAGCTGGGGCTACGGAACGCCGCGGCCTGAGTTGTCGCGCTTTGACACCCATACCATCGGCATCCAGGAACAATCGCTGGGCGAGTTCAAGCTGTGGCTGGAAGATGCCCCACCGCTCCTGTTCACCGAAAACGAGAGCAATACTCTGCGCTTGTGGGGATACGATAGCGGGCAATGGTACAGCAAGGACGCCTTCCACCGCTACCTGATCCAGGGTGGGGAGAATGCGGTGAATCCCGATGAAACGGGCACCAAAGCTTGCGGCGTGTATCGCATCGAGCTGGAGCCCGGCGGATCGAAAGTGCTGCACTTCCGTTTGTCAGAGAGCGCGAGCTCGGGTGACACGCCCGCGCCCGATTTTCATCAGGTGTTTCTGGATCGGATCGAAGAGGCGGAGGATTTCTACAGTTTTGCTCCCGTCAGCCTGTCCGACGACGCGCGAATGGTGCAGCGCCAGGCCTTCGCCGGCCTGCTGTGGAGCAAACAGTTCTATCACTATGTGGTGGAGGAGTGGCTGAAGGGCGATCCGGCGATGCCGCCGCCGCCCCCCGAGCGACAGTTGGGCCGCAATCGGGGCTGGATTCACGTCTACAACGACGACGTGCTCTCCATGCCCGACAAGTGGGAATACCCTTGGTTCGCCGCCTGGGATCTGGCGTTTCACACCATCCCCTTGGCGATGGTGGATCCCGATTTCGCCAAGCAGCAGCTAGGCTTACTGCTGCGCGAATGGTATCAATCGCCCAATGGCCAGCTTCCGGCTTATGAGTGGGAGTTCAGCGACGTCAATCCGCCGGTGCATCCCTGGGCCTGCTGGCGCGTGTACCAGATCGATCGGAAGCTGAACGGCAAGCCGGACAGCGAATTCCTGGAATCCGCGTTTCACAAGCTGCTCATGAACTTCACCTGGTGGGTGAACCGCAAGGACTCGCAGGGCAATAACATTTTCGAAGGCGGATTTCTTGGCCTGGACAATATCGGGGTTTTCGATCGCAGCAAGCCTCTTCCCACCGGCGGCTTTATCGAGCAGGCCGACGGGACCGCCTGGATGGGCATGTACTGCCTGACGATGCTGCGGATCGCGATCGAGCTGACGCCGCACGATCGATCGTACGAAGACATCGCGAGCAAGTTCTTCGAGCATTTCCTCTACATCGCGAGCGCGATGAATCGTCTGGGGGGCGGGGGGCTGTGGGATGAAGAAGAGGGCTTCTTCTACGACCGGCTGCGCATGCCCGATGGGCGCAAGATCCCGATGCGAGTGCGATCGCTGGTAGGGTTGATTCCGCTGTTCGCTGTCACCACGCTCGACGCCGAGGCCATCGACAAGATGCCGGGCTTCAAGCGGCGCATGCAATGGTTCATCAAGCATCGACCAGACCTGTGCCTCAATATCGCTTCCATTACGCGGCACGGCCAGAAAGAACGCACGCTGCTATCGCTGGTGCAACCTTCACGGTTGCAGCGCGTGCTGCAAATCATGCTGGACGAGAACGAGTTCCTCTCGTCCCATGGCATCCGCGGCATCTCGCGCTATCACAAGGACCACCCCTTCGTTTTGAAGGCGGATGGCCAGGAATACCGCGTGAACTACGAGCCGGCCGAATCCAGCACCAACCTCTTCGGAGGGAATTCGAACTGGCGCGGGCCAGTGTGGTTTCCGGTGAATTACCTGATGATCGAATCGCTGCAGCGTTTCCATCATTACTTTGGCGACGAGTTGCAGGTAGAGTTTCCCACCGGGTCCGGCGTGAAGATGAATCTGGGCGAAGTGGCGTGCGAACTTTCGCGACGACTCTCGCGTCTATTCCTGCGTGACGAACATGGCCGGCGGCCGGCTTTCGGAGGCGCCGAGAAATTCCAGAGCGACCCGCACTTCCGCGATCACATTCTTTTCTACGAATATTTCCACGGCGACAATGGCGCGGGCCTGGGCGCGAGCCATCAAACGGGCTGGACGGCGCTGGTGGCCAAGCTCCTACAACAGAGCGGTGAATAGGCCGGGCAAGTAGATTCACGAGATCTGAAGAAGAGGCTTGACATCACATACTGTGTATCATACACTATGTGACGTAGGCTATGGGCATAAGCGAGCTGGATCTCTTTGAGAACCTGCGACTTGAGCTGCGGCGCGGCTGCTTGGTTTTGGCTGTGCTGGCGGAACTCCGCGCCGAACGTTATGGGTACGCGCTGCGCAAGGCGCTGTCCGACAGTGGCCTGGAGATCGACGAAAACACCTTGTATCCGCTGTTACGACGGTTGGAGAGCCAGAACCTGCTGGTCAGCCATTGGCGCGTCGAGGACAAACGGAACAAACGTTTCTACCGGCTTTCCGAAGCAGGGGAAGCGGTTCTCGAAAAGCTGTTGGCGGAGTGGCGCGGGATCAATGAGTCCATTGGGAGGCTCCTGGGAGGGGCGAATGACGAATCAAGAGCTGCTGGAGCGGTACATTCACGCGGTGAAAGTCCTGCTGCCGTTGAACAAGCGGGATGACATCGCCGCGGAGATCAGATCGAACCTGTTATCGCTGATCGAAGATCGGGAAGCGCACCTGGGGCGGGAACTGGAGTTCGAGGAGCTGAGCGCGATCCTGAAACAGCACGGGCATCCTGCGTTGGTGGCCAGCCGCTACTGCGATGTGCCTTCACGGCACCTCATTGGTTTAGCGCTGCTGCCGCTCTATTGGTTTATCCTCCGTGGCACTTTGTTGCTGGTAGTTGCGATCAACATCATCGTAGCGGCGTTCTTGTTTGCGAAAAGCCCCCATGCCGGTGCAACACTGCTGCATCTTCTGGGCAATATCTGGTTGGGAGGCGTTGCTACCGTCGGCTGGATCACCGTTGTGTTCGTCGCTATCGAACACTTCCAGGTCAAGTTTCGATTTCTTGAAAGATGGAATCCGCGATCGCTCCCGGCGATCCCCCGTCGCAGGGCGGAGCCGTCACCTATCGTTCAAATTGTGGTCGGCACATTCCTTCTGGGTCTGTGGGCCATGGTGTTGTACTCGCCACGGATGATGTTGTTAGGCGGAACAAGCGTTTTCAACGTGTCGCCGGCCTGGGACGCAATGCGGCTGCCCCTGTTGCTGCTGGCGGCGTTCGGCATTTTGCGGGCTTGCTTGAAGCTGGATCGCTTTGCCAGGGCCGAATGGGTGCCGCTGGTGCGTATTGGCCTGAATTCAGCTGGAATGGCGTTATTTATTCTGCTGCTCCAAGCGGGCGATTTTCTGGTGCGAGGTACACATTGGGATCCGTCCCGCTATGGCGACGCGCTCGCGATTGTCAATCGAATCATCTCGGGCAGTTTGGTGTTGGCCTGTGTTCTGTCGGCCTTGATGTGTCTGCACGAATTGCGCGGCTACCTTCGGGGCCGAAGGAACCCGAATCTGATAACAGTTTGACTCAAGACCGGCTTTAGGGTTCCATAGATGGATATGGCCAAAGCTGGTTCTTCGTTTGAATCGTACGCGCTTGCGCTGCTGCGCATTGTCGCCGGCTTCACCTTCACGTTGCACGGCGCGCAAAAGTTCGGCGCACTCGGGGGATTAGGTGGCCATGCCGCGGCCACGTATTCCATGCTCTGGTTCGCGGGTGTGATCGAAATCATTGGCGGACCGCTGATTATCCTCGGGCTGTTCACGCGGCCGGTAGCGTTCATTTTGTGCGGCGAAATGGCGGTTGCGTACTTCAGGGTGCACATCCACATGGGTCCCTGGCCTTTTCCGCTGCTCAATGGCGGTGAAATCACGGTCCTTTACTGCTTCCTCTTTTTGTTCCTGGTGACGGCCGGCGCGGGAGCGTTCAGCCTGGATGGGGCGATCCGGAAGCGCTAACGTCAGCCTCGCAGCATCCGCATCGCATCCGTAATCACATTGCCGCCGGGTGCGCCGGCCGCGCGAACCGCGCCATCGGCCGCTGTTGCATCGTCGCCTTCACCTGGCGCCAGGAACAGATTCGCTTCGATGCCATGCTGCTTGGTGTACAGATCGTAGTAACGCCCTCGCGCGGCGTACAGATCGGCGTGTGTTCCGCGCTCCACGATGCGCCCAGCTTCCACCACGAGAATCTGATCGGCGCGGCGGATGGTGGATAACCGGTGCGCGATGACGAAGGTGGTACGGCCTTGCATCAAGTAGCGCAAGCCTTCCTGGATCATGCCTTCGGACTCGGAATCCAGGTTCGATGTCGCCTCGTCCAGAATCAAGATGCGAGGGTCGGCCAGCAACGCGCGTGCAATGGAAACCCGCTGGCGCTGGCCGCCCGACAGCTTTACGCCGCGTTCGCCGACTATCGTGTCGTATTGCTTTTCGAAACCCTCGGCGAATTCATCGACGCGCGCGATGCGGCAAGCTTCTAGGATTTGCTCCTTGGTGGCGTTGGGACGGGCGAACGCGACGTTTTCCCAGATAGTTCCGTCAAACAGGAACGTTTCCTGAAGCACGACGCCCAGCTGTGTGCGATAGGAATCCAGACGGACGGTGGAGAGATCGACGCCGTCAACGAACACGGTTCCCGATTGCGGCCCATGAAACGCGGCGATTAAACCAATAATGGTGGACTTGCCGGAGCCGGAGGAGCCAACCAGCGCGGTAACGGTTCCCGGCTCGGAGCGGAACGAGATTTCGTGCAATACCTCTTTGCCGGTGTCATAGGCGAAATTCACTTGATCGAAAATTACCTGGCCGTTGATGGGGGGCAGGGAAACGGTCCGGCGAGGGTCTTGATCTTCGGGACGCTCACGCAGCACCTCGCGAGTGCGTTCCAGGCCAGCCAGCGCTTCGGTGAGTTGCGTTCCGATGTTGACGAGCTGGAACATGGGGGCGATCAGAAACGCAAGCAGCGCGGTGAATGTGACGAAATCGCCCAGCGTCATCACGTGGGCTGTGATCTGCCGCGCGCCCACATACATGATGACCGCGCCCACCGCGCCCATCAGAACCGTGGCCGAAAGACTCATGAACGATGTGGCGGTCAGGCTCTTCAGGATATTGTTCAGCAGCCGCTGCACGCCAGTTTCAAACACTGCTTCCTCGCGCGCCTCGGCGTGATAGCCCTTGATCACGCGCACGCCACCGAGCGATTCGGTGAGCCGTCCGGTGACTTCCGCATTGATCTTTCCGCGTTCGCGGAAGATGGGCCGGATGGTGCCGAAAGCCTTGCGCAGCACGGATGCGAATCCGACGATGATCACCAGCGCAATCGAAGTCAGCAGCCAGCTGAGGTGCAGCAGATACCCGAGCACGAGCACGGCGGTTAAGATCCCGCCCGCGAATTCAATCAGGCCGGTGCCCAGCAAATTGCGAATACCGTCGACGTCGGTCATGATGCGGGCTACCAGCGTTCCGGTCTTGTTCGCGTCGTAATAGGCGACAGGCAGCCGGCCGATGTGGGATTGCACTTTCGCGCGCAATTCGGCGATTAAGCGCTGTCCGGCTTTCGACACCAGCTGTGTGATGGCGAAACCTGTGACTCCCTGAATGATGGTGGCGGCCAGAACCGCGAGAACCAAGGGAGCCAATAGCGAGAGTTGGTGTTTGCCGATGACATTGTCGATCAGGTATTTGGACGATGCAGGCAACACCAGCCCGCAGACGCGGCTGACGATCATGAGCAAGAAGCCGACAGCCAGTATCTTGCGGCGAGGGCGCATCATCTCGCGGATGTCCGGCCACAATTCGCGAATGCGCTCTGAGGAGCGCTTTTTGGGAGCCTTTTGCGGAATCACTGCTGTTTAAACTATTGTATGGGATGCGCCGCGTGCGCCACGGGATGCCAGGATTCTGAGCCGACTCTCATTCATGCCAAGCCTCTATTCAGGAACTTCCGGATTTGCTTACCCCAGTTGGAAGCCCGAGTTTTATCCCGAGAAGCTTCCGAGCAAGAAATTCCTGTCCTACTACGCGACGCGCCTCAACGCGGTGGAGGTGAACTATACGTTCCGCCGTCTGCCGTCGGCCTCGACGCTCGAAAACTGGGTAAACGACACGCGGGCCGGCTTCGTGTTCCCGCTGAAGGCGCACATGCGCATTACGCACATCTTGAGGCTGAAGCCGTCGGAGTTCACGGAGATGTTCTTTCGCGCTATTGATCCGCTGCGAACGGCGCGGCGGCTGGGGCCGGTGCTATTTCAGCTTCCGCCCGCGCTCAAATGCGATGAAGGGCTTCTTTCAGACTTTCTCGAGACGCTGCCGCGCGATATTCGCTGCGCGTTCGAGTTCCGTCACGTATCTTGGCTAACCGACAACGTGTATGGCCTGCTGGAGAAGTATGGCGTAGCGCTGTGTCTCGCAGAGTCCGAGAAGCTGACCATCCCGAAGGTGATCACGTCGAATTTTGTCTATTCACGATTACGGATGCCGGAATACTCGGCCGAGGATCGCAAAGAGATCGCCGAACGCGTTCAGCATTTGTTGGAATCGGGCCGCGACGTTTACGTGTTCTTCAAACACGAAGAGACTCCGGCAGGCGCGCTGTACGCCGAAGAATTGCTGCGGGCGTTTCCGGTCCGGACCGGAAGCACACAGGATGCGGCTACAAGCTTGTAGGATCGGGTGTCGTTCAATGCTCCAGTCCTTGCGTCCAAGCGGGACGGTTGGCTCCTGAATCGAGGTCTCCATCCCACTGCGCGATGAGACGCCCGCTCGCAACGCCGTGAAGCTCGCAGTGCGACTTCGACTCACCATGCAGAGGGCCAACATGGTAAGCCACTTGTTTACCCTGTGCGTAGAATGTCCAGCTATAGAGGGACTGGTCATCAGGGAAACGACGTACGAGTTTTCCTGCCTTCCAAAGAACTAGCTTTTCGGCCACAGGATAGCCGATACCGTCCACGCTGAATTCGACGAGCCAACCGATGGTTCCGTCCGCCCCTATCCGCGCATCGTGATGCTAACTTGGCCGGGTTCTTTTGGAATCGCCGTTTTGCTTCCGTCCGAAAACGTAATCCGTGCGGCGCCATCTTCTGTAGAAGAAACGGCGGCCACCCGGCGCTGGGGTAAAGCGGCGTCGGGAACGAGCGCGCTGAAAAGCAAAATGAGAAGGATGCTGCGCACGGGCGGTCAACTAACTGGGCATTCCGTATTCATCGCTGTATTTCTCTCGCAGGATTCGCAGGTTCTCACGGGCCTCGCGCTCCTGGTTGGACAGGATTCGCGCTCTCTCGAACTGATGATTGGCGATGGCGTGGACCATGCCAGCGATGTTGGCGTCAACGCGCTGCTGAGCCTGGATTAATTCCTGGGGCAGGTACGAAGAATGCGCCGCTGGCGCTTCTGGCGCATGTTTTGGGGCCAGCCACGCCTCTGTGGCGCCTGCGATCAGGCCGGTCATTTCAGCGAACGAGAAACGAATATACCAGGTCCAGCCTTCGGCGCGGCGCTCGGCGGACGCCTCTTCAAAGACCCCGGTCATTTCTTCCGCGAATCGATCCCTATGGCCGCGTGGATACAGCAGCAACAGGAACTTGTAGGTGCGTCTCATATAGCCTCACTCGCCCGCAGCCGGGCGAATCCGGCACGAGTCAATTGTTTCATGCGCTCCAACTCCGACTCCAATTGCCCGCGGCCCGCCGCTGTGAGCCGATAGGCCTGCTTCTGGCGCGAAATGTCCTCCTGCTCGAAGCGTTCGATCCAGCCATCCTCCAGCAAGCGTCGTAGAGCGCCAAACAGCGTGCCGGTGCTCATCCGGACGCGGCCGCTGCTCAGCATCTCAATATCCTTGATCAAGGCGTAACCGTGGCGAGGGTGCTCCGCCAAGCTGGTGAGGATGAGCAGGACGGGCTCGGAGAGCGGCTTGGTTTCCAGAGGTGCTTGCGGTACGACATGTCGCATATCGACATGTTAAGACGGAAAGGTCCTCTTGTCAATAGCTCTCCGAATTGCTATAAACTCTCCGATATGACTCGATTCCGTTGCGCTCTCTCGTTTGCACTGTTCGCGACCACTGTTTTTGCCGCTCTTCCGGTTACGCCGGCCCCCGATCAGGCCGCGCTGCTGAAGAGCAAGGACCCCAAGCTCGCGGCCAACAAAAAGCTCTGCTATGATTTTTTCCGCGTCGTGCTGCGCGCCCGGCACCTGGACGAAGCGGGAAAATACATGAAGGATGACTATATCCAGCACAATCCCAATGCCGATACCGGGATTGAGGGCTTCAAGGCATATTTCACCAAGCTCGGCGGACCGCAGCCGGTGCAGGACACGGTTCCAGGGTTGGTGGCGATTCAAGCCGAAGGAAACTTCGTGACGTTGTCGTTCGTACGTGAGATGCCCGATCCGAAGAACAAGGATCAGAAGTATACAACCACCTGGTTCGACATGTTCCGGATCGACAACGGCAAAATCGCCGAGCACTGGGACGTGGCTACGAAATAGCGGGATTCGAATCGCGACGGAACTTTCACTTCTTCTCTGGGTTTGCAGGAAGGGAGACGCGATCGCGCTCCCGATAAACAATACCTCAAGAAGGAGTCAATCATGTTCAAATTTGCACAGGGGATTATTGTGTTCGCGCTCGCAGCATTCGGGCTTGGCGCGCAAACGGTGGTCACGCCGCCCGTTCAGGTGACGCTCACGTCAGGGACAATCGGGATCGCGGAAGGTCAAACCGCCCGATTGAATGCTCTGAATCCGGGCGTTGCGCCTCCCGCGGCCACAGGCGAGATCTGTTCCGGGCTACTCACCTTTTTGGGTGACGATGGCAAAGTTCTCAAGTCGGCGACGGTCAACGTGACGCCGGGAACGAGCCAGCACCTTTCCATCGATTCCGATGCGGACCTGGCGCTCGCGGTGGATACGCGCAAAGAGATTCGAGCCACCATTACTATTCCGCCCGTTCCGCCCCCAACGGCAACGTCCACAACGCCGGTGACGCCAGTCTGCAAGTTGATTGGCACGCTCGAAATCTTCAACACGCTGGACGGCCGAACGTTGGTCACGCTCGGCACCGTACATTTGGTTCCAAGTCCGGTGGCGACGCCTGGAAGCTAGGGTCGGCCCGATAAGGTGATATGGCAGACTTGCCTTCCTGCAACAGAATGCGGGAAGATCGCAAGGTGACCTCTCGAATTATCGCTTCGTTCGCGACCGCCGCTTTTGTCGCTGCATTATCATTCATTCCGGCATTCGGACAGGAAGGACCTCCTCCCGCTCCACCTGCCGGTGCTCCTGGGGGGCCAGGGGCCGGCGGGCCAGTTGAGGGCGGTCGGGGACCAAACGGATTCCGAAGACAGCCTCCTGGTCCACCTCCTGGTCCCGCGCCCCGGCTTCCCGACATCCCTTATCTGGGTGTCAACGCCGGTAAGCCGGACTTCGGCGGGCTGGCGAAGGGTATGTGGCAGGTGCCGTACATCATCGACATGCAGAAGCAGGGAAGGGCGCCGGACGGTGGTCCCGTAGTGGTGCCTTTTACGGATCTTGGCAAGAAAGAGTTCGACGAACGGACTGCGACTCACTCCAAGGACGATCCGGAAGGCTTTTGCCTGCCACCCGGCGTTCCGCGCATGATGTACACGCCGTATCCCACCGAGATTTTCCAATTACCCGATCGCATCCTCTTCATCTATGAAGGCGGCGCGCACGTGTGGCGCATCATCTGGATGGACGGACGGAAGCAACCGGCGGATCCCAATCCGGACTATTTGGGATATTCAGTCGGTCACTGGGAAGGCGACACGCTAGTTGTGGATACCATCGGGATGAACGATAGAACGTGGCTGGACGCTGCCGGTCACGGGCATGGCGAGAAGCTGCACGTCACCGAAAAGTATACGCGGCCCGATTCAAATACGCTGCGTCTGGAAGCCACCATGGACGATCCCGACTACTACACCAAGCCATGGAGCGTGGTAACGACGGCGCGCTGGGCTCCGGGCCAGGAACTGATGGAATACATCTGCCAGGAAAACAACAAGGACCTGCAGCACCTGGTGGGCAAATAATGCAACGAAGGCCGCGTTAACCGCGCGCGGTTCTCTTCTTCCCAGAAGCTTTCTTCTCCGGTTCTGCGTTCAGGGTCTCCACCGATGCAGGTGGCTTCTTGGCCGCAGCCAGGCTTTGCTTCAGCGCCTGCATGATGTCGATCACCTTGCCCGGCTCGGCGGTTGGGGGCGTCACCACTTCCTGTCCCTTAATCTTGGCGTCGATCAACGACTGCAGATTGTCGAGATAGGTGTCGTGATACTTTTGCGGCTCAAAGGGCGCAGCCAGGGACTCCACCAGCATCTCGGCCAGCTTCAGCTCCTGCTCCTTCACTAAGCCGGTGTCAGTGCGAAATTCTTCCACGCGCCGCACTTCGTTGGCGTAATACATGGTGTGCATCAGCAGGCCGTGAGCGCCAGGCCGGAAGATGACGATGTGCTCACGATTGTGCATGGCGATCTTCGCCACGCCCACGTAACCGGTGCGCTTTAACGTGTCGTAGAGCAGCGCGTAGGGCTTCTGTCCGGCTTCATCGGGCGCCATGTAGTAGGAGCTCTCGAAATAGATGGGGTCCACCTCGGTGGTTTTGACGAATTCGAGGATCTCCATTACCTTGGCGCTGGAGGGCGCCATCTTCTTGATGTCCTCGTCCTCGATCACGACGTAGCGGTCCTTCTCGTACTCGTAGCCCTTCACGATCTCGCTACGCGGAATAGGCTTGTCTTCCGCCTGGCAATAGATGACCTGCTTGATCCGCGAGTTATCGGTCTTATGAAGTTGGTTAAAGCTGATGCCTTCGCTGCGAGCAGCGGTGAACAGCTTCACAGGAAACGAAACGAGGCCGAAAGTGAGATGCCCTTTCCAGACCGTTGTAGCCATAGCGACAACCTCCCACAATATGTAGACATAGCATGCCCGTCAAACATTTTCAACTGCGGACGTTTTTCGGGCCGGCCCGGTGATCAACGGGGGCGAGGCGCCAGAGTATGATGGATGCAGATGCTGGCAAGGTCGCAGATCGGTGTGGAAGAGTACCTGGACTTGGTATTTGAAGACCGCCCGGAACCGGACTACGTTGACGGGGAGGTCATCGAGAGGGCTTTGCCAACACCAGTTCACAGCCAAATTCAGATCCTTCTTGGCATCTTGTTTGCGCCGCTGCTAACTCGGTTTCGATTGATCCTCATGTCGGAACTGCGCGTGCAGATCCAGCCACGCCGTTTTCGCGTTGTCGATTTCGCCGTTTATCGCGACACGCGACCGGAGGGTCGATACGCAATTAACCCGGCGTTTGTCGTCGTTGAGATCATATCGCCAGACGATCGCTACGGCAGATTGACCGAGCGGCTTGAAGATTACCGGCATTGGGGCGTGCCGCACGTTTGGCTGGTGGATCCACAGCTCAAGCGCTTGTATGAATATACCGAAGCTGGATTGCTACAGCATGCCACTCTGCGGTTACCTGAATTCGAATTCGAAATCTCCGCACAAGAGCTGTTCAAAGACGTCTAGTCCGCAGTCTCCCGGCTTGTCCTTTTATTTTTCCTTTCATTCCCGCTAGTTGTAGATGCTGGCGTTCGCTGACCGGTTTATTTGCGCCGTAAGCTGGGCTTGGGTGATGGCGGAAGCGCACGGGCTGCGGTTATAACAACCTTCGCGGCCCGTGCGACTTCTCTTCCTGACGTCGCGCACAACGCAGCAGGTCGCGATCGTTGTTTCTGAATGCGAGGGCGCCCCGCGCCGTGCGACTTCTAGACTTCCGTGGCGAACGGTGTGAAACGCGTTTTGTAGTCGAACGTATCTATGCCCTCGGTGCGCTTCAGGAATCCGACAATCGCATAGGTCGCCGGCGTGGCGACCACTTCATAAACCACTTTGAAAAGATACGCTGACAGAATCAAGCGCCAAATGCCGGAGCTAGTCACTTCGCCGGTGAAGGCAATAAGCACCAGGATCACCGTGTCTACGGCCTGTCCCACCACTGTGGATCCAACGGTACGCGTCCAAAGATAACGCCCCTTGGTGATCAATTTCATTTTCGCGAGCGTGAAGGAGTTGGCGAACTCGCCGCACCAGTATGCGATCAAGCTGGCCAGCACCAGCCGCGGCACCTGATGAAATACGATCGCGAACGCTTCCTGATTCTTCCATTCCGGCGCGGCCGGCAGCGCGACAATCAAATTTCCCAAACCTGCCATCAGCGCATTCGCCAAGAATCCGATCCAGATGATGCGGCGCGAGCCGCCGTAGCCGTATACCTCGGTGAAAATGTCGCCAAAGATATAGGTAATGGGAAACAGCAGTTGCGCACCGCTGACCCGGAACGGGCCAAACGCGCAAATCTTTTGCCCCACCAGATTGGAAATAACCAGCACCACAATGAAGATGCTGGCGAGCAGATCGTAGTACTTGAAGACTCGGGCTTTTTCGGTCAAGCCCCAATTATAGAAGACGAACCTACCTCAGAAACCAACGGTGGCCATGCTGCCATCGGTTTCGAGCGCGTCGCCGGTGGCGTTGGACATGTCTTGCGGCAGCGCGTTTCGCTGCACCAGTGCGAGCCCCCGCACCAGGCCCGTGAGCAACAGATCGTTCACCACCTTGGCGCGCTCCCGGTCGATCTGCGGGTCGATCTGATGGATGAAAGTGCGATTCTCTTCCGAAAAGCTGATGCCGGTGTCGTGCGTCGCCGAGCATACCCAGATGTCTTTCCCATTGAATTTCCCGGGCCGTTGCCAAATTCGCAAGTGGTGCCGTGCCGCGAAGGTGTCGTTGATTTTCTCAAACACCAGGTCGGGAGCACGGCCGTCCAACAGCAGCACAGAAACGGGAGCCTCCTGATAACCGCGCATCTCCGCCATGGCCCGGAAGGTTTCCAGCTTCGACTGATCGCTGAGCTTCGCCGCCGGTGTCCAGCCAGCTTTTTGAAACGCGTCCTCGATCTGCTCCCGGGTCCCCAGAAACATCAGGTTGGTGACATCGGAGGGCCGCTGATCCTTCTCCGTAGCGGTCCGAAATGGCTCGCTGTTCACCAAGCGAAAGAGTTGATCCTGGGGTTCAATCGAAGCTACATCCGGGCCTTTGACAGCGCCCGTCCATTCCAACGGCTTAGTCAGCGAAATGGTCATTTCCACGCCGGGTTTGTAATCGATATTGGCGTCAGCGTTTTTTAGCACAACCTGTTTCACGGTACCCAACAGGTCAGCGAACGATGGGTACTTCTCGGCAACTTTGTTGATCCCCTGATCCAAACGCCCCGAGCCCGTCTTGGAAGCGATGATGCCCTGAATTTGGCCATCGGCGTCCAGGGACTCGCGCGCGTTATCGACCGCGGAGACCTTGGCCGCGATATCCACCTTTTTCCCGGTCGTGTCGCGAATCTCGTCGAAGGCCAGCACCAGTACCGCTTGGTCGTCCGGATTCACCGCGGCAGTCACTTCCTTGACGTGCCCCGCCAGCGTGGCTCCGGCGGCCATCGCAATCTGACCATCCACGACGACGGGCGCGATCACCAATGCCTCAACGCCGTCGCCCTTCTTCGCTGTGGAGGTGTTGACCTCCTTGGTCAGCCGGATTTGGATTTGAGTACCGGAAGGAATATGTGCCGCGGTGGCGAAGCTGGCCGCCATCGGCAAAAAGATTGCCATTTTCAGGCCTGATTTCACACTCACATCCTAGCGCGCCGCCGCAGGGGCCGCTACGTTTGAACCAGGCTAAGGCCCTCCAAGCGCGCCTCCTGTAACCAGTGCTACAGTAATTAGCCAAGAGCGGGACGGGAAAGGAACATACCCTCCATGAAAGCCACCGTAACGGCATTCATTTCTCTTTTTGGCGCCGGTACTTTTTTGTGCGTTAGCATTGCGTCGGCCGCCGACGATTTCGCGGTCCACGCGTGGCAAATGGAAAGCAAAGGCGACGCCGCCGAAGCGCGCGATTACCTCCAGCGTGCCGCACAAACGGGCGGAGTGGACGCCCAACTGGCGTATGCGCAGTTTCTGGATCGCCACCGCGACCCCGCGGCGCGGGACGCCTACGAAAAGGTCTGGAGCGCGGCACGGGGCGAGCAACGCGAGTTGGCCGCACGACGCATGGTGGTCCTGGATCTGATCGCGGGCGATCGGGATGCCGCCCAACGACACATCGAGCAGTACCGGAGCGCAGGCGGCCGCGACTTCAATCTTCCGGCGGCCTCCTCAATTCCCCATGAAAAACCTCAAACCATCGCGATCCCGGGTCCTCTGCGTTCCTTTTCGCGTATGGCCGCGCTGGCGCCGGAAACCAACCCCGATGACGTGCTGCCCGCTCTGGCGCGTAATATCGTCACCAATGGCTATCAAGCCGCCGGCAGTAACGACGTTCTGGAACAGACCGAGTACTTGAAGCTGGTGATTCGCTATCTCTCACAGGCTCGAGAGCTCGAAAAACTGGCCGACTCGAGCGGGGTAATCAAGGTGGAGACTTGCGATTCCACGCAGACCGGAGAGCTGCTCCGGGTGCTCGGATATCGAATGCGTGGCGGCTGCGGCAGCGAAGTGGTCCTGGAAACGCTGAACGCCACCCGCGCGTTCCTGACCATCGATTCCGGGTTTCCACTGGCGGAGCTGGAGCAGGACCTCCGCACCAACCGGCCATTCGCGTACGATTTCAAGCCCACTCAAGTCCCTATCCTTTACACCCAGGACTACTGGCTTTCCAGCAAAGATCGCCAAGGTGCGGAATTCATAGATTCTTTTCTCGGCGATCCTTCGCTTTGCCGGCTCTACCTGGCGCTGTCGAAACTGGATCCCACCGCCTCTGAAGAGCTGCGCAAGGGCACAACCGTTCAAAGAATACGCGCTTACGCGCACGTTCTGGATTTCTATGGCGGCATGTTCCAGGTTCGGAATGGCAAAGCAGTTGTGCCGGGCGGCGCGCGCTCGGAAAAAGCCTGGGCCGAGTTGGTAGGAGCCTCGCCGGATAAGCCGGGTGCGTTCTTCGAGCGCTTGATCGTACGAGACGACGGCTGGCTGGCCAGCTACTTCGACGCGCTCGCCAGAATCTCGAACAATCCCGCGAACGGCCCCGTTCAAAATTATCTGACCGAGCCAGAGCGCATGAAGCGGTTCTACTCGGCCATACGTGGGAAAGTGACCAGCCCTGGGCCGGCCCGCCCCGTGTTCCGCTCCAACACCGACATGATGCTGCTGACGGCGCGTCTGCGGCTGGATCAAAACGGCAAGCCGCACATCCCAGGAAGCCTGGACGTGTGGCGCACCCTGTTCATAGAGCACCCCTCGGGCAGTGGCAAGTACGATGCGAAGCTCAGTAAGGACGCCGCGAACTGGAAAGATCCCGACGACGTCATCGAGGCTCTGTTCGGGCTTTGCCGCAAGGCGGCGGAGAACGAGCCGTTAAAGATTTTCATGGCGTTGAGCGACTTGGATCGCCACCGCCAAACGCCGCTCGATGCGAAGACCGCCGACCGCCTGGCCCGCGAGTTCCGCTCCTTCGGCGCGCAATATCCCATTTTCGCCGAAGCGTCCGATGTTTCCGGCGGTACGATCAACCAATTCCTCGACACGGCCACCGAGGTCAATGAGATTCACGACCTCGGGCTGCGCTCGGACGCCGCCGGGACGCTGCAATCGCTGGTCGGGCTTTGGCAGATCTTCTGCCGGCAAGGGTCTATCGCATCGGCCGATCAAGATCGGACACTAGCGGCGATTCTTACCCGCTTCGCCAAAGTGAAGAATGAAGGTGACGTGTTCGACGGAGGCCGCCAAGGGATTCAGACATTGCTTACGGCGACCGATTCCCCTGCCGGGGCGGTGGTGCAGGATCGCATGTTCGATCTACTGGCGGGCACGTCGCAACCGGATACCTCGGAGACACATAACCAATTGGTCGAGGAGATGATTCGAATCTTCGAAGCGCAGCGGCTGATCTCGCTCTCTTCGATCTTCGACCTGGTGGATCAATTGGAAAGCCTGGCTAAGGGTGAGAAGGCAAACAACGCGCTCATCACCAAGACAGCAGCGCGAATCTCCGAGATTCAGCTTCCCCGCAACTCGCTGAGCGGCACCGAGCGGAACGCTCTCAGCTTCGGTTACTGGCCGGAGAAGCACATTGAGACGGAGAGGAAGCTGACCCTGCGGGCATTCATCGATCGGGCGGGTACGGACCCGAAAAAGCTGGATGAGATTCGTGCGCTGATGGCGCCGTTTCTGCGCGATACGTTAATCGGGCTGAATTACGTGCACTACGCGCCGCCCGGAGCGCAAGTCCTGTATGCCAATCCGCTGTTCGTCCGGAGCCACGATTTCGTCGGCGCACAGGGAACGAACGGCACGTGGAAGGATACCGAAGTGATGGGAAGCGGCTGGCCGTCCAGCGCGGGCGGAAAGCTGGTGGGATCCCTCGCCAGCTTGCCCTACGCCTTGGCAGATGCCGAACAAAACTTTTTGATCCCATCGCGTGAGCAGGCGCTCATCTGGGGCGACCTGGTGCCGCAGCTTCTCCTCACCGCGACCATCCCGCGCTGGTGGAACGTAACCCCCGGACAATTGCACTGGGTTGCGCTGCACATGGATTATGGCGAAACAATGCTGGCAGAAGCGGCCGTCAACGCGGATCGGAGACAGACCGTGCTAGACGCACTCAGCCAATATGCCATGCCTGCTCGCGTGGCTCATGTGCGCGAGTTGCTGGAGCAAGGACGGGTGAACGTGGCGCTCGACAGCGTGATGCCTTCCGAACTGTTCGCCATCGCCAAAGATGTTTTGTCCGCCGATAAGGCCGACGCTCCGTTGGGGGTTGAAATCCGCCGCGAAGCCCAGGAGTCGTCACAGCAGTTGAACTACGAAACCATCTCGCACGCCTTTGGCACGCCTAAGCCGACGCTTGCCAATTCGTACTCGCCGGAATTGCTCAGTCTGCGAACTTTCCCGACTTTGATGGGCTATTCAAGCCGGATCCTGGCCGAGAGCTGGGAGTCTAATCTGCTGTATTACGCCGCTCTGGCCGACCAATTGTATCTATCGCCCGCGGAGCTGAATGTTTTGGTCCCGGATTGGACGCGCCAGACCGTGGAGCGAATCTTCGCCACCAACCTGGAAGACTGGCCCGCGCTGCTGCGTTCGCTCCGGCTGGTAGGCGAGGATGTGCGCGAGAAGTCGCGCAAGCGGGTGACAGTGGCGAGCGGTTTTTAGCTTTTCCTATTTCGGAGGACAGTCTTGAAGTTCAATCATCGAGTAATCATGAGGGCTTCGGTAGCCGGCGGCGCGGTAGCAGTGCTGGCGGCGTCGCTCGGGATCTTTTCTCAGGCGCTGCGGGCCCAGGAACAGCGGCCTCAGGAACAGCGTCCGACCTTTCGGGTCAAGGTGGACATGGTGGTTCTGAGCTTTACTGTCACCGACAGCAAGGGTCACTACATCAATGGGCTGAAACCGGGCGATTTTCGTTTAACCGAAGATGGCATCGCGCAAAAGATCAACACGTTTGGAGAAGGCAATAAGCCGCCGGTGCAGGTGCTGGACAACGGAACCACGCGCCCGCTGACGGCGTCTGCCGAGGCTGCTATCGCGCAGGCGGACGGTGCGCCCACCGAAGTCCGCTCGGACTCTTTCGTTGGCACCAACGTGTTCGTGCTGTTCGATACCAGCAACTACATGTATCGCGGATTTGTCTACGCGTCCGATGCGATCGCGGATTTTGTGCGAGGGCTGGACAAGACCGATTCAGTGGCGGTCTATACTTTCAGCCGCAATCTTTCGCGGCCCGCGCCGCTCACGCATGACCGGAATGACGCTATCTTCGGTCTTCGCAAAGCCGTGGCCGGCGACGATGCCGCGCTTTACAACGGCCTTCTTCTTACGTTGCGCGACGCCGCCAAGGTGCCTGGACGCAAGGTGATTATCGTGTTTTCGAACGGACCGGACAACGCCAGCTTGATCGCCCCGGATGACGTCCGCGCCGTGGCCGAAGACGATGGCATACCCATCTACGTCATATCCACCAACGACGTCACCAAGGATCCGATGTCGAGTAACGTGTTCAAGCGTATCTCCACGCGCACCGGCGGCAAAGCGTATTTTGCGAAGACATGGCAGAAACAAGTGGAAGCGTTCGAATCCATTCGCGAAGATCTGGGCAACAGCTACACCATCACGTATTATCCCCAGACCAACCCTAACGAAGGCTTTCGGAAGATCAATGTCGAAATCGTGACAGACGTCGGCAAGAAGTATCGCGTTCGCGCCCGGCCGGGGTATCGGCCGCAGGGCGGATTTTAAGGCAGCGCGTAAGCGAGGATCGAATCGCCCGCGTCGACGACGACGTACTGTTTGCCGTTCTTGCCCTGGTAGGTGATGGGATTGGCTAATGCGTCCGCGGCGAGCTTCACCTCCCAGAGCAGCTTTCCGGTCTTCGATTCGAAAGCGTGGAAACGCTGATCGTAGCTAGCGCCGATAAACAGCAGCCCGCCCGCGGTGGCCACCGATCCACCCTTGTTGAACGCGCCGGTGTTCATGACGCCTTTGGCCTCCAGCGCGTCCACTCGTCCGAAGGGAATGCGCCATGCGATGTCGCCGGTGTTGTAGTTTACGGCAGTGAGCTCACCCCACGGCGGCTGCTCGCAGGGCCATCCGGTGTTGGGATTGGAAAACGATCCGACTTCCCGCTTCGCTCCTGCCACGTGGATTCCAGTACGGATATATGCGTTGGCGCTCACATCTTCTCCCAGGCCATCCTTGGTTGCGGGAGGGTTCGCATCGCTCGGCTTGATCATGCGCGCGATCGCTCCGTCCGCTTTGGTGTTGAGAAAGAAATATCCGAGCTGTGGATCCACCGAGCCGCTGCCCCAGTTGCCTCCGCCGTCACCACCAGGAAACACGATGGTCGGTTTCATTCCCACGGGCGTAAAGGGACCATCGTTATGTGCGCCGCCATCGGCATCGAACAGCGCCTCGCAGAACTTCTGCTGCTCCGGCGTTACCTTCGCAATTTGGTCGCGCGTGATGCTGAGGCGCGTCAGAGGCGGAGGCTTTACGGGGAAAGGCTGTGTGGGTGAGTACCATTCGCCGGGAACGTCGCCCTTCGGAACGGGCCGCTCCTCCACCGGATAAATCGGCTTGCCATTGCGCCGGTCGAGAATGAACACCAAACCCGTCTTGCCAGTCTGAATGACGGCCGGGATGCGCTGTCCGTTATGAACTACATCAATGAACGTAGGCGTCGCGGGTGCATCGTAATCCCAGATGTCGTGGTGGATGGTTTGGAAATACCACTTGAGTTTGCCGGTACCCGCATCCAGCGCGACCAGCGAGTTGCCAAACAGATCGTTACCCGGGCGATCGCCGCCGTAGAGATCGTAGGATGGCGAGTCAAAGGTCATGTAAAGAGTGCCGGTTTGCGGATCGATGGTGGAGGTGGTCCAGGCATTGACGCCTGAGCGATCCTGCCAGCCGTCGTTGAGCCACGTCTCATGACCTTTCTCCCCCGGCTGCGGCACGGAATGAAAGGTCCACGCCAGTTTGCCCGTGCGCACGTCCCAAGCGCGTGCGTCGCCTCGTGCGCCCAAGCCGGGACTATCCTGCGTGTGCGACCCGGTGATCGCCAGATTCTTGTAGATGACAGGCGCACCCGATAGGCCGTAATGAACGTCGGGGAACTTGCCCATGACTCCAGCCTTCAGATCGATTTCGCCTTCCTTTCCAAAACCAGGAACCGCCTTGCCTGTTTTGGCGTCAACCGCGATCAGGAAACCATCCCACGTTCCAAACAGGATCTCCGGAGGATCGGTTTTGTCACCCGGCCAATAGGCGATGCCGCGCGGAGGCCGGCCTGCGTGCTTATGGGCGAACACCCAGATCTGTTTCCCGGTCTCCGGCTCTAAAGCCACCAGGCTCTGGTAAGCGGTAACCATATACATGATGCCGTTCACCACAAGTGGCGTAGCTTGCGCCGGACGATTGGCTTTTGCACCGCCTTGGGGGCGCATGTCGTACACCCACGCCTGGCTGAGCTTTGTAACGTTTTGTGTATTGATTTGATCGAGCGCCGAGTAGCGCGTGTTGCTCAGGTTGCCGCCATAGGCCGGCCAATCGCTTTGTCCACGCAGCGTGGGTAAAGCGAGTAAGGACGAGCAGAAGACCGCAAATAAGACGAAAGCAGGTCGCATAGAGTGGCTCCTAGGAAGTAAATCCGAAATAAACTTTATCACGAGTTACACCTCACACTAACTGAAACCTCAATTTAATGCGTGCCGTCTACAGGGCATATGTCGACCGCTCAATGGAGTCTCGCTGGGGCAGCCCTTTTGTTTTTTGGAGCGTCGTTGGCTAACGCCCAGACCTCTTTTGACGTGAACGTTGGATTTGGCAGCGCATGGGACAGCGCCAATAGCGGTGGCATCGATAATGCGGCTTCTCTGAATGCGTTTGGCTCTTGCACGCCCGGCTCGGTGGACGTCAATTGCGAGAATCTCCCGAAGCTCAACGGTTTTTTCTTGGGATTTGGCGGAGACCTGATGCTGTACAAGCATTTTGGCGTGGGTTTTCAGGCTAGTCTGCAGCCCTCGCGTGAAACCTATGGCCCGCTCTCGGCCCGCCAGACGTTTTATGACGTCAACGCTATCTATGCTCCGTACGCCACCAAACGGGCATCCCTGGACTTAGAGGGCGGTGTCGGAGGCGCCCGCACCAGCTTCGCTCTCACCGAAAGTGGATGCGTGGGGACAGCGGTCTGTTCTACTTCCACGGAACCAGTCGGAAACGCGAATCATTTTGACATTCACGTGGGAGTTGGGGTCCAGGTCTTCTTGACCGACCACATCTTCCTGCGGCCTGAGTTCGATTTCCATTACGTTCCCGGTCTCACCAACCAGTTCGGCAGCGACGCGGTACCGGAAGCCATGCTCTGGCTCGGCTATAGCTTTGGCGAACGGTAAGTTCCACGGCGCTGAGAGCCTCACATCTCGTGAAATTCGATCTGCACGCTGATACGGACCGCCACGGGTTTGCCGTTCTTCTCCGCCGGAGCAAAACGCCATTCCTTCACAGCGTCCACGGCGCTTTCGTCTAGATCCTTATCGAGCCCTTTGATCACGTGCGGATCCTTGGGAAGGCCCTTGGAGCTAACCACCAGGCCGATGATCACCGAGCCCACCGCTCGCACTCCCCGGTTGGTCGGGTAGCGCGGATTCACTTGCTTGACGATCCGCGGAGCAGTGACGCCAGGTCCGACGTCGTAGGTGGCTTCATCGTCTGTCTGGGCAAGCAGGATGGAAACCGCGCAACAACCAATGAGCAGTACTCGCATCCACGTCAAAATGGCGCCTCTGTCCCGAGCAAAGATTGGTGGAAAGACGTGGCTCAAATGGGCGCGGTTTCATTGTTGTGTGATCCTAGTGTCCTCTTTCAGGGGATGCGTTTCTTTTGGAACTTTTTCACCCTCTGGAGTGAATCATATGATGAAGGGGTCCAAGGAATTGACGAAAACATTTCTAATCGCCGTGCTCGGTCTCAGCGCGATCGCGCTGGCACAACCACCCGGGCATGGCCGGAATTTCGCTGGCCAGGATGTCTTCCGGGGCCAGTTCCAGGGCAAAGTAGTGACCAACGAGCCGTATTCAGGCGTTGGAGTAAGCGCGTTACAGCGGACGCTCAGCGACGGCAATGTGATCAATGAAGCGAGTTGCGTTAAGGTGTATCGCGATAGCTCCGGCCGCACGCGGCGCGAAGAAACTCGCAATTCATCCACCTGCAGTGCGACTCCACAGACCATTCTCATCAGCGATCCGGTGGCGGCAGTGGAGTATGTCATCAACGCGCAAAACAATACATACCGGCAGTTCAACATCAAAACGCCGCCCGCTCGTAGCACGCCGCCGGCTGGCGGGCGCCCCGCCAATCCCAATCAGGTGCAGACTTCGCTGGGGATGCAGCCGATCGCAGGTACTTCCTTAAATGCTGAGGGCACGAAAATCGTAACCACAATTCCGGCCGGGCAGTTCGGTAACGCGCAGCCGGTCACGATTACCTCGGTTCGCTGGTATTCGCCTGACTTGCAGATCGTCATCCAGAGTTCGCGCACCGATCCACGCAATGGCGTCACCACTTATCAATTGAGCGATGTCTCAACCGTAGAGCCCGCGGCGACGTTGTTCACTCTTCCTTCTGGCTTAACGCTGCAGCAAGGGTCGTCACACGGTCCCAATGGAAGAGGGAGACGCACGCCATAAGCACCGGGGATGCGGATCTGGAAGAATCTGAGCCCGCAGTCCCGCGAGAGAGCCGAGCGATCCCGATCCAGGGCTCGCGCATTGGTGACGCTCCGGTAACCGGGTTGGGCTAACATAACAACAGGTGCCGCGCGACGGATAAGAATGTTGAGACTCATTCGGATTCTTGTGTTCTCGGGTGTGGTTTTACCGATGCTCCTGCTGGGGCAGTATTATCCCCGGCCTCGCCGTGGCGTCGCCCCCGGAACTCCCAATCCGTCCGCTTACAATGTAGCTGGCTCCTTTCATGGCAAACTCAAGGATCTGAGCAAGAAAGAGATCATGATCGAAACGGACGACGGTCAGATTGTTTCGTTCCACCGCTCGGGCAAGACGAAGTTTCTAAAAGGCACTCAGTCCATCAAACCGTCCGATATCGACTTGGAGACATTGGTCACGGTCGACGCGAGCGAAGATGTGGATCTGACGCTCACGGCGCGCAGCGTGACCGTGGACACGCCGAAGAAGAGCGGCGAGAGCAAGTAGCCGCCAATTCGTCTTGCTAGACTAGTTCATTGACACCTGCCACAAAACCGCGCGTTTCCGTAGTCAGCTACCTCAACACGGTTCCGCTGGTGTGGGGGATGCTGCACGGCGAACAGCGCGAGCTCTTCGATTTATCCTTCGCGATCCCCGCTGAATGCGCCGACCGCCTGGAATCCGGACTCGCCGACATCGGCATCGTGCCCGCGGTAGAGCTGAACCGGCAGAAACTCGAGATCATACGCGGCGCGGGGATTGCCTGTCACGGACCGGTGCGCAGCATATTCCTGATCTCGAAAGTTCCCTACGGCGAAATCCGCAAGCTGGCGGCCGACTCTACATCGCGGACTTCGGTGGCACTCAGCCGCGTGATTTTGTCGCGGAAGTATGGCGTGGAGCCCGAAGTTCGATCGCACGCCCCGCACTTGCCCTCGATGCTGGAACACGCGGACGCCGCATTGATCATCGGCGATGCCGCGCTAGTGCTGGATCCCGCCGATCTACCGTTCCATGTTCTTGATCTGGGCGCCGAGTGGGTCCAACTGACGGGACTGCCGATGGTGTTCGCGGTGTGGGCCGCGCGCGCCGAGTTGCCGGCGCAAGATCCCCAGCCATTCCTGGATTCGATGCGCTTCGGACTCGGACACATCGCCGATATCGCTCGCTTGGAGCATGCCAAAGTAGGCGTTTCCGAAGAATTGGCGCGGTCCTATTTGAAAGACAACATCGTCTTCGAACTGGGCGACCGCGAGTACGCCGGCCTGAAGACTTTCCTACAATATGCTTCAGAGCTTGGCATCACCGCAATGCAAGAGCGGCCCGCGGAGGGGCGCCCGGTGGAAGGAAGAAGGGTTTCCGTATGATGACGCGGCAGGAAGCAATTGACTTATATAACAGCGACGATTTGATCGGCATTGGCATGGCGGCCGATGCGGTTCGCCGCAAGCTGCATCCCCACGGCGTGGTGAGCTACATCATCGACCGCAACATCAACTACACCAATTTCTGTACCGAGTATTGCAGCTTTTGCGCCTTCTATCGGCCCATGGGACACCAGGAAGGCTACGTTCATTCGAAAGACGTGATCTTCGACAAAATTCAGGAAACCATCGATCTGGGCGGCACAGGCATTCTGATGCAAGGCGGGCTGCACCCCGATCTGAAGATCGAACGGTACGAGGATCTGTTGCGATCGATCAAGGATCGGTTCGGCGACCAGATCTGGAACCATTGTTTTTCAGCGCCCGAGATCGTGAACATCGCCGAGGTGAGCGGATTGAACTTGCGCGACACCATCGTCCGGTTGCGAGACGCCGGGCTGGAATCGATTCCCGGCGGCGGGGCCGAGATTCTGGACGATGACGTGCGACGCAGGATCAGCCGGTTGAAATCGTCTTCGCAGGATTGGATCGATGTGCATCGCATCGCTCACTCGCTGGGCATGCGCACCACCGCCACCATGATGTTCGGCTGCGGCGAAACCATTGAGCAGCGCATGAATCACTTCGACATCGTGCGCCAGATTCAGGAGGACACGGGCGGATTCACGGCGTTCATCCCGTGGTCCTTCCAGCGCGAGAACACCTCCCTCGGCAAGTTCGTGAAGCAGGAAGCCACCGCCGTGGAGTATCTCAAGATGCTCGCGCTCTCGCGGCTGTATTTCGAAAACATCGAGAACATCCAATCCTCCTGGGTGACGCCGGGGCTGAAGACTTGCCAGTTGGGCCTGCGCTTCGGGGGCAACGATGTGGGCAGCATCATGATCGAGGAAAACGTCGTCTCGGCGGCCGGCGCGCACAATCGCGCCACTGAAGAAGAACTGCGCCGTTTGATTCGCGATGCCGGCTTTATCCCCAAGCAGCGCGACACTTTGTACCGGACCTATTTTCTGAATTAGCTGGGACGTTCCTTCAGCAAATTCTGCACCGCTTCCGCCAGCATTTTGGGCATAAACGGTTTCTGCAGGAATGCCACTTGCTGCTGCAATGAACTCGGAAGGTTCTCGATAAAGAACGGGGATCCACTGCAGACCAGTACTCGAAGGTCGGGCCGAATCTCTAACATGCGCGTCAGCAGCGTGTCGCCGGGCATGTCGGGCATGCCGAGATCGGCGATCACCATGCCGTAGCGGCCGGGCGCGGCTTCAAAATTTCGTAGCGCATCGAACGACTTCAGATGAGTTTCCACTTCGAATCCGAGCCGTTGGAGATATTTCTCGATGAGCTGCAGGAGCGGAGGCTCATCCTCCACCAGTAGAATCTTGATGGGAGAACCACTCACCACGTCACCAGTGACGCTTCACCAAGGCTGAAAGCGATGCCCAGGCTCACGCGGTTGGAATCCATTTCCAAGATTGCATCTCCTATCGTGTAGTTTGCGGTGTAGTGGCGATAGTCATAGCGTACATCGATGTAAGTGCCGCCCGTCAACTTATATAACACTTGAACCCCGCCTTGCAGATTCGAGTATGTGCCGAGAGCCTGTCCCAGGGCTGACAGTTGATTGTAGCCGGCGTTCGCGCGCGCTTGGAGGTTCCGCGAGGCGATATAGGAATAAGTAGCCAAACCGGAAGTTTGCCGGGACGTTAGATAAAGGCCGTTCCCCGGCGTGACGCTGCTGGAATAGTCGAAGGTCAGCGATGCGGCCTTCCATCGGCGAGTCAAGCGGACCTCGGCCACCGGAAGGTAGTGCACGTTGCTGAAAGTCACCACCGCGAAGCTTTGGCCCGTGAGGGCGGCGATGCCTGGATCGAGCGAAACCTGTGTCAGGCCGAGCGTATCGGCGCGGACGCCTCCGGCCAGCGTGCTGAGATCCCATTCGCGTGTCAATCCGATGGAATATCCAAGCGCGGCGGTTTCCAGGCGTGAGGCGCCAAAGGTGCCCTGAAAGTCGTAGTAAGTATGGTCGTAACTGGCCGAAATGGTTTGCCGGGGCGTGAGCCGGTAGGCCACGTTCGCTCGTACATTCCATCCGTTCAACCCGGCTAACAGCAGGGACGCCCGTCGAACCACGAATCCGTCGCCACCGAAGTCGAACGACAATCGCGGGGTCAGGCGCCACGTCAGATCCACGCGCGACTGCAGATAGTTCGTGCGGCTATCGAACAGCTCGCCTGCGGGGATGCCTAGGTGGTCCAAAGCCGTGAGAGGGAAGTAGGAGAATGCACCGTTGGCGAGCGTGGTTGTGCCCAGCGTGGTCTTCAGATCCAAAGTGAGATGGCGGAAGAGCGCTTCGCTGTAAGTGAGTTGGAGGAACTGATCCAAGCCGTCAAACGCTGGCGCATTGGTGTACTTCCGGTAGGAGCCTCGATACTCGATGTTCAGCTTGCCGCGGCGCCAGCGGTGTGAAGCGTTCGCGCCGAAGTTAGTTTCTTCACCAAAACCGTCGACTTGTTTTCCTCCGGCAGTGGTCAGGCCCGAATCATACACGCCAATGATCTGCGCATAGAGCCCGAACGTGTTCATCGCGCCTTTTGTCTCTTGCGACAGCCCGCTGTCACGGCTCAGTACGGATGGCCCGTCATAGTTGGAATCCGCCGGAGCGGGCATGGCGGGCATTTCGGAAACCGCGGATGTGCCGGCGAAATCGTATGCTCCGGCGGATCGGGCATACGTACCGAACGCATCCTGACGGCTCAATACGGAGGGCGCTTCGTAAGTTGGTTCCTGCTGTTCCCGGGCGCCAGGATCAGGCTGGTCCTGCGCCGGAGCAAGGCCGGCCGCCAGCAAAGCCAGGAGGAGGATTCTGGGTCCCAGCCTGCTTGTTCCTTATTGCAGATTCAAGTCTGACGCCGTGGCGGCGACGTGTCAAGCACGCTCCGGCCCTCGCTATCATCGGCGTATGCGATTCCACACCGAATATCTGAAGTTCCAGACCAAGCAGCATCGGCAGTACATCAACATTACAACCGACGTGGATGCCGCGCTCAAGAAGAGCGGTATTCGAGAAGGAATGATCCTGGTCTCGGCCATGCATATCACGGCGGGCGTCTGGGTCAATGATGCCGAAGATGGATTGCTGGCGGATATCGACGAATGGCTGGAGAAGCTGGCGCCCTTCCGCGAGAACTACCGCCATCACCGCACCGGCGAGACCAATGGCGACTCGCACTTGAAAAGCCTGATCGTGCATCACCAGGTGATTGTTCCGGTGACCGACGGGAAGCTCGATTTTGGTCCTTGGCAACAGGTTTATTACGCCGAATTCGACGGGCAGCGTCCGAAACGCGTCATTATCAAGGTAATGGGCGAGTGAACAAACGAGGCGCCGCTGAAAGGATCGCCAACCAGCGGGCATTCCTCGGATAGGAGCTTTATGCGACGAACTCTTTCTCTGCTGGCTGCATTTCTCTCAACGGCTTGTTTGTACACGAGCCGGGCCGCTGATATTCCCATCCGCGAAGTAATTCTTTACAAAAGCGGAGTTGGCTATTTTGAGCGCGGGGGTACGCTGCGGCCTGGCGAATCCGCGCGGCTGGACTTCAAGGCTTCGGACATGAACGATGTTCTGAAGTCGCTGACCATCTCCGGCCAGAACGGTGCCAAGGTCACGGGCCTGCACTACGATTCGAGCGAGCCGCTGGAGCAGAAGCTCGCCGATTTTCCTTTCAAGATCGACGGCCAGGCATCGCTGGCGCTGTTTCTCGATCAGATGAAAGGCGCCAAAGTCGAATTGAAGTACGGCTCCGAGACCATCAGCGGGACGGTTGTCAGCGGGCGCGTGGTGAAAGGCGACGACAAGCAGCCCGAGCGCGAGCAACTGGTGGCGCTGCTCGATTCGGGCGAGTTGCGCACTCTCGATTTGGCCGCCGCCAGCTCCATTCGTTTTGCCGATCAAAAATTGCAGAACCAGCTTCGCGACTACTTGACCGTGGTCAACCAAGCACGCTCCACCGACAAACGCAGCATCTATATCGATTCGTCCGACGCCAAGGAGCGCCAAATCGAAGCCAGCTACATGATTCCCACGCCGCTCTGGAAGTCCAGCTACCGGCTGATCTTCGCCGACAAGGGCGAACCGATGCTGGAAGGCTGGGCCATCATCGACAACACCAGCGGCGAAGATTGGACCAACGTGCGGCTGGCGGTGGTGTCGGGCCGTCCGGTATCGTTCATCAGCAATTTGTACGAGCCGAAGTACGTGATTCGGCAATCGGTGGAATTGCCGGAGGATCGAGCGGCCAACCCAGTGATCTATAACGGAGCCGTCAGCGAAGCCCAACTCGGCACGGGTAACGCGCCGGCTGCGGCGAAGCGGCTCGGGGGTGCGATCGGCGGCTTGGGTGGCGGCGGTGGCAGCTTTGCTCTCAACGGTCGAGCCTTCGGTGACATTATCCCGAGCAACGTCGCGATGAACGTCTCCGCCACGGACGTGGGAGAACTTTTCGAATACCGCTTCTCAACTCCAGTGACGGTGAAAAAAGACGAGTCCACCATGCTTCCTTTTTTGCAACAGGCCATTGGCGCGCGCAAGCTGCTCATTTATTCGGAGAGCTACGGCGAACATCCGATGAACGCAGCCGAGCTGAACAACTCCACCGCAAAGACACTGGATGGCGGCCCGATCACCGTCTTCGACGCCGCCAGTTACGCCGGCGAAGCCCTGATGACGACGCTCAAGTCCGGTGACAAGCGGTTGATCAGTTACTCAGTCGATCTTGGCACACGCGTTACCACGCAGTTTGATTCCAGCCGCGAGCTGGTGCGCGAGATACACGTCGATCGCGGTCTGCTGACCGCGCGCCTGGCTATGGATGAGACCAAGACGTACACCGTTCGCAACGTGGACCAAAAGGCCAAAACGCTGATCATCGAGCATCCCGAGCGCGCCGGCTACAAGCTGATTGCCCTCAAGCCTGCGGAGACCACAACGAACGCGTATCGGTTTGAAGTGAAGCTCAGTCCCGACGGCACTGAAAAGTTCCCCGTGGCCGAAGAGCGCGTCTACGAAACCACGACGGCTGTCTCCAGCCTGACGCCGGACGTGCTGCTCACCTATGTACAGAACAAAGCGCTGTCAGAGACGGCTCGAAACCAGTTGCAGCAAATCTTGGATGCCAAACGGCAAATTGCCGATCTCGACAACCAGGCCCGGCAGCTTGAGGGCGACATCAGCGGCATGGTGAGCGATCAGACCCGCATCCGGCAGAACATGCAAAGTCTGAACCAGGTGAGCGGTCAGCAGGATCAAGTTCAAAAGTATGCGCGCCAATTGGCGGCTCAGGAAAGCGCGATGGCCAGTTCGCGGGACAAGTTGAGCGATCTGAAGAAACAGAAAGCCGCGGACGAATCCAGATTGAACTCGCTGATCGAGAAAATGGATTTCTGATCGTTCACCAAAGATGATAATAGCCGTCGCGCCGCGCCAGCTCCACGGGAAGGCCGAATAGCTCGGTGAGACGCTCGGTAGTCAGAAGCTCGCTCTTGGCGCCGTCGGCGAAGACGCGGCCCTGGCGCAGCAGGATCACGCGGTCGATTTCTGGGAGGATATCCGGCAGATGATGCGTCACCATCAAAATGCCCGTGCCGGCTTGCGCCAACTTGCGCAATATGTCTCTGAGCTCCAGCGCGGCGCGAAAGTCGAGACTGTTACTCGGTTCATCCAGCAAAAGCGCCAGTGGATCGTGCACCAAGGCGCGGCCAATCAGCAAACGGTGCGCTTCGCCCGAAGACATCTCCGTCATCTCACGATCGGCCAGGTGCGGTACCTCCAGGAGCTGCAGCACCTGGCTGGTCTTTTCGATCATCGCGCCAGTGACTTCGTGGTAAGGCTGAATGCCGATGCTGCTAAAAAAGCCCGACAGCACCATTTCGCGGCCGGTGATCTCTCGCGTGCAGCGCCGCATCAGGTCGTTCGAAACGATTCCCAGCAGCGGGCGCAGCTCGAAGACATTCCAGGTATCGCGCCCGAAAATGGTGAGCGAAGAATCGGGCTGGCCCAGAGGATAGCATTCTCGCGTGATGGTTTTGATCAAGGTAGATTTGCCGCAACCATTCGGTCCCAGGATCGCCACGTGCTCTCCGGCTTCAATACGCAGGGTAATATCGTGCAGTACGCGTTTGTCGCCGAGCATGACCGAGACGTTACGGAAAGCCAGCAGAGCGGCAGTATCGGGAGTTCTTGTTAATTCATTATTCACTGGTGGAGAGTATACTCGAATGATGCGGAAAAGCGGTTTGGCCTTCGTCTTGGTATCATTTTGTCCCCTTGCTTTCGGGCAATTGGACTCCAATTCCATCACCGTCAGCTCTTCCAATAACGTCAACCTTCAACCGGATCAGGCGATTTTTTCGGTGACCGTCCAGTCCGGCATCAGTACCGGTCTCGACGACGTGCTCGCGGCGCTGCAGGGTTCGGGAATTACGGCCGTGAACTTCACCGGCGTGAGCACGCAGCTCGAGTTATGTCCCACCATCTCCTGCACTGCAGCCCAGACGCCCTTGCAGTGGGCATTCACCTTGACTTCGCCTCTGACGAGTACGAAAGCTACGGTGGCGAGCCTGATCACTCTTCAGCAAAACATCACCAAGCTGAATAACGGTCTCTCGCTGTCATTCAGTATTGTGGGGACGCAAGTTTCGCAGCAGTTGGCGCAATCGCAGACATGCTCGCTTTCGGGCCTGATCGCGAGCGCAACCACGCAAGCGCAGAATCTGGCAGCCGCGGGAAGCCTGACGCTGGGGTCGATCCTGGCGATGTCTACTGCAACATCGAACGTTGGTTCCGCCTCCCCGGGATTTCTTGAAGTGGGAGCCTTTATTTCGAACCTTTCAAGCGCCACCCCTCCTCCGTGTGCGATCACAGTAAAGTTCAATGTGACCAGGAATTAGATTGATGTGGAAGCTGTCCCTCTCGATCTTGTTGCTCGCGGTGGCGCCGGTTTTCGGGCAGCTCAAATCGCACACGGTGACCGTCTCGGCGACACGTTCCATCAATGTGCAGGCCGATCAGGTTGTGTTCGGCTTGTCAGTCAGCGCCGCCGCAACGACGAGTTTGGATCAAATTGTCGCTGCGCTGGCGGGTATTGGCATTACGTCCGCAAGCCTGACTGGTGTCGGCACGAACTTTGACCCGCCGGCCTTTCAATGGAGCTTTACGCTGGCCGTTCCTTTCTCCAGCCTGACGGCGATCATCGGCTCGCTCACGAAACTGGAGCAGACCATCGCGCAAAATAACAGCGGCTTGGCGTTAACCTTTAGCGTCAATGGCACACAAGTATCGCAGCAATTGCAGCAATCGCAAACCTGCTCAAACTCCGATCTGATTGCCGACGCAACAGCTCAGGCGCAGAAGCTTGCGGCCGCGGCGGGAATGACGCTGGGGCAGATACTCAAATTAACGAGCGTACCTTCAACGCAGGGCTATTTCGGGGTTCCCACTCTCGCGTTGCTGGGAAACTTTGCTAATGCGGAATTATTCCTGGGAGCCGCATCGTCGCCGGTGACGTGCTCGTTGGTTGTCCAGTTTCAATTGCAACTCTAATCCCTACGCCTCCGGCAGCGGGCAAAACGCGCCTTCCGAAAATCCCTCCGCGAGAATGCCAAATGTCCGGTTGAAACGGGCGCGATAGTTCTCCCACGCGATAGCGGTTGCCAGTTCCACCAATTGCGGCTCGCTGAATTGGGAGCGCAGTTGAGCGAACAGGTCATCGTCCACTGTGGCCGGCGTTTTGGTCAATGCGACGGTGAGCCGCAACACCAGCTTTTCGTGTGGATGGAAGGCGACGCTTTCTTCGAAGCGCGCGAGATCGTGCAACTGCTCTTCCGTAATGCCGGCCTTTCTGCCTACGGCAGAATGGATATCGATTCAAAACGGACAGCCCACCAGCGTAGCCACTTTCAACTGCACCAGTTCCTTGAGCACCATTGGGACGGTCCGCTGCGATGCGCACACCGCGTCCATCCAGATGGACGCGAGCAACGTCGGCGTATGATGGGCAGCGAGGGTCTTGGCCTTCGGCACTCGGCCGATGCGCTTTTTTAACGCTCGATACAGAAGCTTCGTCACCCAATTCGCCTGGGCTGCGCTAACGCCAATCGCACGGTCCATGTCCTCAAGATACAATGTCTGAGCATGTCGAACGATCAACTGATGGAGTCTCTGGCGATTCGAACCGTAGTGGACAACTGGGTGCTCTGGCGCGACGCCGGCGATTGGGAACGGTTTCGCACCGTGTGGCATGAAGACGGCTATATGATGGCCACCTGGTTTCAGGGAACCGCCGACCAGTTCATTCAAGTGAGCCGGGAAGGCTTCAACCGGGGCGTCAACATCCTGCACTTTCAGGGCGCATTCACCGTGGACATCGAAGGTACGCGGGCCGTTTCGCAAACCAAGATGACCATCAATCAGCGAGCTCTGGTTCACGATGTGCTGTGCGACGTGGTGTGCACCGGGCGCTTTTACGATTTCTTCGAGAAGCGGAATAATCGTTGGGGCATCGTGCTGCGGCAGCCGATTTATGAAAAAGACCGGATGGACCCGGTGGATCCCGGCAAGCTGCTGCTGCTCGACCAGGAGTTGCTCAAGCGTTTTCCCGAGGGTTATCGCCACTTGGCGTACTTGCAGAGCAACATCGGTTACAAGGTGAAGACCGACATGCCGGGACTGAAGGGCCCCGAAGTGGAAGCCCTCTACGCGCGCGGCAAGAGATGGCTGGCGGGCGGGCCCATCGAGCGGTAAGTCTCCGCGTCGTTATGGCAGCGCGAATGCTACCAACGCCTGATTGTTCCCCTTGCCCGGACCCGCCGAGACAATCGCAACATACTGTTTGCCACTCTTACCTTCATAGGTGAGGGGATTGGCAGTGGCGGCGTATTCCAGCTGCGTGGTCCAAAGCTCCTTACCAGTCTTCGCATCGAAGGCGCGAAATCGAGCGTCGCTGGTTGCGCCGATGAAAACCAATCCTCCGGCCGTCGCGATGGGACCGGCGAAGGCTCCCGATCGTCCGGTATTGCGTTTCTCCGGCGGGAGAAAATCGGTGACGCCGAGTGGCACCTGCCAGGCGATATCACCAGTGTTCGCGTTCACTGCAAACAGCCGCTCCCAAGGAGGTTTGATACAAGGCAGGTTGCCCAGGGTCTTGCCGTCGGCGTCCTTGTACGGGGCGGAGAAACTAAAAAAGCCCGGACGCATAACGTACGGGAGTTTGCCTTCTTCGTTGGCTTTCGGATTATTCCGCAGCCAGCCGGTTCCAGGACTGTCTTGCGAATTCACAAAGACGTAACCGGTCTGAGGATCCGCCGTCGCGCCGCCCCAATTCGTCCCGCCTGTCGGCCCGGGAAGACTGATGGTCTCGTGCTGCGGCGTGCCCTCCCCTTGATAAGTCCACGGCGTAAATGGTCCTGCATCCTGAAAGCCATGCTTGTCCCAAACTTCCTGGCAGGCTTTGGCATGCTCGGCGTTGGTGTCATCCGCCGTTACCAGGTCGGCGCGTGAAACGCGGACGCGTGCGAGCGGTGGCGGCTTCAACGGAAACGGTTGAGTGGCTGAGTACCATTCGCCGGGCGCGCTGCCTTGCGCTACGGCGCGTTCTTCCACTCCAAACACGGGCTTGCCCGTCACGCGATCCAGGATGAACATGTAGCCTGACTTGCCCGTTTGCACCAGCGCGGGAATTTTCTTACCGTCTTTGACGATGTCGATCAGCACGGGGTCGGGCGGAAGATCGTAATCCCAAAGCTCGTGGTGAACGGTTTGGAAATACCATTTGAGCTTGCCCGTCTGGTAGTCCACTGCAACGACAGAATTGGCGAAGAGGTTGTTGCCCTTGCGATCGCCACCCCAATAATTCGCGGCCGGTCCGCCCATGGGCATGTAGACGATGCCGCGCTTTTCATCTACGGTGATCGCGTAGGACCACATGTTGTTGCCGGAACGCGCTTTCCAATTGCCGTCTTTCCAATCGTCGTGGCCCACTTCGCCCGGCTGCGGAATGGCATGGAAGTCCCAGAGCTTCTTGCCGGTCCGAGCATCGTAAGCGCGCGAATCGCCCGGCATGCCGCCCGGCTCCTCGTCCTGTTGATGAAGATGCTCTTCGCCGGGACCGAACATGTTCATGCCCACTAGAATCACGTTCTTGTAAATGGTAGGGACGCCCGCGAAAGGAACGTCCATAGTCAATTCGCCTTCATTGCCGAAGCCGGGATCCAGCTTGCCCGTCTTCGCGTTCAGCGCCACCATCTTGTGGCCCGCCGTGAAGAGAATGCGTGCGGGATTGTCCTTGTCGCCCGGCCAGTAAGCGACGCCGCGCTGTGACGCAGCGCCCGTTTTCAATTCATACCGCCAGACCTCGGCGCCCGTATCCGGATCGAGAGCGATGACCCGATTACCCGCCGGCAAATACATCACGCCATTGACAACGATGGGCGTGACTTCGTTCATGGTGCCCGCCGCCGGGCTGTTCGCGTCCGGCCTCAACCGGTAGGTCCAAACTTGCGTGAGTTTGGATACATTGCCGGTGTTGATCTGCTTCAAGGCCGAATAGCGCGTGGCGGCCAAGTCGCGGTTGTAACTCGGCCAATCGGCCGCCGTTTGAGCGCCGCCAGTTTGAATCGAAAGGATGGGAACTACAATCGCTGTCCAATAAAACTTCATTTCCGTCCGCTGAGTATATCAACGCGCCGCTCTGTGCGCTATTGACATGCGTGCCGCACCGACGTATTTTGGGAAGCGCCTATGCCGATTCCGTCCTATTGGCGCCGTTGTTTTTTCACGGCAGTGATTCTGATGGCCGCCGTGCCCACGGCGCTTTTCGCTCAGTGGCCGTCTTACGCTACCCCAGGTATCCCCAGAACTCCCGATGGAAAGCCGAACCTGAGCGCTCCTACTCCTAAAACGCCCGACGGCAAGCCGGATCTTACCGGCATCTGGGAAAACTTCCGTGCACCAGCACCGGCCAGCACCCCGCCAGCCGCTGCGCCGAATGCGAAAGCCCCCGCGGCGAACGAAGATTTCTTTTCCGGCCTGAAGACGAACGATGATTTCTTGGCTCTGGTCAAGAAGAGCCCGTTCTGGAATCTCGGTGCTTCGTTCAAAGACGGTCTGCCGTTTCAACCCTGGGCCGCGGAACTGCACCGGCAACGCGTCGCTGACAACAGCAAGGACAACCCGGACGCGCACTGCCTTCCAATGGGGATCATGCAGTTTCACAACCACGGGCAACCTCGCAAGATGATCCAGACGCCGCAGGTGATCGTGATCCTTTACGAAGCCAATGCTGGCATCCGGCAGATCTTCACGGATGGACGGCCTTTGCCCAAGGACGCGGACCCTTGGTGGTACGGCTACTCGACAGGCCACTGGGAGGGCGACACACTGGTGGTGCAATCCGCTGGATTCCGCGATCTGGGATGGCTGGATGTAGAAGGTAGCCCCTTGACCGATGCCGCCCATGTGACTGAGCGCTACCGCCGCCCCGATTTCGGGCATCTGGAAATCGAGGTTACGATCGACGATCCCAAGGCTTACACCAAGCCCTGGACGGTTTTCGTTCACCAGCGCCTCATGGCGGATACCGAATTAATCGAATTTGTTTGCCAGGAAAACGAGGTGGACGCGCCGCATTTGACTACAAAGTGAAGGGCCGCAGGAATTCAGAATCCAGAATCCAGAATTCAGAATTCAGAATTCAGAATTCAGAAGACAGAAGTCAAAAGCCAGAAGACAGAAGTCAGAAGCCAGAAGCGACGGCATGACGGGCCAACGCATCGGAATCTTACATCCCGGACAAATGGGGATCGTGGTGGCGGTTTCCGCTCGCAATAGCGGGAGCGAAGTGTATTGGGTCTCCCAGGGCCGGAGCGCAGCCACTCGAGAGCGCGCTTCCCAGGCGGGGTTGCACGATGCCGGAACGCTGGCGAAGCTGTGCGAATTGTGCCCCGTGATCGTGAGCGTTTGTCCTCCGGAATTCGCTGAGCAAATCGCTGGGCAAGTTGCAGAGCTTTCGTATCAAGGGATGTACGTCGATGCAAATGCCATCTCTCCTGAACGCTCGCAGCGCCTTGCACATCGATTGGAAGAGCGTGGGGCGCGGTTCGTGGATGGAGGCATCATCGGCCCTCCGTCTACAACTCGCAATCGGACCTGGCTCTACGTTTCGGGCGACCATGCCGCCAAAGTCGCTCCGTATTTTTCCTCGGGGCCCATCGAAGTTGAGGTGCTCCCGGGAAGCATCGGGCAGGCATCTGCGTTGAAGATGTGTTTCGCGGCCTACTCCAAGGGCTCCATCGCGCTGGCGTGTGCGGTGCTGGCCGCGGCCGAACATCTGGATGTGTTGCAAGATCTCAAACGGCAGTGGACTAGAAGCGGTCCGTCGCTTCCCGAGCTGGAGCGCGAGATTTCGCGAGCGGCCCCGAAAGCCTGGCGATTCACGGGCGAAATGTACGAGATCGCGGCGACCTTCCAGAGCGCGGGTATGCCTTCCGCGTTTCATGAGGCGGCCGCCGAGATCTTTCGCCGCTTAGAAGACTTTCAAGGTCAGGCGGAGCCCGGACTGAAGGATTTACTCGCTACACTACTAAAATGAGCAAACGTACCAGTATCGAAGTGGACGGCTTGGAGCATGTGAATCCTATTCCGAACGCAAGCCGGTTAGGCCCTTTTCTCGTCAGCGGCGGAATCTTCGGAAAGGATCCCGGCACGGGCAAAGTCCCCGAGGGAGTGGAGGCGCAGTGTGAGCAGATGTTCGCCAATGTGCGAAAAGTTCTGGAGGCAGGGGGCGCGACGCCGGACGACGTCATCAAGTTAAATGTATGGCTGAGAGATATGGCCAACCGGCCGGTGGTGAATAAATACTGGCTGCAAATGTTTCCGGACCCGCATTCGCGTCCTGCGCGGCATACTTTTCCCACCCCGGATCTGCGCGCTCCGTTGCTTGTGGAGTGCGAGATTATGGCCGTCATTCAAGACAGCCGTCCCGAAAAGCCGTGAGGCTGGCGAGCTTCCGTGCAGGCGGCAAGGACCGCATTGGCGTTTCACTCGACGGCGCGACGTTAATTGAGATTTCAGGGCCGCGCAGCATTCTGGAGCTCATCGAAAGTGGCGAGAAGCCTAACCTAACCGCTGAAACATATCCGTTAAACGATTTCGCCTGGTACGCGCCTGTACGACGTCCCTCGAAGATCTGCTGTCTGGCGCTGAATAATAGCGCGAACAGCGATCGTATCCTGCAAGGGCCCAAACATCCCGCGATGTTTATCAAGCCTGCCAGTTCGCTCATCGGTCACGGCGGCGCCATCGAATGCAAGCCGCACTATGGCCGAGTGCATCCGGAGCCCGAGCTGGCGGTTGTGATCGGTAGGACGGCTAAGAACATAGCCGCGCGCGACGCGTACGATTACGTTTTCGGCTACACCGTCCACAACGACATTACGTCGCCGACCATGCGCGCCGAAGACACGTTTCATTACCGCGCGATCCATCCCAAATCCGGGGATGCGAAAGCGATCGAGTATGTGGACACATGGGTAAGCTATCCGGGCCGCTACAAGTGCTGTGACACGTTCGCGTGCATGGGTCCATGGCTGGTGACGAAAGACGAAATCGCCGAACCGCACAATTTGGCGGTATCGTGCAGCCACAAAGGGGAACTCGTCACCGAAGACAACACGGAGAATCTGTTTTACAAGATTCCGGAAGTGCTCGAGTTCTTATCTAGCCATCTGACTTTGCTCGCGGGCGATATCGTTTCCATGGGCACCGCGCTGAAGAGATCCGCGCAAGGCGGAGCCGTGCAGAACATCGATTTGAACAAGCTGGGCGGCCCTGTGTCGGTCACGATCGAGAAAATCGGCACGCTGAGCAATGATGTGGTGCACGTGTAGCGTTACTTCGGTTCTGGTTGCGCTGCAGCCTGCGACCTTAGTTGCTCCATCGCGGCATCGGTCACCGGCCCGTGAAACCGGCCGCGGATCGCGCCGTCTTTGTCGAGCAGGAGCACATACGCATCGTTGGGGCCATCGAATCCGGCAGCTTGCTTCAACTCTTTCTCGTTGTGGTAGATCACCACGAAATGGCCGCGCTGGTCCTCGGGCACGCCGCCCTTCATTCCGTGCACGGCCATGCCGCGAACCAAGCGCGGAGCGTCCTCTAAAACCGCGATCGTATAAACGGCAAACTCATGTTGCAAACGCGCGGCCCACGCTTTGGTCTGGTTTTGTGAGGCGTGGGTAAAGCCGATCACGATCACGGCCGGATGGCCAGCCGCTGCGTCCGGCAGCGCGGTCTTCTGGCCCAGCAGGTTCTCGCCTTCCACGTGCGGAAGTTGTTCCCCGTGAAGAGAAACAAACTCCGCTGCGACAAGAATGACCAGCGCGCACGTTCTCATACACCCTTCTACTTCTTGTTGCCGCCGCCTTCGCCTTCGGTGTAGTGCTTCAGATCGCGCTCGCCTTCCACGCAAGCGAGCTCCATGATTTCGTAGCCAGGCCGTGTGATGCGCGTGATCGGAAAGGCGATGGTCCAGGGACGGGAGAAAGTCTTGGGGTCCTCAATGCTGGCGCGGTAGTCGATGGTGTTCGCGTCCACGGGGGTGTAGCGCTCGATCACATGCAGTTCGTCACTATGGAAATTGCCTGCCATGTCGAACCAAGTTCGGTCGTTTTGATTCGTCACGTCCACCACCAGGGTGTCGCCATCCCAGCGGCCGCGCGAGTCGCCTTCAAACGTCTTGATGTCGGCCGGCAGATGCGGGCGTCCATCGGTGGGAATCACGCGATATGCGTGGAAATTCTCGAACAGGAACAAGACGTAGTTGGCGGGCTGCAAAATCTGGAATCCGAACGGCGCGTAAACCTGGCGAGGTATGCCGGAGAGAAAACAGTGTGCTTCCGGATCGTCGTACATGTGGTGCGCCACCAGATCCTGCTTGCGTTGCGCTGCCGCGGGCAAATAAGGAATCTTGCCGTCCGTAGGATCGACAATCACGCCTTTGCCGGGCGGAATTCCGTAGACCGCTTTGAGATGATCTTCCACGTCGTAAGCCGCGTTTCCTCCCGGGCTGCGAACCTCCCAAACTCCCTGGAAATCGGGCTTCCCGTCAGCGCCGCGTGGCATGGGGCCGGCGTTTACTGCCGGCTTCTCTCGATGGGTCTCCTGGGGCCCAGGCGTCTGTGCCAGTGCCGCTACAGATAAGATCAAGCCGAGGAGAATCGTTTTCATTTGCTTGGTTCCTCGTAGGCGTAGCAGTCATACTCCATGAGCTGGAGATTTTTCTCTAGACGGCGATAGAAGGGCAGACTGATATTCCATGGCTTGGTAAACACCTTGGGGTCTTCGATGGTGGCTTCGTAGCTGATGGTGTCGGGGCCGGTGCGGGTGTAGCGTTCAATAACGTGCGAAGCTCCACTGTGGAAGTTCCCGGAAGCGTCAAACCAGGTTTGGTCGTTGCTGTCGGCGACGTCCACTACCAGCGTGTCACCCTCCCAATGGCCGCGCGAGTCGCCCATCCAGAAATCCACGTCCTCAGGATGCTTGCTTCCATCGAGCGGAATCAGCCGATAGGCATGCACGTATTCATACAAAATCGCGACGTCCTTCGCCGTTTGAAAAATCTGGAATGGAAACGGCATGTAATTGGCACGAGGAACACCGGGCAAAAAACACTTGTTGTTTGGATCCGCAGTGGCGCGATTCTGGAAATTCTGCCGCTTCTGGGCTGCCGCTTCCGGCGTGTAGGGGATCTCGCCGCCAACCACGATGCCGGTTCCCGCGGGCATGCCCAAGTGAGCGGAATGAGCCTGAATGTCATAGGACGAGGTGGTCTCGGCCTGCCAGATACCTTGCAAATCGGGCTGGCCGTTGGCGGTTCGGGGAGCATGGTACTGGGCTAAGGCGGGAACGACAGCGATTAGGAAAAACAGAGGACGAAGTTTCAACGCCAGGGCATCCTATCATCTTCAGATTGAAGATTGCAACCGAAACATGGTCTCCTAGAAGAGGAGCAACTCTCGTGAAGATCCAGTCTATCCTTCTCGGCGCCGTGTTGGCGCTGCCGGCCTTTAGCCAAACCTTTTCCTCCACCCCGCTTGCGAATCCAGCCGGGCCTGGTAGCCTGCAACCTAATTGGTCCGTCGCACCGGACGGAGGGGCAGTGTTCAGTTGGATTGAGCCCTCGCAAGGCGGGGCGTTTGCGCTGCGATACGCGGTCCGGCATGGTGGCGCCTGGTCACCGGCGACGACCATCGCCGCACACCGCCACTTCTTTCATCATCCGGCGGAAATGCCGGAGGTGATCGCATTGCCGGGCGGCCATTGGTTTGCTCATTGGGTGGAAGCGCCGGAAGGCGGCGACAGCGACGCGGAATACGTCTACGTTTCTTCGTCCACTGACGGAACGCATTGGACCATGCCGCTCCAGGCCCATCGTGACCACAGCGCCGTGCAACACGGCTTGGCTTCGATGATCGCTAACCCGGACGGCGGAGCTTCGATCTTCTGGCTGGAAGCGCTGAAGGGCGAGGATGCGCCGGTAGCCTTGAAGCGCACCATCGTCGACGCTACGGGCAAGGAAGTCAGGGAAGAGCAGATCGAGGGCGACGTTTGCGGCTGCTGCCCCACGGCCGTGGCAAAGACTTCGAAGGGACTGCTGGTGGCTTTTCGGGCTCACAGCAAGGAAGACATTCGCGACATCGCGGTCACCCGGCTGGAGAACGGCCATTGGTCCACGCCCAAGATTGTGAACGCCGACAACTGGGAAATCAACGCATGCCCTACCAATGCGGCGGCGGTCCAGGCCAAGGGCGATCACGTGGCGGTCGCCTGGTTTACGGGCGCGCAAGACATGCCACGCGAACTGATGGCGTTTTCAAATGACAGCGGTTCCAGCTTCACCAAGCCGGTTATGCTCAGCACCGGCCACGCTTTCGGCTATACGGCGATGGCTTTGGATGAAGACGGCGGAGCGATTGTTTCGTGGCTGGAGCAAAGTCCGGCAGGGGCGAAAGTGCTTGTGCGTCGCGTTACGGCTGCCGGAGTGGCCGGCCCGATTGTGGAAGTAGCCAACGGCGGGAAGATGGCTCTCGGATACCCGAAGCTATTTCACAACGGAAGCGACACGTTCATCGCTTGGGGCAATCCGAAACACATCGAAACCGCCAGTCTCGCGAAGAAAAACTAATTACTTCCTCGCGGCCGACACCACGTGCCCCTTTTGTCCGGGAGGCTCGTAGTAGCCGATGAGCCGTCCGGCGCAGACCACGCCAGTCCACAAGACCAGCGATAGCGCACCGGCCGCTTTGGCTCGAGTGGGAATGATCGGAGAGGCATCCAGCTTTTCGGGATGGTTGTAGACCATGGGCCGAAAAATCATCGCGTGAATGAAAATCAGGAACAGCAGGGACATCTTGGTCCAAAAGTAGGGATTCGGATAGTAATCCACGGCCTTTGACCCAGCCAGCATGATCCCCATGGACGCCATGATGACGAAGCCAAGGCGTTTCCACCACCGCAATCCGTTGACGACGTCCGCGATGGGCCGGTTCTGCAAAGCCACACCCAGCAGCCGGAGATCGGTGATGACGATCATTCCTCCGAAGACGGCAATACAAGCCAGATGCGTGCTCATGATGATCGGATAGGTTAAACCGGACTCCCGGATGAAGGACATGAAATCCGTGCTTTGAACCCAGTGGAAGAAAGAAAGAATAGACATCGGAGCCTCCTGGCCTCTTACGCAAACGCAATAAACAGTCCGCCGAACACAACGCTAATCCACAAGGCAAGAGAAATAATGCCCACCAGTACCTTGACACCGGCCGATGAACTGTCCGACAGGGCGACCTTGCGGTGAATCGTGTAGTTGAAGATGATCGCGATCACCAGCGCGCCAATCTTGAATCGGAACGAGGGGTTGTGAAGATACATCCGTGTATCGGAAAGGAACAGGATGGGACCCGAAAGCAGGACCACAGTCAAGCCCAGCAGAGTCCACGGCGCGGTGGCGCGAGCGATTTCCGATGCCGTTTCCCGCTTCATCCCGACACCGATGAGACGAAAATCGACGAGCGCGATCATGCCTATGGACCAGGCGAACGCCGCGATGTGAAAACACTCAGCGATCGGGAAAACCCATTCGGAGCTATTCAGCGCGTCCGCTATGGCGTTGGTTTGAAGAAGCAACATATTAGTGATCCTGTCCTTTTAGCAGGCTTGGGCTGCGCAGGGCAGCCAGCGCGGCGTCTTGCACGAAATGGATTTGGGCGTGAATCTTATTGAGCGGCGGCTCAATGTAACCGATGCCACGTCCGCAACAGGCGATGGAGGTCCAAAGCACCAATGAAAGCGCGGCCGCCAGTTTCGCGCTCCCTGGGACTTTTGACGCCCGGTCCAGCGCGGCCGGGTTGGCGTAGACGCTGCGGCGAAACACCAGCTCATGCACCAACACGACGCCAAGCAGAATCAGCTTGGTCCGAAAAAACGCATTGTAGTAATATTCTTCGGCCTTGGAGCCCGCCATCAGGATGCCGCAGGCGACGATCAGCAGTAGCCCCCAGCGTTTCGGCACGCGGAATTGGTCCACCACGTCCGCTATGGAGCGCTTTCGCATCCCCCAACCCAGCAGACGCATGTCGGTCATCAGCACCATCCCACCGAAGAAAGCGATGCCGATCATGTGCAGGGACATGACGATCGGATAGACGTATGCCGATCCGCGCAGGGCCGTGAAGAATCCCGTTAATTGGATCCACTGGGCGAATGAAAGAAGCATGCCGTGGTTAACCTATGCTCAAACCAGGATAGACGAAGCCGATGAAGATTCCGCCGAAAACAACGCCGGCCCATAAGGCCAGCGACACGCAGGCCACTAGTTTTCCGTTGGGCGGCGCGGTATCGGAGGCCACGGCTTTACGATGAATCGTGTAATGGAAAACCACCGCCGAAACGAAAAAGACCATCTTGATCAGAAACGGCCAGTTGAGATAGTACATGTCGGGATCCGACGAGAATAGCAGCAGCCCGGAAAAGAACATGAGCACCAGACCGCTGAGGGTCCAAAGCCAAGTGTCCTTGGCGAGCTGCGCCGGGGTCTGGCGGCGCATTCCGATGCCCAGTAGTGAAAAATCCACGATGGCGATTGTTCCTATGGACAGCGCAAATCCCACGATATGGAAGCACTCAAGAGTTGGAAAGACGTAAGCGGAAGAATTGAGAGGATTCGTGATCAGCACTTGGATCCGTAGACACCATTCTGCACGGTCATAAGTGTATCAAAGCCTCGGGAGAAATCCAGCCCCGATGGAGTCACTTGGTGGTCACTGACCGGTGAGTGACCGTCCGGCCCGAATGTTGTAGCGGATCAGGATGGCAAGGGCCAGGCCGGCTCCGAAGGTAAGGGCGCCGGTGGTGACGTGCAAAACGCTGGTGACTACCACCGCGAGACTGGTCTCCGGGAAGAGGATCAGCATCATGAACGTGGTGAACCCGAGCATTACTTGGATTGATGTGATGACTGCAAGAGTGACCGCAGCAGGACGCAGGGTCGGATGCTGGGGGAACTGTCGGACGAGGAAAACGGCCACGATCAGGATCAGAAGCAGGACGATCATGGCATTCAGGATGTGCCAGATGACGCCGAGGGCCCGGTAGCGGTAGGACGCGCCGAGCGTGGTTTGCAGCAGGATGATGGCTGGGACGGCGAAGGCTAGCGAGCGGAGGGACGGGCGCCAGGTATCTTCGATCGGAGAGGGGCCGCGCCGCCAACTCTCCGACATCATGACGGCGATCGCGATAATTACGCCGAAAAAGACTTGCGCGAGCAGTGCGTGGAGAATGCCGGAGAGCTCTGGCAGAGCGTTGGTGATCGCCCTGGCACCTAAGACGCCGTCCAGGATGCCAGCGGCCAGGCCGATCCATCCGAGTGGGCTTGAAAGCCCGATCGCCAGGCCGAGCATGAGAAGCACCGTCACTCCGCCTGCCATGTGATGCCAGAACTCAAAGGCAGGATTGATGGAGCTGGCAGGCGCGGCGGCGATAGGGCGCTCCAGGCTGGTGACAATGGCGCCGAGAATAATCGCGACCAGCGCAAACAGGCCCACCAAGATGACAAAACGCTGCAACCAACGACTCTCAATTTTCATGTCGAACTTCTTTCATCCAGCGAACGGTTCCGATCCCGATCACGATTACGCCAACGACGGACACGATCCAACTGGTGGCCGCGCCCCACAGCATCAGCATCACACCGGCGGCCAGCACGATTGGCGCGTAGCTGGTTGGTCTGGTCATGCTGCCCGCTCCGCCGATGAGTACCATCGCATCACGGTGGAAACGATGCCCGAGAGATAAACGAAGCAGCCGGGCACCCACATCAACATTCCGCCCAATTGCTGATCGCTCCTAGGATCGAGTCCCCAGAGGCGCGCTGGCGGATTTAGGTACGCCGGGTACAAGCCGACTGGGCCGAACGTCAAGAATGCGCCAAGAAGGCTACAACACACACAGGCGCCGAAGAGGTAAGAAACGGACGCGAGCATCGGTAGGCGCCGGTCTTCCTGAGGACCCACAATGGGCCACCAGAAGATCGTGCCGGTGACCAGGAAAGTCAGGTGTTGGAAAATGTGGAGACTGTCATGAGCCAGCGCGGCATTGAACAACGTGGGAATGTGCCACGCCAGCATCGTGCCCACGCCGAGCAGCCATGAGACGGGCGGCTGGCCGAGAGTCCGCTCCAGTCTGTTGAGCTTGGGGCGTCGCAATGCGGTTTCGGCAAACCATCGTGGGATGCCGAGCAGTAACAGCGGGGGAATAACGAGCGCCAGCAAGAAATGCTGGACGATATGCGCGCTGAACAGGTATTGATCGGCGAGCGTGTCGATGGGGGAGACCAGATCGAGAAGCAGGAGGGCAAGGCCGGCGAGGAAATACGGCGCACGGTTCCATCCGTGCTTGCGCACCAGCGCACCATAACCAACCCCGAGGATCGCGCATCCGGCCACGACAGAGGGTTCCCAATTCCAGAGGTTCATGCGGCACCCCAGAAGTACGCGACCAGAACGATCGCGAGCCATACGGCGGTGAAGAAATACCAGTACAGCGCTATGGCTCGGAGCGCGGAGATGGGCCCCATCGCGAGCGCGATCAGTCCGGCGAGAAGGTGCAGCCCGTGAATCCCAGCCAGGATGAAGAACGTAGTTCCGAAGAAGACTGCTTGGTCGAGCAAGAAGGCGACGCCAATCGCAATCGTAACCCAAAGCCATAACCCCGAACCCGCGGTTCCCCGCCACATGCTGAGTGTGCTCGCCAGGAGCAAAACCGTGCAGAGCCACACGCGGGGCGCGATCAAGGCGGGAATCTCTCGAAAGTACGCGAAGGCGAGGACGAGCAAGAAAAAAAAGACGGCTTCAGCCGTGAGGAACATCGTCATGCCGAGTTGAGCGCGCCGGTTCGTCATACGCGCATCCAATCCGCAGTTTCGGGGTGCTTCCTGTCCCATAGCGGCCGGCGGCTACGTACTTCAGGGGGGTGCGCGAAGTTCTGAAGCGCTGGTGGCGACGATGCCGCCCACTCCAGCGTCCAGGCGTTCCAGGGATCGTCGCCCGCAACGGATCCGAAGAAAAGGCTCATCGCGATGTTCGCGCAGAACAGCAGAATGCCGAATACGAGAATGGCGGCTCCAATCGTAGAGATCAAGTTCAACGCGCCGAACCACGGAAGATTCGGATAGGTGTAGACACGGCGCGTCATCCCCAGCAGCCCGAGGAAATGCTGCACGAAGAATGCGGTGTTGAAGCCCAGGACGATCAGCCAGAAGCTCCACCGGCCGAGCTTTTCGTCGAGCATTCGTCCGCTGAATTTGGGGAACCAATAGTGAACGCCCGCCAGCAGCGCGAAGACGGTGCCGCCGAGCAGCACATAGTGAATGTGCGCGACCACGAAATAGGTATCCGTCATCTGCCAGTCCACCGGTACTGTGGCGAAGGCGACGCCGCTCAACCCGCCCACGGTAAATTCCAACAGGAACGCGACGGCGAACAGCATGGCCGTAGTGAATCGGATAGAGCCGCCCCACATGGTGGCGATCCAACTGAAAATCTTCATGCCGGTGGGCACCGCGATCAGCATGCTGGCAGCGGCGAAGACTGCGAGAAAGTTGCGGCCTAGAGCGACGGCGAACATGTGGTGGACCCATACTCCATAGCTCAGGAAGGCGATCGCCACGGTGGATGTAGCCACGAAAGGATATCCGAAGATCGGCTTGCGCGAAAACACCGGAATGATCTCGGAGATCATCCCAAAGGCGGGAAGTACGACGATGTAGACTTCAGGGTGCCCAAAGATCCAAAAGTAGTGTTGCCAGAGCAGAGGCGCGCCGCCTTGCGAGGGATCGAAGAAGCGGGCCTGCAGCATTCTGTCACTGAGGAGCATTACCAGCGACGCCGCCAGCGCGGGTAGCGCAAAAACGATCATGATGGAGGTGACCAGCGTCATCCAGACGAACAGCGGGACCAGGCGCATTGTCATCCCCGGGGCGCGTTCGGTAGCGATGGTCGCGATCAGGTTGATGGCCGAACCGATGGAGCCGGCCGCGATCATCAGCAAGGCCAAAGCCCAATAGTCCAGGCCGACGCCCGGCGAAAAAGCTTTCTCACTCAACGGGGCGTAGCTAAACCAACCCGCGCTCGGAGCCGCTCCAGTGGCGAAGCTGAAGTACAGCAGGATGCCGCCAAAGAATTGTAGCCAGAAACTGAGCGCGCCCAGCCGAGGCAACGCCATCTCGTTCGCGCCGATCATGAGCGGCACCAGATACACGCCAAAGCCAGTGAGCACCGGCATGGCGACCAGAAAGATCATGGTGGTGCCGTGCATGGTGAACATCTGGTTGTAGATTTCCGGTGTGATGAGCTTGAGATTCGGAGCGGCCAATTGCGCGCGCATCACCATGGCTTCCATCCCGCCCGCCAGGAAAAACAGCAGCGCGGAGAGCATGTAGAGGATCCCGATGCGTTTGTGGTCGATGGCGCAGAGCCAGGAAGTCATCGCAGGCTCTCCAGGTACATCAGAAGCGCGCCACGCTCCTCTGCGGTCAGCGGAGTGTTCGGCATGCGATTGCCGGGTTTGGCCGCTTGCGGATCGGTTAGCCAAAGCATCAGGTTCTCAGGAGTGTTTCGTGAGATGCCGCCACCCAGGAACTCACGGCTGGCCAGGTGTGCGAGGCTCGGACCTTTTCCGGAACTCGGCTCGGTTGCGAAAACCGTGTGGCATTTTGAGCAGCCCTTGTCCCTAAAAAGCCGTTCCGGAAGCCCCGGCACTTTATCGACGGTGCCTTTTGCCTCGTCCACCAACCAAGCCTCAAAGCTCTGGTCTGGTTCGGCGATCACGCGAAAGCGCATCCAGGCGTGCTGTGCGCCACAGAATTCCGAGCACGTGCCCGTGTAGGACCCCGGTGTGTCCGCCTCCAGCCAGATGTAGCTCCAGCGGCCGGGCACTGCGTCTATCTTGCGGGCCAGCTCCGGCGCCCAGAAGTCATGAATCACGTCGGCCGATTCGATGCGGGCTCGCAGCCGCCGCGATGTGGGAATGTGGATGTCCCAAGGTACAACAACGCCGTTGGGATATCGCGCTTCCCACCACCACTGGTGTCCGGTGATCACCAGGTCGGGCGGCCGGCTAGTTTCCTGGGGCGCGTCAATGAAGATCATGGCGCGTACGGTGACGATAAAAAGGCCGGTGACCATCAACAGTGGCACCACCGTCCACAACACTTCCAGCTTGCGCGATCCGAAGATCTGCTTGGGTTCGGTGGTAGTAATGCCACGCGATCGGTATCGAACCGAGCTATAGACCACACCCGCCAGCACCACCAGGAACACCACGGCGGCGATCGCTAATACCAGTGAAAATACCCCTGCGATGGCCTGCGCCTGCGGAGAATGAGGACTAAAAGGAGGACCCACTAGTCAGAATTGCCCTATATCGAGGATTGACCCATCGTAATGGCATCAGTCTACTCTCGCGCCTGACGACGGTCAAGATTTGAGCGCGGGGAATAGGTATGGCGGTGTCACAGACCAGTCAGTGACAGAACTACGGCAAGCACTCAAAGTTTGACGAAAGGCTTAGTACCTCCGGGAGCGAACATGGTACTCTGTCGGTACAGACCTTGCGGTTAGGGCCTTACGGCAGGTTAGGGCGATTTTGGTGGCAGCTCCCTCATAATCATTCACCTTTCACTCGCCGATAAGAAGTGTATGTTCGACAGGCGCATAGAGCCCCGGATGTTATGTGCGGATATGGTGGATGTCCAGTGGAAGGACAAGTCCGGGCGCATTCGCAAAGGGGTGGCCAATCTGGAGGACATCTCGTTGTCTGGCGCATGTCTTCAGTTCGACCAGCCTATCCCTTTGCAGACTGACCTTCGCATCACCTACCCCAAGGGCGAGCTCATGGGCAAAGTTCGGTACTGTGTGTATCGCGAAATCGGATACTTTCTGGGCATCGAATTTGAGCCAGGGTGCAAGTGGTCCGCGCACCATTTTAAGCCGCAACATCTGCTGGATCCCCGGCGGCTGGTGATCCGTAGCATGAATCGCGCTTCGAAACTCGCCAATTAAGAGTACCGACTCCCTCACGGCAACTGCCGAGTCTGGTTGGGGCTCGGTAGAAAGCTGCTCGCTTGCCGGTTGGTTTTGGTACCCTTCTATAGGGCCTTTCGGCCCCCCTTCATGGCGGTTTCCGGCATCAAAGATTCGCTCAAACTACAGGGCGTCCGGCTTACACGGCAACGCAAGATTTTGCTCGATCTGATCGATCAATCCGGCCAGCACCTGGACGCCGAACGTTTGTTCACGCTGGCGCGCGAAAAGGATCCTAAACTGAACCGCGTGACGGTTTACCGGACGCTGAAGCTTCTCAAGGCCGGCGGCTTGGTGGACGAACTGGACCTGATGCATCATGATGGGGACCAGCACTATTACGAGACCCGCCTGAAGCAGGAACATGCCCACGTGATTTGCCTGCGCTGCGGCAAGATCGAAGAGTTTTTTGGCGATCTGCTGAAGAAGATGCGCGAGCAAATTGAGACCCACTTCGGATTTGAGATCGTTTTGTCGCGGACGGAGGTGGGCGGGTACTGTTCCCACTGCCAGGTTTTGCGCGCGAAGGAATTGAGCGAGGCGACCGAGCCTGAGCCTGCCACCGGGCGAGTGCAACACCCGCGGAGCCGCTGATGTCACCGGCCGCTGGGTCACCCGTTGCGACGGGTCGGCCACCCGCGTTGGCCGTCACCAATCCTTCGGGGAATCGCAGCCGGGTGCCGATCGATCCCCTGCCGTTCCTGATTGGACGGCAAGGCGAAAACAACCTCGTGTTGCGCGACAATCGCATCTCGCGCAATCACGCTCGCATCTCCCTGGACAACGGCGACTACGCGATCGAAGATCTGGACAGCCGCCACGGTGTTTTTGTGAACGGCCAGCGGGTGAAACGCCAGGTGTTGAAAGATGGGGACCGGATCGATTTTGGATTCCCCGATTCCTACCGCCTGGCGTACACGCTTCAGGAAGACGAGCTGAATCAGGTGCTGGGGAAGATGTCGGCGCCCGCGGGAAGTGGCGCCAATAATCTTTCCAAGCTTCGATCGCTGGTAGAGGTTGCGCGCGCGCTGCAAAGTTCGTTATCGACCCACGACGTGCTGGTAGCCGTAGTGGATGCGGCACTTTCGGTCACCGGCGCCGAGCGCGGCTTCCTGCTGCTGGGAAAGGACGAGCAACTGGAAGTGAGTGTCGCGCGCGACCGGCGCGGCGCGCCTTTGGACACGTCGGATCTGGGCGTTCCCCGGTCGCTGATCAATCGAGCGCTCCGCAGCCGGCGCGATCTTCTTTCGATGACATTCGATCCGCTGGGCGCCGACGGCATCCGGCCCGAAATGTCGGTTGCGAACCTGGAGCTGCGCAGCGTGGTCTGTGTGCCGCTGATTCAGGTGCGTACCGGATCGCTTCAGGAAACGATTGCCGGTTCGGTGACCAACACTGTGGGCGTGCTGTACATGGATTCGCGAGGGGCTGCGGCGGACCTTTCGTCCGGCAATCGAGAAATTCTGCAAACTCTCGCGCTGGAGGCCTCGACGATTCTCGAGAACGCGCGATTGCTCGAGGAGGAACGCGCCAAGCAGCATATGGAGGAAGAGCTGAACATCGCCCGGACCATCCAAACCGGTTTGCTGCCAAGCGAGCTGCCCACCGAGGGTTGGTTTCGCGCTATTGGATCGAGCATCGCCTCGCGCCAGGTGGGCGGCGATTATTTCGACGTTCGGCGCGTCACGCCCGACATGTATGCGTGCGTGATCGTGGATGTATCGGGCAAAGGCGTGAGCGCCGCCTTGCTGGCCGCGCTGTTGCAGGGCGCATTCGTTTTCGCGTCCGAAGGAGAGGTGCGAATCGACGATGTCATGTCGCGAGTGAACCGCTTCTTGATCGAGCGCGCGCGCGGCGAGAAATATGCCACGGTAGTCTACTGTACGGTGGATCGCAGCGGAGAGCTGCGTTGGTCCAATGCCGGCCATCCGAAACCGGTGCTGGTGCGCGCGAACGGAGAATTGCAATTGCTGGAGAGCACCGGTATGCCGATCGGCATGTTGGATATTGCCACCTATGAAGTAAAGACGATGCAGCTTCAACCGGGCGACAAATTGGTGTTATTCAGCGACGGACTTTCGGAAGCGGCCAATGCGGATGGCGAGTTTTTCGAAAAGAAAGCCTTGAAGGAATTTCTCTGCGCGCATGCCGGGATCGGCTGCACGGAGCTGCATGCCAAGCTGGTGGAGGCGGTGGAAGACTTCAGCGAAGTTTCCGAACAAGAGGACGACATCACGATGCTGGTGCTGGAGTATCAGCCGTAAAGGTCGAACGCTCCGTCGCGGATCAGAACACGTAGCCGGCGGTGGCCTGATAGCTGCGCGGCTCAATGAAGTGCGTGCCGCTAAAAGTGGAAAGGAAATTGTACAGCGCTACTTTGTTGGTGGCGTTTTCCACACTGAATCGGATCGTCCAGCGAGGTCCGCTTTCCTTGTGGAATAGGTTGTCGGTTCCGACGCCGATATCGAAAAGACTGTGCGACTTCACCCGGTCCGGATTGTGGTCGTCGTTTTCGGTTCCGGTCTGGGGCAGAGTCAGTAACGTCGAAGTTCCCATGCCGGTGCAGTTTCGCAGAGGCGCTTGCAGGGTGGCTGGAACTCCGGCGCAGGCGAGGCCGATATCCACTTGCTCAGAGGCCGTCAAAGCGAGAGCGGCCGCCACATCCGGCACGCCGCTGACCACCAATCCGCTGTCAAAGCGCCAGGTGAAATCGATCCACTCCTCGTTCTTGTGACGCTGATAGCGCACGTTCGCGTTCTGCTGATAGGCCTGATCGTGATCGATCCTAAAGACGCCTTCCGGGATACCGCCCAGCGCAATCAAGCCGCCGGTTTCCGGAGGGAAATAGCGGGCGCGACTGTGTCCCAGTGTCATATAGGCCTGGAATCCATGCAGGTTGATGGTGCTGACGCGGCCTGAGACGCCGTCGACTTTGGAATTGTTCCAGGAAATCGGGAAAGTGATCGGAGTGTTGAACAGCACGTCGAAATCGTACGCGTTATGGGTGAACTTCCAGAAATAGTCCGCGTCGACGATCAGCCACTTGCCAATGCCTTGTTGCAGCCCGGTATCGAAGTCGTTCCGGTTTCCGGGCCGGATTGGGTTGAATACAGATCCAAACACGTTTTCCTCCAGACCACCGGTACCTCCCGCGCTCGACAGCAGCAGGTTTTCGTTAAATGGCGTTTCGAAGGTACGCGCATAAGAGGCACGTAACACCGTGTTGGTGGGCAGGAGATAGGAGAGCGCCAATCGTGGCTGAACGCCATTCGCCGAGGTCAAGCCGTTGTATTGATCGTCGCGAAACCCGGCACTGATGGTAAGGTGCCCCAGCGTGATGGTGTCCTGAATATAGAACGCGTACTCGTTGATGTTGTGTGTCGCGTGGAAATTGAAGGGAGCGCCACCACGCGTCAGGTCATACGGAACAATCCCGGGCAGCAGGCCCGGATTCGGCACATAAGCGGGATTTGTAGTGGAACACTCATCCGGATTGGTTACTCCGGGAAGCAGCAGCGGATTTCCATCGCTATCCAGGCAGACGGGATTGTAGTCCGCGTTCGTGATAGCGAATTGGAAATTCTCCAGCAGCCGGGTCTGCTGGATCTGGGTTCCCACCTTGATGTCGTGGTGGCCGTGAGTAAACGACAAATCAGCTTTGACCCCATAGTTCATCAGAACTCGATTTTGCGAGGCAGTGACCGGCGTATCGTCGAAAGGATCGCGGCTCGGATAATAGTTGAGTTGATCGCGGCGCACGAAGGGATTCACCGTGAGCAGAGTATGGGCGTTGAAGGTGTGCTGGTAGCCGGGCGCCACGCTCCAGCTCATCACGCGCTGTCTCTGATCCTGAGTCAATTGATCGTAGCTGTTGGGCACTTGAAACCAGTTGCGGGCAGTGAACAGATCCAAGTGGAAGATATCTTTCGGGCCGGGCTGCCAATCGATGCGGTCGAAGATGCTGCCGTTGTTGCCGATGTCATGGATGGGCAGCAATTCCGGCGTATCCAGGAAGCGGCCAGACCGGCTGACATTGAGCGCCAGGAAGTTTCCGAAGGTGGGCGTCCCAAATCCCAACGTGGCGCTTCCCGACCACGTTCCAAACGATCCCCAACTCGATTCCAGGCTGCCGAATGGCTTAGTGGATCCCAATCCGGATCGCGTGGTGGCATTCACCACCAAGCTGGTTTTGTCGCCATACTGCGCTTCGGGCGATCCGGTGATCAGTTCCATGCCTTGCAGCGCGTTGAGCGGAATCTGCGTGGAGAAGAGCTTGCTTTGCTGATCGCTCACCGGCTGTCCATCGATCACGAAAGTGGTTTGCGCGTGATCGCCCAGGGGATGGAAGAATCCATTGGCGTCCGCGGCCACCGCGCCCGTACTGTAAGTGATGGCATCGCTCAAACCCGCGCCGGGACTAAGCACCGGCAATTTTGAGAACGCGCTTTGATCGACGTCCTGATGGGCGGCGGTATCGGTTTCCACCGACGCTGCGGTGGCCTGCACAGTCACGGTGCTGGCCTCGGTTGCGATAGCCAGAGCCACGTTGGCCACTACCGGGACTGAGTTGCGAACATCCACGTTCTGCTGAACCGTGTTGAAACCCTGCGAGCTTACTTCGAGATGGTAGTTGTTTACGGGAATGCTATTGAAGCGGAAGCCGCCGTTGTTGTCGGTAACGGTCATTTGCTCAAACCCGGTGACTGGGTTGGTGAGATGAACCTTCGCTCCGGCGATGAACAGGCCGGAAGGATCGGTCACTTGGCCCGTAACGGTGCCGCTGTTGATGGATTGTCCGAACCCAGACGCGGCCCCCAGCATGGCCACCAGACTAATTGCGCGAAGCAACTTCACCATTTCATTATCGCGGACACCGGCATTGCGGATTCCACCTCATGGACTTCTGACGCTGCTATAATCGATTGAGTTACCGTGTCTTTTGTTCGTTTCCCTTGCATCCACACTGGCTTCCGGAGCATGCTGATCGCTGCGTGCGGCCGGGCTTTGCCACACGCAGGATAATGCCGCGGTTTTTCACCCTAGAACAGGCCGAAAAAGTACTTCCCAAGGTGGAGGTCGCGATCCGCGAGGCGGTTGTTCTGAAAACAGCGTACGAGACCCTCGAAGGGGAGTGGCAGATGTTCTCCGAACGGCTGGCGGTTACGGGAGGCATGCGGGTGGATCGCGCTCAGGTTGCGGAGCAAAAGAACCGCCGGGAAGAAACTGCCGTCGGGCTGAAACAAGCGATCGAAAAAGTTCATGAGTTTGGTTGCCTGGTGAAGGATCTGGATATAGGACTCATCGACTTCCCTACGCTATTTCAAGGTGAAGAAGTCTACCTTTGCTGGAAGCTGGGCGAACCTGGTATCCAATTCTGGCACGGCGTCGACGAGGGATTCCGGGGCCGCAAACCGATAGACGCGGGGTTTCTCCAACACCATCGGGGCGAGTTGCCCAACTGAATGTGCGAGAATTGGGGAATTGTCACGGGGCAGCAGGTCGCTGGCGCCTCGTAAAATCGCATGCTGCTGAGTAGAGAATTCATTAGCTATCTGTCGCGGCAACTGGTAACACGGATGACGCCGCAGATTATCGAGACGAGTAGCGTAGAGTCGGCTGCCGAGATGATCAGCCAATTGATCGAAGAAGAATTGCAGGTGGAGGATCGCCTCAACGACGAGGTGCGCGAACTGCTGAGCCAGTACAGCGATTACATGCGGCGCGAGGGCGTCAGTTATCAGGAGATGTTCCGCCGGATTAAGAACACGCTGATTTCACAGCGCAAGGTGATTCGGGCGTCGGGCCGCGACACCGGCGATAACATGAAGCTGTCGCGCGACAAGATCAACGATATCTCGCACAAGATGGTGGCCGCGTTCCGCAAATCGCGCGCTTTCCGGCTGAAGAAAGATCCGAACGACGTGCGGCTGGCCGTGGTGCAAGCGATGACCGAATTGCTAGGCGTGGAGGAGAAGGTGGATCGCGCGGCCCGCACCAAGATCCGCTCGCAGAAGAAGGAGATCCCCGAAGGCACCGAGGAGTGGGATCTGCTGCATCGCCGCTATTACGCCGAAGAGCTGAAGAAATTCGGCATCGACCTGACGCGTTGAGAGTCCGTTGGCGGATTGATCGTGTCGCGGAGACTTAGTCCCCTTGCGGCGGAGCCGTATGCGATGGTGTGGGGGTTGGCGTCACACCCTCCGCGGGTTCAGGCGGTGGCGCAGTGGAATCGCGCAAACTCCGGATGCGATTGTGGGCCTCTTGTACTTCCTCGAACTGTTTCTGGATGATGGCCGCGATCTCGGGCGGTAACGTCTTTCCCAGAGCCGAGCGATAAGTTTTCAGAGACCAATCCTCACCGCGTTCGTTTCCACCAGAATCGCGTGCACATCATGCCGGTGAGCAGACCCTTCAAATTGATCCAGCCCGCGTGCAGCATTCCGCCCAGCCCTTGAGGATCGGTAGCCTCAAAGCCGAGCGCCTTCACCGCTCCCTGTAATTCAGTGGCGAACTGGGCGCGTTGCGCGGAGTATTGCTGGAACATTTCCTTCAGGGTGGGCGCATTCACCACCTGTGCCGCACCGCGAAAGCCTTGTTCCGCGTCGCGGCAGGTGGAAATAACATCGTGAACCGCCTGCGCACAGTCCTGTAAAGTGCCGGGCATCGCTTGAACTAGCACCGCGATGCGATGGAGCCTTCGTGTTGGGCTGCCCAGAGACGGTGTTTATGCAGCTCGGCCTACTTGTGAGGTTAGCTGGAACCAAGGGATGAAGGTCCCCCACGGCGGGTTCATTTTGGTTCATCCGTTGCCAATGCGCACCGTGTTCCATCACTGCTTTCTCATGAACTTCGCGGTCAGGCCAGATGTGCTCGCTTTGCGGTTACCGGACCACGTACGACCTGACGTGCACGATGGCTGGTCATACTTGTCGATTGTCATCGCGGAGATGGAGAGGATGCGCCCCGCCTTTCTGCCGCGTGCTCTCGGAATCACGTGCTGTCAAGTCGTCTATCGCGCGGTCGTACTTCGTTCGTAGTGATGCCGACAACGCGCTGATGGACCTGGCTGGAAACGCTCTGACGTTCTTTCGATTCCATCGCGCGGACGCCACGTGGTCGTTTTCCGCGGGCACAACTCGGTTTTCGCTCCGACCGAGAGGCGGCGAAGCCGCTGGGATCGACGCGGAGTATGACTTGGCTGACGCGAAGGATCAGATGCCTGCAACGTCGCGATTTGCGACACTAGATCGGGCACCGTACTTCTTGATCGAACTCTAGGTCGCTTTCGGGACGAAACGTCGCGACGGCACAGTCGATGCGGTGCGCATCCAACGCAACGACTGGCGTAGCATGGCCGTTCGAGATCGAGTCGGCTCATACGAGGCCATGAAGTCCGGTGTCCTCTTTGGACCGTGTGAGGCGAAACTGGGCTCCATTTTCTACGTGGAACGCCTGAACTACCACTGGCATCGCGGAATCATCGTTGATGCCAACTAACGGATCGCAGCCAAAGCAAGGCTCAGTAACTTGCAGGACTTGCCTCAGAACTGTCATATCGGTCCTACCTTGTCTTCAAGGGTTTACCCACAGCGAGCGCAGCCTTTTCCCCCGCAATTGTGAATCAGTCCGGTGAAGCGCCGCTCAAGGAAGTAAAGCCAGTATGCTTGGTCTAGCGGACTTCATCGATTCGGATCAAAAAATGGCGCACCCGTTGCTGCGTTGTTGTCGAAGCCGTCCAGGTTTCGCTCTGCGACCAGCGGAAAAATGCCCCGTCAGATTTCGAGCTTCGCGGTGCTGTCGCCGAAGCTATCTTGATGGACACCCAGTTTATCGAGCAACGCCAGCATCAAATTCGACATGGGCGTGTGAGCAGGGAACGTCACGTGCCGGCCGCCTTTCAAAGTGCCGGAAGCGCCGCCCGCCACCACGATGGGCAACGGGTCGTGATCGTGCTGATTGCCGTTGCTCATGCTGCTGCCGTAGAGGATGGCAGAATGATCCAGCAGATTGCCGTCGCCATCGGGAGTCGCACGCAGCTTTTCCAGAAAATAGGCCAGCATCTGCACGTGATATTTGTTGATCAGCGCAAAGCGGTCCATGTTGGCGCGTACGTTGGAGTGATGCGACGCACCGTGGAACCCGTCGCGCACGCCGCTGGCTGGGTACGTGGCGCCGCTGGTATCGCGCGCGTACATCATGGTCGAGATACGGGTGATCTCGGCGCGATAGGCCAGCACCAGTAAGTCGAACATGAGCTTGATGTGATCCTCGAAGGCCTCGGGAATTCCGACGGGCGCTTCCGGAAGGTTCACTTCGTTGGCGGACTGCTCTTCCGCCTTCTGAATGCGGCGCTCGATTTCCCGAATGTCGTCGAGATACTCGCCCAGGCGGACGCGATCGCTCGGATCCAGCTTGCCCTGAAGCCGCGCCACCTTGTCGGTCACCGAATCGAGGATGCTGCGGTCCTGCTTTTTCCGCGAAAGGCGCTGCTCCGAATTGGTTCCATCGCCGAATAGCCGCTCGAACACTACCTGCGGACTGTTCTCCATCGGCAACGGAAGCGTCGGCGTGCGCCACGCAATCGTGTTGAAATAAGCGCAACCGTAGCCTGATCCGCAATTCAAGCCGACTTCTTCGATGCCTAGTTCCAGCGATGGCAGCGGCGTGTCCTGACCGATGTGCTGCGCCAGCACTTGGTCGACAGTCATCCCGGCGTGCACGGAACCTTTCTCTGGATGCGCGCCACTGAGAAATACCGCGGCGGACCGGGCGTGATCCGCGCCGGCGTCGGAGCCGACGCCGCTGGCTGCCGGATGCGCCAGGTTGCTCACCACGCAGATGCGGTCGCGCAATTTTTCGAGGGGCTTGAGCGTTTCGGTGAATTCGAACCCGGAGCCTTCCTGCGCGGGAGTCCATTTGTCCATCGTGGCGCCGTGCGGGACATAGATACCGCAGAATCTGGTCTTAGAAACCGCGGCGGTCTTAGCCAGCGGCGTCTGCGCGGGAATCATTGAGTCCAGCAGGGGCAGCGCAAGCGTGACGCCCATGCCTCTTAAAAACGTTCGCCGCGGTAAATGTTTTTTCGTGATGAACATCATCGGTCGCCTCTCAATCGGCTTTTCGGGCCGTCGTCTCCGTCGGGGCCGCCTCTTTCATTCTCATCTGAAACGGCGCACTCTTCACGATCCCTAACACCAGCTCGGAAAAACGGTAGCGATCGCCGGGAGCCTCGCCGGAAGGAGCCGCGCCCCGCATAATGGCGCGAACCACCGGCATGTCGTAATATTTCGTTTCGCGGCCGACTCCGTACATCAGCAGTTTTTCCGTCATGGCGCCGACGAAGGCTTCAGGACGGGCTAGCAGTGCTTTGCGCAAGCTGGCCGGTCCGTCTACCCGGGTACCATCCACCAGCTGACCGGCGGCGTCTATCTTAAATCCTGAATCCAGGGTGCGCCACTGGCCCACCCCATCGAAATTTTCGAGCGCCAGACCGATGGGATCCATAATCTTATGGCATCCGGCGCAAACCGGATTGGCGCGGTGTTGCTCCATGCGTTCGCGGACGGACGTGGCCGCGGCCTCGCCCGAGTTTTCCTTGAGCGGCGGAACATTGGGCGGCGGCAAAGGCGGCGGACTGCCCAACAGATTTTCCAGGATCCACTTGCCGCGCTGCACCGGAGAAGTGCGATTGGCGTTGGACGTAACCAACAACATGCTTCCCTGTCCCAGCAAACCACGCCGGGCATCACTTGGAACGGGAACGCGCCGGAAGTCGGGACCGTAGATATTGGCAATGCCGTAATGCTTGGCCAGACGCTCGTTCACGAAAGTATAGTCGGCGTCGAGAAGGTCCAAGACGGACCGGTCCTCGTGCAGGACGCTTTCAAACAGCATTTCCGTTTCCCGCTGGAATGCCTGGCGGAGATTATCGTCGAAGTCCGGAAACTCGCGCCCATCGGGATTGGAACTTTTCAAATCGCGAAGATAGAGCCACTGGCCGGCGAAGTTGGTGGCCAGCGCGCTCGACCGCTCATCGGCCAGCATCCGCCGAGTCTCGCGCTCCAGGACTAACGGTTCATGCAGCTTGCCTTGAATCGCCAGGCTCAACAATTCGTCGTCGGGAATGCTGGACCACAGGAAAAACGACAAGCGCGAGGCCAGCTCGGTATCGCTGATTCGATATGGCTCGCCGGGAGCGACATTCGCGGGCGGTGGTTCGAAGCGGAAGACAAATTCAGGGTCGGCCAGGATGCGGCGCAGGGCTATTTCAATGCCGGCTTCAAAACTCGCGCCTTTGTTCCGTTCCTGCTGATAGAAGCTCAGCAAAGACTCAATGTCATTGTCAGACGGAGCTCTTCGAAAAGCCCGGCGGACAAGGTTGGATAAAATCTTGCGGGCGCACGAAATCTCATCCGTCGGCGCATTGGGATGACACACAAAGATGCGTCGTCGGCTGGGCGTGTCGCCGGGACCAGTGGCATGGTAGGGGCCTGTGATGTCGACCCGAGCCAAGTGCGGAACGGTGTCGTATCCGTACTGCATGCCGATGTTCGGATCGAAGGTGCTGGCTCCGGGCCGATGAACCAGATCCTCATTAGCCGCGTAGCCCTTCTGTAAAAACGCCACGCCAATGGTTCGTGGACCGGCTTTGACGTTCAACTTGAATTCCAGGTGAATGTCCGGCGTCATCTTGACGCGCTCTTCCGTCGGGTTTGTGAGCGGCGCGGGAGGCTGGGTAGACCCCGGTTTCGCTTTCATGAAAAACATGGGCACTTCATCCAGCTTGTACAATTTCACGCGCTCGCCATTCAGGGTCACTTCGAGCTCCTGTCCCTCGGCGCCTTCACCGAATACCTGGCCGAAGCTGAGCTTCATCAGTGACAGCTTGATCAGGTATTCGCCATCCAGCGGGAAATTGTGGCGGACCACGGTGCCACCGCGCGTTCCTGGCGGCAGACCATCCAGCGTTTCGGTTTGGCTCAGATCCCCTCGCACCGTGTAGGTGACGTCCAGGGGCGCGGTTTCGGGATCTCCCACCGCCAGCCGGCTGATCTTGGCCGCCGCGGAAACGTAACGTTCCAGCAGCGCGGGCGATATGCCAAGAACATCGGCGATGTTGTCGAAGCCGTTGCTTGAATCGTCGGCTGGCAGCAGCGTCGTAGCGTCCACGTCTACAGCGAGCAGATCCCGGATCGCGTTGGCGTATTCTCCCCGATTCATGCGATGCAGCGGCGTCCGGCCTGGGTTGGGATTGGCGGAAGCGGCGTGATCCAGCGCGTCTTCCACCGCGCCGGCCAGACCGTCCAGCGCGTGACGATCCGGACGGGGCGCGCCAGCCGGCGGCATCATGCCCGCTCGAAGTTTACGTGCCACCTTCTCCCAGGTTTCCGCACTGTCCCCTACGCGCTGAAGATCCAGTTTGTCGAGCGCCAGGCCGCCCGTCTTCAACTTTGCGTTGTGGCACGTGACGCAATACTGATTGAGCAGCGCCTGTGGATCTTGCGCGCTCACCTGCATTGTCATAGCCACGGCGGCAGCGATGCCCGGTATAAGAGATCTTGTCATTGGCTAGAAGGGCTAGACAACTTCTGCAGTAGCGCGATGGCTTCGGGCTTCGCTACCGGAGGCCGCACGGCGAGAAAAATTCCCTTCGCGAACGTCATGGGCGTCCGTCCCTCTTTGTCCTTCGCATCCACCTTGGCGCCGTGATCGGCCAGGATCTGCATCACCGATACCCATCCCCGATTGGCCGCCCCATGCATGGCCGTCAAGCCGAGCGAATTGGAAGCTTCCACCGGAGCGCCGCGCTCCAGGCAGAGCTTGACCGCCTCTATATAGTCCGCTTCGCTGCGCGTATAGGTTTGACCGGGGATCCAGTTGATGCCAGCCGCGGCCATCAGCGCGGTTGTACCCTGCACGGTGGCGATATTCGGATCGGCGCCACTTTCGAGCAGCAGGCGCATCACCTCGATATCGCCCGAAAGCGCGGCGCGCACAAATGGCGTCTCGCCATCGAAGTTCACCCAGGAGGCGTCGAATTGCATCAACCCATGGACTGGAACCGTGTCGGTCTTGAGGTTGGGATTGGCGTCCTTCTTTAATAGAGCCTTGATCAGATCCAGAGGATCGCGCCCATCGGTGGGAAGATCGCCGTATTTGTCGTGATTGAAATTGCGCAGATCGATAGCCGCGAACAGGGCCGCGCGATGATAGTCGTCGGCCGCATTCGGGTCCGCGCCCTGATTGAGCAGCTCGGTCGCGATTCCAACTTGCCCGTTCAGCAGAGCGATCAGCAAGGGCGTGGTGTGATTTCCAGACGATTGGTTAATATCCGCGCCGTGATCCAGTAGTAGCCGCATCATGGGGACATTGCCGTCTCGAATCGCGAATAGCAGCGGCGTCATTCCGCCGTTCGGTGTTGGCAACGCGCGCTGCCGGATGATTCCGTTCCCGGACGCTGCCGCGGGGCGGGCCGGAACGTATTCTCCCTTTGTGATGGTGATGTTGGTGTGAGCATTGATGTCGGCGCCACGCGAAAGCAGCAGTTCCACCACGTCAGCGTGATTTTCAAGCACAGCCCACATGAGCGCCGTCTGCCCATGCACCGTGTCCTTGGCTTGAACGGCCGCTCCCCGATCCAGAAGCAATTTCACGGCGTCCACCTTGCCGACTCGAACCGCCGTCATGAGAGCGGTTTCACCACCCGGATTGGCGCTGTTCGGATCGACGCCAGCGTCCAGCAGTTTCCGGATCATGGCCGCGCTGCCATTGGTAGCCGCGAGATTGATTGGCGTAACGCCATACCGGTTCACGGCATTCACATTGGCGCCGGCTTTGATCAGGGCGTCGGCAGTCTTGAGATCGTCCTGTCTCGCCGCCCAATGCAGGGGTGTGGTGCCGTCGGGGTCGTTCGCGCGCGCGTCGGCGGCGGACAAACAACCGGCGACCGCACCAAACAGCAACAGCGTCATTGACACTTGATGGCGCACGCTCATCCGGCCCTCCTGGCAGATTATGTAACTTATTCTATTCGATCAGCCGCCTGCCTGCGTCAAGCCCGGCCGTTGCCAGAGGAGGGCGGGTGATAGACTGAACGCCATGCTGCGGAAGGCTCTCATCGTGGTTACCGCTCTCTTCCCCTTGATGGTCCGCGCGCAACCGGCTGCGCCATCGGAACGGGCGGCTCCCCGAGGCGCCATCGACGGACGCCTGACGTGGTTTGACCGGCAAGGTAGAAACATGGGAGCGATCGGCGAGCCGGGCGTGTACCGCACCCTCTCTATTTCTCCCGACGGGAAGCGGGTGGCCGTTGAGCGCACCGACCCGCAAACACAGAATCGCGACATCTGGCTGCTGGACTCCGCCAGCCGGGCGACCACTCGATTCACTTCGGATCCGGGCTGGGACGCATTTCCCATCTGGTCTCCCGACGGCAAAAGTATTGTCTTTACATCCAACCGAAGCGGAGTTTATGACTTGTACCGGAAGTCTTCGAGCGGCGCGGGCAATGAGGAGTTGTTCTACCAATCGACCGAGGGCAAGGGTCCGAACAGTTGGTCGCCGGATGGGCGGTTTCTGATTTACTACAGCCTGGGGCCGCCTACCCACTTGCGGCTGCTGGCTGTTGACGGACCCGCGGACCGTAAACCGACGCCTCTTTTGGACGCGCAATTTTCGAGTGTGACAGGAAGATTCTCACCGGACGGACGCTGGATTGCCTACACGTCCAACGAGTCAGGGAAGAATGAGATTTCCGTGCGGCCGTTTGACGCAGCCACAGGATCTGTTGGCACCCCCGTTATTGTGACCAGCGGAGGCGGCAGAACTCCGCTTTGGCGCGGTGATGGCAAAGAACTGTTCTACATTAGTCCGGATGGAACGGCGACGGGTTTGGAAGTAAAGGCCGGAGCCACGTTTCAGGTGGGTGTTCCGAAGCCCCTGTTCAAGGTGCCGGCAGGCTTGCTGTTCTGGGATGTGTCACCGAACAGTTCCGGGGACGGGACGCGTTTCCTGATGCCGGTGCCCGGCAATTAAAGAACGTTGGGGCGGCTGGTGGGATTTGTTTCTACACCGAAACAATCGTTCCCATAACTTACAGATTCGATGTTGCCGTGTCAACCTTTGATGCCACGGTTGCCAGCGCTCCTTGCCCTGAATTGCCCGACGGGTGAGATAATTTCTAGCTATGGCACTCGGTAGAGCCATTACGGGGCTGATCGCAGATTGGTCTGCGGTCCTAGGTAAAGCCTTTGAGGGTTTCTGGGCGAAGGCACTCCAAGCGGTCCTGTCGTTGGCATTTCTGGTTGCGATCTTTTCGGCTCCGCATTTGATCTGGCCCAAGATGGACGTGAAGATGTCGAACACACAGATGAGCCGGGACGATGGGCGTCTTACGCTGGTGAGTTTCGACCTTGCAAATGCCTCGTATCTCGACCTGAAAGATCCCGAGGTTGCCTGCGACATGAAGGGGGAAAGTGGCACGGCCATCAAGACAGTATCGAAAGTGATCTACGAAGTTTTGCCGTCGGAACGGAAGCGCTCGTTCCTGGATGTCGAGATGGGAGCGATTCCAGAACAGGTGGCATATTTCAATTGTTACGTCAGCGGCGCATCGGTGAAATGGTGAGATTCCTGTGCGTCAAGATGCTGCGCCGTCCGAATGGTCAACGATATCTAGGCTATAAAGGTTGGCTGAGCGCATCGCCCTCTTGATTGGCAAGTTGGGCGCACAGTCTTTGATGAGTGCGCCTATCGCCTTATGATTGGCTTCGGAACCCATAATTACAGACTTCAGAGCGCCGTTCGGCAAACGAAAATAATCGCCGTGCAGTTGAAGAAAGTTAGATAGGGCGCTCGTTTGAACGCTGACGAGCCGGTATTCTTTCTCGTAACACCAATCGGATGACTTGGTCAGGATGAGTTCCATAACCAAGCCGGGCTTGTCGTTGATGTCGCAAGGGACCCAATGAGGGTAAACTTCGCGGTAGACCACTTCCGCCGCCTTGCTGAATAGGAGGTTATCCGGGACGCTGAACTCAAGGCAAATGCCGCGATGATTGTCGGCATAGTGTGACCACATCAATGTGTTGTCGGGCTTCGGCGTGAGGCAGTAAATTCGGCGCTGCGCGAGCATTGCTTGAATGGACTTCGAGGCCCCGATCATGAACTCGATCCTAGCCTTTGGGTCCGCTCTCATTTGTTTTTCCCATAGATGTTTGGCTGGATGGGGAACGCGCCATGCCATCTCACGCTCAAGGACTTCAGGATCGTCGAGGGCATGAGGATCGAACGCGGGTTTGCAATCCCACGGATCATTAAGGTTGGCTGGGTCGGAGCAATGAATGACCTGGTCGCGGAGAGTTGTGCTCAAATACGCGGCGTTAAACTTTTCGTAGTGGTAGAGCGTGGGAATGCCATTCTGGAGAGCCGTGCGGTGAAGTTGTTCCACTGCGCATTATTCTATCTTCTGGCTGCGAGCTGCTTCATCAGAGCAATGGTCTGCGCCGAGGGCTTCCGTCTCCCCGTCTCCCAGCGCCAGACTGTGATGCGGGCGTGATCTCCGGTGAAACCGAGAGCAGTGGCGAAGTCTTCAGCCGAGAGACGGAGGCGCTTGCGGAGGGCGCGGATTTGGGGAGGGGTCAATCAGGTTCCTATAGCGCTTGAAGCGGTTTCCTTCACTTCTTCTCCGAAAATGGTCTTGATCGCTTGCTCCCATGAGTCGGCACCGTTGACTTCTACTGTTCGGGGTTTTTCGATCAACGTCTCATTGAGTGAAATGATGGCGTTTTCGAGGGTGAACTCCTTCGACGTATCCATGACGACAGCTTCGCCGTATTGGCCACCGATTTGGTTCTTCAACTCATCCCATGTCTTGATCTGTTTGAAGGTACATGCCAGCATGACCTTAAGGTATTCACTCTCCTCCATCGAATAGCCTCGGGATTGATACTTCCGTACACGAAGCGCCGAACCGATCGGAAACTCGGTGTGATGGTTAAATCGCAAGTTACGTTTGGCAAGGTCGCGGATAAAATCCCGATGTCGAAAGAATTCCTTGGTTTCGAGATCAACCGCTGCCATAACGCAGGTGAAGTCAAACTTGTCGAATATCTGTTCGGCTGTTTCGAACCAGGAGAACGACATAAGTTGGTAAACGGCCTCGTTGTTCTCGATAAAGGTGATGGCGCGGGGAGTTATCGCAACACACCAGCATCCATCGTCGTACATAGCGTGCACGGCCTCAATGAATGATTCTCTGTTCTTGAAGTAAAGATCGTAGTCACGGATTTTACGATTTGTGAAGAGGCTCGTAATTGCGCCACCAGCAAGAAAACAGCCCTTGATCACCCCAACGGACTTAACAAGCATTTCCACCTCTGCGCTGAAACCTTCCATGGCGTCCTCCCGATTGTGATTGGAAGAACCGTAGCCGAGGGCGTTGCCATCGGCAACAGAAATCGACGAAACATTCTTGCTATTTTTGTTTGGGGAGAGGGTAGCTGGTGGAACGTTGTCCGATGTTACCCGATATTGCCCGACGGGCGCAGTACGACCTTGTAGTTTGTTTGAGTTAGCTGGGGCGGCTGGTGGGATTTGAACCCACGACATCCAGAACCACAATCTGGCGCTACTACCAACTGAGCTACAGCCGCCGTGTGATTACAGTTTAACATCCATTATCCTAAGCCCGCCTTCTTCCAAAGCTGATTCACGCGCTGTTTCACCTCATCGGGCATCTGGATCACATCGGGCCACGGGCGGACGAAGCCTTCCTCTTTCCACTTGCGCGTGGCGTCGATCCCCATCTTCGATCCGTAGTTGGGCAGGCGGCTGGAATGATCGAGTGAATCAACCGGCCCCAGCACAAACTGGATGTCGCGCTCCGGATCGATGTTGTTCAGCGCCTTCCATGCCACTTCCCGGACGTCCTGCACGTCCACGTCTTCATCCACCACCACGATGCACTTGCTGAACATCGCCTGGCCCAGTCCCCAAATCGCGTGCATCACCTTGCGCGCGTGCAGGGGATACGATTTGCGGATCGAGACTAGGATCAGATTGTGGAACACGCCCTCAGCCGGCATCGAAATGTCGCGAATTTCAGGTAGTTGCAGGCGCATCAACGGGAGGAAGATCCGCTCGATCGCCTTGCCCATATAGAAGTCTTCCATCGGCGGCGGTCCCACGATGGTGGTCGCGTAGATCGGATGCTTACGCTGCGTCACACACGTAACATGGAACACCGGATATTCGTCTTCCAGCGAATAGAAGCCGGTATGATCGCCAAACGGACCTTCCGTGCGATTCTCGCCGATCTCGACATAGCCTTCCAGCACGATCTCGGCGTTCGCCGGGACCTCAAGATCCGACATCTCGCATTTGACCATTTCTACCGGCTTGCCGCGCAAAAATCCCGCCATCATCATTTCATCCAGATCGGGCGGCAGCGGCAGAATCGCCGAATACATCGTAGCCGGATCGGAGCCGATGGCCACCGCCACGTCCATGCGCGCGGTTTTGCCTTCTTTCAGTAACCGGCGATAATGTTCGGCTCCATGCTTGTGCGTCTGCCAGTGCATGCCCGTGGTGCGCTCGTCGTAAACCTGCATCCGGTAACAGCCGCAGTTGCGCTTGCCGGTGTCGGGATTGCGCGAGAACACCATGGGAAGCGTGATGAACCGGCCGCCGTCTTGGGGCCAGCAATGCAGGATCGGTAACTCGTTGAGAGAAATATTGTCGTGCCGGATGATATCTTTGCACGGGCCGCTGGAAACCATCTTGGGAAAGAATGCCCCCACTTCGGCCAGCTTGGGCAGCATCTTCAGCTTCCCGATCAACCCCTCCGGCATGCGCATTTCGAGAAATTCGTAGATGCGCTGCGCCACGGATTCCACCGAGTCCACTTCGAGCGCCAGTTCCATACGGCGCATGCTGGCGAAGCTGTTGATCAGCACCGGAATGCGGCTGCCCTTGGGCTTTTCAAACAGCAGCGCTGGCCCGTTGTTCTTAACGGACCGGTCGGCAAATTCGGTGATCTCAAGGTACGGATCCACTTCCAACGAAATGCGCTTTAGCTCTTTCTTCTTCTCGAGCGCGTCGATGAAGTCACGCAGATCGCTGTATGCCATACAGGTTTTACTATGATGGAAATTCACTCTCATGACAAATCGAACCGCTTTCATCACCGGCGCGAGCCGGGGCATTGGACGGGCGTGTGCTCTGGCGCTGTCGGAAGCGGGCGCGCGGGTGGCGCTCGCGGCGCGCAACACTGCACAGTTAGAAGAATTGGCGGGCGAGATCCGATCGCTCGGACGCGAGGCGTTTGCCGTGACCATCGACATGGCCAGTGCCGAGTCCATTCAGGAAGCCTTCGCCAAAACCGCAAAAGACTTCGGTCCGGTTGCGATTCTGGTGAACAACGCCGGCATCACTAAGGACGGCCTCGCGCTACGGATGAAGAAGGACGATTGGGATAGCGTGCTGGCAACGAATCTGACCGGTTCGTTTCTCGCGAGCCAGCAAGTGCTGCACCACATGATGCGGGAACGTTGGGGACGGATCATCAACATTTCTTCCGTGGTTGGAGAAATGGGGAATCCCGGCCAGGCCAACTATGTCGCGTCGAAAGCGGGTCTTATCGGTCTCACAAAAGCATTGGCGCAAGAGATGGGCAGCCGCAATATCACGGTCAACGCCGTCGCGCCCGGCTTCATCGAAACCGACATGACGCACAAGTTATCGCAGGAGCTAAAGGACAACCTGGTGGGGCACATCGCGTTGAAGCACATCGGACATGCGGAAGACGTGGCTGCGGCGGTGCGATTCCTTGCGAGCGAAGAGGCTGGCTACATCACCGGACACGTGTTGAACGTGAACGGCGGCCTCTATATGTAATAGACCTCCATATGTAACAGACGTTCATGGCTGACAATGGAAAGATGCCTCTTTTGAACACGGAGAAGTTCCGTGTGGGTCTGGTGCAGATGAGCTGCGCGCTGGACCCGAACCAGAATCTGGAGAAAGCTCTCTGGCGGACGCGAGAGGCCGCTGGACGGGGCGCGCAAATCGTGTGTCTTCAGGAGTTGTTCCGCTCGCAATACTTCTGCCGTGAAGAAAATGCGGAGCTGTTTGCGTTGGCCGAGTCGATTCCAGGGCCCACCACGGAGGTGCTCGGGCGCTTGGCGCGCGAACTCCAAATCGTAATCATCGCGTCGCTGTTCGAACGTCGCAGCGCGGGTCTGTATCACAATACGGCCGCGGTGATTGGAGCCGACGGTGAGATCGAAGGTATCTATCGCAAGATGCATATTCCCGACGATCCACTGTACTTCGAGAAGTTCTATTTCACGCCTGGCGATCTAGGCTTCTTAAATTTCGATACGCGTTTTGGACGCCTGGGCGTGCTGGTCTGCTGGGACCAGTGGTATCCGGAAGCCGCGCGGCTTTCGAGCATCGCCGGCGCGAACATTCTCTTTTACCCCACCGCCATCGGCTGGCACCCTTCTGAAAAAGCGCAGTATGGCAAGGCTCAATTAGACGCCTGGCGCACCATCCAGCGATCCCACGCGATCGCGAATGGCATTTACGTGGCGGCGGTGAATCGCGTCGGATTCGAAGGGCCGCCCGATCAAGGCCTGGAATTTTGGGGCTCTTCTTTTGTCGCCGATCCCTTTGGGCAAATCATCGCCGAGGCCTCCACATCGAGCGAAGAGATTCTCGTCGTGGAATGCGACCCGCATCGCATGGAAGAGGTTCGCCGGGGCTGGCCGTTTCTGCGCGACCGCCGCATTGACGCTTACGCGCCGATACTGAAGCGGTGGTTGGACTGAAGTGGCCGGAATGATGTGGCGGATGCCGGCCGAGTGGGAGCCCCACGAAGCTACGTGGCTGGCGTGGCCCCACGAACGCACGGATTGGCCGGGCAAATTCGCGCCGATTCCCTGGGTCTACGGCGACATCGTCCGGCGCCTGGCTCGCGTGGAACGGGTCCGCATTCTGGTGGAGGATGCCGCGCTCGAAAAGAGCGCCCGGCGTGTTCTCGCCAAATGCGCGGTGGACATGAGCGCGGTGGAGTTTTTCCGTTGGCCTACCAATCGAAGCTGGACACGCGACTACTGCCCGGTTTTTGTGCGAAACCAAAAAGGCGAGGTCGCGATCACCAATTGGATATTCAATGGCTGGGCGAAATACGACAATTGGCGTGACGACAATCGCATCCCGAGCCGCATTGCCAAGCGTCTCAAGGTGACTCGTGAGTTCGAACCAGGCATCGTTCTCGAAGGCGGCAGCATCGATGTCAACGGCGCGGGCCAGTTGCTGAGCACTGAAGAGTGCCTGCTGAGCGAATCCGTGCAGGTTCGAAATCCAGGACTCGGCCGCGAGGGCCTGGAGCGATACTTCGCCGAGTATCTTGGGATCCGCCAGACCATCTGGCTGAAGCAAGGAATCGCGGGCGACGACACGCACGGGCACGTCGACGATCTGGCGCGCTTTGTGGATGAGAAGACGATCGTGATCGCGACGGAAGACGATCCATCCGAAGCAAATTACGAGCCATTGCGCGAAAATCTCAAACTGTTGCGGCGCACCGGGCTCCGCGTGGTCCCGCTACCGATGCCCGCTCCGGTCTATTTTGATCGCCAACGCCTCCCCGCGAGCTACGCGAATTTCTATATCGCAAATGGTCTGGTTCTGGTGCCGGTATTCAACGATCCCAACGACCGCGTCGCACTGAACACGCTTGCGAAGTTGTTTCCGGCGCGCGAAGTGGTCGGCATTTATTGCGGCGACTTGGTTTTGGGCCTCGGTACTCTTCACTGCATGACGATGCAACATCCTTTACAACAACCGGCGCAGCCGCCCGCGTCTTCGTAAACCATGCATCTCCTGGACCTGGTTACGATTGCGGTTTACCTGATCGCGATCACCTGGTTCGGAGCGCATTTCCGCAAGAGCCAGCGCGATCTCAAGGACTATTTCCTCGGCGGCCGCAACGCGCCCTGGTGGGCCATCGCGCTTTCCATTGTGTCGGCGGAAACCAGCACTCTCACCGTGATTGGCACGCCTGCGCTCTCATTTTCCGGTAATTTCCAGTTTCTGCAATTGGTGCTCGGATACCTGCTGGCGCGCATCGTGATCTCCTGGTTGTTCCTGCCGCAATATTTTCGCGGCGAAATGTTTACAGCCTACGAGCTGATGCGTCGCCGGTTCGGCGAACGCATCCGTCGGCTGACGGCGGCAACTTTCCTGGTGCTCCGCGCTCTGGCCGAAGGCGTGCGTGTGTTCGCCATCTCGATTGTCATCTCGATTATTCTCGGAACGGGCGAAGTGGTCTCCATTCTTGTCATCGTTTGCTTGACGTTGTTTTACACCTTCGAGGGTGGAATGACGGCGGTGATCTGGACCGACGCAGTCCAGATGTTCTTATATGTAGGAGGCGCAATTCTCAGTTTTGCGGTGATCCTGCGTGAGATTCCCGGCGGTTGGCCGCATGTCGCTGTGTTGGCCGGGGCGGCGCACAAGTTCCAGATGTTCGATTTCCGCTTTGCTTGGACGCCCGAGTTCTTCTCGCGCAGCTATAGCTTTTGGGCCGGGCTGATCGGCGGGTGCTTCCTGACCACGGCCAGTCATGGAACCGAACAATTGTTGGTACAGCGTCTGCTGGCGGCGAAGAATGAGCGGCAGAGCCGCGCCGCCTTGTTATCGAGTTGGGTGGTGATCTTCTTTCAGTTCACGCTCTTCCTTTTTATAGGTGTCCTGCTTTTCGTCCACTATTCCGACGCGCGATTGCCAGCGCCGCAACCGGCCGACTCTATCTATCCGAAATTCGTCTGGGACAACTTGCCGGTGGGCGCCGCGGGATTGGTGATGGCCGCAATTCTTGCCGCCGGTATGTCCAACCTGAGCGCGGCATTGAACGCGCTGGCCTCCACAACGGTGATGGATTTCTATAAGCCGCTCGCCATGCGTCGCCATCGACCGCCATCCGACGCCCATTTTCTCGGAATCGCTCGGTGGGCGACAGTGGGTTGGGGAGTGATTCTGTTTCTGGTTGGTTTGGTCGCGCGGCACGTGGGATCGGTGCTCGAAGCAGGCTTGACCATCGCGTCCATATTGTATGGCTCTCTCCTGGGAGTTTTTTTGCTCGGGCTGCTCACCAAGCGGGTGCAACAGAACTCAGCCATGATCGCGATGATCGCAGGCTTGTTGCTCATGATTTACATCAACCTGACCACTCACATCGCCTTCACCTGGTATGTAGTCATTGGAACAGTCGCAACATTTTTGAGCGGTTATGTAACATCGCTATTCTTGAAAGAACCTTCCCATGATCGAAATAGCACAGCCGGATAAAAGCGGGCTCAAGCGTGAACTGGGTGTTTGGAGCGCCGCGGCGATCGTGGTGGGCACGGTCATCGGCAGCGGTATTTTCCTGGTACCAAGCACCATGGCACGCAGCGTCGGCTCGCCTTGGAAGGTGTTCGGCGTCTGGATAGCCGGCGGATTGCTTTCGTTGTTTGGCGCCTTGAGCTATGCCGAACTCGCTGCCGCGCTTCCCGAGGCGGGAGGCGAATATGTTTACCTGCGCGAAGCCTATGGTCCGCTGTGGGCGTTTCTATATGGCTGGACACAAATGTGGGTGGCAAAGAGCGGGTCCATTGCCACGCTCGCTACGGGCTTTTACATCTATCTGGCCAATTTTCGTCCCGAGCTTGGAAAGGTTTGGCTGATCGCACCGTTGCCCTTGGGCGAGGGTGGATCGCCGCTTCCCATCCGTTATGGACAATTGCTTGCCATCGCGGTGATTATGCTGCTGGCGCTGATCAATTACTTCGGCGTGCGCGTGGGTGGCAATGTGCAGGTGGCAACCACGCTGCTGAAGGTGGCCCTCATCGGCGCGATTATCGTGATCGGATTGGGCTCCGGGCTCGGAAGTGTGGCGAATTATCACTCGTCCACTCCCGCGGTGGGAGGAATACTCGGTTTCTTCGCGGCGCTGGTGGGCGCTTTATGGGCCTACGATGGCTGGAATAATGTCACGATGGTCGCATCAGAGGTACGCAAACCCCAGCGCAATCTGCCACTCGCGCTCATAGTAGGCACGCTGGCGGTGATCGCGATTTATCTGCTCACCAATCTCGCTTATTTCTACGTTCTTCCCGCCGGCACGGTAGCGTCCACGGATCGGGTAGCCGCTGAGATGATGCGTAGAATCTTGGGGGCGCCGGGCGCCGCGGCGGTCAGTCTGGCGGCGATGATCTCGATTTTCGCGGCCCTCAACGGCTCCATTCTTTCCGGTTCGCGGGTGCCTTTTGCGATGGCGCGGGATGGATTATTCTTCCGTGGCGTGGAGCGAATTCATCCGGTCCATCGAACACCGAGCGTTTCCATCCTGCTCTTGAGCGCGTGGGCCTGCCTGCTGGTCCTGAGCGGCCGATATGATCAGCTTTATACCTACGTGATTTTTGCCAGCGCGATTCTTTATGGAATGGCTACGGCGTCGGTAATCGTGCTTCGTTTTCGGCGTCCTGATATGCCACGTCCTTACCGGACCATCGGTTATCCTATAGTCCCGATTGCCTTTGTCCTTGGGATCGCCTGTTTAATCGCATCCACGCTTCGCAGTTCCCCACGCGAATCAATTCTCGGCCTGCTCCTGATTTCCGTTGGCCTACCGTTCTATTTCTACTGGAAAAAGCACCCTTCGGCCTAGGGCTGCTGTTTCTGGGCATATCAGACCCGGCTGGATAGTACGAGAAGCGTGCTCGAAGGGGCCACATTGTTCGGTTTACCGAACAAGAAGCTTGAAAAATGAATCAGAATGAGGTACAAAGTTTATTGCAGTTCAAAGAGATGACATGCCCTTGTTCGCTTTTCCGAACGAGAGGCGCTCAGAGAGCTTAAATTTGTCGGGAGAGGGATGAATGGACATTAATAAAATGCTGGCCGAATTGAGGCTGGAGCGGGAACAGATAGAAGAAGCGATCATGACCATGGAACGGCTGGCTCGCGGCCGTGGCAGACGTCGCGGCCGTCCCCCGGCCTGGATGTCGCAAATCAAGCGTCGCGGCCGCCCTCCTGGCAGCAAGAATCGACCCAAAAACGAGCCCAAGGGCTCGACCAAAGTCGCTGCGGCCTAAGCCATGAGCCGCACGGCTCGGGCTGGCGGCTAACGATAAAGTAGATAACGCTCTCTTTGCTGGATGAAACCGGCCAGGGGGTCTTTCATTTCCTGAAGGATGGTTCCCGGATCGACGCCATCCTTCAACTCCCTTAGTACCTCGTAGTTACCAATCAAGAAGCGGTTTTCCTGCCAGGCAATTTTCCCCGGATATAGTTTGTTCAAGGCGTACGCCAACTCCAAGCCGAGTCTGGTGCTGTCGAAAGTATCCCGGTTGGTGATGACGAAGCGCACACCCTCGACAGTCTTCCCCGAGAAATTGGACGACGTGGGACGGAAGCGCGCCGGATATACTCGAACTCCTGGAATATAACGACCGTTTAAGAAGCCGGCCAACTCGCGTCCGTGGATCCAATCGGCGCCAATTAGCTCAAAAGGGCTATCGGTTCCGCGTCCGACCGAATAATTCGGGGACGCTTCCAGCAGCGCGATTCCCGGATAGAGAAGAGCCTGGTTGAGGCTTCGCATGTTGGGCGACGGGTCCACCCAGGGGAGGCCGGTAGCGTCGAACCAATCGCCACGGTCCCAACCGCGCATCGGAATGACGTGCAGGTCCAGACCGAGCTTCCGCTCTCCATTTGCCATGGTCGCCAATTCACCTAACGTCATACCGTGCCGAACTGGAATTTCAAAGCACCCGGTGAACGATTGGAGATCCGGGTCGAGCAACGGGCCCTCGGCATGAACTCCGGTGATTGGGTTTGGCCGATCCAGCACAAAAAAGGGCAAGTGTTTCTTGGCGGCCTCTTCCATGCTGTAGAGCATGGTGCAGGAGTAAGTATAAAAGCGCGCTCCGACGTCCTGAATGTCGAAGACCAGGGCGTCGACGTTCTCCAGCATCTGGGGCTGAATCCGGCGTGAGGAAGCTTGATAGAGGCTGAAAACCGGCAAGCCGGACGCAGGGTCTTTCGTGTCGGAGATATTAGCGCGATCCTCGACGCCCGCCAATCCGTGTTCCGGAGAGAAAAGAGCCGTGACCTGGACTCCGGCGGCCAGCATTAAATCGACATTCCGCCGTCCCTCCCGGCTCACGCCTGTCTGGTTCGTAATGAGACCGATCCGTTTGCCGCGCAATGGCGCGAAATTGTCTTCCGCCAGGACGTCCAGCCCGGTGAGTACCTCTGTCTTCGGTTCCACTTCGCGGTGCAGACCCGGGCCGACGATCGTTTCGTTGTAGCCGGTGAGTTTCACGCTGGGAGCTGTAATGCCGAAAGACGCCGCCACGATGGTAGCCACGCGGCTGCGCAGCGAAACCACCGAATGGCCGCGGTGCGGGTGCACTGCGTTGGTCAAGATGATGACGTAGGAGTGGCTGAACGGATCAATCCACAGCGAAGTGCCGGTGAATCCGGTGTGGCCATAGGAACCGATCGGAAATAATTCGCCTCGATTGCTCGAATAAGGCGAATCGATGTCCCAGCCCAGGCCGCGCAATATCGGCTGGTCGGCGGGAGATTGGGGCGAAGTGAACTTCTGAACCGTGGCGGCGCTGAACAGCCGGACACTATTCCCCTGGCCTCCGTCCAGCATCATTTGCGCGAATTTGGCGAGATCGCCCGCGGTTGTGAACACGCCCGCATTGCCAGTCACGCCGCCCATATAGCGCGCAGTATCGTCGTGCACTTCGCCGCGCAACGGCTGACCCGTGGCCGGATTGATTTCCGTCGGTGCAATGCGCGGGCGGAGCGACATGGGCGGGAGGAACATGGTTTCGTGCATGCCCAGCGACTCGTAAATATTTTCGTGCGCGTACTCGTTCAGCATCTTTCCAGTCAGCCGATGTACGATTTCGGCCAGCAGGATGAAATTGATGTCGCTATATACGAAACGGACGCCGGGAGGGCCGGCGGGTTTGTCGATCAGGGCACGCTGGACGCCGGTCTCGTAGCCGCTCCAGGCCGGCTTCAGATCCAGATCCGGCCGCAGTCCCGAGAAATGCGTCATCAGGTTGCGGATGGTGATGTCGCTGTGGCCCCCCTGAAATTCGGGAAGGTATTTCGTCACCGGATCGTTGAGACGGATTTGGCCTTGCTCGAAGAGCCGCATAATGGCGGGCATGGTGGCGATTACTTTCGTGAGCGATGCGGCGTCGAAAATAGTATCGAGCGTCATCGGCTCGCGATGCGGAATCAACGCCCGGCTGCCATAAGCTTTCTGATAGACCACGCGGCCGTCGTGCCCGATCAACACCACCCCGCCCGGGATCAGTCCCTCTTGGACGGCGCGCTCCATCTGTTGATCCACCGCGGCCGCGCCCGGGAACGGTTCCTGAGCATATAAACCGGCGGCGGATAACAGCACGAGCAGGATTTTCATTGCAGCTTGTTAGCCACTTCGTCGAGAACCTTTGCAAGCTCGGTGTCTTTTGAGGTGATTCCCTGCGCGTCGTGTGTGGTCAGGTCGACAGTGACGCGATTGTAGACGTTGAACCACTCCGGATGATGTCCCATCTTCTCGATCGAGAGCGCCGCCGTCGCCATGAATCCGAAAGCGTGAATGAAGTCGGCGAATTTGTATTCCTTGTGTAGCTTCCCGTTAACCACGGCCCAACCGGTGAGGCTGGAAAGGGCGTCCTTGAGCTCCGGTCCGGAGAATCTTCGCATGCTTTTATTATCGCGCCAGACTTGCTCGATTCATTTCGTGACGAACCTAAGATACGTGCAAGAGCCCAATTTCAGAGGGACTTCCATGTCTCTAAACTTGCCGCATTTGAGACTCAGAAAACGTTAGCTTTGATAGATTGCAGCACCGATGAGATAGAACAGAAAGCCGAGAACCGCAGCACCACCTATGCAATAGGCGATTGCTTCCGAGAGAGTAATCTTGGGTTTGGGTGCAGAACGGAAGAACAACCAACCCGCCGCGCAGAGCGCGAGAACCGAAGCTACCAGTGGGACGTTGCCGCGCAGCAATCTATCCCGTTGAAAGTAAGGTTCACCTGGTATGCCCGGTACGAGGAACGACATCGCGAAGCCATACCACAGCCCAAAGGTAGCAGCGATAAAGATCGCGACGCCCGAACAGATCTGTAAAGGTACCCTCCGCATTAGCCTCTAGCAATCATACTCCTGGGTGCTGTCTAATCGTCTCGAAAAGGACCTTTAGTGATACACGAGAGAATTGCCGGTCTATAAGCGATCCTTCAGAACCTGTTCCACGTCGCGGCGCCCATGAAGGAGGGCGACAACCTGCAACGGCTTCCTCTCCGGCCTGTAAACGATTAGGAAGGAGTAGATCGGGAAAAACTTCACTGACTCATCTGTCAAGTCCTTGCGCCAGTGGCCGGCGCCCGGTCTTCGCGCTAAATAAGCGATCTTTTCGCGGATGACGGATTCAACCCTATTCGCTGTCTCAAGGCTGGCATTGTTCTTGATATAGAGCCAAATCTGAACTAGATCCAGGGCCGCTTCCGGCGCAAGAACGTAGCGAGCCTTCATTCAGACTGGGCTTTTAACTTGGCAAGGTAGGCGTCCAGTTGGTCCTCGGGAATACCTTCGCCTCGGTCGAGCTGATCGATGCCACGCCTGATCTTGGCGTTGAAGGCGGCTTTGTTTTCCAACAGCCAGCGATCCTGCTCTTCCTGCGTTTCGAGAAGGCGAAGCAGAGCTTCCTCCGCGCTAGCGGCACCAGTCGCTTGAATCTGTTTTTGGATTCGAGCCTCCAACGCCATATCGTGGATTTCTATGTTCATGGGCCGCTCCTGATGTCTCTTCTTCAGGGTATCGGATCTGCGCCCACCTGTCACCGTTTCAAGTAAACCGGGCGCGGCCGTCACGCTAAAATAATCGAATGGAGCAGGGACCGCGCCACTATGTATCGGGCCTGTTGGGAATGAGTCTGCTCGCTGCGCTTTGCGCCCTTCCGATGCCCTTCGCGACGGCCGCCGACAGCGACATTCCCAAGGTCTTCAACGCTCCCACCACCAACCACGATTACATCAAGCGCGAAGTAATGATCCCCATGCGCGACGGCGTGAAATTACACACCGTCATCGTGCTGCCCAAAAGTGCGAGGAATGCGCCAATTTTGCTGACCCGCACGCCCTATAACGCTTCCGCGCGCACCGCTCAAAGCAACAGTGAGCACATGCTGGCGATCCTTCCGCAAGGAGACGAGGTATTCGTCCAAGCAGGCTATATCCGTGTCTTCCAGGACGTGCGTGGCAAGTACAAATCGGAAGGCGATTACGTCACGACCCGGCCGGTCCGCGGCCCACTGAATCCTACCGCAACGGACCACACAACCGATGCCTACGACACCATCGACTGGCTGGTGAAGAATACGCCCGAATCCAACGGACGCGTCGGCATGATCGGCTCTTCCTACGAAGGCTTCACGGTCGTGATGGCTCTGTTGAATCCGCATCCGGCGTTGAAAGTGGCCGCTCCCGAAAGTCCCATGGTGGACGGATGGATGGGCGACGATTGGTTTCACTACGGGGCGTTCCGCCAAAACGACTTCGATTACGTCTCGAATCAGACCATCGAGAAGGGTGCGGGCAAGTCCGTTCCTCGTGGCGCTTACGACGACTACGACACGTTCCTTCGGGCCGGCTCGGCCGGCAACTACGCTCGCGAGCATGGCTTGGATCAATTGCCTTGGGACGAGAAGATGATCGAGCATCCGGCCTATGACGCCTTTTGGCAGGGGCAGGCGCTGGACAAGTTGGTTGCCGAGCATCCGTCACAAGTGCCGACCATGTGGATTCAGGGGCTGTGGGACCAGGAGGACATCTGGGGCGCGATTCACTGCTACATTGCTCTGAAGGCGCGCGGGCAGGCCGATCACAACTACCTGGTGATGGGTCCATGGCGACATAGCCAGGCGAATTACGATGGCTACAATCTTGGGCCGTTCAAGTGGGACGGCGACACCGCGCTTCAATTCCGGCGGGACGTGCTCAGGCCTTTCTTCGATCAGTACCTGAAGACAGATGCCCAGAAGGCCGAGACACCACCCGTTTTCATTTACAATACCGGCGAGAACCATTGGGATCGGTTGAAGAACTGGCCGCTGGCCTGCGAACAGGGCTGTAGTGCTCCGCTGAAGCCGCTCTATCTGGAGGCGAACTTCGGCTTAGGGCTGAGCAAGCCAGCGGAGTCCGGAGCCGCCGGCGACTCCTACGTTTCCGATCCGGCGAAACCGGTTCCGCATCTTCCTCGCCCCGTCCGCTTCGCCGATTCGGATCGTTGGAAGCAGTGGCTGGTCACCGATCAGCGTGCTGCAGCCGATCGGACCGATGTCTTGACGTATGAAGGGCCCGTGCTGACCGCGCCGGTGCGAGTTAGCGGCGCGCCAGTGGCCGATCTCTTTGCCGCCACCAGCGGGACGGATGCGGATTGGGTGGTGAAGCTGATCGATGTCTATCCGGACGAAGTCCCGAGCCAGCCGGAGCTGGGCGGATACGAACTCGCGGTTTCGATGGATATTTTTCGAGGCCGCTACCGCGAGAGCTTTGAGCATCCCTCCGCCATCCCCGCCGGCCAGCCGCAACAGTATCGCTTCGCCCTGCCGACTACCAACCATGTGTTCCTGCCAGGACACCGAATCATGGTGCAGATCCAGTCCAGTTGGTTTCCGTTATACGACAGGAATCCTCAAACCTACGTGCCCAGTATTTTCTTTGCGCAACCATCCGATTACGTGAAGGCGACCGAAACGGTTTTTCGCTCGGCGGAACATGCGAGCGCCGTTCTATTGCCGGTGGTCGAATAGCTCAGTCAATATCTCATGCGATAGTGGTGATGTGCCAGGTCCGCTCCCTCGTCTCCGTTTAGGACTCGATTTCATTCCATCTTCCGATCCCGAGCATCCCGGCCTGCTGATTCGCGATCCGCTCAAATTCTCCGATGCCATGCTACTGATTCCGCCTCAACTGGTGGAATGTCTGGCTAGCTTCGACGGTGAGCAGACCAGCCTGGATCTGCGGGCCAACCTGGTTCGGATCACCGGCGAGATCCAGATCGGCGAACTGGAGAAGCATCTGGTGGACACTCTCAGTCAAGCCGGGTTCCTGGAAGACCAGGCCTTCGAAGTGCAGCGCCTGGCGCGTGTCAACGAATTCATCGCAGCGCCCAAGCGGGAAGCCTCGCACGCCGGTTCGGCTTATCCGGACGACGCCGACGAAGCACGCAAGACGATTTCTGAATTCATGCAGGGCGCTCCTCCGCCGGGTTCAGAAGATTCGCTCATTGGCATTGCAGCGCCCCACGTTAGCCCCTTTGGCGGCTGGGAATCTTACCGCGACGCGTATTCCGCGTTGCTCCCTTCGTACCAGGATCGTACGTTCGTGGTGCTCGGCACGTCGCATTATGGCGAGCCGGATCGCTTCGGCCTGACGCGCAAACCTTTTGCGACCCCGTTCGGCGAAACCATTACCGACGGCCGCCTGGTGGATGAACTCGCGCAAGCCGCGCCGGAGTCGATTCGCATGGATGATTACTGCCATGCGATTGAGCACTCAATCGAATTTCAGGTGTTGTTTTTGCAGTACCTTTACGGCCCAAACATTCGCATCCTCCCGATTCTTTGCGGGTCCTTCCTGCGCAGTATTTATCAGGGCGGCAAGCCCGAAGGAAACGAGCAGGTGCAGCGTTTCTTCGACGGCCTGGGCAATCTCTCCGCGCGGGAAGGCAACAAGCTGTTCTGGGTGCTAGGCGTGGATATGGCGCACATGGGCCGCCGTTACGGGGACCAAATGATCGCACGCGCCGAGGAAGGCGAGATGGCGGCGGTCGCCGAACGCGACAAACTGCGGATCGAGCGGCTCACCCAGTCCGATGCTCATGGCTTTTGGGATCTCATACAGGAGAATCAGGACGATCTGAAATGGTGCGGTTCGGCGCCCATCTATACCTTTCTAAAGGCGGTTCCACAGGCTCGTGGTACCCTGCGGCGCTACCAGCAGTGGAACATCGACGAGCAGAGCGTGGTTAGCTTCGCGGCCATTGGCTTTCGGGGATAGTTAGTACTAAAACTAGCCCGTACGGTGTTTCCATAGCCTTGGACATCTTCCGCCGTTACGCTTGATTCATGCCAAGAGAAGTCTACGCCTTAACTTGGGGTAGCTGAGCCGACCGGCTAAGGCCGTCGCTTACTCTGGCCGTGCCGCAACCCAATAGCCGGGACGCGTGCGGACTTCCAGATTGGGGCGATTTACAATGACCTTGATCTCGTGGAACCCGCCTTCGGTTTGATTGTTGGGCGAATAGCTCAACAAATATTGGCTGTGCAGCTCGTCGCTGATCCCTTCCACCGCCTTCTCCAGACTTTTCTCGCCGATGAAAGAGTATTCCCGGCCGCCAGTAAAGCGCGTGAAAACGTCCAGCGTGTCGTCCACAAAAACGCTCTTCGCCGCCTTGAATATGTCGACGAAAACCGGGATGTAGTTGCCCATGTAGTAGTTCTGGTCAACAGTGCTGGGAGTGGCTTGATAGCCGCCGGGCAGGTGCTGCGCCTCGGGAGGAATCGAAGGAGGACGCGGTGGCATGCCCTTGTCAGTAAGCGCCGCCACGATGGTAGAGATGTCTAAAGAATAAATCGAAACATTGGCAAATTGAGTCTCGGTAAGGGCTTCACGCGTCCGCAGCTCGCTGCCCCGGTCCCGCTTTTCGGCAATCAGCAGCAACACGCGACGCCGGTCCGGCGGCCGATTCTTCAGCATGCGGACGCTTTGATTTACGGCGTCCACCACCGCGTGGTTCGAACTGCCGGGTGTCATTTTCTTCATCGCCTCGGAGACCTTGGTGCCCTCTTTGGTGAAATCCTGCATCACCTCAATGCGATGATCGAAGCCCACCACGGCAATTTCTCCATCCTGGCCCGCAACCAGCTGGTTCAGCATGGTTCCGATGTTTTGGATTTTGGGCAGGAAGTCGGTCAGGTTGGAGCTACGCTGCACCGCCACCACCAGCGAAAGGGGTTCATCCCGCACGTCGGCGTTGACCTTCTGCAGTTTGTTGTTATCGTAAAGCGTGAAATCCTGCAGTTGCAGTCCGTTGACGAAATTACCATTGCGGTCACGCACCGTGGTCGGAGCGATCACGATGTTGGTGTTCACCACGATCGTGTTCGCGTCGCGAGTGGAAATGGGCGAAGGCAAGAGCGGCGCGGTTGATCCTGGCTGAGCCCCGGGCGCCTTGGCCGGATCCAGCGTCCCAGGAGCTTGAGCAAATCCACCTGGAATAAGTACAGCGGCGCAAACCAAGAAAATCGGCGCGTGGCGCATAAGTCTAGTGTGGCACATCCCCATCATGAGCCGTCCTCCCTTCCAAAAGATCCAGCACGTGAGGGACCAGTTTCGCGATTGCATCCAGGGACTGGACCGCACCTTTGGGCGACCCTGGCAGATTTACGATGAGCGTGCGTCCCCGTAGTCCGGCCAGCCCTCGCGACAACACGGCCGTAGGTGTGAATTTGAGCCCCTCGGAACGCATGAGCTCGCCGAGCCCGGGAATTTCTCGCTCGATGATCCCTCGCGTCGCTTCCGGTGTGACATCTCGCGGGGCCACGCCGGTTCCACCGGTAGTAAGGATCAGGGATACCTCGCCCGAATCAGCCAGACGGCGCAGGGCGTCTGCGATCTGGGGCGACTCGTCGGGGACCAACTCGCGCGCGCTCACCGTCCATCCGAGTGACTCCACTCGCTGGCGCACTGCTGGGCCCGAGCGGTCTTCGCGCGTTCCTGTGATCGCCGAGTCGCTCACCGTAATTACCGCGACTCGGATCATGCCTGCGGCGCCGCGTGACGCCGGTAGTCCCCGCTCTTGCCGCCGGTCTTTTCCATCAAGTACAGGTCTTGAATCTCGATACCTTTGTCCAGCGCCTTGGTCATGTCGTAGACCGTCAGGGCCGCGACCGACGCCGCGGTCAGCGCCTCCATCTCAACACCCGTGGCGGCCATCGTGGCGACGCTCGACATGATCCGCACGCCATCACTTTCGAGCGTCACTTCGACGTCCACATGCGAGAGCATGAGCGGATGGCACAGCGGGATCAAGTCCGAAGTCCTCTTCGCGGCCGAGATGCCCGCCACGCGCGCGATTTCGAGGGGGTTGCCCTTGGGATTGCTGGGCAACTGCGCGATCACCGACGGCTGCATCTTTACGAACGCATGCGCGCGCGCCGTGCGCTTGGTGGGCGATTTGGCGGAAACATCCACCATTCGCGCCACCCCCGCGTCATCGTAATGGCTAAGCTTCCTTTTGGTGGTCATAAGAACGATAGGAGCGGCTACTTCAGGAGCACCTGAATCCAATCCCCGGCCGTCCAGGTCTCACGGTCGGGTTCCGTTACCAAGAAGGCGTTGGCGCGGGCGAGCGATGGCACATCCCCCGAACCCTGCCAGGCCATGGGCGTAATTTGGGAGCCATCCGCGCTCAAGACGGCGGGCAGGAACCGCGTCAGCCCGGTTTTCTGCCGAAAATCCTGCGACAGCTTACTCCAAACCAGCGGGAGGCTCGCCTCCTTCTGACCTCCCAGGAGTTCCACGGCCGATCGGGCGAAGATTTCGAAAGTGACCATGGTGGACGCGGGGTTGCCAGGAAGGCCAAAGAAAAACTTGTCGCGCGCTTTGCCGAACACCAAAGGCTGCCCCGGCATAATCAGGACGCGATCGAAATAGAACTCGGCGCCCAAATCCGCCAGCACGCGCTCCACGATGTCGTACTTGCCGGCCGAGACGCCGCCGGAGAGGAGAAGCATGTCGAGACGCAGCCCGTGTTCGGTAAGCTCGCGAGTGGCCTGGTACAAGTCGCGCGCAATGGGCAGAATGTTCGGGCATCCGCCGGCGCGCTTCACCTGAACCGCCAGGGATTCGACATTTGAGTTGCGAATCTGGTAATCGAGCGGGGTTTCGTTCACTTCAACGATCTCGTCGCCCGTGGCCAGAATCGCCACCCGAGGACGCGGATAAACCGGAACGTGGGTGGCGCCCACCATGGCAAGCAACGCGATTTCGGCGAAACCTAAGCGCCGACCAGGTTCGAGCAGTACTTCGCTCTCCCGCGCCTGCGAAGCCTTGGGGCTCACATTCTCGCCGTGCGTCAAAGTCCGTGGCACGGTCAAGCGATCGCCCTGAACAGTGCAATGCTCCACCATTACTACCGAGTCGGCGCCGCGCGGCAGCGGAGCCCCGGTCATGATTTCCAGCGCCTCGCCCGGCTGAACTTCACCTGCGAACACTTCACCGGCGCGAACTTCGCCGATGACGAACAACTCGCCAGGCAAATCCGCGGCACGCACAGCAAATCCATCGCGCACTGAACGCGAGAGCGTAGGGTAATCGCGGTCCGAGGCAATCGGTTCGGCGAGCACTCGGCCAGCCGCTTCGGACAGACTGACTTGCTCGATTTCATGGCCAGGGCGGGACGCGCGCAGCTGGTCTTCGCTCAACTGGCGAAGGACACACTGGCGGGCCTGTTCGAAGGTGAGCGTGGCCACAACCGTATTGTACCTTCGGATGATTGTGCCTTTGGGAGGATCGGATGCCGGGGTTTCCGTTACGGCTGCAAATTCAATTAGTTTCGCCAGTACTGGCTCGTACTTTTGGTACTGGGCGAACCCCACTTCGGAAGCTGAACTCGCAACAGGCAAGAAAATCGGGAAATTTCGTTGACACCTGATGCCGGGGCCGTGCCAGGTGGCGAGAAGGATTCAACGGGAAAATTGGTACAAGTAGTACAAACCCGGAATCGATAGTTGCTGGCTCGGCCGTATACTACGCTAATGAAGAACGAGCCTGCTGGAAAACGCCCTGCCGGTGGTTGGCTCGGCCCAAGGCCTGTTCCCGAGGGCCTGCTCCGCAGCAGGGCTATTTCCGGATCGCGACCCGCCGTCGAAGTTTACGGCTGGCAAGTTCGCGAAAAACCCCTTTCCATCAAAATTCCCATCGATATCGTCGAGCGGCTCCAAGAGGACATTCTATATGGCCTCGGCATGCGCACCCCATGCGATGTCATGGGTCTTCTCATCGGACGCGTTGCAAAAGAATATAGCTCCACGATCACGATCCACGATTATGTTTTGGCGGGCTATACCAGCGACGCCGTCGGTTCTCGGTTGTGGAGCGATGAGCGGCTCGCCGACATGATTAAGCCATGGAGCAAGGCCACTTCCGCAACCTACGTCGTAGGTTTCTTCCGGTCCCAGAGTGAGGACTGGCCGGAGATTACCAAGGAAGATTTGAAGGGCGCCAAGCGGCTGCTCAGGCGCACTCCGAACGTCTTCTTGTTGATTCGATCCGGGCTAAGCCGCAGCTATGCCGGAAGACTTTTCTTGCGGCCCTCCCGTCCCGCCAGACTGGACGAGGAGTATGGCGAGTTTCCCCTGAACGCCGGCATTCTTCGAGCTCAATGGGACGCGACAGATTCAAAGTGCGAGGCGTCGGGGCTGCACTTTATAGCGGGGAACCCACTGCAAGGAAAGGAGCGTCCAGAACCGCCGAGATACATCCAGGAAATTGTGGACGCGGTCTTCGAGCCTATGGCGCCGTCGAGTGACGACTCCATTATCAAGACCCCCATCCAGCCGGCCGCGAGCCAGATCGTCGAAATGCAGCCTCACGAAAGCGCTGAGGCAGCGGATGCTCCGAAACGCAGCCTATGGGCGAAACTGTTCCGGCGCGCATCGGAGGAGACACTGCACCTGGAGCCAGTTGCTTTGAGCATCACACGGGGCGCTCCCGCGGCGGAGCCTGCGGAAGCATTGCAATCGGAAGTCGCCGCGGAGCTTCCGGCGACCGAGGAAGCGCCGAGCGTCGAGCCAGTTGCAGCGGCGAGCGGCGTGGAAATTCCCGATGGTCCGACGGCGCCAGTGAAGCCCGGTCTTTGGGCGCGTCTGTTCCGGCGCACGGTCGAGGAAGCGCAGAGCATCGAGCCAGTTGTTGTAAACAACGCATTGGACCTTCCCTCGACAGAGTCGGGCGAAGCATTGCAATCAGAGATTGCGCATCAGGAAACTCCGCGCGTAGAGCCGATTGCAGCGGCGAGCAACGTGGAAATCCCCGATGTTGCGGCGGAGCCTGCACAGCAGAGTCTATTTGCGAAGGTGTTCCGGCCCACGACGGAAGAAGCACCGCACGTCGAACCAGTTACTCTGAACAACCCGTGGAACACTCCCTGGACGGAGGCCGCCGACGCCCCCTCGACTGAGGAAGCTCGGGAGGAACCCGCCGAAGCACTGGAATCCGAGGTTGCGGAGGAGCCCGTCAAGCAGAGCCTATGGGCAAGGCTGTTCGGTCCCGCGCCGGAGCAGTTCCCGCATGTCGAGCCAATTGCAGCCAACAACACAGAGGACACTGCCTGGGCGGAGGCTGCCGACGCCCCCTCGATGGAAGAAGCTTGGGAGGACCCTGCCGCAGCGTTTCAATCCGATGTTGAAACGGAGCCGGCTGAGCGGAGCCTGTGGGCGAAATTGTTCCGGCCGGCGACGGAGCATCCTCCACGCGTCGAGCCTGCTTCCGCGAGTGGCCGCTTGGATTTCGGAAGCGGATCAATTGCAGAGGAACCTTTGCAATCTGCGGCTTTCGCAGACAATCCCCCCCCGCCGCCTCCTTCGCGGCATTCGTGGCTTGGCGTTGCCGCCACCTGGACGATTGCCGTCGGTCTCACCATGTGGTGCATGAGCGGACGGGGTCCATTCAGTCAGCGGCGGCCGGAGGCCAGAGAAACCGAAACCCGCCCGGCGGTCATCGCCAACCCGATCGGCCTACAAGTGGACAGCGCAGGAGGGTTGCTGGAGATCGCTTGGGATCCTATTTCCGTCGCGGCGATGACTTCGAGCGGAGGTTTTCTAACCATTCGGGACGGCAACGTCCTGAAGGAAGTTCGTCTCGATTCCGGCGAAATCCGAAGCGGGCACCTCTACTACGGCCCCCGCAACACGGATCTTGGCATCCGGCTGGAGGTAGCGCGGAACGATGGCGCGATGGCCAGTGAATCGATTCGCGTCGTGGGTCCGCCTCCGCGGGGCCGGCTCTCCGTCAAATAGAGTCTGCGGGGTTATGGCCGCAACCGTGTTGTACCTTTGGATGTAATGCTACGCCCCGGCCGCTTCCAACTGGACAGCCGCGAGGTGTGCCTCCGGACAGTCCGTCTGGAGGCCTCCCAAGACAATTTCACGCGCTGTCTTGCGTGGTTGTCGCCGGACGAAACGGCGCGCGCCGAAAGGTTCCACTTCCCCCAGCATCGCCAGGCATTTGTTCTGGGACGCGCAGTACTGCGTGCGCTGCTTGGCAGTTACCTGGGCATCCCGGCCGCGGGAGTCCGATTCGTCTATGGGCCGCAGGGCAAGCCCGCGCTCGAAAGTGATGCGTGCGCGCTGCGATTCAACGCGTCCAATTCCGGGAACCTGGCCGCCTATGTTTTCACCACCGGGTGCGAGATCGGCATCGATATCGAACAGCATCGCGCTCTTCCCGACTTCGAAAACATCGCTCACAGGTTCTTTTCGCCAGACGAGGCCGCTGAACTGCTGGGGCTTCCCGCGAGCGAAAAGACCGCTGCTTTCTTCCACTGCTGGACCCGAAAGGAAGCCTATATCAAGGCGATGGGTGGCGGCCTTGCCATTCCGCTGGACAGCTTTCGGGTCACACTTCAGCCCGGCGTCGCCGCGCGGATAGTGTCGCTCGGGGGAAGCGACGAGGCAGCGCGCGGCTGGACGCTCGATAGCTTCGATCCAGCGCCAGGTTATGCGGGTGCAGTTGCGTATCCTGATGGATTGCGTCCAATACAGGCGGGTCCCCTCGTATCCGTGGACGACCTGTTAGTTGACTGCGGATAGTGTTCGTCGCGGCCTGAACGCAGAAGCGCGCTACATTATGATTACTGACCAACGTCGGTCGGCGTAAGGCTTCATGGATTCTACCGCTGCGATCTCCGTTCCGATCGGCATGCCATCTGAATAGCTCGCTGGGCGGGCCGTGGTCCGAAACCTTGCTCCCGCTCACGAAAGGAAACCTGCATGCTGATCCAGGTCGGCTATGAGTTAGTCTTTGACTGTGTCCAAGAGACGCCGATGATCCTGATGGTCAACATCCATTACTCGCGCGCCTCCGATATCGTCAGCCCCGATCTCCTGACTACTGATCCCTTAACGCAAGTCACGTCTTATCGCGATCGTTTTGGAAACTGGTGCAGCCGCATTGTGGCGCCCATCGGTAAGATTCGGTTGAAAGGTATGGGTGTGATCAGAGACTCGGGACAACCGGAGAGACTGGCCACCTCAGCCCAGCAGGTAGCTTTACAGGACTTGCCGGAAGACACTCTTGTCTTTCTCATGGGCAGCCGCTATTGCGAAACCGATTTGCTTTCGAATGTAGCGTGGGCACAATTCGGCCAGACGCCGCTCGGTGGGCCGCGTGTCCAGGCGATTTGCGATTTTGTTCACGACCATATCACCTTCAACTATCAGAACGCCCGGCCCACACGCACCGCCTGGGAGGCGTTCAATGAGCGGACGGGAGTCTGCCGGGATTTTACGCACTTAGCCGTTGCCTTCTGCCGCGCGATGAATATTCCCGCGCGCTACTGTACCGGATACCTCGGCGACATGGGGCAGCCGCCTCCTTACGGAGCGATGGATTTTGCGGCTTGGATGGAAGTCTATCTCGATGGTGGCTGGCAGACATTCGATCCGCGAAACAATGCGCCCAGGATCGGACGAACCCTGATCGCGCAAGGCCGCGATGCGGCAGATGTCGCCATCACCACTACGTTCGGCCCGTGTACTCTCGAAAGCTTTCAAGTCTGGACCGACGAGATTGCGGAGAGGGCGTCCGCGCTTCGTTAGTCCGCGTTAGCCGATTCACGTGCCTGGTGAACCGCCAGCCGCTATTGACGCCGGAGTCCGCCATTTGCGACGATAAACGCGTCTAAGCCCCCGTCGGGCGCAAAAGGAGCATGCCGCTGTTGTACTTAAGAAAGTGGGGAGCAGTTGCTCTTCTGGCTTTTGGTGGCGTGCTACTGCTTTCTGGCGACGCGCCGGCCAAGCTCACTCGCGACGACGCGCAGAAGCTGAAAAGTCCCGTGGCTAATACCAAGAAATCGATCGCGCGCGGCCGCGTGATCTTCATGCAGAATTGCACCAGCTGTCATGGGGAAAACGGCAAGGCCGAAGGGTCGCTGGTAGCCGATGCCACTGACCTCACGTCGCCGCAACTCTACAAGAGCGGTACCAGCGAAGGCGAGATCTTTCACAGCGTCCGCGACGGGGCGGGCGATCAGATGCCCGCGTTCAAGGGGCAGCTCGACAGCGAGACTGACATTTGGAATTTGGTAAATTTTATCCGCAGCCTGTGGCCGGAGTCCCAACGGCCGGCAGTCCAAGACGATGGCAAGTAGCAAGAGGAGAATCAACATGAGCGAGAACGTCCAGAAAAGCGAGAACAAAACGAACGGCCAGCCCGAGCCGGAATCCCGTCCCTCTCGGCGGGGCCTGTTTGCTTCGGTAGGTGCGGGCGCCGTGGCGGCAGCGCTTGTGAATCCAGGCAAGATCTTTGCCGCCAGCACTCCTCCCATTCCGTCCATTCGCATTCCCAAGGAGATCACCGACACGCTGGCCGAAGCCACGCACGTGGGCGACTTCAGCGAGAAGGGCGGAATCACGGGCGCGGAAGTTTTCGCCAAGTCCTGCAAGGACGAAGACCTCGCTGCGCTGTTCTGCTGTCCGGGCAATTATCAGATCATTAACGCGATTTCGGCGGCGGGGATTCCGGCGTTCGGCGGACGCTCGGAAGGCTCCATGACGTCGGCCGCGGACGGATTTTCGCGCTGCACCGGCGAAGTCACAGCGTGTTCCGGCACGGAAGGCCCGGGGTTCACCAACATGATTATGAACATCGCGGTCGCGCATCGCGCGCGCACGCCGCTGTTGGTGCTCGCCAGCAACGTAACCATCGCCACCGACGATCGGGAGTACTTTATTCAGACCGGTTATCAGCAGCCGACCACCGAAGGGCTGAAGAAATACGGCAAGCGGCTGATTGCGCCGGATCGCGTCCACGAATATGCGGCGTATGCGTTTCGAAATTTGAAGACGGGAGTGCCGGGGCCGGTGCATCTGGATTTCCCCGGCGAGATTTATCGCGCGCGCTTCACCGAGGCGTCGCAATTGAAAGAGTATTACGGGAAAGAGAAATATCGCACCGAGTCGCGGCCCCATCCTGCCCCCAAGGACTTGGCACAAGCTGTCGACATGATCAATCGCGCCGAGCGTCCGGTGATTGTCGCTGGGCATGGCGTATTTTTCCGCAAAGCTTGGGAGCCGTTGATGGTGGCGGCCGAGAAGAACGACATCGCCGTGGTGACGTCTGGACCGATGCGCGGGCATTTTCCGGACGAGCACCGGTTGTCCGCCAGCCTGTCACCGGACGCGTTTATGAGCGCGGACCTGGTGGTCTTCGTCGGCCAGTACAGCATGCCGACCAAGCAGGAGTGGCGCTTCAATCCGGAAGCGAAAGCGATTCGCGTGAATCCCACGGCGGAAGACCTGGGCCGTAATTGGCCGCTGGATTTGGGAATCGTGTCCGACGAAGCCGCGTTTCTGGAAGGCCTCGCCAGCGATCTGCCGCAAAAGAAGCGCGACGCGTGGGTGGGCGAGTTGGCGTCCGCGCGGCAAAAGTACGAGAAGCGCTTACTCGATGAGTACGAGCAAGGTGTAAAGCACAGCCAGGCCACGAATACGCTGCACCAAGCCGTGATCTGCAAGGAAGTGCACGACTTTCTCTACAAGGGCAGCATCGATCCAAAACAGACCGTCACCGGTTGGGGCGGTTGGACGATCGGCAATTGCGGAGCGCGTTGGCTGCGTGCCTATCGGCCTGGGCAGGAAGTGAACTGTCCTTATCAATACTCGGCCGTGGGGCCGGACTTAGCGATGATGATCGGCGCGGGCGCAGCCGTTCAGTTGGGCGTGGGACCGCAAGCGCCGTATAAAGGCGCACCGGTGCTAGTGCTCACCAGCGACGCCGGCATCACGTACAGTATGTTCGAACTGGATACCGCGGCCAAGTACAAAATCCCGATCGTTTGCGTGGTGTTCAACAACAATGCGTGGGGCATGTGGCCCAGCGCGGTGGGAACGCCGCGATCCATGCACATGTACCTGTTCCAGGAGAACCTGCGCTACGACAAGATGGCCGAGGGCCTGGGCGCGCGCGGCGAATATGTGCGCACGCAAGATGAATTCCGCAGAGCTCTGAAGACCAGCTACGAAGTAGCCGCCAAGGAGCGAGTGTCCACTTTGATCAACGTGCAAGCTCTCAAGGAATTCACTTCGGGTAAGGATTATCCTCCCGGCAACATCATCAATCCCGAGCCGAGTGTGGGAGCGCTTGCCCACTAAGAGTCCGGTCAAGAAGACCACGAAGAAGCTTCCCGCGAAATCGCGAGATGCTTCGGTAGCACTGGTAACAGGCATTCTCGAAGGCTACGCCGCAAAGGCCGTTTTCCGGGGATTCAGCGCGCACCCGGGAGCCGGAGGTAAAGCCATTTATCGCATGGTCTGGCATCATGACCGCCCATTCGAAATGTTGCTGGACGTCGGACAAAAGACTCTGCTTTTTCCCGAAGTGCTGCCTGGCGTCCCGGCGCGCTCGCCGATGTACCGCGAACTGCAAGCGTTCTTGAAGCTGCGCCAATCGGAGGAATTACCTGAGCATCGCCGCGTCAATCCCGCCAAGGCGCGCCTGGCATCGGTCAACAAGCGGGGAATTGTTTCGGTAACGGTCACGGCAAAGGATGGCGACTTCGACTACGCCACGCGCAAAATCATCCACATCGTCCACGAAATCTTCCTGATCTTCCTGGTGGATGGTCCTTACTTCGAGTACATGGTGGAACATCTCGGACTAGATGTGGACAGGTACTAAGAAAGAAGCCGACAGGATTCTCGCATTCGTGAGGCGAGCGCAGAGAACCGGCTGATTCTTCTACATAATTAACCGATGGCCGCCAATAGCGGGCAGGCTTCTTCAACGGGCCCTTCTCCGGATGGTTCACAAGCTTGCTAAACTAGGGAAATCTCCTTGGGCCTCCCTTGAGGACTATTGTGACCAAACGGAATTCAGGATCTGAGCTGCACGTGTCAGCAAAGCCTAGTCCGGACCAGGTCCGGACGCAAGTGGACAAGATGCTGGCCAGCCGTCTGTTTGCGCGCTCGGAGCGTTTGTGCCGATTCCTGCGCTTCTGCGTGGATCTGACGTTGGACGAAAAAAGCGATCAACTCAAAGAACAACTGGTCGGAGTGGAGGTGTTCGACCGCAAGGGCGATTACGATCCACGGACCGATCCCATTGTGCGCGTGGAGGCTCGACGCCTGCGATCGAAGTTGAAGGAGTACTACACGTCATCCGGCAGACCGGATTGCGTGCTGATTGAATTGCCGAAAGGCGCCTATGTGCCGGCGTTCAGGATGCGGAGTCCCGGCCAGTCCCAGCATGTCCGGCCGCAGCCCGTCGCCGCCGGGGCCGAGGAACGATCGATTGCCGTACTTCCTTTCACTAACCTCACTCCAGAAGCGGGAACCGATTACTTCAGCGACGGTCTTACAGAAGAGCTGATCCATTTGCTCACCCGCATTCCACGGCTGCGAGTGGTGGCGTGGAGTTCGATGTCGCAGTTGCGCGGCCGGGAGCAGGATCTCGCAGGCATCCGTCAAGAGCTGAGGGTTGCTACCGTGTTGCGCGGCAGCGTTCGCAGGACGCATGCGCGGGTGCGAGTGACCGCTCAGTTGATCGACACCGAATCCGGCAACTATCTTTGGTCCGAAGCGTATGACCGGCAGTTGGAAAATGTACTTGCGATTCAGGAAGAGATGGCACGCGCCATCGTCGATACGCTACAACTCACTTTGGCGTGGCGCGCCAGCGGCTTCGCGCGGCAGACTTCCAGCCCCGAGTGCTACAACCTGTGTCTGCAGGGGCGCTTTCACGCCAACAAGCGCACCCGCGACGGTTTGCAGCAAAGTGTTGCTTGTTTCGGGCAAGCCATCACCGCGGATAATCGCTCGGCGATTGCTTATTCCGGCTTGGCGGATGCTTACAGCTTGCTCACCGAACTTGGTTTCCTCGATCCGGTGGAAGCGACCCCCAAGGCCCGAGCCGCGGCCGAAAAGGCGCTCACGCTCGATCCGGGGTCAGCCGAGGCGCACGTATCGCTGGCCTTCGTCCGCTCACTGTTCGACTGGGACTGGGCCGGGGCGGAACCGCTCTATCGCCGGGCCATCGCTCTCAATCCCGGCTATTCGCGCGCGCGGCATTGGTTCGGGGACGACTTCCTGGCTGTGCTTGGCCGCTTCGACGAAGCGATTCCGGAGATCCGCATGGCGCGTCATCTGGATCCGCTCTCGCCCATTCTGGTGGAAAGCTGCGGATACGTGAAAATGATGCAACGGGACTATGCGGGCGCGCTGGAAGAATTCGATCAAGTGCTCCAGCTCGACCCGATGTTTTATCGAGTCTACAGCGCTAAGGCTCGAGTGTTCTCGCTCATGGGCCGTTATGAGGAAGCGATCGGACTGTTTGAGAGAGCTCGCGCGCTGGGCGGCGACGTTCCATCGGTATTGGCCGCATTGGGCGACACCCTGGCGCGCGCCGGATTCGTCTGGGAAGCCCGGAGCTTGTTGGACGAGCTCCAGGCAGCCGCCAAAACACGGTGGATTCCGGCTACGGCCTTCGCGGTGGTGAACATCGGCCTGGGTGATCACGCGGCCGCACTGGACCATTTGGAGATTGCGTGCGAGCGGCGGGAAATGGTGGGGGGGCTCAAGGTCCATCCAGCGTACGACCCGTTGCGTTCCGAGCCCCGTTTTCAAAGGATCCTGAAGCGAATTGGTTTCTTACCGTAAGCAGTTCGGTTAGGTTACTGCACCATTACTTCCGCCAGCGGCGGACTCGGGCCACAATACCTCATGGAACGAGCCTTCGTCGTCTTTCTTGCGCTGGCCTCGATCGCGCCAGCCGCCGACCTTTCCGATTCCCAAAATCTGTGCCCGGCGGAGCAATCCGCCCGAGACTGCGCCATCTCCTCCAACAACCTCGGAAGCACGTACTTCGCCACAGGAAAATTTCGCGAGGCGGAGCGGCTGTTTACGCGCGCCATATCGCTGTGGGCCACTGAAACCGCTCCCTCGGACGATTTGGCAAAGGCCTTTCACAATCTCGGGGCGGTCTATCGAGCAGAGGGGCGCAACGCGGATGCCGAGCGCTTCGACCTGCGAGCGCTGTATCTGCGGGAATCGCTGAGCGGATCCCGCGACGTTTCCCTGCTCCCCATTCTGAACGAGCTGGGCCTGGCGTACCTGGAGATGGCAGACTACGTTCAAGCGAAACAAACTTTGCAACGCGCCGTAGCGATTGTGCAGGCGGATCACGCGGAAAAGACAGAGAATGGCACGGATGCGTTTACCGCCTGGGGCGTGCTGTTGGAGACGGAAGGCAAGAACGCCGACGCGATCCAGTGGCTGGGCAAAGCGCTCGCATTGAGAGAAACCCTTGCCGGACCGGATAGCGTTCCGGCCGCCGATGCCGCCAACGATCTCGCGCTCGCCTACCGGCAGCAGGGCGATCTGGTGCAAGCCGAGAGCTTGTATCGTCGCGCGGTGGCCGTGTACCGGCACACTTCCAGCCCAACCAGCCTGGTGGCTGTACTGAACAACCTGGGGCGGGTACTGGCCGAGCAGTCCCAATACAAAGAAGCCGAGCAGTTCTACCGCGAAGCCATTAGCGTTGCCGAGCAGCGCCTGGGGCCGGAGCATCCCGAGGTCGCGGTTGGCCTGGGTAGTCTAGGAAAGTTGATGCTCGCGCGGCGCAAATTCTCCGATGCCGAACGGCTGCTGCAGCGCGCCGAGCAGATAGACCGGCAGAACTTCGCCGAGAACCATCCACGCATCGGCTACGACCTCTGTAACGAAGCCATGGTGGCTCTGGGACGCAGGCACTATGCGGATGCCGAGGCCCTGTTCAAGAAATCGGAGGAGATTCTCGACAAAAGCCTGCCACCGGACCACCCGGAGATCGGGAAACTTGTTGCAAACCTCGCGAATGTCTACCGTCTGCAAGGGCGGCTGGACGAATCTGAGCCACTTTATCGCCGGGCACTGAGCATCCTGGCGCAAGCGTGGGGACCGGAGAATCCGCAGCTGCTTGCCACTTTGCAGTCGTACGAAGCTGTATTGCGTGCACGTCAGGAGTACGCCGAGGCGGAAAGCGTCGAGGTGCGCAGCACGAAGATTCGCGTGGTGCAGGCTCTGCGAGATTCGAACTAGAGCGCGATACCTGGCCAGGACCGGTTTATTAATCCAGATGGCACAGCTTGCAGGCGAGCTGTAAATCGGCGGCATTGTTGGCAGCGAGCGTGAAACGCTGTCCGTCCGTGACCCATGACGACACATTACCGTTCACAGAACCATGCGGGACGTTCTCAGACCCGGCGTCGGCGCGCGACACCGACAATAGCGCATCGCGATTCCCGGCCCGGTACGCAATCTCGACACGCGCTCCCAGATTCCGAGCTCCGATCAACTGAATCGATGCAGGCGGCGCGGCCCGCAATGGCACATCAAGTCCCGTGTTCGCCCTCACCCAAGCACGCAGTTGCGCGGGATTCTGGCAATGAAAGGCCATCTCCTGCGTAGCCTCCCGCACCGGCGAACGAACCAGAGACAGCGCCACGGCGGCAATTACAACTGTCACGGCCATGGCCCATACCATCCCCCGATTGCTCCTGTTCGATGGCCTAGCCTGGGGAGCTTGAATCCGATTCCAGAGCTCCGGTGGTGCGGCGACCTCCCGCAGGCCACGCCGCAACTCTGGCTCCAACCACTCGTTTATCGGCACCACGATAACCTCCGTTCCAGGATCTTGTGCGCGCGATTCAACCGCGACGCCACAGTGCCCGGCGAACAACCCAGAATCTTCGCGATCTCGTCGTACGACAGGCCTTCGGTGTATCGCAGCACAATCACGATGCGATGCTCGGGCGCGAGCCTGGCCACCACATCCTGGACGCGCTGCTCTGTTTCGGCGCGCATCAGGTTGTGCAACACGCTTTCGGCGGGCGCGCGTACCGCATCCAGCAGCCCGTCCAGGAATGGCGCCATGCGACGTCCGCGCCGCTGATCGTCGATGCAGCTGTTCACCACCAGCCGGTAAAGCCAGGAATCGAAGCTGGCTTCCGAGCGATAGTCGCCGATGCGCGAGAGCAGCTTGAGGAACGTGTCCTGCGCGATGTCCATGGCCGCCGCCGGATTGCCCGAATAGCGCAAGGCGATGGAGTACACCCGGTCCTTGTAGGCTTCAAACAGCGCACGGAAGGCGTCGGCATCGCCACGCTGACAGGCTTCAATTACTTCGCGATCGTTTGCGTCCAACACCATGCCGGAATCACTCGCTTGGACGGTTGAGCGGCCTGAATCCTTCCCACTTTTCCAAAGCATGGGTTTTCTTATATGCTCATCTGAGTAGAACACAAGGAGACCCAGACATGTCATTACCCGCCGAGCTTACCCGCCGCGATTTTGCCACCATGACCACGGGAGCGCTATCGGTGTTGGGTGCGCTAAGCGCTAGCTCGCCAATGATGGCACAAACAGGCACGACGGCAGCCGCAGCAGCAACTGACGACGTTCCGCTCGATCTCGCCGAATGGAGTTTCTTCTGGGTGGGCGTGGAGCGAGCCGAAATTCCTCGCGGGACCGTGATCAACGGCAAGCAGATGTATGTCGAGTACCAGATACCGACGCACGTAAAACATCCTTACCCCATCGTGTTGGTGCACGGCGGAGGCGGCCAAGGCACGGACTGGATGTGCTGTCCCGACGGCCGCCCTGGCTGGGCCACGCTGCTGGTGCAAGAAGGCTACAAGGTCTACGTTGTCGATCGTCCGGGCCACGGCCGCTCACCTTATCATCCCGACCTCAACGGCCCGTTTCCACAGCAGAACATCACGCTCGATCAGATCTCAGGGATGTTCACGCCGCAACGCGCCAAGCGGCCCGACCCCACCGGTCTCGGCCTTGCAAAGCTTCACAATCAGTGGCCAGGCACCGGTGAAGTGGGCGCGACGGATTTGGCGCAACTGGTGGCCTCGCAGGGCGGATCGTATGTCGCCAATATCGAATTGACGCACACCGCTTGGCGTCAGCGCGGCGCCGAACTGCTCGATAAAACTGGACCCGCTATCATCATGACCCATTCGACCGGGGGACCATTCGGCTACCTGGTGGCGGAAGTGCGGCCCACTTTGGTGAGGGGCATTGTCGTCGTCGAAGGGGCGGGCACTCCTTTCGGCAAAGGCCCACAGGCCAGTAAATGGGGCATCACCACGATTCCGATGACGTACGAACCTCCGGTGAAAGATGCGTCCGAGCTGAAGACCAAGGAGATGCCTTCGCCGGAGCCGGGCGCCGGTCCCTACCAGATTCAAGAGGAGCCCGCGCACAAGCTGAAAAACCTGAAGGGCATCCCGATTGTCCTGGTCACATCGGAAGCATCCTTCGCATCCCCGGGAGCGCCAGGCGCGCTCGCGTTCCTGAAGCAAGCTGGATGCACCGCTGAAGAATTGCGCCTGGCGCAGCACGGCGTCCATGGTAACGGCCACATGATGATGGTGGAGAAAAACAACCGTGAGGTACTGCAGCCAATCCTCGATTGGATGGACAAGAATGTAGCCCCGCACGCCAAGCCCGCGCCAACGAGAAAGAATCCCGATGCCGTCGCGTTGAAACTATCCGAGCAGGGGCATTTCTGGGTTGGGACCGAGGCGAAGAAGATGCCATACGGCAGCATCGTCGCGGGCCAAATGTACGTGCAGTATTTGTTCCCGGCGCAGGTTCGCCATCAATATCCAGTTGTGTTGGTGCATGGTGGCGGCGGCCAAGGCACGCACTACATGGGACTCGGGAACGGGAAGCCCGGGTGGGTCCACTATTATTTGCAGGAAGGCTACAAGGTTTATCTGGTGGATCGCCAGGGGCATGGGCGCGCGCCGTATCATCCGGATGCGCTCGGCGCCATCGGTCCGCTACTGACATTCGACACGGTGACCGGCGATTTCATGCGTGCGGTGAACAATCCGAACCGGCGCTGGATGGGTACCGGCGATGCGGGCGATCCGCTGGTGGATCACTTCCAGGCCGGTCAAAATTCTCCGCCCGCGGACAATGTGATGGCGCACCGGCTGTGGGCCAGCCGAGGCGCGGAGATGCTCGACAAGATCGGGCCCGCGATCATCCAGGTCCATTCGGCGGGTGGCCCGTTCAGTTGGCTGGTGGCGAATGAGCGGCCGAATCTGGTGAAGGCGATTGTCAACGTGGAAGGCGCGGGCATGCCCTTCGGCTTCGGCGCGGCCTGGGGGCTCACGGACATTCCGCTGGCCTACGATCCGCCGGTGTCCGATCCGAAGGAAATTGTCACGCGAGATGTGGCGGCGTCCGGCATCACGCCGGCTTACAAACTGCAGGCCGATCCCGCGCGCAAACTGAAAAATTTGCAAGGCATTCCGATTGTGATGGTGACCGCCGCGTCGTCGGGACGCACGCAAGGACCGCCGGTGGTCGCGTTCCTGAAGCAATCCGGGTGCGACGCCGAAGAACTGCAACTCAAGGACAAGGAAATCCTCGGCAACGGGCATTTCATGATGCTAGAAACCAACAACCGGCAGGTGTTCGACGTGATCCGGGCGTGGGTGGAAGCGAAACTGCCGGCTTAGGCTTATATTTGCCAATACCCGCTTATGCTCTTGCGTTCCTGATTGGCGTCATCGCCGGGCTCCGCTCGATGACCGCGCCCGCAGCCGTAAGTTGGGCTGCGCGCCTAGGTTGGCTGCATGTGGAAAATACCTGGCTGGCATTTCTCGGTTTTGCCGCCACGCCTTATATAATTAGCGCGCTCGCCGTCGGCGAACTCATCGCCGACAAGCTTCCCAAAACGCCCAGCAGAAAATCGCCGCCCGGTTTCATCGCCCGCATCGTGACTGGGGCGCTGAGTGGAGCGGCGTTGGGAGCGAGCAGCGCATCCTGGATCGTCGGTCTGGTGGCAGCCGTGATTGGAGCGATCGTCGGAACCCTCGGCGGTTACGAGTTCCGCACCCGGCTGGTTCAAGCAACTGGGGGCAAGGATCTGCCTATCGCTCTGCTCGAAGACGTGATTGCAATCGCCGGCGCATTCGCGATCGTGTCGCGGTTTCCGTAGGCTGCTAGGATCAGTTTCAGTGGAAGAGCAACAGATCTATTCGGCCATTGGCCACGCCGGGTTTGAGCGGCTTACCGCCGCGTTTTATCGCCAGGTTCCGGGCGACGATGTGTTGGGACCGATGTACCCGGCGCACGATCTGGAAGGCGCGAAACAGCGGCTTCGGGATTTCCTCATTGGCCGCTTCGGCGGTCCGCAAACTTATATCGAACAGCGCGGCCATCCCCGCCTGCGCATCCGCCACGCGCCCTTTGCCATTGGACAAGCGGCTCGCGATCGCTGGCTGCATCTGATGAATCTGGCGCTTGATGAAGCAGCGCTGCCCGATGAGCCTCGGCAAATCCTGCAATCGTTCTTTGAGTCCACCACGACGTTCCTGAAGAACCGGCCCGGCGCCTAACACTGCTAAAATCAATTCGTGCCCTACTCCGACGTTCTCATTGCGCCGATGCGCGCCGATCTCACTCGTCACGGTGTACAGGAAGCCCGCACCCCCGCCGATGTCGACCGGCTTCTTTCGCCCGATAGCGGTGCAGTTTTGATGGTGGTGAATTCAGTATGCGGTTGCGCCGCTGGACGCGCCCGGCCGGCCGTCGGCATGGCGCTGAAGCACGCCGTGCGGCCCGCCCAAGTTGCCTCCGTTTTCGCCGGCGGTGACGAGGCAGCGGTGGCTCACTTGCGCAACATCTTGTCGGATTATCCACCGTCTTCGCCATCGATGGCCCTTTTCCAAAACGGAAAGCCGGTTTATGTGATCCATCGCAGCGACATCGAACGGCGCGAACCGGTGGAGATTGCACAGCTGCTGACGCAGGCTTTCGACCGCTTCTGCGCGCAGCCTGAGCCCGCTAAAAGTGATGCGTGAAAAGCGCAATCAAAAGGATGATTGGGATCGGGACGCCTATAAAATAGAGCAAAATGGATCGCATGTAATCTCCTTTTGCTAAACAAGCTTCACGTGATCGCGCTGCCTGCCCCCAATGGTGGCGGCGTAGCTCGCACAAAACGCGCCGATCAGAAGCGCCAGGAATATCCACAACAAAAGATGCGCTGTGGCTTTTCGCGCCGTGTCTTCAGCCTGCCTTGCATCGGCAATTGTGTCTGACACGCGCCTCTGGGCGTCACTAGCGCTCAGGCCCGTCTTTGCCGCCACCAATTGGACGAGGTAGGAAGTGTCCGCGGCGGACGCGTCCGTGCCTAAGAGCGAATGGGCGAAAATCTGTGCAGCTTCGGCCCTGGCGGCTAAGTCGTCGCTCGCGGAACCCGCCTGACCGGATCGGAACAAACGATCGACAAAATATGCGTTTCCCTCCAGCCCGCTACCCGACACTCCACCGGTGGAGGGATCGCCCGAGTTTGGAATGACGCCGACCATAGAGGCCGCGGCTGCCGCCAGGAACGCAACCGTCATTACTACAGCGACGGCCCATACCAGGAGCCCATTGGCAGTGTCACGAAAATGGACCTCGTCATTGTGGATGGCGTGCCATTTTGTGCGCAAACGCCCGGCGAGATAGCCGCCCATGGACGAGGCAACGGCCTCCGTGATGATGAGCCAGAGGATAGCGGCCGCTCCCACGGTTGCCGCGGACGCTCCGACGTTCGACCAAGGCGAGACCGCGGAGAGTCCAAACCCAGCACCCAGCGCCAGCATGATCAACGACAGGGCCGCCGCCACAAACGCTCCGCCAATCACCGCGCTCCACGAGACGCCGGAGGAATGCACATCCCCCCACTGGTCAAAAACCGCCGAATCAGAATGTTCTACAGAAGCTACTTGCATGTTTAATCTCCCTTGGGATGCGGGCCTTGGCCCGCTCCACCCTAACTGGCACGTTGACGATCCGCTTCAAACGTATTCTTCGCGATGGATAGCTTGTATTTCTCGACACGGTTGAATTGGTCCTGCGCCCGCGTCCATGGCTGGGCCGACCGTTGGATGACATCCAAGGACGGTTTGTTTCCTGACAAGAACATCAGATTACGTTGGCACCCCGGGAGCTGTCACCGGAGAGGACGCTTCCGATGGCATCGCGAATATGTGCCGACGCGCTGCGCGGGATCGTTGGAGTGATCGAAATCGGATATTTTTGGCTGCTGCTAAGGGCTTTAGAATGTGGTGGCCAGGGACGGAATCGAACAGCATTACACCGCCCTGACCATTCCCCTCACCGGTATTTGTCTCAACCCAGCCCTTGAGTTGAGATGAAACCACGAGCATTGAGTCGGCCCGGTATCCGGTTTGCCAGTAGTAACTTTCCCGCCGGGAAGAACGACGGAAGCGTGATCTGTGTCTGATCCGTTGCGGCTGTCGGAGCTGTCGCCGGCGCGGCAAGCGCTGGTGCGCCTTTGCCAAAGCGCCAACTACGCGCAAATCGAACAGCTCCAGGTCAACGATTCCGAACCGGTTTTTAATCCTGCACCAGTGGTTCTTTTGGATTTGAAACTAGATTCCGACGAAATGCCGCGTCCAGAAATGGCGCTTACCGACTTCATGTTAACTGCCGAATTCTGCCGGCTCATGGATAAGCTCGATGGCCTCAAGCACGGGATCATCGAGCGCATCGAGGTGCGGGCTGGGCTACCACGTCGGATGCTTTTTCGATCGAAGTTCAGTGGCGAAGAGGGCTAGCGATGATTTCCGTTGCCTGCTGGCCCGCATTTGGATTTAGTAATGCATCTCGCGAGAGATGCCGGATGTCAAAGAGGCGCATGTTGGAGCTGTTTGAGTTAGACGGGCGTGGGCGGTCGTATGTGGCCGTCACATTGCCGGGACAGCTTCATAGCTAATCAGGAAGTCTACTACCTTGGACGACCCGGTCACCGCCGAACCCTGGTCAGAGGAACCGGTGAAACTGATTGGTGGACCTCTACCCGGTCCGTTAGGCCATCCAGCCGCGCTCACCCGAGTGAGCGTGCAGAAGCACGGAAACACCGGCTGCTGGTAGACAAGCGGGTACACAGACATGCAGGCGCGTAGGCGCCTAAAAGCTGAAGGCAACTTCAGCGCCTAAGCCTACGGTGCAAAACGACGGGCCGGATCCAAACCGAACGACCAGTTTTCGTTTGCGAAGGGTGAGCACTTCAGGGGGTCAACCCCCTTTTTGTGCTTACTCTGAGCCTCACCACCCGAACTTAGAGGGAGGAAAAGAAAAAAAGCTAGAAGCATTTTCGATGTAAAATAATTCTACAGGTTCGGTTCGACACGCTGGCGCCACGGGCGCAGCTTCCGAAAGATCCCCCCAGATCAATTCTCGGAAGGTACGTGTATGCCAACCCATTCCACTGCACAGCACATCGCGCTGTGGCCGATCGAACGACTCATAGAGTATCCACGCAACCCGCGCAAAAACGACTCCGCTGTCGATCGCATGTGTGGCTCGATCCGCGAGTTTGGATTTTAAGATTCCCTGTTTGGTTCGAGGCGACGGCGAAGTCGTCGATGGCCACCTTTGCCTCAAGGCAGCGCGCAAGCTCGGCATCACTGAAATTCCGGTGATCCTGTGCGACGAGTGGTCAGTGGCGCAAGTCAAAGCGTTCCGGCTCATGGTCAACCGTTCGGTGACCTGGGCCGATTGGGACGAGGAGCTGCTCGCTCTCGAACTACAAGAGATCCAAGAATCGGACTTCGATCTAAGCCTGACGGGATTCAACCCGGGCGAGATCGATAAGCTGCTCGCTCTTGATGATGAGGAAAAAGCCAACGCCACGCCACCCCTTCCAGAATCGGCCGTATCGCGCACGGGTGAGCTTTGGCTTTTGGGGTCGCACCGCGTGCTGTGTGGAGACGCCACTACTCCGGAAGCTGTTGCCCGGTTGCTCGGCGAGCGGAAGCCGCGGCTCATGGTGACCGATCCGCCCTACGGAATCGAGCTCGATTCGGAATGGCGCGATCGCGCCGGTCTAAACGGCCATGGGCCGGCTGAGCCGAGCTACATGAAGAAGCGTACTGCAGGCCACAACGAAACCACCATCTCCGGTGACACGCGTGCCGATTGGTCCGAGGCTTTTGCCCTTGTTCCCAGTCTCGAGGTCGCGTACGTATGGCACGCGTCGAAGTTTACTCGCGAGGTGTTAAATGGCCTGCTGCGAATTGGATTCCTTCACCACCAGCAGATCATTTGGAATAAGCAACGAACTGTGCTGACGCGAACGCATTACTGGTTTCAGCATGAACCTTGCTGGTATGTCCGAAAGAAGAACGCGCCCTGGTTCGGCAAGGCCGGCCAGAACTCTACCATTTGGGATTCTCCGTCGCCCAAGTTCATCATGGGCGGCTCTGACGAGGGCAAGTACGATCACCCGACGCAGAAGCCTGTCGACTTGATGCGTCGCCCCATCCTGAACCACCTGCGGCGCGGCGAATTGGTCTATGAGCCATTCCTTGGCAGCGGAACGACGCTCGCGGCCGCAGAACTGACCGAACGCGTCTGCTACGGGATAGAACTGGATCCAAAATACGTCGATGTCGTCATTCAACGCTGGCAGCAGCTGACCGGGAAAGAAGCAACGCTCGACGGCGACGGCCGGACGTTCGGTGAGATCAAAGCGGAAAGGTTGGGAGCCGCGGCATGAGTGCTCAGTCTACAAAACGAGAAACGCCGCCGGTTTACTTCCCGACGGCGCATAGGCAGCGAAACAGACTGGTTTCAGGCTTTGATCGAGTAGCTGCGCTCCCCGTCCTCGCTCTTGCTGGATGTGACTGCCAGCCCCATCTTCTTCCGAATGGTCCCGGACAGGAAGCCACGGACAGAATGGGGTTGCCAGCCGGTGACTTTCATCAGTTCCTTCGCCATGACTCCGCCAGGCCGCTTCAGCAGTTCCAGAACCTTGTTGGTCTTACTGCCGTCGCGGGCACCGGTGGCTTTCTTAGCGCCTTTGGGCGCTTTCTTCGCAGGGGTAGCCTTATGGGCCGACTCCCCTTCTTCTTCGCAACGTGGGCGCCACGTGGCGCAACACGCGCCTTTTTGGTGGCTTTCGGCTGCTTGCCCAATGCTGGGGCTTGGCCGCTGCCGGTTTCTTCTGTAATCGATGTATTCATGTTTGCTCCTTGGGCGGAAATCTCCGCGATCACGACATGGATCACTCCGGTGCGCCCGGAAAGCAAGTGAATTCTGCGCATCGCGCCGCATGGCAGTGTGGCAATGAATAGTCGGCGTCTCGAAGACCGATTAAGACGACTGGAAAGCCGGCTCGCACCGACGAGCCATCTTGGCCCATTCGTACTGGAATATTACGAGCCAGATGGCGAAGTGACCAGTAGAGTCACCATCGCGAATGGGCGGGAAGAGTGGTGGTACGCACCTGGCCACGAGCCGCTGGATGCAAACGGAAGGAGTGGGATCGCTGGGCTTCAACAAGCCCAGATGTCCTCAGATGACCGGCCACGGGGCAAAATTCGGCCGCAAGAAAGAGGAAGCAATCGCCGCGCTGCTGACCCAACGCAACGTTGAGGAGGCGGCTCGCGCCGCCGGAATTGGGACCAGAACCCTCCTTCGTTGGCTGAAGCTTCCCGAGTTTGAAAACGCGTACCGCCAAGCGCGCCGAGACGCGTTTGGGCAGGCCATCGCCCGCCTCCAGCAGGGAACCTCAGCGGCGGTTACGACGTTGTTGAAAGTAATGATCGATCCCAGCGCGCCGGCGTCGGTTCGGGTGCGAGCGGCGGATTCAGTATTGAATCACGCAGCCAAGGCGATCGAGATCGAGGATATCGAGGCGCGCGTGACGGCTCTGGAAGCGGCGGCCAGCGGAGCCACCAGGCGATGAGAGCCATCGACACCCGGCTCAGCAAACTGGAGCAACGGCTTGGGATTGCGGGCGCCGCCCCGAGGTACCTGATCATATTGAACGACAGAGAACTGGCGCATACCGATGACACCGACATCTACATTAATATTCTCGATGAAGCCGGCTTCCTTCACACGGCCGGATTCGGAATGGTTGATTTTAGCCAGATCCCGCGCGGGCTGAGTCGCAAAGAAGCGGAGAGGTTTGTGCGCGAGAACGGCGCCAAGATCTGCGTTCACCGTGGTGCTCAAAATCCTGGTGGACCCAAGTTGGAAGGTGATCAGAAGCGTTCCGCGCAGAGCGTCGTGATAGAGCTTGAGGATAGAAGCGTTTACGGGAGCCAGGAATCAACATGAAGGCGATCGTCAACCGATTGCGTCGGCTGGAGAATGCAGCCGCGCCGGCTGAGCGCGACCTGGCGGCGGTTGAGACAATCCTGGCAGCCATGCGGCGTCGCTTAGGAGCAAGTTACGAGCCCCCCCGCTTCCCTCCAGAGAGCTTCACCGGTTGTCGCACGGTTGCTGACCGTATCCTACGCGCTCGCCAATTGAGATGTCACGACTAGAAGGCCGCCTGCGAAAACTCGAAGCGCGTTTGACCGATCGCAGTGGGCTTGTACCGCATACCTCGGAGTGGTTTGACTACTGGACGATAAGAATGGACAAGCTGATAAATGGCGAGCCGATCGATGGGAAGATTCCCTATACCGTCATCGATGTCTTGGTTGGGCGCGGTGACGCCGACGACCGGCAATCTTAACAAGTCCCATAGCTACCGATAATGGCGAACAACGTCCTGCCTTTGGTAATATGCACGCGGCCGTTGCGGCCGCCGTCGGTCGCTTTCCGGTCTAAACTTTAAATATGTGTAGTCATTTCTGGATTGGACCGGTGTTTTTTGGAGCTTGTTTGTTCGCGCAGGCCCAGTGGGTGAACCAACCGATTCCCGGGGCTCCTCGGACGCCGGATGGCAAGGTCAATATGACCGGGCCGGCTCCACGCGTGAATGGCAAGCCGGACCTATCGGGAATCTGGCAGGTGGAGGCTGAGCCCCGGGGTCCGGGCCTGTTCGGATTGGGCGAATCCCCCAATTCAAAGTATTTCAGGAACATCCTATCCGATTTCAAGCCTGGAGAAGAACCGCTTACGGCCGCGGGCGCGGAAATGCTACGTCAGCACGGCCAGGCGGGCCCGTACGGCAATCCCAGCCTGAACTGTCTGCCCGATGGGGTGCCCCACGCCGATCTGCTGCCGGAGCCATTTAAGATCATTCAGACGTCCGGCGTAATTGTGATGCTCTACGAAGTGGAGACCATTTTCCGTCAGGTGTTTACCGACGGACGGAAGCAGTTGGTGGATCCTTCGCCCGCATGGTTGGGGTATTCGGTGGGCAAGTGGGAAGGCGACACATTGGTGGTCGACACACGGGGATTCAACGACAGGAGCTGGCTGGATGCGCGCGGCCACGGGCACACCGAGGACATGCGCGTAGAGGAGCGGTTCGAACGGCGGGATTTCGGCCATCTGGATCTGGCCGTGACCATTGAGGATCCGAGGACCTTTACCAAGCCATTCACGATTCACTTCACCGAGCAGCTTCTTCCGGACACGGATGTGATCGAGCACATTTGCGCGGAAGACGAAAAGGACGCCCCGCACACCGCCAAAGCGGTCAGGTAAGCGAGCGCGGTCCTTTAGCTGTCAAAAGATCCATCCTACGACCGTGAGCGGCGTGCCATCGCTCATCAGGCGATCCCGATTGCTCTGGAGCGGGCCGCTGCGCAGGGTTGCCCTGGACAACTGACTTTCGATTGGAAGCACACGTCCATGGCGGGCCCACTAAGCGGCTACCATGGCGTTTGGTGTGTTCCAGCATCGCCATACGCTAGTGAAGCGGCGGCTGTCGAGGCGATTCGCTGGGCCCGTCAAGGCAAGGTTCCCTTTTGCGGGACGTGCGGAGGCTTTCAAACACGCGGTGCTCGAATTCGCGGGGAATTGTTATAGGGCTGTCTGCCGCAGAGCATGCCGAAACAGCGAAAGGAAGCGATTGCCTGGTGGTCTCGCGGGCCGGGCCGGAACTTCGCCGTCAAATTGCCGCGTAACGGCCAGTCGCGGATCTGCCGTTGTAGACGAGTGCCGATAATTGTTCATAACGTTCACAGAGTCCAATATCTGGTAAGCCTTCGATTAGTACTTCCGGGCGGCCTATCGAGGGATAGTTTCCGGATGCGCCGTTATCCGCCCGCGGCATCTCAAATTGCAACCGCCCGAACCTATCTCTCGTTCATCGGCGCGCCGGAGTCGGACCGCCTACCGTAGGGATACCGCGTGCCGAGAGCCATCGAGCTGGTATACCAAGCGCGCAACATCGGCGAGGTGCGGCACCGTGACGCGAGGAGTCCTGAGGCCGTGCCGAGGTCGAGATCCACCACGAGGAGACCAGCTCCGGGGCGCGCGTTGGTGTAGGATGTCATTAGGTCGTCCAACCGGAGGAATCGCATGAATGTCCGCCACCTCGTGCCGTCCGTGAGCCGCTGTCTCCTGTCCATGGGATCCCTCATGTTGGCGGCCGGCCTGCAGCAGCCGGTTCACGCGTCAGGCGTAGACCTCTCGAAGTTCAGGTCTATCGAACCGCAGTACATCGCGGCGCTGGGAGACCCCGGGGCCACCTCCGGCAACGGCGCGCAATCATGGGGCCTCTGGAGCCAGGACCCGGGCCCGCGCGGTTGCAAGCTGGACCGCTACGATAAATTGAAGGCGGCCGGCGGCGTGGCGCCGTCACAGTGGAAATTCGACGCTGCGGACTGGTGGCTGGAGGAACACGGCTTGATCATGGAGAAGCCGACCTTTCCGCTGCCTCCTGGGAAATACCTCGTCACGGGCGACCGCAAGGTGACGACCGTGCTGACAATTCAGCCCAAGGACAAGGACGGCAATCAGCGGTGGGAACTCGCCGACGGCGCGACCCTCTACGATGTCACCCATCTCGGATGCCGCTCCGCACGCTACACGCCGGCGACGGCTAACAACTCTTGCTCGCCCGCGAACGTTCGGACCACGGGTTTTCCGGTGAATCCAGGGGCGGCCATGCCCGTCGTGAACGGCTGCCGCAAGCAGGACTACGCGGTTCTCATCGTCGTTGGACTGCCCGCCACTCACTGAGTGGCCGCACGCAGGGCGCGACCGCTCGCCACGTGACCACGCCGACACCCGAACGATAGTTCTCCACCGAGTGGCCGGAGCGCTTCTAGAATAGATTCATAGCGGAAGGATCAGACTATTGCTCCCGAGTAACGCCATAGTGTTTACCGGGACCAGCGGGCGGATTGTCAGCAACCCTTCCAGAATAACCACTCAGGGATTCGGCTCTATGCCGATGCGGTCGTTGACGGCGGATGAAATTCGTTGGGTGCAGCCGAGGTAGCGCTCGGTCGTCTGTACCGAGACGTGGCCGAGGAGAAATTGGATCTGCTCCAGCTCGCCGCCAGCGGCACGACAGAGGCGAGCGCAACTCCGCCGGAGATCGTGCGGCGCGAGTTTGCTCACGCCAATTTTGGCCGCGAACTCCTTGACGACGTGCCAGACGAGCTTCTCCGTCACTCTTTCGCCCCAAACCCTGCCAGCGCTACTCACGCGGCGGAAGAGGCTGCCACTGGTAATTCCAGCAGATTTCATCCAGTCGCCCAGGAGACCGCGCACCCAATCGGGGACGGGGACGGTCCGAACGTGACCAGCCTTCCCACGCAGGTCCACGATTGCCCAATGCCCTTCACGCTGCTGGAGGTGATCGACTGTCAGAGCAGCAAGTTCGTGACGCCGAAGTCCGCAAGCCAGAAGGACGGCAAGTAAGGCCCGATCTCGTTTGCCCTTGATCCGGTCGCGATCTGGTGCCTGCCAGAGAGCTTGGCTTTGGTCGGCCGTTAACCAGTTGCCAAGCCTCACTCCGAGCTTCTTAACGCCTTTAACTCGCCGTATTCCGGCTGCCAAGTCTGCGCTGAGCAGCCCGCAATCCGCAGCTTCGTATGCGAGACGCCGGACTGCTCCGAGTCGAAGATTGATGGTGCCTGGGGCGAGGTTGCGAGACTCCAAATGCATCCGGTACCGGACAACCACGGTCTTGCTGAACGACAACCGCGGCTCCGAGCAATACCAATCCACGAATTCGTCGATCGCATGCCGGTAACCCCGCTGAGCGTCGGGACAAGAAAGACTGTTGAGGACGGCGGACTTTGCGACCTCGAGGTCCGGCAGTCGGAGGATCGTCTTGGGAGTACGAAGCTTCCCCTTGCTTCGAGTCTTATGCTTCATGACCAGTGGCCTCCAATCGCCACTAGCCTTCAATCGACAGGTCATTAACCCGCTCGGTCCGTGTAGCGCGTCACCCGAGCACTCCCGATAGAAACCTGTGGTTTCTGGAGAACTTCGCAGTCGATGACCACGGGATGCTGTTGGCCGTTGCTACCTGTGCGTCCACCGCGCGATGGAGCTTTCTTCGTGCGCTCACCTGCCGGCGTGAACGGCGCAACTTTACAAGAAAATGCCCCGGAGGCGAGTTGTAGGTTGGTCTTTCGCTGTGACGCCTCGCCTATTTTTTCAGTCCCGCGGCCCAGTTGAGGACGACGGTAACGGGCGCGGACTCTCCCTCGCTGGCCTCGGAATTTGTGGTCATCAGGAAGCGCTTCCCGTCCGCCGTACATCGTAGGAAAAGAGGGCGAGTCTCGGGATTCATGGCGTAGACGCCTACCCTCCTTCTGCTTGCGTACTTTGAGGGCGCGGAAGCGTGCTAGTTAATTCCTTGGAGTCGCTCGGCTTCCTCTCGGTGTTCAAAGCCTACCATCAGATCGTCAGCGTACCGGAAGACAATGACGATCGAGCGTTTCGCATTTCCTTCAGCAAGTGACGTCCAGTGCAGGCACAGGGGCTTTGCCTAACAACGCCATGTTGCCCCAAAAATGAACACTCTGCCCGAGAAAATTTTCCCTGCAGTGCCGCTGCCAGTGAGTAAGCTTTTCAGGGTTCGGCGTTCGTACATCTTGATCTATGTTTGACGAATTAGATCAGATGTCAACGTTCCGCCAATCTGGTGATTACCCCTACCGGGCATTTACATCTTCAATAGATAAAACGGCAGATGAGATGAAGATAGATGAAGGTGAACTGCCATCATTCGTTGCCTTCGAGTTTCCGTCGAAGCTCCGGGGACACTTTGTAGACGTGCATAAACAACCTGCCGCCTATGCTGGTGTCATATTCGATGTACCCGATGGTTTTCAATCGCTCCAAAATGTGTTCTACAAGCATGGATGGTAGGTTTAGTTCCGTCTCAATAGCCGTGTTGCCCACGACATATCCGTGACCTGCCTCGATTATTTCAACCAGTCATAACTGAGGATTTTAGGATGGCCGCGAACTCATTCGGCGTCCGATAACCCAAACTGCTGTGGGGCCGTTCGCCATTGTACTCATCTCGCCAGG